>Ga0307441_1000002_pt1 | contig 328819 bp, 276 predicted proteins | sample SalMarWE160420MG_FD_202149 | JGI IMG/M metagenome (GOLD analysis project Ga0307441, IMG submission 202149) | Salt marsh sediment microbial communities from the Plum Island Ecosystem LTER, Massachusetts, United States - WE1604-20 | ecosystem: Environmental > Aquatic > Marine > Intertidal zone >... | reverse complement strand
AGCAATTGGCCCTAGTAATATTAAAATACGTATTATACAAAGAAGATAAAATATATTTACAAACAGCTATCTAAAAGGACAAAATATTTTACAAACTCTTTTGAAGTGGGCGTATGCGACACCCACCGTAGGGATGAAATCATTCTTAAATGGAATTTTTATATTCTCCGATTATTGGTAACACAAATTTCTTGTTGCTGACTTATTTTGGACAGCAATGATAAAGAGATTAAAAATAAGACAGAAAAATTTTTAAAATGTTATTTTGAATTTACGGGGTTGAAAAATTACAATCTTTTTTTATTAATAATTGACACAACTTTTTCAATATCCCTTTTTACTTTTGCTAGGTTTCCCACCCTTTGCTTCCCAATTAATTCCCCATCTTTTAAATCATACTTAGCTACCATTTCAAAATTAATTCTCGAATCATTGATCAATTTTTTGTACAAATCAGGTATGTGATTATCAGACGCAAAACTAATCAGTCCGCTAGCGCTAAGATAAAGCAAAACATGCTCTCCTAAGTCTAGTGTATTTTCTCCGCTCAAAGTTGCTGTTTCTCCTTGCCCATTTGGACCTGATACAATGAAAATTGGAATTTGCATTTTAGGAAGGTTATAGTCATTTCTTAGATAATTTTTAACTCGGACATATGCTACAGTATGGAACCATGAATGCGCTCCAAACGGATGTTCAATCTTTTCAACAGTACCAATAATTATGCAATCCGAAAGCGTTGCAAATACTTTGTCATTCCAAAGTCCTTGTCGCTTATGAAGCTCTAAAAGGTCAACACCAATTTCTTTTAGTTTTGTAACTAAAGTATCATCATATCCCATACTGATGAGAGCTTCTTTTTCATATTGATCGGGTGTTAATTTTCCTAAGTTTTTTTCAATAGGAGAAACCCATCCCCTCTGTTTCATAATTTTATACACCGGATTAATTTGAGCATTAAGCACTAAAGATGGTAATATTAAAATCAATAAAACAATTAAAAGTTTAGATAAATTTTTCATAATACTTTATTATTTAATTTCCTTTACTATTTTACTTTCGCAGTTGTAGCTAAACTTCTTTTCAAATTCTTTCCATCCATTGTCAGTAAATTTTTCGACCTGTCCATTAATTATAAGCAAATGTTTTCCTTCCCATTTTATAGCACCACTGCTGAATTTATTATAAGGATTCGGAAGTACTATATGCTGTAATCAGTTTCCAGAAGAATCCACAATCCATATTTGACCAGTTGTTGCGGGTGAATGTCCTTCAATACTAAATATGTTAAATGCAATCCATTTCCCGTCGGGCGACCAGGTTGGGTGATTAATTCCAAAGTTTTTATCATTAGTTTTAACCAGCAGTACAACACGTTCGGAATTTAAATTTATCTGCCAAAGCTCATAATGATCTTCATAATTTCTTACTAATACTATCTTTTCTCTATTTCTTGATATTCCTAAATTGCCAAGCAGTTCATCAGAATGTGCTTTTACTAGTGATGAATCACCATAATCAGAATTACTGCTTACTAAATTACGCCAATAGTCCTTCCCCGTTGTATCTTTTTGCTGTGGGAAAATGTTACTGCGGGTAAACAAAAGCGTTGAAAATAATAATATTAAAAAAGTACGCCGGGTTCTCAATTTAATTCTACTCCGTTTTCTTTTTTAATTCAAAGGAAATAGGAACAACAACTTCTACTATCTTCTTTTTATGACGTGATATTGCCGGAGTAAATCTAGCATTCATTACTAAACGTATTGCCTCTTCATCACAACCATAACCTAATTTTTTACCAATTATCTTGGGGCACATTGGCATGCCTGTAGTATCAACTATTATAAGTACTGAAACTTTCCCTTCAATTTTATTTTTGAAAGCTTCTTTTGGATATTTAACCCCAAGTAAAAGGGAATCATATCCTCCAATAATAGACGGCATCTTTTGGAAAGGTATATCTGCACTATAAAATATTCTAAGTGAATCATACATCCTTTGACAATTCGAAATTGTATCTTTCGAAACATTTTTAAATGTTTCTTCATTATGTATCCTAATGGATTCAACAATTTCTTTTTTCTGTGCAAAAATGTTACTGCTGGAAAATATAAATGTTGATAATAAAAATATTAAAAAGATATGACGGCTTTTCATTTTCATCCTAATCAGTATCTTTTTTTAATTTAAATGAAATAGGAACAACCATTTGCACTATTCTCTTTCTATTGTGTGATATTGCCGGAGTAAACTTTGTTTTCATCACCAAGCGGACTGCTTCTTCATCGCAGCCGTAACCTAACCTTTTACCCAATATCATCGGGCACATAGGATGTCCCGATGTATCTACCAGAATTGATATATAAACTTTTCCCTCAATTTTATTTTTAACAGCTTCTTCCGGATATTGGAGTTTTGGTAAAAGAGAATCATAACCGCCGATAATTTCCGGCATTTTTTGGAAGGCTATATCCCAGCTGTAATATAATGCTAATGAGTCACGCATTTTCTGACAGTGCGATATTGTATCTTTAGAAACACTTTCCAAAGCATTTAAATTATCTACTCTTTTATTTTCAATTGAATCTATTTGCTGGGCATTTAAAATGTTTGGAGACAGGATAATTATTAGAAGAAAAATTAAAAGAATAAAATTGAAACAAGATTTACGATTTCTCCCGTTGCAATATTTTTTATATAATATTCTCATGATCGAATTGAATGGTCAAAGTTAAGCCATTAAAAAGATATTGGCAATAAAAAATTTTAATCAGCCTTGGAAACAAATTATTGTTATTACAATTTAAGTTGGTTAAAACATAGAACTCTCGTCAGAGTCCGTAGACTCTGCCGGAGTCTACGACCTAACGGATTTCACTTAAAGTATGTTTTTTCCTTGTTACAAACATATGACTCCGATCGGAGTCAATCAAAAACTCCATAGTAGTTTTATGTTTGTAAAAAAAGCAAATTATAAAGAATCCGGCACTCCGTTTGGAGTGAAATGTGAAGCGGATTAGAATAAATTACAATATAATTTTATTCAATAGTGCTTATGTTTTTAAAAGTTAAGTTGACATCTTTGTTCCAAGGAGGGGACGACATGCTTTATTGATATAAGATTGACGATTTTTTGTAATAAAATTAAACCTGGGTTGAAAGATAGGATAAATTTAAATTTGATTGGAAATGTAAATTATTTATATAGCAGCGGACGCAAATTTTTGCATCCCCTACGCAATGTTTTCAATTGGCTGATATTGTGCTGTTTAACGGCTTTTAACCTGTCTCTTCCGATTATTTTCTCACTCCTCTTTCTTCTTAAAGAAAGCATCGTATTTGCTTCTATCAACCGGGACATTATATTTGTCATATAATTCCTTCAGCCTGCGGAGGGAAACGGTATCAAAATCTTCCTCATCTTTATTCATTTTTACAAACATTTTATAGTCTTCTGCTTCCCGGCGGTCGAACTTCTTTTCGTACTTGTGAAGTGTTTCAAGATATTTTTGCTGGTCTCTAAACGACATTTTAAACTCCATTAAATTGTCATTTAATATTTTCCGGTTTATTAATTGAATAAACTATTACCGTTAATACTTTATCAATTTGTACAAAAATAACCAAACCAGGCTTAAGATGAAATTACCTATTTAATTAAGAAAGGAAATTCATTATTTTAGCAGCAGATAAAAGCCTGCTTAAACAGCTTCCAAAATGCCGCCGGTGATTTTAATAATGTGCGGAACTGTAAAAATTGATAATAAATAAAATTTCCACGATATTGTCGTATATAGTAGTGTCCAGAATTATTGTAATTAACATTAATGAATAAATCATCCCTCGACTCCGCTCGGGATGACAATTTAAATATATTTTTCAAGGTGAGCGTAGTCGAACCATTACATAGGCGGTATATTAGGATACTGCTTATTGTCTTAATGTTAAAAGGGATATTTATTTTATAGCATTTTAAATCGAATCGAAATACCGGAGAAAAATAATAAGTGGATAATAAAATAAGGTTACAACCCAAAATATCTGTAATAGTAACTTCTTACAACCGTGCAAACTATTTGAGAAGATGCATAAACTCTATATTAGCTCAAACGTTTCATGATTGGGAACTTATTGTTGTTGATGACGGCAGCAGAGATAATTCGATAGAAATTTTAAAAGAGTATGAATCGGATTATGAAAATATTAAAGTCATTCAACAGGAGAATATAAAACTCCCCTTGAGCCGGAACAAAGGAATTAAATTTTCAACAGGTAAATATATTACGTTCCTCGATAGCGATGATGAATATTTAAAAGATCATTTATTAAAAAGAATAAAATACATGGAAAAACATCCGGAGGTTGATCTGATCCACGGCGGGGTAACCATTATAGGAAATAAATATGTGCGGGATAAAAATAATCCGCATAAGCTCATTCATCTTTCGGAATGCACAATCGGCGCAACATTCTTCGGCAAGCGGAATGTCTTTTTAGATCTAAACGGATTTAAGAATATTAATTACAGTGAGGATTCGGAATTTCTTGAAAGGGCTGAAAAAAAATTTAATATAGTTGAAGTTAATTTCAATACTTATAAATATTACCGTGATTCTCCGGACAGTATAACAAACACATATGTCCCCTAAATCATTTCGATATTTTATATTTAATAAACCTTACGGAGTACTTTCTCAATTTACCGATAAGGAAGGAAGAAAAACTCTATCAGGCCTTTACAATTTTACCAAAGATGTTTATCCCGTTGGCAGGTTAGATTTAGACAGTGAAGGATTACTTCTGCTGACAAACGATAAACATTTAATTGATTATCTGTTAAATCCCCGGAATAAACATGAACGGGAATATTATGTCCAGGTAGAAGGAATTCCGGAAGAAAGAGATCTTAATAAATTAAGAGAAGGCGTTATTATTCAGGATAAAAAAACACTGCCTGCTAAAGCAAAAATTATTACAGAACCGTCAATTCCTCCCCGCGTTCCTCCGGTAAGAGAAAGAAGAAACATTCCTACAACATGGATAAGCCTAACTTTAACTGAAGGAAAAAACCGGCAGGTAAGGAGAATGACTGCTAATATCGGATTTCCAACATTAAGGCTGATTAGAGTGAGGATAAAAAATATACTTCTTGGAAAATTAAAATCAGGTGAAGTTAAAGAATTAAGTGTGAGAGAAGCAGCGAAATTAAAAGAGTAACTTCCGAAGTTTCTTATCAGGAAGTTACTCGCTTTAAAAAATTCTCAATGCTATACTTTAGATACTTCAGAAGTGCAGTATGCACAGCGTGTAGCATCAATAGCAATTTTGGACTTACAATACGGACAATCTTTTGTAGTTGGAACCGGGGCCGGGGCTTCCTCTTTCCTTTTTAGTTTCTGAAAGCTTTTTACCAGCATAAAAACGGAAAATGCTACTATTACAAAGCTTACAATATTATTTATAAATACGCCGTAGTTTAGTGTAACCGCACCTGCTGCTGCCGCGTCTTTTAATGTGGCATACGGGCCGGCTGCTTTAGCTCCCTCTTTAAGAACAATAAAAAACTCCGAGAAGTCTACATTTCCGAGCAGCAATCCGATTGGCGGCATAATTACATCACTTACAAGTGATTTTACAATTGTTCCGAATGCCGCACCTATAATTATACCAACTGCCATATCAAGGACATTCCCTTTTAGTGCAAATTCTTTGAACTCTTTAAGCATATATATTCCCTCCTATAATGTTAATACATTTTTAGTGATTTATTTATAAGCCGAAAAAATAAAAGAAATGCTTACCTAAAATTAGAAACTAAATGCTACATCCCTTACCAAATTTACTGCCTGAAAGCATCTATTCAGGCATTTAATCTCCGTATCCAGGTGTTTTGAAAAGACAAGAAATATAAAATCCTTATTAAAAATAATAACTTAGCCTGAAATAAGCTATATGGCACGTTATTTATTATTAAAACAATAGGTTTTAAAAAGATGAAAAATTTACAAGAATATTTAGCATTAAAATATAAAGGAAGGAGTTAGTTTATGATAAAGGAGGCATCGATCGTAAGGAAATTGCTTTTATTTATTACGCTGTCGCTTTTAATCTTTGCCGTAGGATGTAATAATGCGCCTACAGGTCCCGATACTTCTCAGTCAACCTCAGATCAGCAGGCAATGTTAAAAGCAATTGAAGCTGATTCATCCGTCTCATCCTTTGAACCGAATTATAATGAAGGATCGGCTATGACAGTTTTGGGTAAGACAACCACAACAATTTATCCTTTAAAGGTTGGACAAAAGATGCGGCTGGTATCCCATAACTTCAATTATACAATAGTTGGCGATACGGCTTTCGGAACTTATTCAACTACATACGAAGGAGTTTTATATATTGCAGCTTCGTATGATTCCTCAAGTTATCATCCGGATACACTAATTCAAAAACCGTTTACTACCGTAATTACCAGAAAAATAATATTCATTACAACCGGCGATACTGTTCATCCTGCATTGAAATGGAGAATTGTAGCAATCTCTTTGCCTGAGGGCGGTACATTAAATTCGAATATTAACATTACAGAAGTAAAAGTTTATTTTCCGGACGGCGATTCTTTGGTCGTAACAGATCCCAATAGTTATTATCTTTCAAGAGGCTGGGGCTGGAGATGGGGATGGTGGAAACAAATTCCAAGAGTTAAGCGCAACAGTCCGGTAAAAGTGCAGGTATACTTAACAAGTGCCTATGCCGATACTGATTTTGTAACTTTAACTCACGGCTGCGACCCTGATGGACTGCATAGGGAGAAAAATAGATTTTACCTTGTGTCTTCAACTCAAACAGGCAGGGGCTATGATAAAGTTTATGAACAAACATTTGAAACTCATCAATGGCCAGGGTATTTTCATGCAGTTATAAACACATTCCCCAAACAGGTAGTAACGGATGATTCCACTCCGGTGGAAAGTAATACCTGGGGAATTCCTTATATGGTTACACGTTAGGTTCTTATAAATATTTAATAGAATTAGTAAAAAAAATTCTCCCTGTAAATCTAGGACAGGGAGAATTTCATAATTTGTGACGATTTTTGAGGTAATGTACCCGAACTAATAAAGTTGGCGCAGGGGACATCATAACGAAAATAGATTGAAAATAAATGATTCCAATGTTATGTTAAATAAGATGAAAAATATAATTATATACAGTGCAATAGTTTTGATTATTACTACCGTTTTTATGTTAAATGGATGTGATAATCCCGCACCAACTGAATTGGTTCAGGACAACAGCAGCGGACAAAATCCTATTCAGGTTCAAGTTATTTCAAAAGATACTGCAGACGGCTTTTATAACAACGGCTTTGATACTACAGGCGTGTCTGTACCTGATACGGGGTATTCTACCGTAATTTATTTAATCGGGACAAAAATTACTTATAATTCATCAACAGAGAAAATTTCTTCGGCACAAGCTTTGTTTTTTAACAGAAAAAGTCCTGTTAGAGGACTAAACGGAAGGATAATCGGATACCATACCTTATTACCCGGTGATATAGAATTTAATAATTACCGTGCCAGGTTAGTACCGTACAGAGTAAGGTACAATTTCATGGGAAATTTTATAGATACATTGCTCGGAGAAAGGTATATATCAAGCAGCAGTATGTTAAACCCGATGTACCGGTTTAACTTTAATTATAATTCATTGGTAAAATTTCAGATGTTGAGTACATTCGGTAATTCCATAGAGTTCGATATCCCAACGCCTGCTGAAATTGTAGGAAAAGTTAAATTAACCGGCATACTTAAAAACAAAACCCTTACTGCAGAGCTTGACTGGAACTCAAATTATCAAAAACAAATTGAAATTATACTCGGTGTTATAAAGAAAAATCAGAAGAATCCTATTCCATTATTTAAATTTAATGCCAATGATAATGGTAAATTAATTGTCCCGGATAAGCTGCTTAATGCAATTCCCTCAACCAAATACGACAGAATTGTTTTTTCTTTTGTTAGAAAATTAGAAGAAAGCAAAACTGTAAACGGAAATAATATATACGTTTCGTCGCAAAGCATTCATAGTATAATCCTAGATATTCCTTGAAAAAAATATTATTAACAACTTATATCGCATTATATATTTTAATGTTTAGTACGGTTAAGATATGGGCTCAAAGTTCATTCGGATTAACCGGATACTGGTATCCGGGTCAGGGTCTAAATTCGTTGATGAACAGCTTTGAGAGTAATCCTTCGAATTTTATATCAATAAAAGACTGGGGATTAACACTCTCTTACGGAGACGAGTTTGCGAATACTTCAACTTCAAATTTGTATTTAATTTCAATATCAAAAAAATTAGGAAATCATTTTATAACCGTTAGATATACTCCCGGTTATCAGAAAGAATTTGTTTTTAACAACGGCCAGTCTTTTATTTTACAGGACTCGTCAACTCAATCACTTGATTCTAAATTTACTTACAAAGAACTTTTCGGTTTGGGTTATTCTTACAGGTTTTCCGATAATGTCAGTGCAGGATTCAGCCTTCGTTATTTTACACAGCAATTTAATCAAGAGTCCATACTTCCGGTTTTTTCGGATTCGGTTTATTTAATCAGGCAAAGCCAAACAGAAGAAGCCAACTATTGGCGCGGAGATTTGGGAATCAACTATTCGCCTACCGATAAAATTACTTTTTCCTTATCCTCAATTAATCTTCTGGACTTGAACGAAAACAACGTGGATCCGGATATTGTACAATACGAAATCAAGAGACAAAAGGGTGCATTGGTCGGGATTTCTTACAATCCGTTGAAACATCTGGATTTTAATTTATTATATGAAACTGAAAATGCATTCCAAACCGGATTTAACGGCTTCTTTAATGTCTTCGGGGGGACAATTGGTCTTGGTATCACTGCATTTCATGATCATTATCAAACACCCTACATCGCCGGAATAGTACCCGCTATATCTTATTCTTCCAAACTATTCGGAATTTCTCTGTCCGGCGTAAAATATTTTTCAAACAGAAAAACATCTCAATTGCTGTCAACCTTTACCGGTGAAGGAATAAGTAATATTTTGAACAACAAGTACAGTTACGATAAGGCAGTATTAACATTGACATTTACCTTAAATACTATACCTGTTAAAACCGCCGAGTTTCTCGATGCCAAAATTTTAGATGATATTTATCCGATTCTAAGCGACAATTATCTGTCAAAGCCGTTTGCAATCGGGAAAGTAGTTAACTTAACTAATAACTTTATCACTTTAAAACCTTCCAGTAAGATAGAAGGCATAAATCAAGACAAGATAGATTCTCCGCCGGTTAAAATTCCGCCAAAAGATACTGTTGAAATTCCATTTTATACAATTATACCCGAGTCGTATAACAAGACCAAAGCGGGAATTTCATACGTTGATTTTTACTTAACGACCAATGAAAATAATATTGATGATCAGCTGCAGAAGCCTATTTTAGTGAAAGGGATTAATGCATGGGACGGCAAGGTAATTTATTTAAGATATTTTATTAAGAGAGACCTTCAATATTCAATGGATTATTCCAAAAATATTTTAAGCAATTATAAAAAAGAATTGGATACGCTTTCCTATGCAGTATCCATTTTTTATAAAGCCAAAATTTTATTTAACAATTTTGTTAAAAAACTGGTATACACATCCACACCTAGAGCCGAATCGGATTACGTTCAATTTCCGCATGAAACTATGAAATTGAAAGGCGGCAATTGTGATGATCTAAGTGTCTGTTACAGCTCACTTCTCGAAAGCGTTGGGATTCAAACAGCACTGGTAGATTACAAGCCTGTTAACGGAATTGGACATGTAAATGTTCTGGTTAATACGCAGCTTTCACCCGACCAGGCAAGATTAATAACTAAAAACGACAGTAAATATTTTATAAGAAAAAATGAAAATGGAATTGATGAAGTGTGGATTCCTATTGAAACCACATCCTTAACGAATTTTGAAACCGCATGGGATTTAGGTGCACAAAAATTTGATAACGATGCGTTAAATAAATTGGGCATTGCCAAAGGGAATGTAGAAATTGTCGATGTTTATTAAAATGAAATTTTATTTTGTTAATTAGTGATTTGATAAAGGGAAAACAATGAAAAAGGTAATCTTATTATTTTTTATCTTTGCCGGAGTTCTGGCTGCACAAACATTCAAAGCCGAAAAGGTTAAGGGCAATGTTGAAGCACAGATAGGAACAAGTGAAAGCTGGATAGGCATAACAAACGGGAAATCTTTGCCTGCTAATACAGTGGTTTCAACGGGAAAGAACTCTTCCGTCCAGCTGATAGAAAAAGATATTGATTTCAAATTAAAAAGCAGTTCTGCCTTGTCGTTATCAAGCATAAAAAAAATGACGGTTAATGATTTAATCCTTGCACTTGCAATGGAAGATATGCTTAATGCACCTAAGAAAAAGGAACAGCTTAATTCCAAGAATACCGCAGTATACGGCGCAGAGATAAACGGCATAAAAGCTCCTATTATCGAGTCGGATAATTTTGGTATAAAAAGATTAAACGGTGCAGTTCAGCTTGCAGAAAGCGGCTATAAGGAATCAGCGGTAGTCGAAGCAAAAGATACGTTTAGAAAGTATCCTGAAACTAGTAAAATTGCGGCATTCAGAATTTACTTTGCAAATATACTTTTTAATCTCGGCTTAAATGAAGATGCTTATGATGATTTTAAATCCATTGAATCTCTAAAAATGGATAAAGAGCAGGAAAACGAAGTAAAAAGTAAGATGGAAATATTAGCGAATAGGTTGTTAAAAAATTAATGTAAAAAAGGATTAACTTACTTAGTATTTTCCATTTAATACTTTCAATAAAGGCCAGGCTATAGTTTATCGCCAAAACAATATTCTTACCTTCTTTATTTTACAATTCTATTTTACTAATTTTTTGTAGCGATTTGGAATAAATAACTATCGAGCCATTAAAACAACAATCCGAAAGAAGTAAAAATGAAAACTAAAATTATAATTCTTATGATAATTATTATACTTTTTACGGTTTTCGTTTCTCAGAATACCAACATAATCCCCATAAATCTTTTATTTTGGAAATTCGAGATGTCAACTATTGTTGTAATTTCAATTACCTTTTTAGTCGGGCTTATTATAGGGTTTATTCTTGTAAGTATGTTTAGTGTGCCTAAAAAAAAGGATCAATCCAAAAACAATATCTTGGAAGAGGAGAAACCGGGAGAGAATAACTAATTAATTTTAAGATTTTAAATTAAAGCGACCTTAAAATTGTTTCAAGCTGCTCTTCATTTTCAACCAGGACGGTACGCGCTTTACTTCCGTCATTAGGGCCTACTATACCTGCCTCTTCAAGCTGATCTACAATTCTAGCTGCCCTGGAATAGCCCAGTTTCAATCTTCTTTGTAATAATGAAACAGAGCCCTGCTGATGCCGGACAATTACCTTAGCTGCATCTTCGAACATCGGATCGAGATCGGATAAAAATCCGCTCGATGATTGTTTTTTCTTGTCGTACAAAGAAGGAAGAAAAAATGGTTTTGAAAAAGCCGGCTGCTTTTGAATATACTCTGTTAACCTCTCTACTTCTTCGGTAGAAATAAAAGCATTCTGGATTCGGATAGGTTTGGGAGAACCGGTCGGCAGAAAAAGCATGTCGCCCTTGCCTAGCAGTTGTTCGGCCCCGTTCATATCGAGTATTGTTCTCGAATCGATTTTAGTTGCAACTTGATAAGCAATTCTTGCACTGAAGTTTGCTTTTATAACTCCAGTAATAACATTAACGGAAGGTCTTTGAGTTGCGAGTACAAGGTGGATACCGACCGCTCTTGCTAGCTGAGCCAATCTTGCAATAGGCTCTTCAACTTCTTTCCCGGCAGTAATCATTAAATCTGCAAGTTCATCTATTATAACAACTAGATACGGAATAGGATGGTGTTTAATTTCATCGGTATCTTTAGGACGTCGTTTGGGATCCGTTACCTTTTGGTTATAATCAACAATGTTTCTTACGCCTGCTTTTGCAAGTTTGTCATATCGCTTTTCCATTTCAAACTCAACAGACTTGAGGAGAAGAACCGCATTTTGCGGACTCGTAATAATTTCTTCTTCCAAATCAGGTGAAACAGCTAGATAATGACGGCGCAATTTGTTATAAAATGACAGTTCAATCTTTTTAGGATCAATCATTATCAGCTTTACTTCGGAAGGCATTTTTGTATAAAGAAGGCTGGCAGTAAGCATATTTATGCCGACGCTTTTACCTGAGCCTGTGGAACCGGCAATTAAAAGATGTGGCATTTTGGATAAATCGGCTACATAAACATCGCCGTTTATGGTTTTGCCTAATGCAACAGGTAATTCAACTTTTGATTCTGAAATTTTCCCCAATACAGATCTTGCATTAACCAAGGAAGCTTCTGCATTAGGTATTTCTACTCCGATTGCACTTTTCCCGGGAATCGGCGCAATAATTCTAATACCTCTTGCGGCTAATGCCAATGCAATATCATGTTCCAGTCCTACGATCCGGCTGATTTTCACTCCCGGCGCAGGAACAATTTCATATAAAGTTACAACAGGTCCCGGCGTAACGGTAATATCTTCAATATCAATGTCGAATAATTTTAATTTTTCTTTAAGCAGTTCAGCATTACGCTTTAATTCTTCTTCGGCAACTTTAAAATCTTCTTCTTGGATCGGTTCAAGAAGATCCAGGCCCGGTTTTTTGTAATTTATGTTTTCTTCCCATTGATTTGGAAGTTCCGCTTCCTTTTCCCTATCAATTTCCTTAACGTTTATTTCACCGGTTTTTTCTAAATCAACTTTCTTATTCTCTTCATTCTGGACTTCATTTACTTCCGGTTCCGACGGAATATCGTCTTTGCGTACTATCCTGATTTTAGTCTGCTCGTCAGCTTCTGCCTCCATTAATTCGGCAGCAGAAACAGCGTCTTTTTTAAGGGCATTTTTCTTCTTCTTCTTTTCCTTACCTAGTTCTTTGATTTTTTTTATATTGGAATTATCATCTTCAACGGACGGGGATTTGCTGCTTTCCAGCTCATTTTTGATTGTACCGACAGACTCAAAGAAAACATTTTTGAAAAACAAAACAATCTTTTCAATTTTAATATCGAATGCATAGATTAACAAAATTGTACCGGCTGTAATTAAGAGAATAATGCTTCCGACTCCGCCCAGCAGCCTGCTTAATGCCTCACCCAGATAATTTCCAATAGAGCCCGACATCTCATAAATACTCGTAAGAACTTTATAGTGGTTTAACAGCACTCCGAAAAATGTTGAAAGTATAATCCCTGTAATCAATAAAAAGTTTGTGTAATTGATCAGTTTCCTGAAATTTATTTTGTGAATTAATGAAATTCCCCAAAGAAAAAATATGAGCGGGAATACCGAAGAAAACACTCCGAGAGTTGAGTTAATAAAAAAATCCGAAATGTAAGCGCCGAATATTCCGAGCCAGTTGTGGGTTGTATCGGCTTTGTGAATGAATTTGGAATTTGATCCGAATACTCTGAATAAATCCCTGAATTTATAATTAAGGTCGGCTTGATCAAACCTTGAATACGAAACAATACTTAATAAAAGAATAACGGAAAAAAGTATTAAAAGAATACCTGCAATTTTTTTCTTCTTTGCGGACGATATTGTAAAGTATTTTTCTACGCTTTCGTTTTTATTTATCCTAGACTTTTTCTTCGCTGCCATTATTAATCATTTTATTCTATTGTTCGGTAGAAGAAGCATCCTTATTATCAGATATTAATTTAAGAACATTTCCGGAAAAATATGGAATTGCATCCGTATTATTTAACTTGCTGCAAAATTTTAGATCCTCCTCATAGCCGTTTTCAATTAAAAGTTTGCCGTGCTCGGTTTCTTTAAGCATTTTCAGCAGGCTTTTCCCGAATGATTTGCTTAAAGAAACACTTGCTCTTGCAGAGTCGGTCAGAACAATTTCGCTGTTAAGCTTTTCGATTTCCGTAATTAATTTTCCGGCACAAACAGAGTCCTCCATAGAAAAATTATTTAATCTGCTTGCACATAAAATCTCAACGTCTTTATTAAGATCAACGAGATGTTTGGCAAGAGCGGAAATATTTGAAAATGCACAAATAAAAAGCTCTTCCGAAAACTTAGCTTTAACTATTGCTTTGGTTCCGTTGGTAGTATAAAAAACAATTGATTTACCGGAAATAACATCTTCCGAATATTCAAGAGGAGAATTTCCAAGTGCAAATCCCTCTATTTTTTTTGTGTTGCGTTCACCGCCCAATAAAGTTTGCCCGCCGAACATTCCCCCCGAAACCTTTACTGCAAATTCCACGGTTGCAACCGGAATAATCTCTTTTGCTCCGTTGCGCAGAGCCGAGATGATTGTGGTCGTGGCCCTTAGTATATCTATAACCACTGTAGTTTTACCGGTAAAATAAAGTTCATCAACACTGACAGGAGATAAGAGAACATTAATCTTCATGACATCTTTACTTTTTATTTTTTAACAAACGGAAGCTTAACAATTCTTGCCGGAAATTCTTTACCGCGGATAAAAAAATTAATAATTGAATTTCCGTTGGTATATTCCGTATCAACATAACCAAGCGCAATCGGTTTGTCAAGTATGGGGCTCACGGTTCCGCTTGTTATGGTTCCAACTTTTGTATTATTAACTGTTAAATCATATCCATGACGCGGAAATGATTTTTCATCGGAAATCAAGGCGGTTAATTTTCTTTTTAAACCTGTTTCTTTAATTTTTAACAAGGACTCCTTACCGATAAAATTTTCTTTATTCAATTTTGTTATCCATCCCAATCCCGCTTCAAGCGGATTAGTAGTTTGATCTATATCATTACCGTAAAGACAAAATCCCATTTCCAGCCTTAAAGTATCCCGCGCACCAAGCCCAACCGCTTGAATACCGTAATCTTTTCCCGCTTCAAATAGTTTATACCACACATCTTCGGCTGTTTTTTTATCGCCTTTAAAATATAGTTCGTACCCTAATTCACCTGTATAACCTGTTCTTGAAACTATCATATCGCAGCCGGCAATCTTTGCATTAAAAAAATGATAATACTCAAGATTTAATTCTCTGTTGCAAATTTTTTGAACTACTTCTTTGGCATTGGGTCCTTGAACAGCTAAAAGAGAATATTCATCGCTTTGATTTTCGAGCTTAACACCAAACTTATTGTTTTCAGTCATCCAGTTAAAATCTTTTTCGGTATTTGAAGCATTAATGACAAGCATAAACTCATTATCAGATAACCTGTAGACTAAAAGGTCATCAACTATTCCGCCGTTGTGATAACACATTGCCGAATACTGAACTCTTCCGGCACTGAGTTTGGAAACATCATTAACGGTAATATACTGGACAAATTCCAGGGCCTTTTCTCCGGTGATAAAAACTTCACCCATGTGAGAAACATCGAAGACGCCGACGGAATTTCTTACAGCTTTATGTTCTGCAATGATTGACGAATACTGTACCGGCATAAGAAAACCTGCGAATTCGACAATTTTTGCGCCTAGTTTTTCATGTATAGAATAAAATCTTGTTTTTTTCATTGTATTCAGCAACAATCGGTTTTATGGAATATTTAATTTAAGAATATCAATTCACTTCTTCGGTCAATTCTCGTTGAGTTTTTCTTGAGAAAAATTTGACCTGCCCCAGCGGCATACTTTCATCTTCAATTAGTTTTAATTTTACAAAATATTTAAACTGCAATTTGGTAAAAGATTTAAATTTATTCTCTTTTAATTTTGAAGCAACCAAAGGATGGCATTTGATTAGCAATGATCTCTCTTTGGAAACTTTCTTAAACTTCTGCAGCCATCCTTCAAGATTATAAACAACGTGAGAATGTTTTGTAAGAAGGCCGGTACCAAGGCAATACGGGCAGACTTCTTTCATTGCCTGCATAATGTTTTGTCTTATCCTCTGCCTTGTAATTTGAACTAATCCGAAATCCGACATTGGCAGAATGGAAACTTTAGCCCGGTCTTTTCTAAATTCTTTTTTCAATTCGTCAAATATTTTCTTCCTGTTTTTCTCATCTTCCAGATCAATAAAGTCTACAACTATAATCCCGCCTATATCTCTTAGTCTTAGTTGTCTTGCAATTTCTCTCGAAGCTTCCAAATCTGTTTTTAAAGAATTCAATTCCTGTTCTTTACTTTTAGCATACCTGCCGCTGTTAACATCAATTACAACCATTGCCTCCGTATGTTCGATAATTAAATATCCGCCGCTGGGCAGTGAAACTTTCCTGCCCATTAAGGTTTTTATTTGTTCTTCAATTTTAAATGAATCGAAAATGGCATTGCTGGAACGGAATAATTCTATCTTATCTGCAAGGCCCGGTTGAACAACTTCAACATAATTTTTAATCTGTTTGTAAAGCTTTTTGGAATCTATAAAAACCTTCGATACATCCGGAGTAAAAAGATCTCTAATAACGCTTGAGGTAGTGTTAAGGTCCTGGTAAATAAGTGCAGGCGGATCTTCTGTTTTTATATTTCCCTGAATTTGCTCCCAGGTTTTAATAAGAGTATTCATATCATCTCTTAGAGCTTCTTCCGATTGATGCCTGGCAACAGTTCTGATGATAAGTCCGAATTTATCGGGTAAAATTCCCCTGGCTATATGCCTTAATCTTCTTCTTTCTCTGTAGTCGGAGATTCTTTTTGAAACTCCTACTTTATTATCAAAAGGTAAAAGCACGCAGAATCTTCCCGGCAGCGAAACCGATGAAGTAACTCTCACTCCCTTATTGTTTACAGGTTCTTTTGTAATTTGTATTAAAATATCCTGGCCTTTATGAAGCTTCGGAATAGCTTCAACAACGTCTGAATCGTTATTACTATTTCTATAGCGATAATTTGGTTTTGGGCTGGAATCATCTTCATCGTCTTCGTCAACATCCGAATCGTCGCCAAGCATTTCCTGGAATTGAGTTGTTCTTGCACCAATATCTGAAAAATGCAGGAATGCATCATGCTTCATGCCAATATCTACAAACGCGGCTTTAATACCGGGCAAAACCCTGGCAACTTTCCCCAAATATATGTCCCCGACCATTCTGCGGTTTTCGGGATAATCAACAAAAAAGTCGACTAAATTCCCATCTTCCGTAATGGCAACACGTGTTTGTGTAGTAGAAGAATTGATTATAATTTCTTTTGTCATAAAAAATAAACTCGTTTGATGAAATATTATATTTCATTTTAAAAAATTTGAATAAATGATTGCTCAAGCCTGCGGGTAAATATTCTTTATATTTTATCCCGGGTGATTCAATATTACTCTTCTTACAGATAACAGCACATGTTAACAAAAAAAGAAGAAAAAATATGTTGTGATTATGTCCTATCACGTCTGAGCCTGTCTATTGCTTAAAATCTATTAATATCTTTACTATTCTTTTATTGAGCTGTAATAAAGTCAGCAAAATGTTATTGTGTATTTTACTTGACAGCCAAATTCAATTAATCAACGAATTCAAAGCTTAATTATAGCTTGTATAAAGCCAATAAATTCCTTTAAATATTAAGGAATAAATAATAAATTTTTAATTTGCCGGGAAAACCCGGCACAAAAATTACTTTTACGAAGTCGCTGCTTGTTCGTGATTATTTTCTTTGAGTAATTCTTTCCTGCTAAGAGAAAACTTACCGTTTTCAATCTTAACAAGTTTAACCGTAACTTTATCTCCTTCTTTGAAATAATCGGTTACCTTATTTACTCTCTTATTGTCAATCTGTGAAATATGAAGCAAACCTTCTTTGCCCGGTAATATTTCAACAAATGCGCCGAAGTCCATAATTTTGGTAATCACGCCGTCATAAACTTCGCCAATTTCCGGTGTTGCGGTTAATTTTTTTATATACTCTTTACATTTTGATGCATTCTCCTTGTTTGGAGATGCAATATTAACCGTACCGTCATCATCAATATTAATATCAACGCCAAATAGTCTTTGCATTCCCTGGATTGTTTTACCGCCGGGTCCGATTATTAAGCCGATCTGGTCGGTATCCACTTTCATAGTTATTAACCTTGGCGCAAAAGGAGATAATGAACTGCGCGGCGATTGAATTTCCGAATTCATTATTCCTAAAATATGCATTCTTCCTTCCTTTGCCTGCCCTAAAGCTATCTCCATAATTTCAAAGGAAATACCCTGGATTTTAATATCCATTTGGAAAGCCGTAATTCCATCAGAAGTACCGGCAACTTTAAAGTCCATATCACCGAGATGATCTTCATTGCCTAAAATATCCGAAAGAATTGCAAACTTTTCGCCTTCTTTAACCAATCCCATCGCAATACCGGCACACGGTTTACTTAACGGCACACCGGCGTCCATTAAACCTAAAGAACCGGCACAAACAGTTGCCATTGAAGAAGAACCGTTGGATTCGAGAATATCCGATATAACACGTACGGTATAAGGAAATGTTTCTTCGGGCGGCATTAAAACTTTTAGTGCCCGCTCGGCTAAATTTCCATGACCAATTTCTCTTCGTCCGACTCCAGACATCCTGCCGACTTCACCTACGCTGAACGGAGGGAAATTATAATGCAGCATAAACTTTTTAGAATACTCATCAAGCAGTCCGTCAATTATCTGCTCATCATTTTTTGTCCCGAGAGTAACAGTTGTTAAGCTTTGAGTCTCACCCCTGGTAAATAAAGCCGAACCGTGAGTTCTCGGCAACAGACCAAGCTCAATAGTTATCGGACGAATCTGCTTTGTGTTTCTTCCATCCAGCCGGATGCCTTCGCTAAGAATTCTGTTTCGCATTATTTCTTTTTCGAGATCATGCAGAATTTCGTCTATCACCTTTTCCTGTTCCGGATATTTTTCAGCAAGGGATTCTTTTACAAAAGCAGAGAGTTCTTTATTTTTCAAGCTTCTTTCTTCTTTTGCAAGAACGGAATAAACGATTTCCTTAAATTTTTCATAAGCAAGATCATTAACATCTTTTTGGAGAGCTTCGTCAATTGCAACCGGCGCAACTTCCCATTTCACTTTACCTGCTTCAGCCTTAAGCTCTAATTGAATTTGAATTAGTTTTCCTATTTCTACTTGAGCAAACTTAAGAGCGTCAAGAAGTTCATTTTCATTTATTTCTTTTGATTCACCTTCTACCATCATAATTGAATCGGCAGTACCGGCTACAACTAATTCAAGGTCGCTTTCTTTCAGCTGTTGCAGGGTAGGATTAACAACAAATTCACCATTAACTCTTCCAACTCTGACTTCTGCCATAGGGCCGTCGAATGGAATATCCGAAATAGTTAAGGCTGCAGAAGCACCAACGGCGCCAAGAACATCCGCATCGTTTTCACCATCATGTGAAAAAACAAAAGCAATAACTTGAGTTTCGTTTTTAAAGTCTTTGGGAAAGAGAGGTCTTATCGGACGATCGATTAATCGTGCACTTAAGATTTCTTTTTCGCTTGGTCTGCCTTCTCTCTTAATATATCCGCCGGGAAATTTTCCTGCGGCCGAAGTTCTTTCTCTATATTCTACCTGAAGAGGAAAAAAGTCCTGATCTTCCTTAATTTCTTCAGTAGCTACGGCTGTAACTAATACCATAGTGTCCGCATACCTAACCATCACTGCTCCGTTAGCCTGCTTGGCGTATAAACCGGTTTCAATTGAAAAGATTTTACCGCCGATTTCTACTTCTTTTTTTACTATCATTTAAAAACCTTTACTTTCTAATATTTAACTCTTTAATAATATTTCTATATCTCTCTATATCTTTGTCGGCGAGATAGTCCAACAATCTTCTTCTTTTACCAACCATCATCATAAGCCCTCTCCTTGAATGATGGTCTTTTTTATGAACATTAAAATGTTCGGTCAAATCATTAATCCTTTTAGTTAAAAGCGCTATTTGAACTTCGGATTTACCGGAATCTTTTTCATTTTTCCCGTACTTCTTGATTAATTCAAATTTTTCTTCTTTAGTCATTTTACAGTTATCCTTATTATGTTATATAATGTAACCCCAGAAAATACCGGAGTTAATTAGTTAATTATCAAACCTAATTAGTAAGCCGGCTCATTATTTCCATTCCGGCTTCTTTATCTTTTTTCATCTGTGCAACAAGCTCTTCCGGCGATGAGTATTTTTCTTCACCCCTAATTCTTTCGACAACTTTAACAATTACGTTTTTATCATAGATATTCTTATCAAAGTCGAATATATAAATTTCAGTCGTAAGCTGACCGTCATTGTAAAAAGTAGGCCTTTTACCTATGCTCATTAAGCCGAAATGTTTTACGTTATCCACAATCAATTCGACGGCATAAATGCCAATGGCTGGCAGCAGCTTGTTTTCCTCTTTTAGTTTAATATTGGCTGTAGGAAATCCTAATAACCTTCCTCTTCCATCTCCTTTAACAACATTTCCGTGAAAGGAGTAATATCTGCCTAGAAATGAATTAGCTAAAGAAATGTTGCCTTCAGCTAAAGCATTTCTAATTTTTGTACTGCTGACCGAAGTTCCGTTTATATTAACAGCATCAACCCTTGTAACATTAAAATCGAATTCTTTACCCATTTCTCTGAGCGTATTTTCATCACCGCCTCTGCCTTTACCGAAATGATGGTCATACCCGATAACTATTTCTTTTAATCCTATCTTGTCGATAATATAATTTTTAAAGAATTCTTCGGAACTTAATTGTGAAAATTCTTTGGTAAAATTAATAATTAAAAGATTTTGAATTTTTAAATCGCCTAATATCTCAATCTTTTCTTGCAGAGTATTTAATAATTTTATGGTGTGCCCTTTTGAAACAACAATTCTGGGATGAGGGTCGAAGGTGATTAAAAAACTTCTCGCTCTCAGTTTTTCTGCTTTGTTAATTACTTTTTCGATTATCTTTTTATGTCCAAGGTGAATACCATCGAACGTACCGAGTGTAATAACAGTATTTTTATCTTTTTTTACTTCTGATAAACTATTAAATACTTCCATAACAATATCTTATCTAAACCAAAGTCTGTTAATATACGCTTTTTTTGAGTTAAAAAGAAGCGAATATCTAACCGTTAAATTTCTTTACATTGAATATTCCGGAGAAATTTCTTTTGATTTTTTAATCCTTTTAACAAATTCATCTACATTAATTGCCTTTTCGACCGAATATTTTCCGATATATTTTCTTCTTAATGAACTTAATAAACCGCCGCAGCCCAGCTTTTCTCCAAAATCGTTTGCTATTGCTCTTATATATGTGCCTTTGCTGCAAGTAATTTCAAATTCAATATAAGGCAAATAAATATTTTTAATTTCAAACCCGGATATATTTATTTCTCTCGGTTCTCTTATTATTGATTTCCCTTTTCTCGCTAATTTATAAAGAGATTTGCCTTTATACTTAACAGCCGAATACATTGGCGGAATCTGTAAAATTTTACCTAAAAACATATTGCGAACCGACAAAATTTCGGATTCGGTTATTCCCCCAAACGGTCTTTCTTTAATAATTTCTGTTTCCAAATCCATTGAAGGTGAAGATTTACCCAGTAATATTGTGCCGGTATAAGTTTTTTCAAAAGCCTGATACCGGTCGATATCTTTTGTCATTTTTCCGGTGCATACAATAAGTAAACCCGAAGCAAGCGGGTCCAAAGTTCCGGCATGGCCTACTTTCTTTACTCCAACAGCTTTTCTAATAACGTGAATAACTTTAAAGGAGGTCCATCCAATTGGTTTATCGACAAGAATAACTTCACCGGATTGAAAATCTAAATTTAAAAAATCAGTCGTTTCCTTTGTTATCATTTTCGTGAATTTTTTTAATTAATCCCTCAATCTTCTCAACATAATCACTTGTATCGTCAATAAAGAATTTCAATTCAGGCACAAATTTTATTCTAATTCTGGAGGCAAGCTCTGAACGGATAAAACCGGATACTGATTTGATCTTTTCTAAAGCAATTTCCCTTTTATCTTTTTCAAATACGGAGATATAAATTTTTGCTATTTTAAGATCCGGACTAACTTTAACAGATGTAACCGTAACAAAACCGAATGATGAATCTTGTAATCTATTCGGCAGTTTATATAAAAAAATCAGACTAATTTCTTCTTTAATTAGATGTTCAACTCTGTCAATTCTGTGTGTCACTTTCTCATCTCCTCTCAAACCTGCATCTAACTTTTACAAAAAACCAGGGAATATTTATACTCAAAAAAAATAAGAACTCAAAAATAAAATTCATAAAGAGCGAAAAAATTAAGCCAGCTTCTTCTTTGTTTCAATGATCTTGAATGCTTCTATTGTGTCGCCCACTTTCAAATCATTAAAATTAGCAATGTTTAATCCGCATTCGTAACCGGAGTCAACCTCTCTTACATCGTCTTTAAAACGTTTTAGAGAAGCTATTTCTCCTTCATGAATAACAATTCCGTCCCGGATAAGCCGGACCTTGCTGTTGCGCGTAATTTTACCGTCATGTACATAACAACCGGCGACAGTTCCGAATTTCGGAACTTTAAATGTTTCTCTAATTTCAAGTGTTGCCGTAACTTCTTCGGAAAGAAGAGGCGAAAGAAGTCCTTCCAAAGCCGATTTAACTTCATTTATAGCATCGTAAATAACGTTATACAAACGTATATCTACATTTTGGGTTTCCGCTAATTTTCTGGCATTTAAGTTCGGCCTTACGTGGAAACCTAAAATTATTGCATCTGATGCAGAAGCCAAGAGAACATCACTTTCTGAAATTCCCCCGACACCCTTGTGGATTACATGAACGATTACTTCCTCATTTGATAATTTCATTAACGAATCGGATAATGCTTCCACCGAGCCGTCTACGTCGCCTTTTACAATTAATGGAAGTTCTTTTACTCCGCCGATACTAATTTGTCTGGCAATTTCATCCAAAGTAACATGATGCACTTGTTTCTGATCCTGTTCTCTCTTTAACTGCTGTCTCTTAAGTCCTATTTCTCTTGCCATTCTATCGGAATCAACAACAACAAAAGTTTCGCCTGCTTGCGGAGCCCCTTCAAAGCCTAAAACCAGTACCGGAGTTGAAGGAAAAGCTTCAGTAACTTTATTGCCGCGCTCATCAAACATAGCTCTTACCTTGCCTTGGTATATTCCGGCAATAAAAGGATCGCCGATTCTTAAAGTACCTTTTTGCACCAGGATAGTTCCGGTAATACCCCGTCCCTTATCCAGCTCGGATTCAACAACAACACCTCTGGCATTTCGATCCGGATTTGCTTTTAAATCTAGAATTTCAGCTTCAAGCAGAATCTTTTCCAAAAGCATGTCAACATTTACACCTGATTTTGCCGAAAGCTCAATACATTGGTATTTACCGCCCCAATCTTCAACTAAAATATTTCGTTCGGCTAATTGCTGCTTTATCTTTTCAGGATTGGCACCTGGTTTATCAATTTTATTTATAGCAATAACAATCGGCACATTTGCAGCCTGTGCATGGTTAATGGCTTCTACGGTTTGAGGCATTACCGCATCATCCGCAGCCACAACCAGAACCACGATATCTGTTAATTGAGCACCCCGGGCTCTCATTGCAGTAAAAGCTTCGTGTCCGGGTGTATCAAGAAATGCTATAAACTTACCATTGCCGACATCTACTTTATAAGCTCCGATATGCTGCGTAATTCCGCCGGCTTCTCCGGCAACAATGTTGGTTCTTCTGATATAATCCAGTAATGATGTTTTACCATGATCTACATGTCCCATTATAGTTACAACCGGAGAACGAAACTTAAGTGTTTCCGGCTCATCAATCTTATCTTCAAGTGCCTCAGAAGTATATTCTTTCTGGAATTCGACTTCGAATCCGAATTCATCGGCTACCAATGTAATAGTTTCTACATCCAGTCTTTGATTAATTGAGACCATTAATCCAAGCTCAATACATTTTGTAATAACATCACTTACAGGGACATTCATTAAATTTGCCAATTCGTTTACGGCAATAAATTCGGTAACCTCAATTTTATTTTTCTCAAGTGCCCGAAGCTCCTGTTTCCGTTCTTCTTCGGCTTCTCTTTCTTTTCTTTTCTTTTTTCTCTGGCTAGCTCTTCCGGATAACACGGAATCATCCATGCTTAGCAGAGTTTTTCTTATAGCTTCCTTTACTTCCTTCTGATCGATTTCAAATTTCTTAATTCGTTTTTTCTTTTTGGCAATTAAAGGTTCGTCAGATAACGAATCGCCGCTTTTTTTCTTTGCTTTAGGCTTCTTTCTTTTCTTAGGCGCTTCGTGCTGAACAGAGGATGATTCTCCTTTTTCCTGAGCGGATTGTTTTTTCTCGGTTTGATTTTCAATACCTAGATCGATCTTGCCTACAACTTTTAATCCTTTTTTACGAGCTGCCTCCTGCTCTTTAGGCGAAACAAACTGTTTAACCTCTCCTTCTACAGATGCTTCTTTTTCTTCCGCCGCTGCTTCTTCGGCAGTTTTTTTTGCCTCAATAATCTCAGACTGCTTTTCAACCGTAACTTCTCCGGCAGCTTCTTCTTTAACCGTTTCCTCCGGCTGCACTTGTTCGGCAGGGGCCTCTGTTTTTATTTCTTCTTCCTGTTTGGCTTCGACTGCTGTATGTTCTTCTTCTTCGGTCTTTGCTCCGACTTTTAATTCTTCTTCTGACTTTTCGCTTCTTTTCTTATTGAATTCCGCTACTTTTTTATAATGTTTTTCAGCTTTTTCAATATCTTTCTTAAAATGATCGTTTATTTCCTTGATCATTTCGTCATTAAGAATAGACATATGTGATTTTACATTATGGCCTTTTTTGACCAAAAATTCCACAAGATTTTCAGCCGCTAAATTATATTCGGATGCTAATTTGTAAACTCGAACTTTTTTAGTTTTAGTCTCGGACATATTTGACTTACCCATTGTTTAGCTATTCTTCTTCTTCTTCAAATTGAGATTTTATGATCTCCAATATTTCGGCTATTTTTTCTTCATCAAGTCCTTCTATTTCTTTTAATTTTTCAGGACCTGCCGTTAAAACTTCAATAGCGGTGTCATATCTGTTATTGATAAGTAATTCATAGATATCGCTGCCAAGTTCTTCTTTTAAGTCAATAAGCTCAATATCTTCTTCATATTCTTCAAACGGTTTTTCTTCTCTCAATATTTCAATATCGTAACCTGTTAATTTCATTGCAAGTCGAATGTTAACACCGTTTCTTCCGACAATTAAGGAAACCTGGTCGCTGTCGGCAGTAACTACTGCTTTTTTCATAACAGGATCAACCTCAATTCTTTTTAATTTCGCCGGTGCCAGTGATTTTTGTATAAATGTAACCGGGTCTTCCGAATAACTTATTACATCGATATTTTCATTATTTAATTCTCTTACTATAGCATGAATACGAACACCTTTCATTCCGACACATGCACCGACTGCGTCAATGCGGTTGTCCTGGGATTCTACGGCAACCTTTGCTCTTTCACCGGGCTCACGAGCAATAGATTTTATTTCGATAATTCCATCGTAAATTTCCGGAATTTCGATTTCAAAAAGTCTTCTCAAAAAAGTATTGTCTGCTCTTGAAATAATAATTAGAGGACCGCTGTTGCTTTTTTTAACTTCCTTTACAATTGCGCGGATAGTTTCGCCTTTTTTGTATTTTTCATAAGGAATTTGTTCGTGCCGGGGTAAAAGCAATTCGTTTTTATTATGGTTTACAAGAATATCGTTCTTTCTTATCTGGTAAATGTCACCGACAACGATTTCGCCTAAAAGCTCATTATATTCGTTAAAGATAATATCTTTTTCAATTTCTCTTATTTTTTGATTAAGGCCTTGTTTTGCCAAAGTAATTAATCTTCTGCCGAAAGATGCCAGCTCAAGTTTTTCAACAAAGTCATCGCCCACTTCCAATTCATCTTCATTCCCCCGTCTATTTACCTCCTCAATACTAACTTGCCGATTGGGATCTTCAACAACTTCAACAATTTCTCTTTCCAAAAATATTTCGATGTCGCCTTTATCCATATTTACAACCACATCATATTTTGCTTCTTCACCGTATTTTTTTCTTACCAGCATGCCGAAAATTTCTTCAATAATGGCTGCCAAAACATCTTTATCCACCCCTTTTTCCCTTACCATCTGAGCAAAGGATTCAACGATATCTACGTTCATTTCTAAATTCCTCCCTTAGGAAAAACTGACTAATACTTTAGCTTTTTTTATGTTAATAAAATTAATTACTATTTCGTTCTTTTTGTTAAATAAAAACATCAAATCGTTTCCTTCTATTCGAAGTAATTTGGCCTTTATTTTTTTATCTTCGTTTCCTTCCGTATAAATAACTTCAAAATCCCTATTAATATTCTTGGGGTATTGCTTTAAAAATTTCAGAGGTCTGTCAATACCCGGAGAAGAAACATCCAGTCTATAAGAAGAACCGATTTCCGGAATTTTTTCTAATTGAGAATTTATTTCGGTACTTATTTTTGCGCAGTCACCTGCTGAAATGTTTTTTTCACCGTCAATAAAAATTTCAATTATTCTGTTTGCATTATTACCGCGGATCACAAAATCAATTAAAAAGAATCCGTTTTCTTCTGCTATTTTAGATGCCAGTTGTTTAATATTTTCATTGAATAAATTCATATAAATAAAAATCGCCCTCAAAAGGGCGAAAAAGATAACCAAAATTAGTATTATTTTATCCAATAAGCAAGGAATAATATAATTACTATAAATTACTAAATTTTAATTCAAAACAAGAATACATAATTGTTTAAAAGCAAAAATTTCCGCTAGTTTTTTTATTTTATAATATGCAGCAATTTTTCCCAATTGTTTTATGATAAACGAACAATTTATTTTTGCACATTTATTTATTGTACAAATTTTATAAATTGCAGACTAATATTTGCTTATTTTTTATGCAATGAAAAAATTATTATTCATATTTATTTTAACTATATTTTTTTCGGGGAGGGGATTTACACAGAACGAAGGAATGCAGCTCCTTGAATCATTACAGAAGAAATTCAACTCAACTCAGGATTTAAGCGCAGACTTTATACAATTATCAAACGGCAAAGTAAGCCTCTCCGGTAAATTTTATTACAAGAAAAAAGATAACTTAAGATTAGAATTAAAAAATGCAACTATTGTTTCGAACGGAAAAACCAATTGGAATTATAACAAAGCCGAAAATAAAGTAATCATAAGCAGTTACGATGAACATGATCCCTCGGTTTTATCATTAAATAATTTTATAAATGTTTATCCCTCGGAGTGTGATGTTGAATTACAGGATAACAACGGGCAAAAAGTCTTAATGCTTACACCCCGGAAAGAAGGTTTAAACTTTAAATATGTTAAAATATGGCTGGACTCTAATCATCTAATTAATAAAATAATAATTGAAGACCTAAACGATATTTCAATACAGGTTAACTTTTCCGCTTATAAACTAAACACACAATTGTCAGATTCATTATTCACATTTACACCGCCAAAAGGGAGTAAAGTTATTGACCTCCGATAAAGCTCTTAAAAAGAATTGGATTAGTAATTCGGTTAAGTTTATTCTTCCGTTGGGCTTAAGTATTGTTTTCCTCTACATTGCCTTTTATGATGAAAATATTAATAAAATTATTGCAATCCTTTCAAATGCATCAATATTTTGGATTGTTGTACTTTTAATAACTATGCTCTTTTCCCATTATTTGAGAGCTGTAAGATGGAAAGTAATTCTTCATTCCGTTAAACCCAATGCTTCGATAATAAATATATTCGGCGCAGTAATGGTAGGATACGGGGTAAGTTGTGTTGTCCCGAGATTAGGAGAAGTATCCAGGGCGGTAGTACTTGGCAAATGGGAAAAACTTTCAAGATCATCAATGTTCGGTACCGTAATTCTTGAAAGAATCATTGATATTATATTCCTCGGCCTTACCGTTATTGTATCGGTTATTATTTGGAGCGAAGATCTTTATATAAAATTTCCCTGGCTTAAATCTACTCTTTACATAACAATCCTCTTAATGGCAGGAGTAATTCTATTCATTTATTTTTTAATTAGATTTAGAGAAAAATTCTACGGACTTATAATTAAGATTTTAGGCAAATTTTCCGAAAAGTTAGCACATAAAGCGGCATATATTTTTGACATGATGACAATCGGCTTCGCAAGTCTTAAAGGGAAAAAAAACTATTTTTATACTATTATTCTCAGCGCACTAATTATGATGGCATACGCTTTAAGCGCCTATATCGGATTTTATATTTTGGGAATGGAAAATATAAAGCATGTAACTTACGCAATGGCCTGGGTATTAATGAGTATCAGCGCTATTGGAGTGGTTATACCCACACCCGGAGGTATCGGTTCGTATGAAGCGCTCGCAAAGGCTGCTTTAGTTCTTTTATTCGGTTTCGGGGAATCAATTAGTTTGGCTTATGCAATAATAACACATGTACTTTCTTATTTTTTGTTTATCTTCACCGCGCTTTTATTTTTCTTTCTACTAAATAAACATCATGATAATTTAATTAAAGTTGTAGAAACCGAACTGGAAGAATTATGAAATTTATTACAGCATTAATATTCTGCCTTACAATTTCAAGCACATCTTTTTCTCAGTATTATGCAAGAGCAGGGATGGAAATATCATATGTAAGTATGCCTTCATTAACTGATTATTTAAATCAAAGTTTTGTTCAGCAACTCGGAACATTCAACAGTGCAATTGTTTTTTCGGGCGAAGGCGGGTATTTAATCAATAATCATTATGAAGCCGGTCTTGAAATAGCATATTTGATTAATTCTTATAATTTTTCAAGCGATCTCGGTATATACAAATTAAGTTATGACATAATAATGCCCACTATTGTAAACTATTATGTAATTAGAGGAGAAGGTTATGATTTTAAATTCGGAGGCGGATTAGGAATTCGTTTTGTTAGTGCAAATCAGCAGCTGCCCGGTACTCCCTCGGCTATAACCTATTCTTCTACCGGATTTGGATTACTGCTTAAAGCGGACGGCAATACTTTGCTTAGCGGTAATTTGTATGCAAATATTGGGATAGACCTTAGGTATGACTTTAACGGGACACCTAAAAATACAAATAACAATTCATTAGATGTTAATAACAACACAAATATAAATTTCAATGCTTTATCGGCAGGTTTAAGGCTTGGGGTTACATATATTTTCTAGGAGGGTTGTTTGAATATATTACAGGCAATTTTACTCGGAATAATACAAGGACTTACTGAATTTTTGCCTATCAGCAGTACCGGACATTTAACTTTAGCCGGTAAATTTATGCATCTTATTTCAAACCAGCACCCTGAACAATGGACTGCTTTTATAGCAGTTATACAGCTGGGAACGGTAATCGCAGTTATTATTTATTTCTGGAAAGATCTATGGCAAATAATTTTTGATTTCTTAAGCGAAAACATAAAACAAAGAAAAAAATTCTCGGATCAAAAACTAAATTCCAAATTAGGCTGGTTAATAATAATCGGTTCCATCCCGGTTGGTGTTATCGGCCTTTCATTAAAAAAAATAATTGAAGGCACATTAACAAAAGATTTGTATGTAATTGCATTCAGTTTAATAGGCTTAGCAGTAATTTTAGCTATAGCGGAAAAAATAGCCGTTTTAAAAAAAGATATGACTAAGATAACGAAATGGGATTCTTTTTGGGTAGGAGTTGCACAATGCTTTGCGCTTATTCCGGGCTCAAGCCGTTCCGGCACCACGATTACAGCGGGTTTATTCCTGGGGATGAACAGGGAAACAGCTGCCAGGTTTTCATTCTTATTAAGCATTCCCGCTGTTCTTGCAAGCGGTTTGTTGGAACTTTTTGAAGCCAGAAAATTTCTTGATCCCTCAATGACTGTTAATATAATAGTTTCTACTATTTTTGCATTTATATTCGGCTATATCTCAATTGATTTTCTTCTTAAATATCTTAGACGAAATACAACCTTTGTTTTTGTTTATTATAGGATTGCTTTGGGAATTATAATTTTAATTTTATTATCATCGCATATTATACTTCCGTAGGAGTCACTATGAAAAATTTTATTTTTATTTTAATCCTAGCCACTGCGGTAATAGGATGCCAACAATCAAATACAGGCGGACAAAAATCTATGAATGACACAACTTATATAGCAGTAATACAAACCAACATGGGAACAATCAAATGTGAACTTTTTCCGAATGTTGCACCAAAGGCAGTAGAAAATTTTGTGGGATTATCGGATAAGGGCTATTATAATAAATTAATCTTTCACAGGGTAATAGATAAATTTATGATACAGGGCGGTGATCCGAATGGCAACGGAACCGGGGGGCAAAGCATTTGGGGCGGCACTTTTGATGACGAGTTCAATGAGAATTATAAATTTGATTCGGCAGGAGTAATGGCATATGCCAACAGAGGTCCGAATACAAACGGCAGCCAGTTTTTTATTACTCTTGAACCAACCCCCTGGCTAAACTTCCATTTTACAATATTCGGTAAAGTAATTGACGGGATGGATGTTGTAAGAGCAATCGGTAAAGTAAAAACCACGAAGCCGTATGATAAGCCCGTTACACCTGTTGTTATGGATTCTGTTTACGTTGAACGAGAAGTAAAACAGCCTAAAAATAATTAACTGCGGTTAAAAGTTTGTTTTGAATTTTAAAAATCATCTTAAAAAGATAAATCGATAAAAATTAATTGATTAGAACTAAATGAAACAGGAAGAGTTCTTTTCTTCTCGCTGGTCGCTGATAATTGCAACAATAGGTATAGCAGTCGGTACCGGTAACATTTGGCGCTTTTCAAGGATTGTTGCGCAAAACGGAGGCGGTTCATTTTTAATCCCCTGGTTAATTTTTCTTCTTGTTTGGTCTGTTCCCCTAATTATTGCAGAATTTGCTATCGGTAAATCAACCCGATTCGGACCGGTAGGTGCAATTGCAAAAACCGCAGGCAGGCAATTCGGATGGATGGGCGCATTTATTGTTTTTGTATCCACAGCAATAATGTTCTATTATTCTGTGGTTACAGGCTGGTGTTTAAGATATTTTATCTCCGCAATATCCGGAGATCTTTTTTCAACTACCAAACACCTGGAATATTGGACTAAATTTTCATCCAGCTACCAACCGCTTCTTTATCATTTTATATCAATGGTTTTTGTTGCATTTGTAATTTACAGGGGAGTAAGCAAAGGAATTGAAAAAGTTACAAAATTCATGGTCCCTTCGCTGCTGATTATATTACTAATTTTATTCGTTAGAGCTGTTACACTGCCCAATGCTATTGAAGGAATAAAATATTTTTTTACCCCGCATTTGGATATAATTTTAAACTATAAGGTATGGCTGAACGCATTAACTCAAAACGCATGGGATACAGGTGCTGGATGGGGACTTATTTTAACTTATGCGGTCTATATGAAAAAGAAGGAGGATATTTCCCTAAATGCCGCCTTAATCGGCTTTGGAAATAATTCCGTTTCACTTTTAGCGGGAATTACAATATTTTCTACTGTGTTTGCGCTGAGCACTTCTAATGCAATGCAGCAGATTTCTCAGGCAGGCCCTGCTAATACAGGATTGACTTTTATTTACCTGCCGTTATTATTTTCCAAAATTTCTTCACATTATATAGTCAATGTAATCTTTGCTTCGTTGTTTTTTATAGCTTTATTCTTTGCTGCTGTAACTTCATTGATGTCGATGGTTGAACTTACAACTAGAACATTAATTGATTTCGGGATTAAAAGAGGCAAAGCAATTATAATAGTTGCTTCTTTGGGATTTTTATTGGGAATACCTTCAGCTATCGATTTAAAATTTTTAACTAATCAGGATTGGGTCTGGGGAGTCGGATTGATAATCAGCGGTGCATTCATTTCGTTCTCAATTATACGTTATGGTGTTGATAAATTTAGAAAAGAAATTATTAACGGATACGGAAGCGATGTAAAGATCGGGAAATGGTACAATTTCATAATCGGGTTTTTAATCCCGGTCCAGGTTGTTGTACTGGTTTCATGGTGGCTAATATCATCCGTTTCGTGGGACCCCGAATGGTGGAATCCGTTTCATGCAGCAAATGCCGGAACATGTATTTTCCAATGGGGGATTGTACTTTTAACTTTTATTCTTTTAAATAAATTTATGGTTAATCAAACTTTGAAGCAGAGTAACTAACTTAATATTTTTTTATTTTTAAATATTAATAGCTATGAATTTTATTACAATAATTACAATGCTGATTGTGGTGGGTACTGTGTGGGGAGGCATGATATTTTTTCTTACACGTGCCGTTAAATATGAAAAAATAAAAGAGGAAAATGGCGAAGTCGAAAATTAAGGCCCCTTCTATAAATCAAATAGCAGAAGATTTAAATACCGGCAGAATATTTTCTGTTTATTATCTCTTTGGTGAGGATAGCTTTAGTATTGATGCAAGTTTAGAGCTGATCAGTAAATCAGTTCGGCCTTTTATTGCTTCCGAATTTGATAAAGAAGTTTTTTACGGCGATGAAAAGACCCTCGTTGAGATATTGGATTATGCGGCGGCATTTCCGTTCGGTTCGGAAAAAAAATTAATTATTGTAAAAGAATTCGAAAAAATACGGGATAAAAAAGGCCTGATTTCATATGCAAAATCACCGCCTGACTTTACCGTATTGGTTTTAATTCACAACGGCAAAATTTCCAATCTTGATTCCGAGCCGTTTAAAACTTTGGCAGAAAGAAATTATTTATTTGAAGCCAAAGAATTAAAAGGAGAAAACCTGATTGATTGGGTTGTTTCTTATGTTCAAAACAGCGGGAAAAGCATAGACAGAGAGAATGCCAGGCTTTTGGTGGAAATATCGGGAGAAAATAGGGATATGCTTGAATCTCAGCTCGAAAAGATTTCTGTTTTTCTTGGCGATAAAAAAGAAATAACAATAAACACTATTAAAGATCTTTCAACCTCACTTAAAGAATATAATATCTTCGATTTACAAAATGCTTTATCGAAGAAAGATAAACAAGAAACATTAAAGATTGCTTTTAAAATGCTTGATAAAGGTGCGGAGCCAACCTTTATTATTTATATGCTTACCCGGTATTTTACCGGATTATCAAGAATCAATGAGTTAAAAGGAAAGAAAATACCCGAACAGGCTGCGGCAAGGATTGTTGGAACACATCCTTATTATTACAAGGATTATCTTAAAGCAAGGACAATTTACTCGGATAAAGATCTATTTAGAATTGTAAAATCCTTATTAAAAGCGGATCTTTCAGTTAAAACCACTTCAACAGACAACAAATCAATAATTTCTGTTCTTCTTGCGGAAATCCTGCAATAATTCAAAAAAAAGTTTTAACACAAAGTAAGCCGCTGAACAATAATCTTTATTTGCTTTTAATCTTTATTAAATTTTAATAAATTTTTCTAATAGTTTTGGAAACATTTCAAACCAACAGAAGTATAAAATAATTGAAAGATAAAAACCTTAATGATCTAAGTGATGAGGAATTGATACTGGAATTCCAGCAAAATAATACCGAACGGGCGTTCGAAATTTTGGTACAAAGATATAAAAATCCGTTGGTTAACTTTGTATACAGATTTCTGGGTGATTATGAAACATGCCTGGATGTCGTACAGGAAACATTTATTAAGGTATACAGATATAAAAATTCTTATATATCCATTGCAAAGTTTTCGACATGGATTTACACTATTGCAGGCAACTTAGCAAAGACCGAATATCAAAGACGAAAAAGAAGAAAATTTTTTTCCATCAATTCATATGGCGAGAACAAAGAAACCTTAGATATTCCGGATGAAAGATACAGGCCGGACATAGCTACCGACAGCGGGATTAAAGATAAAATCATTCAAAAGGCTCTTTTAAAAGTTTCACCGGTATATAGAGAGGTCTTAATACTTCGAGATATTCAGGGCTTATCTTATGAAGAAATTTCCGAAATAATGGGAATAACAACAGGGACGGTTAAATCACGTATTAACAGAGGGAGGTCGCAGTTACAAAAATTGCTAAAGGATATTTATAATGAGTAATAAAGAAATGATGAAGCAGGATGATGAGGAAAATCTATACGGGGATGTAATAAAAAACTTAAAGCATCTTAAAAATGTTGATGCGCCGGATAATTTTGAGGATAATTTATTTTTAAAGATAAATTCCGGGAATTATATTCAGATTGAGAACCGGCCCGTTAAAATTTTTATACAAAAGAAGCTTCTTCCTGCTTTAGCAGTTTTTGCCGCAGCAATAATTGTAATTTTTATGATTGAAACACAGCCTTCACATCCTCAGGATCCTTTTTCAGTTAAGCCCCGCGTTAGAGAAGATGTAATCGCCGGAAGTGAAAATATAAATAAATCTGTAGAAGATTTGGCAAGGAAAAGTTTTCAAAATAATTCTACCGATCAGAAACCTGCAGCGAAATTAAAAGAGCGTTCAAATCCCGAAAATAATATTAATGATAAAAATGCAGATGCTTACTTAGAAAACTCTCTTACAGACGCAGCACTCACCGGAGATGTCAAGTTATCGAAAAAGGAGATAAGAAACGGTCTTAATTTTAAGCAGATTTATTTAGATAAAAAACAGAGAAAAGAGCTTACCGTGTTAAAAGAAAAGATGGAAAACTTGTATAATCAAAGCAGAAAATGAGAAAATACCGTTTTTAAAGAAATTATAATTTTGAAATTATCACTATACTTTTCTATATTTAAAGTCTATTTTTTGAAAAGAATTTAAAATTGTTAGGTTAGTTATATGAAAAAAGGCATTCATCCTAAATATAGACCTGTAGTTTTTCAAGATGTTTCTTGTGATTTTGCAATATTAACGCGCTCGACTATAAATACAAATGAAACAGTTGTATGGGAAGACGGAAATACATATCCCCTGGTTAAGCTTGAAATTTCCAGTGGTTCTCATCCGTTTTTTACCGGGAAGCAAAAATTGGTTGATACTGCCGGAAGAGTTGAGAAGTTCAAACGTAAATATGCCAAGAAAAATGCAGTATCTTAATTAAGTTAAAACCTTATAAAAGTTTATTAAAGCCAGGCCGAAACCTGGCTTTTTTAGTAATAGATGACATCTTTTTTTTAAAAAAGATTTCATCCTTCAACTCCGGGTAACAAGAGTAACTCAACCTTAAAAAAGGATTATCTTTTAAATGCCGTTCCGACGGTAAAGATTCTTACCGTAAAAAATATTAAATTATTTGACATATTTTTACACATTAAAGAATCTCATGCAAATCTGTATTTTTGAAGATATTAATTATGGAAAACTGGAACCTCTCATCTTTTCACGCCCCGTATATGATCTTGTCTGCGGAATCAACACTTTAAGGGAAAAAATTTTAAGAGCATATCCGGGAATAAAATATTCGCTTCACGGCCGCACTTATTTAACTTCGCTTTTAAGACTTCAAAATCCCGGAATAGAAATAAATAGCATAGAAGACAATGAATGTTTATTTATAAACGGAAATATTCTTGCGCCTCCGAATCTTTCGGAAATTATTCCTCTTAACATTAAAGAGGATAAATTATTTTTTAGCGGCGATTCATTGGTTGCTGCTAGAGTATCCGGTGGAAATCTTAAAGAAGTAAAAAATCATCTGCATGAACTCTTGAGTGAAGGAATCTTTAACGGACTTCCTGCAGAGAATGTAAAAATCAAAACAATAGATTACATCTGGAATCTTATTAATAATAACGGAAGCGAACTTATTAATGATTTCAATTATTTAACATCAAATAAAAAAGAAAATATCAAAGGAAAAATTTTTGAAGGCGTTCATCTCATTGAGAAAGGGAATATCTATATTGAAGACGGTGCTGAAGTTAAATCCGGTGCTGTTATGGATGCTTCCGCAGGTCCGATTTTCATCGGTAAGAACGCCGCCGTATTTCCCAATTCTGTTGTTGAAGGACCTGTTTACCTCGGTGAATATGCACAAATAAAAAGCTGTGCAAGAATTTTTGAAAATGTAAGTATCGGGAAAATTTCCAAAGTCGGAGGAGAAGTAGAAGACTCAATTATTCTTCCTTATTCTAATAAACAGCATTCGGGCTTTATCGGGCATGCTTATCTCGGCAGCTGGGTCAATCTAGGAGCAGATACGAATTGCAGCGATTTAAAAAATAATTACGGGACTGTAAAAGCTTATGTTAACGGAGAAGTTGTTAACAGCGGTTCGCAATTCCTCGGCGTTATTATGGGAGATCACTCAAAAACAGCTATAAATACAATGTTTAACACCGGAACTACAGTGGGCTTTTCGTGCAACATATTCGGAGCGGGTTTTCCGGGTAAGTATATTCCTTCTTTTTCTTGGGGCGGCAGCGATGCTGTTACTACATATGACATTGAAAGAAGCTTGGAGACAGCAAAAAGAGTAATGCAGAGAAGAAATATAGAAATGCATGAATCAGAAGAAAAATTATTCAGAAAGATTTTTGACCTGACTAAGAAAGAAAGGAGAAAAGTGGGCTACCCATATTAATTTTATGACACAATTAGAAGAACATACAATTCAGAATCTATATGAAGGCGTAAGAGGATTAGCTGTTAAAATTCTTAACCGGGTCGAAAGAACGGATGCATATCTGGAAAAGCTGCTCGATAATGAAATGAGAAATACCGAATTAAACGGGCAGGATAAAGCGCTGTTATATGAAATTGTGCACGGCGTAATAAGGTGGATGGGAAGATTGGATTGGATTTTAAACGGTTTTTATAAAGGACAATTTTCCAAAGCAATTCCGAATTTAAAAAACGGATTAAGAGTGGCACTTTATCAAATTTTATTTCTCGATAGAGTTCCAGACCATGCTGTGGTGAATGAAGCTGTAGAATTTGTAAAAAAGTTACAAGGACAGAAACCTGCCGACCTTACAAATGCTATTTTAAGAAATATTATAAGAAATAAAACAGGTATAAGATACCCGGATCCGGAAGAAGATTTACCCGGTTATTTAAGCGCTTATTATTCTCACCCCTCCTGGATGGTAAAAAGGTATTTGGCAAGATTCGGCCGAAAAGATACGGAAGAATTATTAGCCGCAAATAATGAAAAACCGTATTTAACTTTAAAGATAAACGCGCTGAAAACAAATCCTCAGGAATTTAAAGAACTATTAAATTCAGTTAATCTCAAATTTAATTCAGGTAAATATTTACCGGAGTTTTTCCAGCTTCAAAATCTTACAAATATCACCGCATGGGAATATTTTACTCATGGCTATTTCAATGTTCAAGATGAAAGCGCCGGTCTTGCATGCCGGATGCTTGATGCAAAAGCCGGTATGAAAGTGCTCGATTTATGTGCTGCACCCGGCGGTAAGACCGCCTATATTGCAGGCTTAATTCAAGATCAGGGTGAAATAATAGCACTTGATAGATATGAAAGCCGGTTAAAAATTATGCGGAAAAATATGGAGCGGCTTGGAATTAATTGCGTAAAAACCAAAGAAGTAAATGCCCTTGAATATGAAGGTAATAAGTTTGATAGAATTCTTGCTGATGTACCGTGCTTAGGTTCCGGTACGCTCTCCAAAAAACCCGATATTAAGTGGAAAAAAGATTTGCTGGATTTAAAACGCATTACGGAACTTCAATACAGCTTACTGGAAAAAGCAGCTTCTCTTTTAAAGGAAGACGGAATTGTTGTATACAGTACATGTTCCATTGAGCCGGAAGAAAACGGAGAAATTGTTAAAAAGTTTTTAAATAATCATCCTGAATTTAAACTTCAAAACGCAGCTGAAATTTTTCCTAAAGAACTCGTTGACGAAAACGGATGCGTTCAAACCTTGCCTCATATTCATCATATGGACGGGGCTTTTGCAGCAAAGCTTATTAAAATTCAATAAAATTATGCTGTTTATTTATTCTGTTGGTTATTAAATAAAATAATTTTATAAAACACATAAAACAAATTTGTATCATGTTAAATAAATTTGCGGAAGAATTAAAAGAAGCAAGGACCAAAAGTCAATTAACACTGCAGCAGATTGCAGCGAAAACAAGAATTGACATGAAGTTTCTTGAATACATGGAGAAAGGAAATTTCAGCTTTTTACCTGATTTATATATAAAAGCTTTTATTAAAGAATATGCAAGGTTAGTCGGCCTGGATGTGGATATTACTTTTAAAAAATTCGAAGCTGCAAAGAAAAATAAAAATTATGATGAGTACGGTAATGTTGAAGAAGAATTAAAAAAGCCTAAAGCGGAAACTGAAGAAACAAAACCCGCACAAGAAGAAACGCCTGAACCGGCATCGTTTGAGTATGTTGATAATCCGGAAAATAAAAAGGGTCCAACACCTATAAATGCAAATGCACAAAAAATTCGTCTTGCTGTTTTAATCGGAGTACCCCTGGTAATACTTTTAATAATCTATTTTGCTTTTTTCCGCGGCGGCTCTGAAATAGTTGTGTCTGAAAGGCCTTATAACGAAGTAAGGAAAGAAAATACTCAGCGCTATGTTGAAGAAACAAAAAAGCCCCATGTTGCAAGTCCCGAACAAACAGTAACTTCAGACAGTCTTTCTCTCAAGGTTGAAACTTCGGATACTTCATGGGTAAAAATATTATTGGACGGTACAAAAGTTTATGAATATACTTTTTTCCCTAATTCTGAAAAAGTACTTAAGGCTAAAAATAGTTTTAATTTAATTATCGGAAATGCCGGCGTTATGCGGTTCTTTTTAAATAATAAACCGTTACCTTTCGAAGGTAAAAAATATCAGGTAAAATATATTTTAATAGACAGCTTAGGCTTAAAGTATTTGGAAAACCCTCCATCCCTTTTACAATAGTAAATGGCAAATAAAATAGAAAAAAAGATTGAACAATTAAGGGAACTAATTCGTGAACATGATTATAAATATTATGTTCTTGCGGAACCTTCTATAAGTGATAAGGAATATGATGATTTAATAAAAGATCTTGAAAAACTTGAATCGGAAAATCCTCATTTAATAACACCCGACTCGCCTACTCAAAGAGTTGGAAAAGATTTAACCAAAGATTTTAAAACAGTAATTCATAAAGTTCCTATGCTGAGCCTAGCCAATACTTATAATGAAGAAGAGCTTTTTGAATTTGATAAGAGAATAAGAAACCTCCTACCGGAGAATGAAACCGTTGAATATGTTGTAGAACCTAAAATCGACGGAGCATCTGTAAGTTTAAATTACATTGACGGTTACCTTAAAACCGCAGCTACAAGAGGCGATGGAACAACCGGCGAGGAAATTACCGTTAATGTAAAAACGATAAAATCGGTGCCGTTAAAACTCAAAAAGCTTAATTCAAAAAAATATAAATTAAAGGATTTTGAAGCCCGCGGCGAAATCTTTATGAAAATTAAAGACTTTCTTCGGTTAAATAAGGAAAGAGAAGAACAAGGTGAAAAGCTTTTTGCCAATCCCAGGAATTCTGCTGCCGGAACTTTAAAAATGCAGGACCCTCAGATTGTTGCAAAACGGCCATTGAATATTTTTTTATATATGATGATAAGTAAAGAAGAAGAATTTGATACACAGTTTGAAAATCTGCAAATGCTAAAAATGCTTGGCTTTAATGTTAATCGTGAATATAAATTGTGCAAAAATATTAATGAAGTTCTAAATGCATGTCACAAACTTGAAGAAAAGAGAGATTCACTTGAGTATGAAATTGACGGTGCGGTAATAAAGGTTAATTCCATAAGTCAGCAAAAAATTTTAGGAAACATTGCAAAATCACCGCGATGGGCTGTAGCATTTAAGTTTAAAGCAAAGCAGGCTTTTACGAGAATAAATAAAATAACCTGGCAGGTCGGGCGCACAGGCACTATAACTCCTGTAGCAGAGCTCGATCCGGTCTTTCTGTCCGGTTCTACAATAAGCAGGGCGACACTGCATAACATAGATGAAATAAGAAGGAAAGACATTCGGGAAGGAGATAAAGTTGTAATTGAAAAAGGCGGCGACGTTATCCCGAAAGTAGTGGCTGTTGTTTTAAGCGAAAGAAAGAAGAACAGTAAAATTACTTTGCCGCCGGACAAGTGCCCCGTTTGCGGCTCACCGTTGTTTAATCCGGAAAATGAAGTTGCTTATTATTGCGAAAATGCCGAATGCCCTGCTCAAATTAAAGGAAAGCTTGAACACTTTGCTGCCCGCGGCGCTATGGATATTGAAGGATTAGGCGAAGCATTAATAGATCTTTTTGTTGAGAAAAGTTTCTTAAATACTTATGCCGATATATATGACCTCAAACAAAAAAGAGATGAATTAATTTCAATAGAAAGACTGGGAGAAAAAAGTGTAGACAATCTTCTTAGCGCAATTGAAGAAAGTAAGAAGCAGCCTTTTTCCAAAGTATTATTTGCTTTAGGCATCCGTTACGTTGGCGCAGGCGCGGCAAGAAAACTGGCTGATTATTTTAATTCAATCGATAATTTAATCAATGCTTCCGAAGAAGAGATATCGGAAGTTCATGAAATCGGACCAAGCATCAGCAGCAGTGTTAAAGGATTTTTTGAAAACCGGGAAAATTTAAATGTAATATCGAGACTTAAAAAGCACGGACTTAATTTCAAATCGGATAAAAAGACGGAAACAGTTTCATTTTTCACGGGTAAAACATTTGTACTAACAGGAACTCTTTCAAAATTTTCCCGGGAAGAGGCAAGCGAAAGAATTATTACTCTCGGAGGCAAAGTTACTTCCAGCGTCAGCAAAAAAACGGATTTTGTTTTAGCAGGTGAAAGCGCCGGATCGAAGCTGGATAAAGCCAAATCATTGGGAATTAAAATAATAAATGAGGAAGAATTTCTTAAATATTTAGAACAGCTAAATTTTTATGTTTAATTCAATTAAAAACAAAATAGTTCAAATAATTGTTGATCGAAAATTAAAACATCTTCGTACGGGGCAGCAATCATTTAAAGATCTATACAAAAATACGCCTCAGTTTTTGGTTCTAATGCCTGAAAATGAAAATCACTTTTATTATGCGTTAAATATAATAAAGGCGCTGATTGATGCCGGTAAAATGGTAACATTAATAACTCATGATTACAGGGTTAATACTTTGCCTATTAAATACCGGCAGGGTATTATTGATTACGGCATTGCAGATTTATCTAAATTTAACTTACCCAACAAAAGATTTGAAGAAAAATTAAAAGAGCGGCAATTCACCGCAGTATTGGATTTGAGTAAAGAAGAAAACTTGTTTAACAGTCTTGCCGCAAATCTGGTTCAATCTGATGTAAGAATAGGATTTAGGAAAAAGAATTCGGACAGATACTATAATTTTCAAATATCAAATTCGAACGATAATCCTGAAATATTTTATAAAAATTTCTTAAATTGCCTGCAAATGTTTTAAGGACTTATATGAACTTTGAGACAAAGAGAGTCGGGGATATAACTATATTTAAATTAAATGAGAAAAGACTGGATACCAATATTTCCGGTCTTGTTAAAGGGGAATTCACAATATTATTAAAAGTAGAAGGTATAAATAAGTTTATTGTTGATTTAAGCGAAGTTGAAACATGCGACAGTTCGGGTTTAAGCGCATTGCTTGTTGCAAATAGAATTCTTCAATCATCGGAAGGCAGCATGAGGCTTGCTGCCCCTTCGGAAAAAGTCCATTCCCTAATAAAAATTACTCAGCTGGATCGAGTTCTGCCTGTTTGCGATACGGTAGAAAAAGCTTTTGAAGAATTGAAAAAATAACAGGCAAAATTTATTGAAGGGCAATATTTTAGATTATATAATAATTATTGCTTACCTGGTAGGAATTGCCGTATTCGGAATGATTTCCGGCGGCAGGCAAAAATCCGTAAAGGATTATTTCCTCGGTTCTAAAGTTGTTCCCTGGTGGGCGGTTTGCTTTTCTATCGTTGCGGCTGAGACAAGTACTCTAACATTTATATCCATCCCGGGGCTTGCATATTTAACCAATCTAAATTTTTTGCAGGTAACTTTCGGTTATTTGGTGGGAAGAATAATTGTTGCCGTTTTATTTCTTCCTGCTTACAGCAAAGGCAATCTTAAAACGGCATACACTTTTTTGGAAAACAGGTTCGGCGGGAAAACAAGATCGTTTGCATCAATAGTTTTTTTATTTACGCGTGTTGCTGCCGACGGCGTAAGATTATTTGCTACTGCTATCCCTTTAAAATTAATGCTTAATATTTCCTACCCGGAAGCAATTTTAATAATGGCGTTTGTCGCTCTCGTTTATACATATACCGGCGGTGTTAAAGGTGTAATCTGGGTCGATGTAATTCAAATGTTCACTTACCTGGGCGGCGCCGTATTAGCGGGAATATTTTTACTTCACTTACTGCCTGACGGATGGCATTCGGTTACTGTTGCTGCGGCTTCAGCAAATAAATTCGGAGTTTTTAATTGGGGATTTAATAACGGACTGGCCGGCTTTTTCAATCAGCCTTATACAATAATAGGAGGAATTGTCGGAGGTGCATTCCTTTCAATGGCTTCCCACGGAACAGATCAATTAATTGTTCAAAGACTACTTACAACAAAAAGTCTAAAGGACAGTCAAAAAGCAATTATAGGAAGCGGGATAATTGTAATTATTCAATTTACAATTTTCTTAATTGTCGGCGTAATGCTTTATGCATATTACGGCGTAATGAATGTAAGATCGGATACGGTATTTCCCCGCTTTATAATTGATGTTCTTCCTCCCGGAGTAACAGGGATTATTATTGCGGGCTTATTTGCCGCCGCCCTTTCTACTTTAGCCGGATCAATGAGTTCACTTGCATCTTCCACTATGATGGATTTGTACGTCCCGTTTTTCGGAAAAGCAGGCGATGATAAAAAGCAATTAATGATTTCCCGGTTGTTTACGGTTATGTGGGCGGTAATGCTTGTGGGAGCGGCAATATTTTTTATGAATACCTCACAAGCTGTAGTAGAGCTTGCTTTAAGTATAGCCTCATTCACTTACGGCGGACTGCTCGGGACTTTCCTTCTTGGAATATTAGTTAAAAAGGCAAGACAGGAAGATGCACTTGCAGGATTTGTTGCCGGCATTTTTATTATGATTACTGTTATTTCTCTTAAACTTGTTGCATGGACGTGGTTTACTTTTATCGGTGTTCTTGCTACTCTTCTTGTCGGAGGGCTGTTAAATGCACTTTCCGACAGAGAACCTATAATTGAATAAACAAAATTTTTTACCTTCTAAAAAAACTGAAACCTTATTTCAGCAAAACCATCTTTTCAACCTTTGAATAATGCTTCTTGCTTACGTCTGATTTTGCATCAAGTCTGTAAATGTAAACTCCGCTTGCTAAGTCGTTTTCACTAAAGTTCACATTGTAATTTCCGGAACTTTCAACTTTATCAACAAGAGTTTTTACCTCCTGCCCGAGAGTATTGTAAACTTTAAGACTGACCTTTGACTCTTCCGGAATAGAATATTTTATCGTCGTTGTCGGATTAAATGGATTTGGATAATTTTGGTAAAGCTCATAGTTTTTGGGTGCAGTTGGAAAAGGATTTTCAACTGCAGTAATATTTTCCATTGTTATTTTCTGTGGCTTCGCTGTCGAATCCGTTCGCGTTTCACCAAACGAAGTTCTCTCTCCAAAATATTCTCTGTCAAAAGAAAAGCTCGTTGAGTCTGACGAATAATTCAAATTAGAATCTTTGTAAAACCATTTAACAGGAATGTTCGGGCTCAAACCAGTTGTGTCGACAAAGGAAGTGTCACCAATACTTTTCAGATATTCGGGAGTCAAATCCGAGGGGGTTAAGTTGTTTCCGTTTGTTATTTTGTTTGCGTCAAGAACAAGGTCATCAATGCTCTTAAGATTAAGATGTGTGTTTCCGATTAAGTTATTTACAACAATTTTATTTTCAACTGAATCAGATTTTGTGACTCCGCCCCTGTAAATCCATACGTGTTCTTTCAAACCTTGTGTAAAACTTGTCGAGTCAGCAGAATAAACTTTATCTGACTTTACAAGTGAAACATTAAGAGGCCAGTCCCCGGGATTGTTCTCTGTTGACGTATCTCCAACAACATTAAATCCCTGACTTGTTAAATATCCAAATGGCAGCGAGGTATCTGATGCTGTAACTTTGGTTCCGTCAATATTAAAAGTTTGCGGGTTTCCGGCATGAACTTTCAAAATATTTGGATTGTTAAGAGTTAAGAAACGTTTATCATAATTAACAAGGGTTCCTTTTCCATTTGTTAAATTAAAAGTTATAAGATTATTTAAATTAGTAAAAAGATTAGTTCCATAAATCACACTTTTTGTGTAAGCTAATTTGCTAATTGAAACCGGGCTATTTGCATCCATATCAGGGTCTCCAGGTTTAACATTAATGATACTATCTCCATAAAAATAAAAGAACCTATAATCAGAAAAAACTGTATCACTTACTGTATTGTTAGTGCTGTCACCAACTAAAACTCCTGCAACAGCATGTGCTTCTCTATTACCATTAGCAAAATAAAAATCATTTACTGTAACAACCGGAATGTTAAACCTTGCATTTGTAAATTTTCCAGTATAATCTACTCCTCCATTGTCTTTATTCCATTGAACAAATGCATCGGGGTTAGATATTCCATAAAAGTCAAGTTCATATCTCCCATCATAATCCTGACAAAGCCATGTTCCTGGATATGGAATTGGATAAGGAGTTTCAATTTTCAAAACTTTTTCAAGCCACGATTCTCTCTCTTTAACACTGTCTTCATTCCAGTAACCAGGCAAGTGAGAAATTTTTCCGTTTAAGTAATCTATTATCATCTGAGCATCCTGTTGATTTGTAACCCCATCCCCATTCACGTCAGACATATCATTAGCAACCCCTGATTCAATTGCTTTAACATCAAGTGAATCCACTCTTCCGTCGTTATTTACATCTCCTGAACCATACCAGTGAAGAGGGCTCCATCCAACAATCTTACTTGTATCAGTTTGAGTTGTATCCGGAAGCTGAACCTGTATATTTGGCTGGGAATAAAAATTTTCTATTTTTTCAAGAGGAGTTGGTCCATTAACAACTATTGGAACACTTGGTCCCTTGAGAGTATCAGGATTAAAAAATTGTGCATTAGTTTTCTTGAATGGAAATAAAGTGGTCATTGCTATCAAACTTGCAATACCTAAAAATTTCCTTAATGTTTTTCCCATTTTTCTATTATGTTACTACTTCAAAGTTATTTATAAATGTTTCAAAAAGTCGAAAAAATAAATTTGTCTTGTTTGTCTCTTTTTTACTCACGATGTTAAATACATTTATATTTGAATATTTTTAATTTCAACTAAATCTTCACCGCCGGCAAGCAAATCAAAAGCTTTTTGTAGATTTGCAGCAAAAATTTCTTTTAATTGTTTATTTGAAGTGTTTCCGCAGGTTCGCCAAATTATTTTTTGGGGTGAGCCAAATCTATCTTGGAGTAGACTAAAGTCAATATCTTTTGTGATTACTACAGCATCTGCTTTCTTAGCTTCATTAAAAATTTCAATATCCGAAGCATCTCTCAGCCCCAGTTCTCTTACTGCTGTGCAAGAGATATTATAGTTTTTGTCTATCCAGCCGGCAATCATTGGCGACAATTGAGCATCGAGCCAAACCTTCATGCTGCAATTACCGGATGATCCAGTTTACGGCTAGCATAAAGAAGTGCAGCTTTTAAATCATCTGCTTCGAGATCGGGCATTTCCTTAAGTATCTCTTCTGAAGACAATCCCGAATAATAAAGTTCCAGAATATCGGAAACTCTTATTCGCATGCCTCTTATACATGGCCGTCCGCCGCATTGTTCGGAATTAAAAGTTATTCTTTTTAATAAATCATTCATAAATACACCTCTTAACTTAATACTAAAAATAACAAATTCCTGTTTAACACTCTATATTTTATTTGCTGCCCCTTGAATACGTAAACACTTTAGTGAAAATCAAGTTCAGATTATTTGGTTTTCAATATCTCACTTGACATTGTCCAACTCATTTAAAATATTATTACAGTGTTAAATAATTTATTTGTTTACCGGGTAGTTTTATATCGTTAAACAGATTATTCAATCGTTTTACGCAGAAAATTTTTAATCTTACTCTTAAACTTGATCTTAATCTTGAACTTAATCAGTTTAGATCACAATTTAGTTAATGAAACTGCGTAAAGTGCTTTATGCGGTTAAATAATTTCTATATTCATCCCAATTCGGTACGGGGAAGTCTTTGAATCACATATCTATGGTTGAAAAGTAAAATACGGATTTGTAGTATTTCAGGGTTTTTATAAAAGTATAATTCGCTTTTATTTAAATGAAAAATCAAAATTTATCGCGAAGGGATTTTATAAAAAGATCTGCACGGTTTGGAATCATCTTAGGGGGAACCGGTGTCGCACTTTCAAATCCCCATATATTTGAATCGTTAACTTCGGCAAAGGCTTCTTCTTTTCTTAATGCGGTTATTGATGAAGGCATACTGCAGAATGCACCGACTGCCCGTTATTGGATTTCAACTTCTACAAAAAATGTAAAATGTTTAAATTGCCACTCAAGCGGCGAAGTTGAAATAAATAAATCGTTTAATCACAACGAAGAAATTATCAAATGTATGCTGTGTGCACAGGGATGTATTATCAGGAACGGTGAAAAAGGCAAATGCAGGGCAAGGGTTAATATCAACGGAAAATTAAAAAGTTTAGTTTACGGCCATCCGGTTTCAATTCACATTGATCCTATTGAGAAAAAACCATTTTATCATTTTCTGCCCGGAGCCGAAGCTTATTCATTAGCAACAGCGGGATGCCCTTTATCATGTAAATTCTGCCAGAATTGGGAAATTTCTCAAGCCAAACCGGAAGATTATTCAACAGAGTTTATACCTCCCGAAACCATTGCAGAAGCTTCATTTAAAAAGAATGTTCCGGTAATAGCATTCACTTATAATGAACCTACCGTTTTTACCGAATATTTAATCGACATAGCAAAATATGCCAATGATAAAAATATTAGAAGTGTTTTGGTAAGCTGCGGCTTTATGAACAGCCAACCTCTTACCGATATGTGTGAAGTATTAAGTGCAATTAAAATAGATTTAAAAGGCTTCAGTGAAGCTTTTTATAAAAAGGTTTGCAGCGCAGAGCTTAACCCTGTATTAAAAAGTATTAAACAAATTTCCAAAACTAAGGTACATCTTGAGATTGTCAACTTAGTTGTACCGACTTTAAATGATTCAAAAGAAATGCTTACCGGTTTGGCCAAATGGATAGTTGACGAATTAGGTTACGATGTGCCTGTACACTTTACCCGGTTCCATCCCGATTATAAATTATTAAATCTGCCTCCAACTCCTATTTCCAAGCTGGAGCAGGCAAGAGATATAGCAATGAATAACGGAATCCGCTATGTATACATTGGTAATGTTCCCGGGCATGAAGGAAATAATACGTATTGTCCTTCATGCAAAAAAGTAATAATTAAACGGACATCTTTTTTCGTCCTGGAAAATCATATAGTTAAGGGAAAATGTGAATACTGCAATTTTCCTATTGCCGGTGTGTGGAATTAAAATTTGAGTATTTTATGAAAAAATTTATTTTAATCAACCAAGTCCGGCGAAGCGAACGCGAAGACGGATTAAAATATTTACAAAAGTTAAAAACAATATCAATTAACAAATTTTATTTTTTAATCATCATGACAACTTTAACTATTAATGGCAATATACAATGCAGCGCTCAATATCCGGATGCAAAAATACGGAAGCCGGTTTTTGCGGGAAAATTTTATCCCGCTGACTCTTCGGAATTATTATCATCAGTCAAGAATTTTTTTAACCATGCCGTAAACAAAAACATCGGAAAGCCTTTGGCAATTATTGCACCTCATGCCGGATATGTATTCTCGGGACAAACGGCAGCAGATGCTTATAACCAGGCAAAAAATTATAAATTCGATTTGATAGTAATTTTAGGAACGAACCATACGACCGCAAATTTTAACAAAGTTTCCGTATATCCGCGACAGGGCTTTCAGACCTCGCTGGGTTTATCTAAAATTGATGAAAAGACTGCCGATGAATTGATATCTTTAGATAAAGATTGCGTCTTTAATCCGGCTGTACATGCTAAGGAACATTCGATTGAAGTTCAGCTTCCGTTCATTCAATATTTATTTCCTGATACTAAAATACTTCCGGCAGTTGTCGGGTCATCTGATTTTAATTTGTGCATCGATTTCGGGAAAGCTTTAGCTAAAGTCTTAAAGAATAAAAATGCACTTATCGTTGCCAGTTCGGATCTTTCTCATTATCCTGATTATAAAGATGCTGAAGAAGTCGACCACAACACATTGGAAGCGATAAGCAAAATGGAGCCGAAAGTTTTTGTAAATACGATAAACAAACAAATGAATGAAGATATTCAAAATCTTTTAACATGTGCCTGCGGAGAAGGACCGATTATTTCTGCAATGACGGCAGCAAAAGAATTAGGTGCTGATACAGGTGTGATTATTAATTATACAAATTCGGGAGATAACCCGATAGCTGGAAAAGATCGGGTTGTTGGCTACGGTGCGGTTGCATTTTCAAAAAAAGAAAATAAAAAAGTTGAAAATTCGGAAAAAGCAAACGAAAATGAATTTGAATTAAATGACTCGCAAAAAAAGACATTACTTTCTTTTGCAAGAAAAAGTATTACACAATATTTAACTACGAAAGAGATAACTGAAAACGAAAGCTCCGATCCTGTACTTCAAAAAAAATTAGGCGCCTTTGTTACTTTAAGAAAGCACGGTGAATTAAGAGGATGTATCGGGTATATGAGAGAAGATATGCCGTTATATAAAGTAATCAGTACAATGGCGCTTGAGTCGGCTTTCAGCGACCGGCGGTTTATGCCGTTATCTACCGATGAACTTCCCGATATTGAAATAGAAATTTCCGTTCTTACTCCGGCAAAACCGATAAAAAGCATCGATGAAATAGTTCTCGGCAAAGACGGGGTTGTATTGTCAAAAAACGGAAGGAAAGCTGTTTTTCTTCCACAAGTTGCCACAGAAATGGGATGGGATAAAATTGAATTTTTGGATAACCTTTGCAGGAAAGCCGGATTGCCGGCAGGGAGCTGGCATGATGCGGAGTTATCTGTTTTTCAGGCAAAAATATTCGAAGAATCTGAATTTAAATAAAAAGAAAAAATGTGTCTTTTTATCTATTAATAGTTGGATTTGTTTCAATTCTCGGACAAGTAATTATACTTAGAGAATTAAATGTTTCCTTTTACGGTATAGAATTAATTTATATACTTTCCTTCGGATTCTGGCTGTTTGGAACTTCAATCGGGGCAATAACCGGTAGAAGATCTTTTACTCCGACACAAAAACAAATTAGTCTTCTTGCTTTTTTGTGGGGTGTACTTTTATTGTCGGATGTTTTTTTCATTCGTTCTGTAAGATATATAACCGGCCATGTATCAGGTGTTTTTCTTCCTTTTGAAATTCAAATAATTGCGTTAGCCGTTTCTCTTATCCCGGTAAGTTTTCTTCTCGGATTAATGTTTCAATGGGCTGCAAAAATTTATATCGAAAAAAACAAAACATTGGCAAAAGCTTATGCAATTGAAAGCCTTGGTGGTGTGTTTGGGGGATTTATTTCAACATTAACGTTAAAGTTCGGAATGCAAAATTTTACAATTGCAGTTATTTGTACAATAATTTCTTTAGGACTTGCCTATTTATATTCATCGGATATAAAAAGGAATTATTACAGGACCATTATTCTTATTTGTTTAATATTGATGGTTCCTCTTCTTCTGTTTTCTTCATTGCTCGATAATAAAATGTCGAAAATAAATCACCCTGATCTGGCGGAAGTAAAAGATACTCCCTACGGCAGAATATCAATTTCTTCTTTAGGAAATCAAATATCTGTTTTTGAGAATGACGCTCTTTCTTATGAAACAGAAAGTACCGCCCCGGAAGAATTTGTTCAGCTAAGTCTTCTTCAGCATAAAAATCCGAAAACAGTTTTGATTTTAGGCGGCGGATTTGAAGGAATTATTAATGAACTAAATAAATACAAACTTGAAAAAATCATATATGTTGAGTTTAATAAAGATTTGATAAAGCTGCTTAAAAAATACTTACCTGTTTCGTTTGGTAAGAATAATTTAAAAATCATAATCAACGATCCCAGAAAATATTTAAAGAATTCTTCCAAATATGATATAATCTTAATCGGAATGCCTGAACCGTCTTCAGGGCAAACAAATAGATTTTATACAAAAGAATTTTTTGAATTATGTTCCAAACACTTAAGCAATAAGGGGATTTTATCATTCAGACTCCGCTCCTCGGAAAATTTGTGGCCGCCTCCTCTTATTTTGAGAAATATCAGTATATACAGGGCATTAAGTTCAACATTCAATTCCATTGTAGTTTTACCCGGAGTTACAAATATTTTTATATCATCGAATTCCCTTCTTTCAAATGATGAGAATTTTTTGGCTGATAGATTAATCGCAAGAAATCTTAAAACAAAATTAATTACACCGCAGTATGTAAAATACATTTATTCAAACGATAGAAAATTTGAAATAGAAAATATTTTATCAAATAACTTAGCTCCGGTAAATACCGATTCAAGGCCAATCTGCTATCAATACTCTATTGCGATATGGCTGTCTAAATTTTTCCCCGACATCAACTCTCTCAAGTTTTCTTTTTTCAGTCCAAACTCAAAAACCAATCTTTTAACATATTTTTTACTTGTAATTCCGATATTAATTATTTTCCTGATCGGAAAGTTCTCGCCTAAAATTAGAAGATTTATTATAGTGTTTATTGCAGGCTTTTTAGGAATGGTGTTTGAGACAATCTTAATATTACATTACCAGGTAACAAGCGGAATATTATTCCAGGACATTGGTATTTTATTAATGGCTTTTATGTTCGGACTTGTTTTGGGTTCATTTTCAATAAATAATTTTGCCCATAAAAAAAATAAGGAATTATTTATTTCCCGATGGGCCGGTACGGCACTATTCGCAGGCTTCGGACTTTTTAACTTGGTTTTCATATTAACGTTAGGAAAAATTGAGTTTGGTTTATTAGGAATATCAATTTTATTAATAATTTCAGGTTTTTTTGTAGCGGGAGTATTCGCTTACGCGGGTTTCTGTACAGTAAAAGATCAAAAATTAGTTGTTTCACCTCTTTATTCTGCCGATTTAATCGGCGGCTGTTTGGGTTCACTGGCGGCAAGTTTATTTCTCATTCCTTTGGCCGGCTTACAAACAACATGTGTTTTTTTAGCAGTCTTTTCCTTTATTTCATTAGTTTTAGTTTAATTGATAATATAAATTATTAAAATTTTTCTATTTTTAATCCCGGCTTTCATCATTTTATAAGGAACCTTAATGTCAGGTAAGTTATTAACAGCATTAATTATTTCGATAATGCTTACTTCAATTACATCCGGCATTAATAAGAACCAATTAAAAATTAAATTAAAAAAGAACTGGCAAATACAATCTTCCGAAAAGGTTAAAGCAGATGGGAATGAGATTTCCGAAATCGGATTTTCTACAAAAGGGTGGTTCCCCGCAGAAGTTCCCACAACTGTTTTAGCAGCATTGGTAAGGGATTCGGTTTATAAAAATATTTTCTTTTCGAAAAACCTGGATAAAATACCGCATGAACAATTTACAAAACCCTGGTGGTATAGAACTGAATTTTCAATTCCCAAAATAAAAAACATAACAACCGCGAAACTGGAATTCAACGGAATTAATTATTATGCAAATATATGGCTCAATGGTAAACAGATTGCCGGTTCGGATACTACAAAAGGATCATTTAGGAGATTCGAAATAAATATTACAAATGATGCAAAATTCGGAAGTAAAAATGTGCTTGCAGTAGAGATTATCCCTGCTAAAAAAGGCGACCCGACTATAGGTTTTGTTGATTGGAATCCCGAACCACCGGACAGCAATATGGGTTTATGGCGCGGAGTTAACTTAAAATTAAGCGGCGATGTTTCTATTAACTATCCTTTTATTCAAACACAAGTTGATACTGTTACTCTAAAAAAAGCCCGGCTTACAATATCTGCCGAAGTTCAAAACAATTCGAATAAAAATATTGATGGAATATTAAATGGTAAAATCGGTTCCATTAAATTTCATAAAAATATTTCGTTGTTGCCGAATGAAATAAAAACAATAACTTTTAAACCGGATGAATATTCTCAATTGATTATAAAAAATCCGAGATTATGGTGGACGCATGATTTCGGTAAGCCTGAATTATATAATTTGAATTTGATATTTAAAATCAAAAATCAAATATCGGATGAAAAAGATACCAAATTCGGCATCCGTGAAGTAACGGATTATTTTACCAAACAAGGATTTCGCGGTTTTAAACTAAACGGTAAGAAAATTTTAATTCGCGGCGGGGGCTGGACCGATAATATGCTGCTGAATAATACTTATTCAAATCTTGCAGCAAAAATTGATTATGCCAAACAGATGAATTTAAATGCAATAAGAATGGAAGGATTCTGGGGCGAAAATCAGGATATTTATAATTTATGTGATGAAAAAGGTATATTGATAATGGTCGGGTGGAGCTGCCAATGGGAATGGGAAGAATATCTGGGTAAACCGGTGGATAAATACGGCGGAATAAAAACTCCCGAAGATATGCAAATTGCCTCCCGTTCATGGAAAGACCAAATTCTTTGGTTGAGAAATCATCCAAGTATCTTTTTATGGTTGTATGGAAGTGATAAAATTCCGAGACCAAATCTAGAAAAAAAATATCTTGCAATTTTCTCTAAGTACGATACTACCCGTCCTTATATAGCATCGGCGGCAGAATACACTAGCACACTTTCAGGAAGAACTGCCGTTAAAATGAGAGGACCTTATGATTATGTGCCGCCTGATTATTGGTACATCGACAAAAAATACGGCGGTGCTTTCGGATTTAATACTGAAACCGGACCCGGTCCTCAAGTACCGCCGGTTGAAAGTTTAAGAAAAATGATTCCAAAGGATTCCCTCTGGCCAATTAATGGTGAATGGTATTACCACTGCAGCAGAGGCAATTTTGAAAAACTTACAAGATATAACGAAGCAATTGATAAACGGCTTGGCATCCCAACAAGTCTTAATGATTATGAAAGGAAGGCTCAGTATTCCAACTATGAGGCAATGCGGGCAATGTATGAGGCTTTCGATGCAAATAAATTCAAATCCACCGGCGTAATTCAGTGGATGTATAATTCCGCATGGCCGAAATTATGGTGGCAGTTGTATGATTATTTTTTAATGCCGAACGGAGCATTTTACGGAGCTAGAAAAGCTGGCGAACCTGTTCATATTCAATATAATTATGGAAAAAATTCAATCGATCTTATTAATAATACACTTAATGAATATAAAAACTTAACGGCAAAAGTTACTGTTTTAAATTTTGATCTGACCAAGAAATTTGAAAAGGAACTGAAGAGCAATTTAAATTCGAATGAATCGAAACAAGTACTTGAACTTCCTGAAATTAAAGGATTAAGCAAAACTTATTTTGTTGATCTGAAATTATTTAAAAATAACAAGGAAGTAAGTTCTAATTTTTACTGTTTGTCGACAACGCCGGATCTTTTAGACACAGCTAAATCTACCTGGTTTGTTACACCGGAAAAACAATTTGCCGATCTTACTGAATTAAACGATCTGCCTGAAGTAAATTTAAAAGTTAAACATCAATTTAAAGTAGAAGGTTCTCAAGAATATGTTGCAGTGGAAATTAAAAATCACACAAGCAAGTTAGCATTTTCAATTGAGTTAACTGTAACCTCAGGTAATAACGATAACCCTATATTGCCGATTTTTCTCAGCGACAATTATTTCTCATTATTACCCGGTGAATCAAAAATTATAAAAGGTCATTTTTATATAAAAGATCTTAAAAACAAAAAGCCCGGGATAAGAATTACAGGCTGGAACGTCAAGGTTGTTCAAAATTAAAACGGATTTTGATTGGTTAATATTAAAATCTTAATTTATAATAATTTAGGTTAACTAATTATAAATTTGATATATAAAGAGAAAACATTTTTTAACAAAGTATAAAAGAGGTTCCTTTGCAATTTGCCGACTATCTTATCATTCTTCTATATTTTGTATTTTCAATCGGTATAGCATTATACTATTCGAAACGGGCAGGTAAAAATACCGATGAGTTTTTTCTATCGGGAAGAAATTTACCCTGGTATCTTGCAGGATTATCGATGGTTGCAACAACCTTTGCTGCGGATACACCGCTTGCAGTTACAGAACTTGTTACAAAAAACGGAATTGCAGGTAACTGGATATGGTGGAATTTTGCTTTCGGCGGTTTGTTAACCGTTTTTTTCTTTGCAAAACTTTGGCGCCGTGCAGGTATCATGACTGAAGTTGAATTTGCGGAGATTCGCTATTCAGGTAAGCCGGCAAGATTCCTTAGAGGCTTTCGAGCTTTATACCTCGGCTTGTTCATGAATATTATAATAATGGGCTGGGTTAACAAAGCAATGGAATCTATTCTTATCGGCATGTTTGGAATTCCTGCTTCACAAGTTATGCTTTATGTATTCGGCTGCATGATTTTAGTAGCATTCTATTCGGCATTATCCGGATTATGGGGCGTTGTAGTTACAGATGCTTTTCAATTTTTTCTGGCTATGGGCGGAACAATTATACTTGCCATACTTGTAATTAACTCGCCCCAGATAGGCGGAATAGCTGGGCTGCAGCATAAACTGCCGCCGTTTGTATTTGATTTTTTCCCCACAATTTCAAACGCAACTTCAATAGGAGGCGCTTTTGCATTAACAGCAGCAGCATTTCTTGCATACATTGGTTTACAATGGTGGGCATCCTGGTATCCTGGTGCGGAACCTGGCGGGGGAGGATACATTGCTCAAAGAATGATGTCGGCTAAAGATGAAAAGCATTCATTATTTGCCACATTGTTTTTTCAGATAGCTCAATACGGAATTAGGCCCTGGCCCTGGATACTTGTCGGTCTTGCAACTCTAATTCTTTATCCTCATCTGGCTGTGGATGCAAAAAGAATGGGGTACATATATGCAATGAGAGACTTTTTGCCAATTGGATTAAAAGGCTTACTAGTTGCTGCATTTTTCGCCGCTTATATGAGTACAATCGCAACGCAGTTGAATTGGGGAAGCTCTTATATATTAAACGATTTCTATCGCCGCTTTGTTAAAAAAGATAAGGACGAAAAACATTATGTAAAAATCTCAAGAGTTGTTACAATTTTATTAATGATTGTTTCAATCATTGTTACCTTGTTTATAAATCGAATTTCAGGTGCATGGGAATTTATTTTGGAATGCGGTGCCGGTGTGGGTTCTGTTTTAATTTTAAGATGGTTCTGGTGGCGTATAAATGCCTGGTCGGAAATATCTGCAATGATAACACCATTCATTGTTTTTCCTATTATTTCAAGTATGGGAGTTGTATTTCCTTATACTCTATATTATCTCGTTGTTTCTACAACTATTGTTTGGGTTACGGTTACCTTGCTGACAAAGCCTGTTGATGAAGAAATACTGTTTTCATTCTATAGAAAGATTCATCCCGGCGGTGTTTTTTGGAAAAAGATATCGGATAAGCTGCCGGATGTTAAAAGCGATTCCGGTTTCTTCGGAATGTTTGTTAATTGGTTTTTTGGTGTGGTTCTGGTATATTCTTTCTTATTCGGTACGGGTAAACTGATTTTCGGAGATTATATGGCGTTTTTAATGTATTTGATAGCGGCAATAATTTCTGCTATAGTTATTTATAAAAACCTTTCCGCAGTCGGATGGGAAGAAGTAATCAAATGATTAATTTTACTTATAAATAATTCTTTTGGATTTTTATTTGAAAATTCATGTATCATTAAATAACCGGAACAAATAAGCTTTTAGCCGTATTTTAACAATCAGTTTATAATGTTTGCTATTATAAATTTCTTAAACAATCTTTTTAAATTATATTTAAAATAATATTTTGAATAAATTTGAATTTACTGAGTACGTTTTGCATAATTATTAGTATTGATATTAACAAATAAATTTTAACTGATGGCTGAAAAAAAGCAATCGAGATTTAGAAATAGTTTAAGAATAAAATTATTAATCGGACTCGTTTCAATTATTCTTATTACAATGATGTTTCCCAAAGGAGAATCGATTGAATCCGATGTTTCCGTAGGGTCAATTTGGATTCATAATGATTTAATTGCTCCTTTCAGTTTTCCAATTTTAAAAGATCCCGGTGTTTATAAAACAGAATTGAAAGCTGCAGCAGATAATGTTTTCCCCGTTTTTATAAAGAAAGATAATGAAATCCAAAAATCGCTTGATTCACTCAAATACTATGATACATACCTTTTAAAAATAATTGACAGCTCTTTAACCAGTGAAAAATTAAAGGAGTTTAATCCTACTTTTTTAACCTCAACATCATTTAATATTTTTAAAAAATTAAGAAGAGAAGAAAGAAACATGCTTTCGAATCGTACTCTTAATTTTAAACAGTTATTTATGATTGTAAGGAACGCTTTGGTTAGTGTATATCGCAACGGGATTGTTAATGAAGACTCGGCTCGCATTAAAAGAGACAGTATTGCCATAAGGACAGGAAATATAGACAAAATAACACGAGTGAGCACACTTTTAACTTTAAATGATGCTGACGGCGAGGTAGAAGATATAATTAATCGGACTAATTATTCAAATGAAATAAAACAAGCGGTAATTGAATATGCCTCCCATTTCGTTTTCCCGAATATTATTTATAGTGCACGATTTACCAATGAAGAAATCGATCAAGCAAAAAGCAATGTATCCCGTTACAGCGGAATTGTGAATGAAAATGAAAGAATTATAGGAAAACATGATAGAATAACGAAAGAAGATAAATTAAAAATAGAATCTTTTAAACAGGCAAAAGGTGAAGAGGTCGGGGGCGAAGGGAATCTGCTTCAATTTTTAGGTAAGTTTCTTCACATAGCATTCTTAATAACCCTTCTGACAATTTATTTATTTTTATTCCGCAAAAAATTATTTAACGATAATCAGAAGATTTTATTAATAGCAATAACAATTGTATTTATAGCATTCATTACATTTTTAATAAATCATATAACGGTAGAAGCCCCTCTGCAATTCATGATTTTTATACCCGTCGTATCGATGTTAATCACAATAATTTTTGATTCGAGGGTTGGTTTTTACTGTACTGTAATTATTGTTTTAATTACCGGCGCATTAAGAGGGAATGATTATACCTTTGCAGCAATGAATTTATTTGCCGGCGCCCTTTCTGTTTATACCGTAAGAGATATTAAAAACCGATCTCAAATTTTTAGGTCATTTCTCTTCATATTAATCGGTTATCTTGTCGGAATACTTGCATTCGGATTTGAAAGATTCGCATCATTGGAAAATATACTTATAGAATCGGCATTTGCAGGTTCTAATGCATTAATAAGTCCTGTGCTTACTTACGGCCTTTTGATATTCTTTGAAAGATTCTTTAAGATAACTACAGATCTTACATTGCTGGAACTTTCCAATTTTGACAGGCCATTATTAAAAGAATTAGCCAGAAGAGCCCCCGGCACATTTAATCATTCGATGACAATGGGAACATTAGCGGAAGCAGCTGCAGAAAATATTAATGCAAATCCTCTTTTAGCTAGGGTTGGAGCCTACTATCACGATATCGGCAAAACAATTACACCCCAAAACTTTGTGGAGAACCAGCTTAATAACCAAAATGTGCATGAAAATCTTACGCCTGAAGAAAGCGTAAGTCTTATAGTAAAACATGTAAAAGAAGGAATTGCACTTGCCGAAGAAAATAATCTTCCGCAGGAAATAGCTGATTTCATCCCGATGCATCATGGAACAACTACCATGTCTTATTTTTACGACAAGGCTAAAAAGCTTTACGGCGACGAAAAAGTCGATAAAAAGGATTACCAGTACCCCGGTCCCAAACCCAATACAAAAGAAACGACAATTGTTATGCTTGCCGACGGATGTGAATCGGCAGTGAGGTCTATTGAAGACCCTGATCCGGTAAAAGTTGAGAACCTGATTGATAACATAATAGAATCTCGGGTTGCCGACGGACAGCTTGATAATTCGCCCATTACTTTCAATGATCTTAATAAAATTAAGGAAGCGTTCATAAGCATTTTAGTAGGACAACATCATAAGCGGATAAGATACCCGAAACAGGATGAAATAGAAAAAGGAACAGACGAAAATCAAGATTGACAATGAACATCTTCCTAAAGGAATATTTAACAGTTTTAAAGCTTGAAAAAAATCTTTCTGATAATACAATAGAATCTTACAAAAACGATATTTCAGCACTTTTCCGGTTTTTAGAAGATTTTAAAATTGAAGATCCTTCGGATATTCGTTCCGTTCACTTAATTTCGTTTTTTAAGGAGTTATTTAATATAGGCTTAAACAGCAGTTCGGCAGCGCGATATTACTCGTCGATAAAAGGATTTTTTAATTACTTGCTCGGCTGTAAATACATAAAAGAAAATCCGATTGAAAAAGTACCAACACCTAAACTTGCAAAACATCTACCCCCTGTTTTATCGGTTAATGAGATAGATTCTATTTTGTCCAAACCGGATATCAATGATAAATTAGGCTTACGGGATAAAGCAATTCTCGAAACTTTTTATGCATGCGGGCTAAGAGTTTCCGAGTTGATAAATTTAAAATTATCTGATCTTTTCTTTAAAGAGGAGATAATTCGTGCATTTGGCAAAGGATCTAAGGAAAGAGTAATACCTATCGGAAGCAGCGCAAGAGAATGGGTCACTAATTATTTGAAACACAGCAGACCGCTTCTTCAGAAAAAAATGAAAAGCGAGAACTACCTTTTCTTAAATAGCAGAGGGACTAAACTTTCAAGAATGGGAATCTGGAAAATTGTTGAACGATATGTAAAAGAAGCAGGAATCGAAAAAGAAGTTCATCCGCATACTTTCAGACATTCCTTTGCTACCCATCTGCTTGAAGGCGGTGCGGATTTAAGAGCTGTTCAGGAAATGCTGGGCCATGCCGACATTTCAACAACGCAAATCTATACACATATAGATAGAGAATATATAAAACAGGTACATAAAGAATTTCACCCGAGAGGATAAAATATTGTCAGGAATACATGTAAGCGAAAAACTTATTTCTTTTTTAACTTTTTTACCGATTTTCTTTATTTCAATCGGTGTTCATGAATTTGCCCATGCGCTTTATGCATTTAGATTGGGAGATACCACGGCTAAAGATCAGGGAAGACTCACGCTTAATCCTTTCAAACATGCGGATCTTATAGGAACCTATCTTATGCCTCTCGCTTCATTTGCATCCGGCTTTGCCTTAATCGGCTGGGCAAAACCGGTACCGGTTAACAGGGCAAAATTTAAAAACAGTCTTAGAGATGATGCAGTTGTTTCTTTCGCAGGACCATTTTCAAATTTTATTCTGGCCGTACTGTTTTTTATTTGTTTTTTAATTACGGCGAAACTTGGAATACAGTACCGGCATTATTTATTAAATATTTTTTGGTACGGTGTCTTCTTCAATATTTTTTTATTTGCATTCAATCTTCTGCCGATTCCTCCTCTTGACGGTTCCCACATTCTTTTTGATTTTTTCCCGAACAAATTTACCGCTAAAATTTTAAGCCTGGGCTTTTACGGTTCGATAGCCTTATTAATCTTTATTTACAGCCCGTTATGGTCATATTTTATGAATTTCATCAACTTAATATTAAGTTTGTTTATAAAAGCAGCGGAAATTTTTTCATGATAAAAAATAAAATCATTGCTCTTGCATTGGCACTTTTATTATTATCGAGCTGTGCTGAACAAAAAGAAAACAAACAAAAAGAAATAAATACATCCGCAGACTCTGCAAGTAACAGCCAAATTTTAAAAGTTGGAAATTTTTATTTTGTAGGCAATATAAATGACAGACCCGGTATTTATAAGTATAATATCAAACAAAAAAGTTATGCCAAATTTTGGTTCAAAGACAACGAAAGTGTTGTAGAACTTTCTCATTCGCCTAAAGGTAACAGAATATTCTTTTTGACGGCGAAAGATTTAGGCAAAAAAGGTGTTTTCCCGTTTATCCATAAAGTAAAATTATATTTATTAAGCCGGGATTCATCTGAAGTAAAATTTATAAAATCAATAGGCAGCGGAATACAGGTCTTTACGGCATGGGAAACCGATAATACTTATAAAATTATACTTAATTCGTTTGATAAGACAGTTGCAAATTTTGTAAATCAGCACACTTTAATTTACAGTGAATTCGGCAGGAATCTTGTAGATGAAACAAAAACATTTGATCTTACAAAAGAAGGGTATCCGAAGCCGCCTATGGTTAAAAGGAAAAATAAGTCTCCCAACGGTGAATTTTTAATTACGTCCATTGATTCATCAAAGACTTCTATTTATCTAAAGAATATTATAAAAAGTAAAACAACTCTTATTGCGTCGGATTCTCAAAAATTAAATCAAATCGATTGGGGATCCAATAATGAATACGTAATTGTCTCTACACTTGATATTTCGCGCAGGAACAATACTCTATATGACAAACTGCCGGAGACTTCGAAAATTTTTATTTATTCAATTATCGATAAAAAAATAATTAAAGAATGGAATGGCGGAGGATTAAAAAATTTTATTCTTCTGAAAAATTTACTAATATTTGATGATGGTTTCGGTAAAAAATCTTCAATTAACATATTTAACTTAATTACATTAAAGATGACTGACAGCATCCATATTCAAGGCGGATGCGGAATTAGAAACATTCCAACAATACCGGATTACGGCGGCTAGTGAAAACATACTTAAGAATATTAAAATACGTAAAGCCTTATTGGAAGCATTTGATTGTCTCTGTAGTATGCACAATGTTATATGCGTTGCTAAACGGTATGTCGGTTTATCTTACAATACCTTTACTCGATACGTTATTTCAGGAAAGTTCAAAACCGCAGACCGCTCAGCCGTCTGCAGTTGAAAAGGCTTCTCATCTTTTACCTGATTGGATAATTAATATTCAACATGATGTTGTTAATGCTTTTAATAATTTTGTGTTCAGCGGCAACAAGTTGGATGCTTTATTTAAAATTTGCCTTCTTGTTGTATTTGCATTTGTATTGAAAAATATATTCGGATATCTTCAAGCATATTATCTTTCGTATGTTGAACAGGGCTCGATGAAGGACCTTCGCGACCATGCATATAAACACCTTCATGAACTTCCAATGAGCTATTTTAAGCAGGAACGGGTTGGAAATTTAATTTCCAGGTTGACTAATGATGTTAACGTGGTTCAAAATAGTATTTCTGCAGCATTTCTGAATTTAATTAGAGAACCTTTAACCATTATTGTTTTTGTTGGAATAGCCTTAAGCATTAGCTGGCAGCTTACTCTTTTAGCTTTTGTAATTTTACCTTTCTCAATGTTTATTATCACCTGGATCGGAATAAAATTAAGAAAACACAGTACAAGAATTCAGGCTAAAATGGCTGACATAACCAGTATTCTTCAAGAGACAATTTCAGGGGTGAAGATCGTTAAAGCTTTCAGTATGGAGAATTATGAAAATAAAAAATTTACTGAAGAGACAAATAACTTTTTTAAAATGATGCTTCGCATTGTAAGAATTCGAAATGCGTCTTCCCCTATAACAGAAACATTAAGCGTGATTGTCGGTGCGGTGATTATTTATTACGGCGGCGTATTAGTTCTTCAATATAATGCATTAAAAGCAAGTGAGTTTTTAGGTTTTCTATTTGCAATTTTCCAGTTGATGCCTCCCATAAAAGAATTGAGTACGGTTAATAATCGTATTCAAGAATCCAGTGCCGCAGGGGATAGAATTTTTGAAATAATTGATACTCATCCCAACATACAGGATAAATCAGATGCTGCCCAGGTTAATAAGTTTGATTATAATATTGAATTCAGCCACATAGATTTTCGTTATGAAGACTCTGATGAATTAGTTCTCAATGATATTGATTTTAGTGTTAACAAGGGTGAAATTATTGCTTTGGTTGGGCCGAGCGGCGGCGGAAAATCAACCTTGGTTGATCTTATCCCCAGATTTTACGACCCGGCCGGCGGACGAATTTTAATTGATAATAAAGATATTAAAGATATTAAAATTCAAGATCTTCGCTCTTTAATGGGAATAGTAACGCAGGAAACATTTTTATTTAATGAGTCAATAAAGAATAATATCGCCTATGGATTAGGCGATTATCCCATGGAAAAAATTATTGAGGCGGCAAAAACAGCAAACGCTCATAATTTCATTATCGACCTGCCTGATGGTTATGAAACAATTATCGGAGAAAGAGGATTAAAAATTTCCGGCGGGCAAAGGCAAAGAATTTCTATTGCCAGAGCTATTGTTAAAAATCCCGAAATAATGATTTTTGACGAAGCAACCTCAGCTTTAGATAATGAATCCGAGCTGCTCGTACAGGAAGCAATAGAAAGAATGATGAAAAACCGCACGACATTTGTAATCGCACATCGATTAAGTACAATTAGAAATGCAACAAAGATTATCGTTATTGATAGGGGTAAAATCGTTCAAATAGGAACGCACGATGAGTTGATCCGGGATGTAAACGGGTTATACCGTAAATTTTACGAAATGCAGTTTAGGGATTGAAAAATGAAAGCTTCGGATAATCAAATTAAAATAATTGACAGAACGATCTTTTTCTTTTTTATGTTATTTGTACTCAGCCTTACGAATTCCATATTTGTAAATCAAATTGGTTATTTCGGAGCTCTGTTTTTCATTCTTGTAAGGTTTGCCTTAACAAAGGAAAACCAATTTAAACATACAGGCATGGAATTAGCATTTATATGGTTTCTTAGCGCTGAATTATTGTCCGCTGTTTTTTCAGGAAATAATCCCCAGGCATATTTGTACTTTTCAAAACGTGCGCTGTTAATTCCGCTGGTTTATACTTCTATAATTGCCGCAACCGATTTTAAGAGAATAAAAACATATTTTTATTTTTATATCGGCGCTTCTTTAATTTCTATATTAATATATCTGTTTTTTGCATATAGATATTATATATATAGCCTTTATAATTTACGGCAATCCGGTCCCTCGATATTTGAATATCCTATTACCGCCGGAGAAATAACCAGCTTTACGGTATTGTTTTTATTTGCGTTTGCAATAAATGAGAGGGTAAAACTAAAAAATAGAATATTATTAATATTAGGTTTTTTAGTCTCTCTTCTTGCTTTAATTTCCACATATAAACGAACCACCTGGATTGGTGTTGGAGCCGGAATACTAGTTATTTTACTTATGAAAAAGCAATGGAAAAGCGTTGCTGTTATTTGCTTGATAGTTGCAGCTATGTTCATTATTTCTAAAAACGAAAGCAAATATGAAGTTTACAGTTTAAATAATTCAGGTCTTAAAAAAGAATATTCGGTTAATACTGCAGGCAGAGCCAAGAATGTTTTTACAGAAGGCAACAAAGAATATGTATCCGATTTTAACGATGGCATTTTGGTATACAAAGGAGAAAAGTTGTTAAGAAAAATAAAAACTCCTGCACCGATTACCGGCTTAAAAAAATGGATGGAAAATTATTATATCGCTTCATCTATTGAAACAAGATTTTTCCTTTTACAAAAAGTTAAGAATAACTTCGATTTTAAAAAAGAATTTATTACTGCAGGTTTTACGTATTCGTATACGATTGCGAATAAATATTTATATGTAGATGATATAGACAGCGGCATTACCATATTTAAAAATCCGTCGAACTTAAACGACACCGTTAGATATAAATGGCTTAAAGGATATTCGAATATTTACGTCGACTCGAGTAAAATGGTTTTATTTAAACTGCCGAATATCGTATCTGTTGTTGCTTTAAAAAACGGGCTGCCGGAACAAAAGGTAATTAACTATACCGATAAGGTTCGTATTGATCATATCTTTTATATTAACAATAAAATCTTTGTTTCCGATCAAAAAGGTTTAAAGCTTTTTGCAGTGGATACTTCAAAATTAATTTTACTGGACAGCCTTCGTTCCCCCAAGAGACTTTTTACATGGAAATTTACAAACAACCGTTTGTTCGCGGTAAATTCAGACGGTTATTTTTATGAGTTTAAATATCCTGTTGAAGATAAAATTAAAATTATACTAAGGGCAAAATTAAGCTCGGAACCAACGGCTATCGATAATAATGACGACAGCATGTTTTTTACATTCGTTAAAAGAAGCAGACTTTTAAGTATATTCGATTTTTACAACCATTCTAATATTATCAGAATTGAACTATGGGAAGCAGGCTTTAAGATGTTTCGTGCTCATCCGGTATTCGGTGTCGGCGATATCGATCTAAGTAATTTATTTAGAAAATATAAGCATAATTATGAAAAAGAAATTCAAGGACACATGCATAATAATTTCGTCCACGAATTAGTTATACTGGGATTATTCGGATTCTTCGCTTTTTGCTATATGATCTTTAAAATGATAAAAATTGATTTAAAAATCTTTAAAGAAGCTGCAGGCAAGCCGTTCTTTTCTTCTTATGCGCTGGGTGTATTGGGCTGTGTGGGAGCTTTCCTTGTTTCAGGATTAACCGAATATAATTTCGGCGATCAGGAGATAATTACCTTAGTGTGGTTCACATTCGGATTTAATTTGGCATTGTATTATTTGTTTACAAACAAGTCGGATGTAAAATGAAAAAATTTTTTATTTTTGTACCGAATACATTTTCGAAAGGTGCTTTTTAATACACTAATGATTTTATATAACTTTATTGTATCGATATTTACATGGAGACTTTAGATGAAATCAGAAGAAAACCAATTAATAAATAAAAAAATCGATGAACTTTCCTCGTCTATGAATTATGAGATATCAGAAGCTGCGATAATTCTTGCGGCCGGACACGGAAAAAGAATTAAATCTCAAAAATCGAAAATGCTCCATAAAATTTGGGGCGTAACCACCGTTGAACGGGTTTATAACGCCTGCAGGAGTGGAATTAAAGATATAAATATAATTCTGGTTATCGGAATTAAAGCTGAGGATGTTATAGACGTAGTAGGAAAAAGAAAATCCACATTATATGCATACCAGGCAGATCAAAACGGTACCGGTCATGCCGTTCAAGTAGCACTTACAAAAATTGACAATAAACTGTTTGACGGGATAGTATACGTTCTTCCCGGTGATATGGGATTAATTGATTCTGCGACAATGTTGCGTTTTAGGGAAGAATTCATGAAAACAAACAGCGATATGATGGTACTTACAGGAATTTTTGAGGGGAATGCTGAGGAAAATTCTTACGGCAGAATTATAAGAGTTAAACCAAATGATATAGACGGAAATTCTTCGGGTAACGATAAAGGTAAAGTAATTGAAATTATGGAATACAAGGACATACTTTCCTTGCTCGACGATAAACCTTACAAAGTTATTTACAATAACAGAACATATGCATACACAAAAAAAGAATTAATAGAAAACACCGAGTTTAATTCGGGTGTTTATGCGTTCAAGTATAAAAAACTCATCGAGCTGATTAACTTAATTTCTTCGGATAATGCACAGAATGAAATTTATATAACCGATTTAATCTCATTATTTAACAAAAAAGGATATTCGGTTACGGCAATCAGTCCGCTTGCGCAGTATGTAGTAATGGGCTTCAACAATAAGTCCGTATTAAAAGAAATGGAGGCTGTTGCAAGAAAGCAAGTTTATGAAAAATTAAAAGATATAATTGTAATTGATGACCCGGATGATTTTTTTATAGAAGATGGAGTGGTTGAAAATATTATTGAAATGGATAAAAAAAATATTCCTCTCGATATAAGGATTGGAAAAGGTGTACATATCGGTAAAGGTGTTAAGTTAAATTATAATTTAGAACTCGAGAGAAATGTCTATATAAAAGGCAATATTCAATTTGGCAAGAGTGTAATGGTTCGTCAAAATGTACACCTTTCTTGTTTTGACCAACAAATTTTTAAGATTGGCAATGATGTAGAAATTCTTTCCGGAGACATTATCAAAGGCAATATTGTTATCGGCGACTATTCAAGAATTGAATCCAGCGTTAATATGACCGGGAGCGATGAGTATCCTTTAAGGATTGGCAAGAATGTATTAATAAAAGGTACAAGCTATATTTTCGGATCCGTTATTGAAGATGATGTACATATTGAACATAGTGTTATTATCAAAAAGAGAGTAGATAAATTAATTAAAAGAGACGGTTCGGTTCAGCCGATTAGATTTTACCTTCCCATGCCCGAAGGAATTGATGCGGTTGAGGAATTATAATTACTGAGGGACATAAACTAAAAAGGCTCTTTAAATGATAAAGAGCCTTATATGACACAAGGGTAAGTTAGCGTTTTAAAAACTATTTGGCAGCTTGTAAACTATTTAAATGCTTTGTTAATGAAGCTTTTTTTCTTGAAGCAGTATTCGAATGAATTTTACCTTTTGCAGCACTTCTATCTAGTAAAGCTACGGCTTCCTTATATAATTTTTCGGCTTGTTCCTTTTCATTTGCAGCAATTGCCTTTTTCACTGTGGTCTTAATTCTCGATTCAACAATCTTATTTATTTCTCTTTTACGTGCATTCGTTCTAATTCTTTTCTTAGCCGATTTGTGACTTGCCATATTTAGAAAACCTTTAAATAGATATTAAAAAATTGACCCTAAATATAGATATTCGGCAGTTTGATGTCAAATCTAAGTTTATTAATTTTACTTTCTGTTATTATTTTGAAGTTCAAAATATTCTTAGAATCTATGCTAAAAATCAACGAAATATACTATTCAATTCAGGGTGAAAGCTCTAAAGCAGGTTTACCCTGTGTTTTTGTGAGACTTACTTATTGCAATTTGCGCTGTACTTATTGCGATACCGAATATGCATTTTATGATGGAAAAGACTTAAGTATTGATGAAATTATTGAGAAGATCAACAAATTTGATTGTAGATTAGTTGAGATAACCGGCGGTGAACCGCTGGTTCAAAAAGAAAGCTTAGAATTAATGAAAGTTTTTTGTGATAAAGGTTTTACGGTAATGCTGGAAACCGGAGGAAGTCTTTCGATAAAAGAAGTTGACCCGCGGGTCAAAATTATTATGGACTTAAAATGTCCCTCAAGCGGAATGTTAAAAAAGAATCTTTATAGCAACTTAGATTACTTGAAATCTGATGATGAAGTTAAGTTCGTTATTGGAAGTAGAGAAGATTATGTCTGGACAAAAGATATTTTAGAAAAGTATGATATTGCTTCCAAGTGTGAAGTTCTTTTCTCCGTAGTATTCGGAAAACTTGAGCCGGTTAAGTTAGTTGAATGGATTTTGGAAGATAAACTTAATGTAAGATTTCAATTACAAATGCATAAATTTATTTGGGAACCAACTGCTAAAGGAGTGTAATGAAAATAGCAAAAGAATTTAATTGGGAAATGGGTCACCGGCTGCCGGAACATTTCGGCAAATGTAAAAATATTCACGGTCATTCTTACAAAATGCTAGTGGAGATTGAAGGTGATGTAATGGAAAACGGAATGGTAATGGATTACTATCATCTTAAAGATGTAATTGAGCCCTTAATTGAAAAAATGGATCATGCCTTTCTGGTATACAAAGAAGATAAAAAAGTAATCAAATTTTTAGAAGATATGAATTCAAAAAGAGTAGTGGTTGATTTCCAATCTACTGTAGAAAATATTACAAGATATTTCTTAACTGAAATAAAGAAAGCAAAATTTCCTTCCAACGTACATAAAGTAAAAATACGTGTATGTGAGACACCGGATGATTACGCCGAAGAAGAAATTTCATTATAGTAATTAAAAAATAAAGGGGGTTATTAATGATAAAAGATTCTATAATTCCTGTCGAAGTAATTTCGAAGAAAATTTACTTGATCAGGGGCAATAAAGTTATGCTTGATTCCGACCTTGCAGAATTATATGGAGTTGAAACACGAGTATTAAAACAAGCAGTTAGAAGAAATATTGAGCGTTTTCCATCTGATTTTATGTTCCAGTTAGCTAAGGACGAATGGAATAAGCTTATCACAATTTGTGATAACCTGGGTAATTTAAAATATAGTCCGTCAACCCCTTTTGTTTTTACTGAGCAGGGAGTGGCAATGTTGTCGGGGATTCTAAATAGTAAGCGGGCAATACAAGTAAATATTGCAATAATGAGAGCTTTTGTACAGTTAAGAAAATTCTTGCAAAGTAATGAAGAACTTAGCCGCAAACTTAAAAAACTTGAACATGAAACTAAGAAACGGTTTAGTGAACATGAAGAAAAAATTCAACTTATTTTTGAAGCGATAAAAGAATTAATTACTGAAAAGGAAAAACCAAAGAATCCAATTGGTTTTAAAGTATAAAGGGATTATTAATATTGGCAAGATTTAAACTTTACATAGAATACGACGGCACACGCTACAGCGGCTGGCAAAAGCAGCAAAATGCTAAATCAATCCAAGGAATATTACTTAGAACTGCCGGTGAAATATTTAAAGATTCAAAGTATGATATTCAAGGTTCCGGAAGAACAGACAGCGGTGTGCATGCGTTATGCCAGACTGCTCATCTGGAAATAAAAACAATGCTTGCCCCTGAAATCATCAAATTGAAGTTTAATGATAATCTTCCTTATGACATAAACATCCTGGAAGTTGAAAAAGCCAGTCCAAAGTTTCATGCCCGCCATGATGCAATTTCAAGAAGCTATATTTACCAAATATCAAAAAGAAGGACAGCCTTCGGGAAAAACTACGTCTGGTGGATTAAGGATAACTTGAACTTTGACAACATGAAATCTGCATCTGAACTTTTTATCGGCATGCATGATTTTTCTTCATTTTCCGATGAAGACAAAGAGGAGAAATCGACTAAAGTTTTGATTAATAATTTCCAAATGAAAGAAGATGAAGATTTAATTCTCATCAGGATATCAGGTTCTCACTTCCTTTGGAAGATGGTTAGAAGAATAGTCGGAGTTTTAGTTGAAGTTGGAAGAGGAAGAAAAAATCAATCGGATATTAACTTTTACTTAAATAATAAGACTAATGAACCTGCCAAATATACTGCCCCGCCCTCAGGGTTATTTTTAGAACAGGTAATTTATCCCGGCGATAAAATGAACTACGAATTAAAACCTGTTTTCCCTGTGCATCAAAGACTCTTTAGAAAAAGATAAAGCGTACTTTATTTACCCGTTGTTCGAAAGTGATATCAAACAAACAATTCAAATTTCTTATAACTTAAGTTTATTCAAATTTTTAAATAAATAGTCCATACAAAAACAAAATAATTTTGGAGTACAAAAATGCTAAGAAATATTGGAATGCTTATTTCTGCTTTTTTACTTTTTATCGCAACAGCTAACTGTCAACCTCAGACAAATCAGCCGCTTCCTCCCATAAGACATGCGCCTAATAGAGAATTTCACATGGTTAATCTTGCGTTAAATCTTCATTTCAACATAAAGAAAAAAGAAGTTATAGGCGAAGCAACCGAAAAAATTGTTCCCCTAAGAGTAAATTACAATACTGTTCATCTCAATGCAGTAGATATGAAAATTGGGAAAGTAACTTTAGGCAATAAAACCCTAAAGTATGATTATGACGGTAAAATTCTTACCATAAAACTAGATAAAGATTACGGATTGAACGATACACTGACCTATTCAATTAGTTATACAACTGTTCCGATCAAAGGAATATTTTTCATTTTGCCTGATAAAGGATATCCCGATCGAACTCCTGAAATTTGGAGCCAGAGCGAATCCGAAGACGCACGATACTGGTATCCATGCCATGATTATCCGGATGATTTTTCAACAAGTTCTTTAACAGCCACTGTCCCGAAAGATTGGACTGTTGTTTCAAACGGATTACTAAAAAAAGTGGATACCAATAAATCCGATCATACTAAAACATTTTACTGGGTGGAAAACAAACCTCATGTAGTTTATTTGAATTCAATAGTGGCCGGTAAATATAAAATCTTAAAAGCAAAGTGGGATGATGTGCCGATTTATTATTACGTAGAACCCAAATATGTAAAAGATGCTAAAGAAAATTTCTCACATACTCCGGATATCCTTAAATATTTCTCTGAAGTAACCGGACATCATTATGAATGGGGGAAGCTTTCTCTTGCTTCGGTAACAGACTTCACTGCCGGCGGTATGGAAAACGTTTCGGCTATTACTTTAACCGATAATACTTTCCATGATAAAAATGCAGATCCGGAAGTATCAACAACGGATCTTGTTTCCCACGAAACTGCACATCAGTGGTTCGGAGATTTACTTACATGCAGATCATGGTCCCAGGCCTGGTTAAACGAGGGATTTGCTACTTATTTTGAAGCACTTTACGGAAGACACGCTTTCGGAAATGATCATTTTATTTACGAAATGTTAAAAGATCAAAAACAAGTAATTGCTGCCGATAACCGGGATCGTCAATCGACAATTTATAGAAGATACAATTCCCCGGAAGATGTTTTCAGCACTTACATTTATCCGAGAGGAGCGGATATCTTAAATATGCTTAGAGGAGTGCTAGGCGAACAGCTGTTTTTCAAAACTATAAGACATTACGTACATGAATTTCAATTTCAATGTGTAACTACACACGATTTAGATGATGCCGTAAGACAGGCAACTGGAGAGAATTTAAAATGGTTTTTTAAAGAATGGCTGCACAAGGCGGGTCATCCCAAATTTGATGTAAAGTATACTTATGATAATTCTAATCATGAATTAATGATGACAGTAAATCAAACGCAAAAAGTTGACAGCTTGACTCCAGTATTTAAAATGCCGGTTGAAATTTATATAGTTACCCCCACGGAAAAAATAACAAAAACAATCTGGGTAGATTCGCTTCAAAATTCTTATACATTTAATGTCCCGGATAAACCTCTAATGGTCAATTTTGACAAGGATGATTTTATTTTGAAGGAATTGAATTTTCCAAAAACCGTTAATGAACTAACTTACCAGCTACAGAATGATCCGAATGTAGCCGGTAAAATTTGGGCTGTTGATCAATTAGAAAAAGACAAAGGAGATGATGTTGTTAATGCTTTAGTGAAAGCATTAAAAAATGATCCTTTCTGGGGAGTCAGAGCTGAATGTGCCACTGCACTTGCAAAATTCAAAAACGATAATTCTGAATCAGCTTTAATTGCTGCTTTGAATGACAAGGATCCGAGAGTTCAGGTTAATGCAATTAATTCATTAGCAAAATATAAGAACAACAAAGTAGCCAATTTTATTAAAGAAAAATTTGATCATGCAAAAAATTATTTTGTTAGAGCTGCCGCTGTTACGACTTATTCATCAGTGGATTCAGCTAAGGCCTTACCACTTGTAGAAAAGGCTCTTAAACTAGATTCATATAGACAAGTAATTAGAAATGCAGCACTTAACGCATTAGCTGATCTTGATTCAGTTAAAGGATATGATGACGCTGTTACTTTTTCGGCGTACGGACAACCTCAATCGCTAAGAATAAGTTCAATTGTATTTTTAATTAGGCATGATGTTAAAAAAGAAGAAACCATAAAACTTTTAAGCAAATACACTAAAGATCCTTATTGGATTGCTAAAGTTATTGCGGTTGAAGGTCTCGGCAGAGTCGGTGATAAAAGCGTAATTCCGTTACTTAAACAAGTTGAAAAAGAAGATACTAATTTTAGAATAGTAGAAAGCGCACGCAGATCTATAAAAATGATTGAAAAACGGGAATCAAAGGAAAGTAAAACATAAATAAAAATTATTTGTAGCAGGTGACCAAAAAGTAATTTACAATTTAAAATCCGTGAAAATCTGATTAAATCTGTGTTATCAGTGTTCCAATTTTAAAATAAACTTTTACTTTTTGGTCAGTCTCTACAAATAGATAACTACTTAACCATTTTTTTTAATCTATTTATTTCATCCCTTAATGATGCGGCTTTTTCAAATTCCAGGTCTTTAGCCGCATCATGCATTTGTTCTGTTAATTGTTCAATTAAATCTTTTTTCTGGTCCGAACTCATATATTTAAGAACAGGTTCAGCTACTTTTGAAAATGAATAATCCTCTTTCTCTTCTTTTTTCCTGACATCTGCAATTGAAGTTGAAGAGAGAATTTCTTCCATACTTTTATAAATAGTTTTCGGCTCTATATTGTGTTCTCTATTGTATTCCATTTGCAAAGCTCTTCGCCGATTGGTTTCATCTATAGTTTTTCTCATTGAATCCGTCATTTGATCAGCATACATAATTACTTTTCCATTTACATTTCTGGCGGTCCTGCCTGCAGTCTGCATTAACGATCTTGCACTTCTTAAAAATCCTTCTTTATCCGCATCAATTATGGCAACTAGAGAAACTTCGGGTAAATCCAATCCTTCCCTTAAAAGATTTACTCCTACCAAAACATCAAAATCACCGATACGGAGATCTCTTAGAATTTCAACTCTTTCCAATGCATCAATATCACTGTGAATATAACGAACTTTTATTCCAATCTTATCAAGATAATCTGACAGATCTTCAGCCATTTTTTTAGTTAAAGTGGTTACAAGAATCCTTTCTTCTTTAGCTGCTCTCAGCCTAATTTCACCAATTAAATCGTCAATTTGTCCTTTGATCGGGCGAACTTCAATTTCGGGATCAAGCAAACCTGTTGGGCGAATTATTTGTTCAACAATAACACCGCCGCTTTTTGACTCATAATCTGCAGGTGTAGCGCTTACGAAGATGACCTGGTTTAGCAATCCTTCGAATTCCTGGAATTTCATAGGACGATTATCTAACGCAGAAGGCAGGCGGAAACCATGCTCAACAAGAGTTTCCTTTCGGGCTCTGTCGCCGTTATACATTGCTCTTAGTTGCGGCATAGTTACATGGGATTCATCAATTACAAGCAAAAAGTCTTTTGGAAAATAATCGAAAAGGTTATAAGGACGGGATCCGGGTTTTCTGCCATCCATATGTCGAGAATAATTTTCTATTCCCGCACAATAACCTATTTCCTTCATCATCTCGATATCAAACCTGGTTCGCTGTTCAAGCCTTTGAGCTTCCAGGTATTTTTCTTCAGATCTAAAATATTTTAATCGTTCCTCAAGTTCCTGTTCAATTCCATAAATTGCTTTTTGAATTTGTTCTCGGTTTGAAACAAAATATTTCGCCGGATAAATTGCAGCTGATTCTACTTCTTTTATAACATCCCCTGTTACAGAATCAATAATGGAAATTTTTTCAATATCATCATCCCAAAATTCTACTCTGATTGCTTCTTCATATTGATATGCCGGAATTATTTCTACAACATCACCCCGGGCTCTAAAAACGCCTCGCGTAAATTCTACATCGTTCCTAATATAGTGAATATCAATCAGCTGCCGGAGAAGTTTTTTCCTCGGTATCCTTTCCCCTTTCTTTAATATTACGATTTGGTTTGCATATTCCTGCGGCGCTCCGATACCGTATATACAGCTTACACTTGCAACTACAATTACATCTTTCCGTCCTTCAATAAGCGCTGTAGTAGTTTTTAAACGCAGACGGTCAATTTCTTCATTAACCGAAAAATCTTTTTCTATATACAAATCACTTGAAACAACATATGCTTCCGGCTGATAATAATCGTAATAGCTGATAAAAAATTCTACCGCATTGTTTGGAAAAAATCCTTTAAATTCAGAATATAATTGAGCCGCTAAAGTTTTATTATGAGATATTATTAACGTCGGTTTATTAATTTGCTGGATTACATTTGAGATAGTAAAAGTTTTACCGCTGCCGGTAACTCCAAGCAGAGTTTGAAATTCGTCTCCTCTATTCAATCCTTCAACCAGCTGTTTAATAGCCTGCGGCTGATCACCGGAAGGCTTATAATTTGAATTCAATTCGAATTTATTCATATATAATTTTCTTAATTATTTTCATATAAAATTTACTAATTTCAAAATGTCAATAAATGAACTTATTTGAAAGAATATTTTTTCGGGTGAAAACATGAAAGATACAAAACTTTGGATTATAATTGCAGGTATTTCCGGCTTTACTGCGGTAGCATTCGGTGCTTTTAGTGCACATGAATTAAGTAATATTCTTCCTCCCAATATGATGGAAATTTATAAAACAGGAGTTTTATATCAACTTGTACATTCGGCAGTTCTACTCGCTCTGGCCTTATTAGGAAATAAAAGATTCAATTTAAGTAAAATATTTTTTTTAGCAGGGATCATTCTCTTTTCGTTTTCACTTTATCTGTATTCTGTAACCGGTTCAAATATATATGCTTACATAACTCCTTTAGGCGGTATTAGCTTTTTAGTCGGCTGGTTATTTGTGATTATTGGTGCTTTTAAACTTGAAAAGAACTGAGATATTATAGAAGAAAGGAATTTATCGTTTTTTTATTTTAACCGCTTAAATCAGCTATAAAATAAATTCTATCGGCATTAAACAATTTATAAGTTACGTAAGTTATTACATAATCTTACTTCACAGCTCTTAATTTGAAAAACACCTCTTCGGGTGAAAATATTCCAGCAAAAAACCGCTCATAAATTACAGGTTCAATATTGAGTATTAAATCCATCCATTTTAAGGGAACGAAGTGTGATGTTATAAACTTTTTTTGTAACACCTCAAACTGTGCCTTTCCTTCATAGTTTGTTCTATGATTTAACTTCCATTTTTCATAAAATTTGAGTTTTCTATTTCCAATAAATTCATAGTTGTCAAATGATCTAATAGAGAAAGGTATTTTATGATCCGGTTCACCAAAATACTTAGTATTAAGAAAGAAAGGGACGTAAACTATTAAAAGTCCGTTTGGTTTCAGAATCCGGTATAATTCTGTGATTGTATTATGGAAACTATTTAAATGTTCCAGGACGTGTGATGCAAAAATTTCATCGAATGTGTTATCTTCAAACGGGTAAGGGAATGTATTTATATCATGAATCATATTGCCGCCATATTCGACAATATCCAAATTAACATACCCTTCTTTAATGTCTTTACCGCATCCTAAATTCAGCTTCATAATAATATTGTTTTATTAAAAAATATAATATTCAAATAATCGTTCAAATTTAATTAATTAAATGGAAATATAACTACAATTTCGGCTTTAAAAATAAAAAAGCCCGGCAAATAACCGGGCTTGACCATATTATTTAAGTACTTAATACATTTATTAATTTAGAGTAATTACCGGGAAGTTCACACCTTTTAAGCTAAGCTGTTCAACTTTAACCTTAATTACTCCTCTTTTTACCATACCTAAAGCAAGTGCTGCGCCTTTGGACAAATCCAATTGTCTTCCTTTAATATAAGGACCTCTATCATTTATCCTAACTACGACAGATTTGTCATTCCTTGGATTTGTAATCTTTAAAAGAGTTCCAAATCGAAGGCTTTTACTTGCAGCAGTAAAGGCATATTGGTTGTAAATTTCGCCGTTTGCCGTTAATTTACCATGAAAACGGGGTCCGTACCAAGAAGCAACCATATCACCTTTATTTATATAATTTACTAAAGATTTACTTGCGATATTTTCGTCATTATTAACAGAAGTAATATCTGCATTATTCGCCGGCTCAATTGAATCATTTGCTTCACTCTTAACCAATGTAAACCCGACCAGCAAAATCATGACCAAAATTATTAAGACTTTTGTTAATGACTTCAATTATACCTCTTAATTTGTTATTAAATATATTTACAATTTAAAATTAGGTTTCAGTCTATGGAATATCAACCAAGGAATAGTATCGGCAATGTTAGTCTGAATAATATTGAATTGTCGACTATTTTAGTTCTTTGGTCGATTTTCTTCATTATTTAAGTCAAACGAGTGTCAACAAAAGTAAATAATGTCAATTTGAGCCCCAATTTTGGCGGTTCAAATGACTATAGTTTCATTATATACTTTTAAATCAAGATAAACAGACTAATAAATAATTATTGATATCTCATTGCATTCTTTATGATTTATTTAAAATACAATTCATCTGGTAAAAAGTTTGTTTGATCTTAGTTTAAACAGATGAAGCAGGATTGGTACAATTACCTGTTAGTAACGGCGAAAGTAGTTACTTCATCTTTACCTAAACAAAGTTTTACCGGCATATTAATTCAAAGAGATCTATTGACATAAGTATTATGAGGAGAAATCTATGCAATAAATATGAAGGTGTGAGTTTCAGGTAATTTATTGTTTGATGTAAGAAATATATTCTGTTAATATTAGCTAATTGTTTAAATTATAAACAGATACAGTCATTTTATAGTAACTTAACGGTTTTCATCAACTTCTCGGAATTAAGAAGAAAAACTTCCGACCTCTTCTTAATAATGATAAGCAAACTTGCTTTATATCTGATAAAGTAAGTTTTTAGCTTTTGGCATATATATTGTCCATTTTAAATCAAATGTATAAATAAATTAATAATCAGAATAAAATTATGATTAAAGGAACGGTTATTATCGAGCAAAATATATGCAAGGGATGTGAACTTTGCATTGTCGCCTGTCCGCAGGAAAGTCTCGGTCTATCAAGCAAAATTAACATTAACGGCTATCGGTATGTTGAATTAGTGAAAGATAACTGCACCGGTTGTGTTAATTGCGCACTTGTTTGCCCGGATGTGGCTATAACTGTATACCGGGAACCAAAGTCATCGTTAAAAAAAGCAGTATAATTAACATTTTCCTTTAAATATGATCTTCTAGATTATATTAAACAAATGGGTTTTTAATATGGAACAAAAAAACAATGGTAAGACAGAACCCCGCCTTATGAAGGGCAACGAAGCCTTGGCCGAAGCGGCAATAAGAGCAAATATTGATGCTTACTTCGGTTACCCTATTACACCCCAGTCGGAAGTATTAGAATATTTCACCAGGGAGATGCCAAACCGACATGGTATTTTTTTACAGGCAGAAAGCGAGTTAGCAGCCATTAACATGATATATGGAGGTGCCGGTGCCGGAGGAAGAGTAATGACATCTTCTTCAAGCCCGGGTATAAGTTTAATGCAGGAGGGAATTTCATATATCGCTTCCGCCCAGTTACCCTGTTTGATTGTTAATGTAAATAGAGGCGGCCCGGGACTTGGAACTATTCAGCCTTCTCAAGGAGATTATTTCCAGGCAACAAAAGGAGGCGGTCATGGGGATTATCACCTTATCGTTCTTGCACCGGCTTCAGTACAGGAAATGGCTGATTTTGTCTTCGATGCCATCCGTTTAGCCGAAAAATACAGGAATCCCGCTATGATTCTTGCGGACGGTGCTTTGGGACAAATGATGGAAAAAGTGATTCTGCCTGAAGAAGGCAGTTTACCTAAACCAGAACATTCTTGGGCTACAGTAGGTAAACCTTCATCTAGAGAAAGAAATATAATCACTTCCCTTTATATTCAGCCTGAAAAGATGGAAGGAATAAATTTAGAACTTCAAGAAAAATACAAAAAAATTCAGGATGAAGTCAGATACGAAGAAATTTCTATGGAAGATGCTGAAATAGCATTGGTAGCGTTCGGACTTTCTGCAAGAGTTTGTCAGAAAGCTGTTGATCTTGCCAGAGAAAAAGGTATCCGTGCGGGTCTTATAAGGCCGATTACACTGTATCCATTCCCTCAAAAAGCGATTTCTGCTTTAGCGGAAAAAGTAAATTTCTTCCTTGTAGTTGAAATGAACGCCGGGCAGATGGTTGAAGACGTTGCATTAGCTGTTAACGGGAAACGTCCGGTTCATTTTAAAGGAAGAATGGGAGGAATGATTCCTTCGCCTGAAGATGTGGTTGAAGAAATCGAAGCTATAATTGAAAAAATAAGTATTAGCCAAGATTAAGAGGTTTTTAAATGCAAGATGCAATAACTACAAACGGCTTTGAAGTTGTCTATAAAAAACCGGCAACTTTAACCGATACACCATTTCATTATTGCCCCGGATGCGGTCATAGTGTAGTGCACCGTGTGATTATGGAAGTGGTTGAAGAACTTGGTATCCAGGAACAAACAATTGGTGTTGCACCCGTCGGATGTTCGGTATTTGCTTATCATTATATGGATGTTGACATGCAGGAGGCTGCTCACGGCAGAGCAAGCGCGGTTGCTACAGGCATTAAAAGAATTTTGCCCGAAAAATATGTTTTCTCATATCAAGGCGACGGTGATTTAGCGGCTATCGGAACCGCAGAGACAATCCATACTGTTAATAGAGGGGAAAATATTTTAATGATATTCATTAACAATGCTATTTACGGAATGACAGGCGGGCAGATGGCTCCTACGACCTTATTGAAACAGGTTACTTCTACATCTCCTTTCGGAAGAGAGCATGAGGTAATGGGTTATCCGTTAAAAATAACGGACTTGCTTGCTCAGCTTCCCGGAGCTTACTATGTTACCAGACAGTCTGTTCACTCTGCGATTGCAGTTAGGAGATTAAAAAAGGCAGTCATCAAATCTTTTGAATATCAGAAATTAAATCACGGTACTTCATTTATTGAAGTTGTTTCCAACTGTCCATCAGGATGGAAAATGACCCCTGTAGAAAGCAATAAATGGCTTGAGGAAAATATGTTTCCTCTTTATCCGCTGGGTGATTTAAAAGTACCAAAAGACAAATAAGATTGATCCGGAAATATTTTTGTTCCGGGGAGATGTGAAATATTAATAGTATTTTTTAGAGGAATTAAAAATGCAAAAACCACATGAAATAATTTTTGCAGGTTTCGGCGGGCAGGGTATTTTATCTATGGGACAGATAATTGCGTATGCTGCAATGATTGAAAATAAAGAGATAAGCTGGATGCCTTCTTACGGACCCGAAATGAGAGGCGGTACCGCTAACTGTATTGTTATTGTTTCACCGACAAGAATTAGTTCTCCGATAATTTCAAGATTTGATTCTGCAATTGTGCTGAACCAGCCGTCTTTAGATAAATTTGAGAATAGTATAAAACCGGGCGGATTATTAATGTATGAAAGATCGACAATATTGAATCCGCCGACAAGAACCGATATTGAAGTAATTGGTTTGGCTGCAAACGAAGAAGCTCAAAAGTTAAATAAAAAACAAGTTGCAAATATGATATTTGTCGGAGCTTTTTTGGAAAGAAGGCCAGTAGTAAAAATTGAAAACATTGTAAAAGCTTTAAAGAAAGTACTGCCGGAGCGGCATCATCATTTGATACCTGTTAACGAGCAGGCGCTTGAAATAGGCAGTCGATTATCAAAAGAAATTGAACAAACAATTATTCAACAATAACATCACTCATTAAGAAGTGAGGTGAAACGTGAAGGAAAATGAAGTAAAGTGTATGCACGCATGTAAAAACACATGTGCAATGTTGAACGAGGCGTTACGCAAAGAAGCTGCTATTGTAAGATTTTATGAAGGCATGCAGGATGAATGCAACTTACCGGAGGTAAGCAGTTTTATAGCCGATATCATTGAAGATAAAAGGAAGGGGATCCTTCGTATAATTCAAAAGCTGAATGAAATTCACGCTCGATCTCAAGTTATTGACGGTGTTATATCAAGCTTTAATAATATCGACGGCTAGTAATTTCTAAAATTGAAGTTTTGCTTTTCAAAGATTAAAATCAGTAGATTTGACACGGCAAAGATTGTTAAGTATATTTGTAGTCCGAATTTTAATTACGGTTAAGAAAAACAGATAATAAAGTTATTAAAAAAATTTACATCGCGGGGTGGAGCAATTGGTAGCTCGTCGGGCTCATAACCCGAAGGTTGTAGGTTCAAGTCCTGCCCCCGCTACAAGAATAAAAAACCTGAACATTAGTTCGGGTTTTTTATTTTAAAAATTAAACGGGGAGTTACTTTTTTATAAGTCTAGTTAATTTAAACTCAGATTAAAAATAAAAAAATCCGGTCATCGCCGGATTTTTCGGGGAGACAAGACACACTAACTTAAAGGAGTTCTTTTATATTTTAATTTCTGGTTTTAATTATATATTTGAAAAATATTCTCCCCTGCCGAATTCAGATGAAAAACATTTTTTAATCTTATCATTTATAATTTATCTATGTATTATTGTTTCATGAAAATTGAAACTCTCTACAGCCTCCTCAAGTGTATCATATGTATTAAAGATAGTTAAAGTACCTACTTTTTCCATTAAAGTTTGAACAACAGAAGCAGGCTTAACAAGACGAATCTCGCCGCCTATCTTAGCCATGTTTTTTAAAGCCACGACTAGTACACCCAAAAAGGTTGAATCAATGAATTCACACTGTCTTATATCGACGATTAATTTCTTGAAGCGCATTTCATAGTCGTCGTTCAATATTCTTTTGAATTCTCCCGCTTCCTTGTATGTTGCTCTGCTCAGGTTTACAATTTCAACCACTATATCTTTTATAACTATTTTGCCGAAGTCTTCCAATTTAGCCCTCGAATATTTGTTTAATATTTAATCGTCTATATCTCTTGTGACCAATTATCATACCAAATAAATCATTTTTAATTTTGATTGGATTACAAATTTTTATCAAGGATCTGTTGTCTCAAAATGATGAGCCCTTTCAGCTCAGCACAAATTAATACATAAATTCCCTTTCCAAAAGAAAAATGTCAATATCTGTTGTTATATTTTACTAAAATTCTATTTTTGTCTTTTATTTTATAATAAAATCCGTTTTTACCTAAATAGCTTAAGAATATAAAATTTTAGCAGTTTAATGAGGTCAGTCGAATTCTATATAATCAATTTATATAAATTTAGCAATAAACTTATATCCACAATTATATATATAACATTTGGTTCTATGATCTATATAATACTTTATTGCAAATAAACGGTCTATTTGCTTTTAATTTATGAAATAATTATTTTCACCTTCGACATTCTATCAAATCCAATAAATAACGGCACTATTTCTGAATAATTAAGTGCATCCGGAAATAAATGTATATGTCATTATTTTATATGCATAATCATCATTTGTTATAATATATGAGGCAATAGTAATCAATATGGGAAAAACACTACCCTTTCGTTCTCTTTATTTTCCGAGTCTACATATAGTAAGACCCAGCTTCAAATTTTTTCTTAATGTAGTCATTAAGAGTGTGTTAATATTATTATTGTTTGGTTTTTCTGAAATATATTCTCAAACAACTGTTTTTTCAGATAACTTTGAACTCGGCAGCACTAAATGGACTTTTCAGGGGACGTGGGGATTGGTAACTAGTTTATCATATTCGACATCACATTCGCTTTCTACTGCTACATCCGGTGATTATCAAAGCGATCAAAATATCTCGGCAACATTAAAAAATGGAGTTAATTTATCTTCTTATAAAGATGCTGAGATTGAATTTTACGGTCGGTATCAATTGGAACAGGGATTTGATTACGGCTATTTGGAACTTTCAATTGACGGCGGAACAACTTGGTATAAGATTGATTCTTATAACGGCTATCTTAATTCATGGACTTTATTTAAATACGATATTGGCAGTTTTGCCGGAAGCTCCAATGTACTTATCAGGTTCCGTTTAAAAAGCGACCAATATATAAATTACCCGGGTATGTATATAGATAATTTTCAAATATTGGGATCAAATACCGACACAACAGGACCTTTTATTGTTACACAAAGTCCTTCGTTTTATCAAGGCACACAAACAAACGATACGGTTAGTGCGCAAATTTACGATGCTACGGGAATTCAATCGGCAACGCTTTATTATAAAGTGGATGGTGCCGGCCCTTATAGTATTGGCCCAACCTCAAATAATGGAAATAATTATACCTTTATTATTCCTTTCCAAACATCGGGTGCAATGGTATATTATAAAATCGGAGCAATAGATAGTTCACCGAATCATAATGCTAGTGATACTTCAAAAGCTGATGCCAATTATTTTATTTCAGGCACGTATCTAAGTTATGATAACGGTTCTGCGGACGGAGTAGACTTTTTTAATTCCGGCAGCGGAGCTGCAGTTAAAATTTCTATGCCTTCAGGAGGAAAGGGTACTTTGGTTGCTGCCTTAATAAGAAACTATGTTGATAATAATAATCCGGGAAGTAATATGCTTTTCCATGTTTGGGCTGATAGCGGCGGTATGCCCGGAACCGATTTAATTACGCCCTTTATTGTTTCGCCGTCTGCAACACTTACAAATACAAGTCCTATGACGGTTATTGATCTAAGACCTTACAGCCTTAAATTAAGTAATCTTACAGGAGATGTTTATATCGGATTCACTGTACCATCGGGAACCGTAAATATTATGAGACCAAATTCGGCCAGCAGCTTAAGGTCGTTTAATTATAACGGCAGTACATGGAGTTCGGTCACCAGCACGGATTATGAAATGAGAGCAGTGATTAATGATGAAAATGCACTTCCGGTAGAATTAACAACTTTTACAGCTTCTTCAATTAATTCAGGTATTGAATTAAAATGGTCAACTGCAACGGAAATTAACAATTATGGATTTGATATTGAAAGAAGACAGGTGAACGGAGACGGGAATACGGAGTCCGGAGAATGGGTAAAAATAGGTTTTGTTCAGGGAAATGGAAATAGTAATTCGCCGAAGGAATATACTTTTTTCGATAATAACTTAACGAGCGGAAATAAATTTCAATACAGATTAAAGCAGATTGATGACAATGGAAATTTTAAGTACTCCAATACAATTGAAATAAAAGCAGTACCTGCCGATTTTGGATTAGCACAAAATTTTCCGAATCCCTTTAATCCGTCAACTACTATAAAATATTACACACCAAAAAACTCTTTTGTAACTTTGAAAATTTATGATATGCTGGGTAGAGAGATTGCCACATTGGTAAACGAACAAATTCCCCCTGGTTACCATGAAGCAATATGGAATGGATTGGACGGAAAAGGAGAGTCGGTTTCAAGCGGTGTTTATATTTATAGATTAACTGCCGGAAGTTTTTCTCAAACAAAAAAGATGAATTTGCTTAAATAAACCAAATCTTTCTTTTAGGTTAAAATTAAGGCTGCTTTTTGTTTATATTAAAACAGAAAGCAGCCGGAAGTTAAAATACTAAAATACTAACTTTGCGGTACAAAATAATTTTCGAATCAGTCCTCAAAAAACTCTGTTCCCTTTCTATCGATATAGCCCCAATTTTTTTGAATTCTAACTACGGCCAGAGGCCCTCCATCGTCTATAATTTCATCATATTTGTTCGGGGTAATTCCTTTCCCTTCTTTGTCAATTAATCCCCACCACCCGTTCGATTCAACTTTAACAATGCCGTCATGAAACTCACCAACGGCAGAATAAGTATTCTGTATAACCTGCTTCCCGCGATTATTTATAAAACCCCAAAGTCCTCCTTGTTTAACTGCCGCCAAGCCCTCGCTGAAATTTCCGATGCTTTCATATTTTACAGATGTAATTTGCTTGCCGTTTGTATCAATAAATCCCCACATATTATTAAGTTTAACAGGAAAGATACCTTCAAAATAGTCACCGATACCTTGGTATTGAAGCGGAATAACCTCTTTGCCTTTTGAATTTATCACTCCCCATTTCCCGCCAAAGACTTCTTCTTTTTCATTTTTCTTAATACCAAAATTTACTTTAGCAAAGCCGTTTTCGAAATCCTCAACCATATCGTATATCAAATCGGTAATTTCTCTACCCTCTTCATTAATGAATCCCCATTTGTTGTTTAATTTTACTTTTACAATACCCTCTTTAAAATCACCAACAAATTCATACTTAATTTGAATTACAACCTTTTTATATTTATCGCAGAAACCCCATTTATCTTTTTTCCTATATCTGATTAATTTGGGCAACTGCACAATTATTTTCCCTTTCTGTCCTTGCAGACTTTTTGTAATTGAAACAAATTATTATTAAAACATTCACCTAAAAATTAAATAACATTATTATGTATGAATAAATTATACATAAGAGAAGAAATTTAATATAAAATAATAATTTTAGGGCTCTTTTAAAGGACAAAAATTTAAGCTGTTATAATACTATTTCGAAAGAAATTTCGCATGTAATGATTTTTTATGAGCTCTAAATTTTCATCTTTTTCCGCAATCACTAGTTATGATATCTAAGATGCTCTTTCTTTTTGTTATGGTTTGCATTTTTATCCTCTTCGGTTTTGAATGCATTAAACTGTTCAGGAGTCATAGTAGTCATTTTTTTTACGAATGCAACTATTGCCCAAATCTGTCTGTCGGATTTTGCGGAATTAAACTCAGGCATCCCGGTCATCTTAATACCGTTTTTAATAATCCAATATAATTCAGAGGGTTTCCAGTCCGTCGCTGCTTGAACTAAAGGAGGGGGAGGCGGATACATTTGAGGGGCTTTTTCCGGCCTTTTTGTTCCCGGTGCACCATGGCATCCTATACATGAATGAGTGTACTCTGTGAATCCGATACTAACAAGCGAAGAGTCGCTAATATCCAATGCATTGATAAATTGAGCATGATATTTTACTGAATTATCAACTGTTTTGCTTATTATCCAGCGTGTAATTGAATTATGGGGAACTGTAGCACCTATATTATAAATTCCGGAATATATATAAATAAGAAAAGCAGCTATTATTGCAATTAAAGTACCTACAACCGTAAGGAAGGTTCTCATAATTTCTCCTTGTTATTTAATTTCAATTCAATATTCAAAAAAATATAAATACAGCATTATTAACTACAGCATATCCTTAAAAATTCTTATTCTTAGTTTCATTTGCCGGTTTATTAATTACATAAATTAACCTAATACTCAGCAAAATATAAAAAAAAATATTTGTATATTCTTTATATAAGGCACATTTAATTCTTTAAGAAAGGTCGTATTAAAACAATTAAAATGATAAAAAAAGCCGGGATAATCCGGCTTTTTAAATTAAATAATTTAATTGCGTAAAATTAGAGAGTTTTTTCCTTTTCATTTTCCGCATAAGTAAAACTAGAGTAAAATTTTGCACATAAGTTCCTCACTCTTTCACTTTTGTCAAAATCCGAGGCTTGTTTCACTGCATAAACTGCTTTACCTGTCCCGATTTTTACTAGTGACAAAGCAGCTATAATACGTGCCTCTTCGGATTTTTCATTATTTAACATCTTCATTAAAGGAATAATGGCTTCCGATATTTTATATTCGCCTAAAAAATAAGCGCTGCTGATACGAAGCCCTAAGTTATTGGAATTTAAACCTACCAAGTAATTATCAATTGAATTTTCCGTTAATTGTATATTTCCGTTTGATTTTACTTCTTGCGCAAAAATTGAAACCGAGCCTAACAACAATAGGGAAACGGCTAAAATTACTATTTGCTTTTTCATCTTAGTACCCTCTTGTTTTTTAAATATTAATTCAAATCTCACCTAATAATATAACCTAAAGAAGCTTTTACGATAACAATTTAATGATGGAAGGCTTTTCGAAATGATTAATACTAATAGTATGCAGATAGCAGGAGGCTGTACAATAATCGCAAATAATATAAATTTATTAAATGAGGCTGTCTCAAAAGTAATATTTTTTAGAAAATTGAACACGGATAACGCTGATTTTTACTGATTTACACAGATTTTAATATTGAATATTACTTTTGAGACGGCCTCGTAAATTTTTAATTACCCTGATACAGGCCTATTACGTTTCCATCCGGATCTTTTATAAGAGCATAGGCACCCATTGCCGGTATAATAGTTTTACCGCGGAAGACATCGCCGCCTAATTCTTTTGCTTTTTTTAAATAATCTTCAACAGCATTTACTCTAACATGAAATATGGTTGTTTCACCTTGTGAAACTTTTTCAACTTTCTTCAATCCCAGAGTAAATCCTTTGTGTGTATTAAATAAAAGATATCCGTTTCCAAACGGTTTAAATTCCCAGCCAAACAATTTGGCAAAGAAATCTTTACTTTTATCTAGGTCTGTTGTTGGAATTTCTGCATGTGCTAATAAATCTGATGCCATTTTAAGATCCCTGATTAATGGTTAGAATCAAAAATTAAATATTTAAATGAGCGAATTAATAATTCTTATTTCCGGTTTCTAAAATAAAAATATCTTTTGTAAGATAAAACCGATATATAATTAAACGCCTTTCGTATCACCTTTAATCATTTGCCAAACTGTTGTTAATATTATTTGAATATCCAGCCAGATAGACCAGTTTTCAATATACCATAAGTCATACTCGATTCTTTTAATTGTACGTTTTTTATTCTCTTCATATTCCGGGACATCCCCTCTGTATCCGTGAATCTGTGCCCAACCGGTAATACCGGGCTTAACCCAGCTTCTTAATTTTATTTCTTCAACCATTTCTTTGTAAATTTCATTGAATGCTATCGGATGAGGCCGCGGCCCGACAATCGACATCTCACCTTTAAATACATTTATAAATTGAGGTAATTCGTCAATATTAGATTTTCTCAGGAACTTTCCGATCTTTGTAATTCGCGGATCGCCTTCAACTGTGGGTTTATATTTATTTGAGCTTTCATTTCCTGCATACATCGTGCGGAATTTAAAGCATTTAAATATTTCATCCTTAGCTCCAACTCTATCCTGCCGGAAGGAAACCGGTCCTGGTGAAAATAACCTATTAAGTAAAAATAATAACGGATAAAGCCAGGAAAGTATTAATATTATGGCAAAAAATGAAAATACTATATCGAACGTTCGCTTCACAAAACGCCAGTGTGCTTCAGCAAGAGGCTCACTTCTAACCGTGATAATAGGAAAATTTGCTATCATACTTATTTGAAATTTCTTCGAAACAAATCTCAAATAATCCGGGATTATATGAACCCTTACGGCATGTTTATTACAAATTTTTATGATATCGTCTAATTGATGCGCTGCATAAATTGATAATGCTATTACTACTTCTTCTATATTTCGTTCTTTAATAATGCTGTCAAGTCTATCAATACCGCCTAAAATATTAAGCTCCGAATACGGTTCGAAAGCATCATTTAAGAATCCGATTAAATTAAATCCGAAGTCATAACGGTCTGAAATTAAATTATTAAAATTTTTTGCAAGGTCACCGGCGCCAATTATTAAAAGATTACGTACATTTTTTTTCTTTCCTCTGATTTTGGAAACCGAATATTTTACCGCCTGCGTTCGAATACTTACCAGTAAAGTTAAAAACAAAGCATATAGTATTATAAAATTTCTTGTGAATAAATTTTCCTTTACCAAAAAGAGGAAAAGAATCGCGGTAAGAATTTGTACGATTACATTTCTAACAATTTTTAAAAACTGGTAGGAGAAGTTCCTTGTATTAAAATCATCATAAAATTCAATGACATTTGAAAAGAAATACCACACAAAATTAAGACCCGCCATTAAAGCAAACATATAATTTCGATCGATCAGTATTTGCAGGGATTGAGAAATAATTGCAGAAACAAAAAAGGAAACGTCTATTATGGCAAGATCTAAAAATAGCCTTAAGTAGTATGTTGATTTATTATTTGTAATCATAATGAAAAAACAGGTTTAACTCAGGTGTTTAAAAAACTCATTACATTTTTCATCAACAAAATTTTTCGTTTTTTCTTCAAAATATTTTCTGTCAAACTGTTTTGCATAAGTGCTGAGTGTATTAGAGTTAAATTTATCTTCACTTTTTTCAAATTCTTTTACTGCCTCAATTACATTTTCCGGCCTTTGTTCATTAAAAAGAATCCCGGTTTCATAACTAATAATTGTTTCGGACGCACCTCCTTTATTAAACGCAATAACAGGAGTACCGCAGGATAGGGCTTCAATCATAATTATTCCGAAATCTTCTTCGGCTGCAAAAATAAAAGCTTTTGCCTTTTGCATATAAGCTTTTAACTTGTCCGTCTTTAGATACCCGAGAAATTCTATATTGCTTGTCGACTTTGATTTTATTTTCCTTTCTTCCGGGCCGTCGCCGATAATGATTAATTTCTTATCCGGCATTCTTGAAAAAGCCTCGGCAATTATATCTATCCTTTTATAAGGAACTAATCTAGAAGCAGTTAAATAATAATCTTCTTTATTTGTAACTAAAGGAAATTTATCGGTATCAACCGGCGGATAAATAACGGCGGCATCTCTCTTATAGATTTTGTTTATTCTTTTAGCGATATATTTTGAATTGGCTATAAAATAGTCAACTCTGTTTGAAGCAGCAACGTCCCACATCCTGATATAATGAAGAATTGCTTTTGCAAATATCCCTTTCAAGCCGGTTGATAAATTAGACTCCCTTAAATACTGATGAGTTAAATCCCAGGCGTATCTAATGGGTGTGTGACAATAGTTTATATGAAGCTGGTTCGAATTGGTCAGTACTCCTTTGGCAACAGCGTGAGAACTGGAAATAATTAAATCATAACCGGAAAGGTCGAACTGTTCGATTGCATAAGGAAAAAGAGGTAAAAATTTTCTATGATTATTTTTTACTGATTTCCATTTTTGAAGAAAAGAAGTATTCGGTATTTTATTTTTAACAACAATTTTTTGTTCTTCATCATTTAAAAAATTAAAGAGAACAAATATATCGGCATCCTTCCAAATATTTGTTAAAGATTCAACTACTCTTTCGGACCCGGCATAGCCGGCAAACCAATCGTGGATAATTGCTGTTTTCAAATACTTCTTATTAATATTGTTGATTAAATACCCTAAAATAAACTTCTTTTGTCTCTTCAGCCATTTTTTCTATACTAAATTCCTTTTCAACAATTTTTCTGGATGCCTTGGAAAAACTTTCCCACAATTCTTTATCGGCGGATAGTTTCAATAAGTAATCTGCAGCTCTTTCCGGCATATCTAAATTATACAAAAAACCATTAACATTTTGCCGAACGACATCTGCATTTCCTGTTACATCACTAGCAACAGCAGGAATTCCATGCGCCATTGCTTCCAAAATACCTAAAGGTAAACCTTCCCAGCGCGAAGTTGAAATATAACAAAATGCATCCTTTAAATAATCAGCAGGATTATCAACCGATCCTAATAGTTTTACGAATGATGATAAGCCGTTTTGTTCCAGCTTTAGTTTAAAAACCTTTTCGTTCTGCCCGCTGCCTAAAATAATTGTTTCAAACCGCTCAATTTGATTTTGTCTTTTTAATTCCTTTAAAATTTCAATCATCAATATAGTATTCTTTTGATAATTAAAACGACTGAAGGTTATTAACCTTAATTTTTCACCATCAAAAATTTTTTCTTTCACCACTTCGGCAGGAATAATAACCCCGTTATTTATAATATTTAATTTCTTATTCTGTGCAATCTTTAACTTTTTTACTAATTCATACTCGCTTCTGGAAACCGTAATAAAAGATTTTGTAAATATAGACATGATTCTTTCAAGCAAAATATATACATGTTTTTGTAAGCCATTGTATTCGCCGATATGAATTCCATGAAAAGTATGAATGCAGGGTACAGAAGTAAGCAGTCTTAAGGTCCTCCCATAAATTCCTGCTCCTTTACCGTGTGAATGAATAAGGTTAATCTTATTTTTGTGAAGAAATAGTATTAAACTTGAAACAGCACTAGTTTTAAATTTTCTGTGCGGAATTAATATCATCCGTTTGTTTCCCAAAAGATGTTCATACCTTTTCCAATAAGGATAATCATCCGGACAGGCGATATAAAAATCTATTTCAACATTAAGCATTTGTATTAAGCGGTATATATGTTCCGGTCCTCCGCCGAAATCAGCTCTAACTGAAATCAAAAGAACTTTAATTTTATTATTGCTAGACATTAATAATTAAAAAATATTTCTTCTAATAAACGTATAGAAAGTTATGCCCAAATAAGTGGAAAAATGAACAATATTTCTTGCTAGTAAAATTACAAATCCCTTATTTCTGTAAAAATTGTACTCCGGAAGTTTTATATTTCTCTTTTCTTGAAGATACATGAGTCGTTCTTTTTTCTTTTCCCATCCGCGGGAAAGCTGATTTTTATGAACTCTGTATTTACAATGAAATCTTGGTATGAATCCGAAATTACCGAGTTCACTTAATCTCAGCCACATATCATAATCATGTGTAATAAGGTTTGGATCTTCATCGAACTTTCCTGCTTCAATAAACTTTGCACTTTTAACTAATACTGTTGAAGGTAAAATGGAATTTCCTTTTTTTAACAAGTCATCTCGAGATTTTGCAGCTCTAAAGGTCAGAGGCAGTACTTCATAATATGGAGAGAATAAAGAAGCATCGCCGAAAGTTACACTCATTGAATAAACAAATACAAAATCCGGGTTTTTATTAAAGTACGCAATCTGTTCACTTAATTTTTCCTTATACCATAAATCGTCGTTATCCAAAAAAGCAATAAACTGCCCCCGTGCAAAATCAATTCCATTGTTTAATGGAACAGAAGGTCTGCCGGAATGCGTGATTTTAAAATATTTTATTCGCGGGTCTTTTTTCTCATATTGTTTTACAATATCTAATGTATTATCCGTTGAACCATCATCGACGACAATTAATTCAAAATTCTTATAAGTTTGATTCAGCACCGAAACAATCGTCTCACCAATATATTTTTCAGAATTATAGGCTGGAATTATAACGGAGACCAAGGGGTTTGTATCTTCTTTCACTTTGATACCGCAGATAAAATTATCCGATTAATATTCATTATATAAATTAAGTATAGAAAACCTATGATTAAAATAGTATATGCAATACCATCAAGGCCGAATATTTTTATCATTAAAATATTGAGACCGACGGAAACAACACCAACAGCAACTTTGGGAGGTAAGTACTTGTTTGGAACATTGAGAGCCATTCCGTGAATTGTTAATGATTGCCCTGTATAATACAAACCGGTTCCCAAACAAATTATAGGAAGCAGGTACCAATAAGCAGCATAATCCGAATTACTGATTAGAATGATCAAATCTTTTCCCCAAAGATAGGTGAATAATGTGGAGAAAAGAGCTATAATAAAAATTACTGTTGAATTTATTCTAATATACTGTATTCCCTTCTTTATTCTATTCGTGTCTTCCATATCCGCATATTGTTTATAAATTATTGGCGACCAGAAGTCGTTCATAACGGTAAACGGAGTTATAATAAGCCCTGTTATAAGTCCTAGCATAACAGAGTAAATTCCCACATCAGACGTAGACAGAAATCCGTTGATAATCCACTTATCTCCATTAAATTGTAGCCATCCTATGAAACCCCAGATAAAAAACGGAATCATGTACTTCATTAATTTACCGGTTATTTCTTGCTTCATTTCCATTGTTGCTTTGAAACTTTTTTCGTCTTCATCCGGTAAAGATTTTATAAAAATAAAAAGTTTGACGGTGGATGAAAACATTGCAACAACAACCAGTGTTAGTAGCACATAAACTAAGTTAAGACTATTAGATAAAATCAAATAATAAAATAGAATTATCGTAATTGCTTTTTCGCTTCCTAGCAGTATAGAATTTTGCTTTCGCTTTCTGATGAGATTCAAAACGGAGTTTAAAAATTCATTGAGTTTGGATGCAAGAATGTATAAGCAGGCAGCCATGAAAAACATACCCGGTTGTTTTGTTTCAATAAACCGGGGAATTAATAAAGATACAGCGGAGATTATCAATAAAACTATTGTAAAAACAAGGAGAATTCTGTAGACTATACCGACAAATTTCCATACAAGCTTTTTTTCCATATAATGATAATAAAACCTAATAAGGCCTTGTGATAAAGGAGTATGGAATACCATGCCTACTAATATTGCGATTGATACAACAAGAGCATAAATTCCATAATGTGCAGTCCCAAGCTTTGATAATAACTTAAGAATTATAAAACTGAAAATTATGTTCATGATCTGTCCCAGAATAACCCACCCCATTTCCTGCATCGAGCTCAAGCTGATATTAGAAGTAATGAAAGCAAAAGGCTTGTTTAATTTCAGCATTCTTAGTTATCCCTGCTTTTATGGGCAACAATATTATGTGAGATTAAAATATTAAAAAAAAAGATAAATCTTTTTGAAATACAGTGTCTTTTTAATTTAAATTTGCTAAAAATTAATTTCAATTGGGGAATGTCCACTAATACTTTATAAAATTAATCCAAATATAGAAAAATTAATTTTGAATTTTAACTTTTAGTAAGATGCGTAATATTAAATTAAAAATTACTATTTTTTGAAGTAACTTTTAATAAGAAACTTGATAAATAAATTTTTAAGATATTTTTTAATTCGGATCTTTATATAAATTGGATTAGAAAAAGAAAAAGTAAATTTTGAAAGATTATTTTTATTAAGTGCAGCAGAAAATAAAAATATCGTCAATTATCATAGCAAAAAATGAAGAGCTGAATATTCGCCGGTGTATTGAAAGTCAGCTTGAATGTATTGATGAAATTATCATTATTGTTGATGAAGATTCAAGTGATAAAACATTGGAAATGGTCAAATCCTTCCCTCAAATTAAGTATGAGATAACAAAATGGAGGGGATATGCAAAAACAAAGCAGTATGCCGTCTCACTTGCGTCAAATGACTGGATCTTGTGGATTGATGCCGATGAGGTAATTACTCCGGAACTTTGTAATGAACTGAATAAATTTAAAGATTCTTCTTCGGCGCTTTCAGCGTATTCAATACCAAGATTAGCAAATTTTTTAGGAAGATGGATTAAACACAGCGGCTGGTATCCGGGCAGAGTTGTTCGGCTGTTCAATAAAAACAAAGCATCTTTCAGCGAAAAAAATGTGCATGAAGATTTAATTGTCAACGGAGAAATTGGTGAACTGCAAAGTAATCTTGAACATTATACCGATCCCTCCATTAAACATTACTTTGAAAAATTTAATAATTATACATCATTAGCTGCCGAAGAGCTTAAAAGGAACAATAAAAAATTTTATTTAAGCGACATTATTCTTAGGCCTGTTTTTATTTTTATAAAAATGTACGTCATTAAACTCGGATTTTTAGACGGTGTACAGGGATTTATTCTGGCAATATTTTCTTCGGCATATGTTTTTACCAAGTACAGCAAGTTCTGGGAAATAAAAAGAAAAAAGGAAAGCAAATAATGGAACAAACAAACGATCAAGTTTTATTTATGCAGTTAGTAATTCAAAATCAGCAGATAGCTTTAATGTCTTTGGGAAAGATGAAAAATCCTCTAACCGATAAATCCGAAATCAATTTGGATTATGCAAAAGTTTCAATCGATACACTCGATATGCTTTTAGACAAAACTAAAGGTAATTTATCCGAGTACGAGGAGAAATTTTTAACCGAGGTAATCAAAGAGTTAAAATTAACCTACGTAGAAGAGTTAGGTAAAGAACAAAATACGAAGGAAGAAAAAAAGCCGTAAATTTAATGCTGATTGTGTTTTTTAATATATACTTTTATAATGGATTGAAATAACTTTTCTATAGATTTATTAATCTATATTGATATTTTATATACGGGGAAAGAAAAAGTAATGATAATAGGAATTATAGCCAATATTACAAAGGATAACGTTTTTGATGTAGTATCTGCACTTGTTAGGAAATTAAAATCGAGGGAGTTGGATTTTTTACTCGGAGATAGTTTATATGAAAAAAGAGTGCTGCTTTCGGAAAAAATTACAAAAGCAAACTTTGCCGAAATTGATAAATTATGTAAGAAATCGGACATTATTCTTTCGATAGGCGGTGACGGTACAATGCTTGCCTCTGCATTTAAAGCACACAAATACGATAAACCTGTAATGGGAATAAACCTCGGCAAACTGGGATTTCTTGCCGAAGCCAATATAAACAAGATGGATGTTTTTATCGACGATATTAAAAAAGGCCGTTATAAAATAGATAAAAGAATTGTTATAGAAAGCAACTGCTGCGGACATAAAGTTGAAAAGCTTTTTGCAATAAACGATATAGTTATTGATAAAGGCGGATGGCCGAAAATGATCGACTTAACAATTTATGTGGATGATGAATATGTAACCACCTTTGCAGCGGACGGTTTAATTGTTGCGACTCCTACCGGTTCAACCGGATATTCAATATCAACCGGAGGACCTATTGTAAGTCCTAGAGCAAATGTAATCACTTTATCGCCTATTTCTCCTCACAGCCTAACAGTAAGGCCCCTGGTACTTTCGGCCAATCAGGTAATTACAATTCAAGCAAATTCTCTTCACAAAGAGCTTCATGTTAACTGCGACGGGCAGCGGGTATTTGCATTTCCTCCTCCGCTGGAATTAAAAATAAAAAAATGTGAAAGGCCGTTAAAGCTTGTTCATACCTCTTTATCAAATTATTACGAGACTTTAAGAAACAAACTTTTATGGGGAATCGATCTAAGGAAAAATTCTCTTAACAATCAGGACTAAAAATGAAAGCGATAATATTATTTTCTCTTATTATTTTAACAGGGATTCCGTTAATGGCGCAGGACAGCACAAAAACTATGAAGGATACAATAGTTACGGATGTTTTATCACAGGAGCCGATGCTGCTGGGCTATACCAATAGAAAGGCGTTTCAAGATACGAGCTTCTCATGGTGGTTTAATTCTGTTTACGATACTTATAATGTTGATACGGCAACAGCACAAAATCTTGCTGATAAACTGAAAGATGTTAGAATAACTATTGTAATGGGAACCTGGTGCAGCGACAGCAGAAGAGAAGTACCAAGGTTCTTTAAGATTCTTGATAAAATTAAATATCCGTCAAGCGATGTAACTATTATAACCGTCGGAAGAGACAAAGAAGGCCGGGGAGAAGAAACAAAAGGCCTGGACATAGAATCGGTTCCTACATTTATTTTTTATAAAGACGGTAAAGAATTAGGCCGAATTATTGAATCGCCCAAAGTAAGTCTTGAAAAAGACATGGAGAAAATCCTGTCTAATTAAAATTTCCAAGTAGGGATTTGATTTATCAAATCCCTTTCTAGTTCATTTAATAAAGTAGGAATTATTTCTCTATTTTATCAGCTGCTCGCTTTCCACTTCTTTATATAATTTTGTAATAAAATAGTTGTAGTTTAAAAGTAAAATCTTTTATCTTACAATAAAAAATTACTTACTTATGGCAAAGCATTTACTCAGCAAGTCTTCATTTATCAAGGGAATACAATGCGATAAACAATTGTTTCTCTATAAGTATCACTACGACTTGATGGACAAAGTAACTGAAAGCCAGCAGGCCGTATTCGACCGGGGGACAAATGTAGGAATTCTTGCACAAAAACTATTCCCCGGGGGATCTATTGCAACAGAAGATCCTAGAAAATCAGATAAAGCAATTAATAAAACAATTGAATTATTAGAGCAAGGAGCAAATGTTGTTTATGAAGCTGCTTTTCTGTTTAACGACATCCTTGTTATAAACGATATAATTGTTAAAGAGGGGAATCAATGGTCTGTATATGAAGTTAAAAGCTCCACTTCAATTTCGGAAACTTATCTGCTTGACGCTTCAATTCAATATTATGTTTTAAAAAACTGCGGGTTAAATATTAAAGACATTTCTATCATTTATATTAATAATCAATATGTAAGAAACGGTGAACTGGATATACAGTCCTTATTCAATATTGAAAGCGTTAAAGAGCTCGTTCTTACCGAGCTGGATTTTGTAGAAAAGGAAACCGAAAGACTGAAATTAGTACTTAAAAAGAAACAAATACCGGATATACCTATCGGCCTTCAGTGCAGCAATCCTTACAAATGCAGCTTCTGGGGCTATTGCTGGAAAGATATTCCGGAATATTCGGTATTTGATATTGCAAACTTAAAAACCGAAAAGAAGTTTGAGCTTTATAATAACGGCCATGTAAATCTTGAAGATGTTCCGACAGACTTTAAGCTTAATGATAACCAAAGAATGCAGGTTGAATCTCACATTAACAATAAAATTTTTTTAGATGAAGAAGCGATAAAAGATTTTGTATCAGGTATTAAATATCCTATATATTTTATGGACTTTGAGACCTTTATGCCTGCAGTGCCTTTGTTCGACAACTCAAGGCCTTATCAGCAGATACCTTTTCAATATTCACTTCATTATAAAAAAGATAAAAATGCCGAACTTGAGCATTTTGAGTTTTTAGCCGATGCAAACGGAGATCCGCGTTTACCTTTTATTAAAAAACTTCTTGATGACACAAAAGCGGAAGGAACAATTTTAGTCTATAACAGGGCGTTTGAAATTACCCGCTTAAATGAAATTGCAAGGGATTTCCCTGAATTTAATAAGGAGATTGACAAAAGAATAAATCGAATTGTCGATCTGATGATTCCTTTTCAAAAGAAATATTATTACACTCCCGAAATGAAAGGTTCATACTCGATTAAATATGTTCTCCCCGCGCTTGTTCCCGAAATGAATTATAATGAACTGGAGATAAGGGAAGGCGGAACAGCATCAATTGCATTTGAGAGTTTGTATTATGAAACTGATTTATTTAAAACGGCAGAAATAAGAAAAAATCTGCTTGAGTACTGCAAGATGGATACGTTGGCTATGGTAGAGATTTTAAATAAATTACAAATGCTGTAGGGAGACCTGGAACGGGAAACTGGGGGTCGGAAAAAGATATAGAAAACCACGAACGAGATTCTACAGGTTGCTCTTTATATACAAAATTATATATTTGTATACAAAAGTATAAGTCTATAAATTAATATTACTATTATAATGAGATAATTTTGGAATTAGTTTTTGAATGGAATAAAAAGAAAGCGGTAGCAAACTTTAATAAGCACAAAGTAGAATTTAATGAAGCCAAGACTGTTTTCTTCAATCCTCTTTCTAGAATATTTGACGATGAGATTCATTCGATAAACGAAAAGAGAGAATTAATTATAGGTCATTCAGATAGAGGCAGGTTATTAATTGTAATTTTTACTGAAAAGAAGCAAAATTTGATAAGGTTAATTAGTGCAAGAATTGCAACGAATAAGGAAAGGAAAGAATTTGAAGAAAATATTAAATAACAATATGAAGAGAGAATACGATCTTGATTATTCAAAAGCAAAGCCAAATCGTTTTGCTAACATAGTTAAAGAAAAGGTAATTCTTTATCCTATAGACAAGGATGTAGCAAAAGTTTTTAAAAATCCAACAGAAGCAAATAATGCACTACGAGCAATCATCAAGGCGATTCCTAAAAAGTCTATAAAAAAACAACTTTCGCAAAATCCATGAAAAGTTCTTTTTAGAACAAGCATATTTAGGAAAATATTACAGGATCTTTGGTTTATCGTTTTAACAAAAATGTAACTTTTTTAAGCTTTAATAATTCTTAAATTTTATTAACATAAAAAAGTTTTAAATGGAAAAGATAAAGAAAAAATATATTGTTGATGAAGACAATAATAAAATTGCCGTTCAGATTGATATAACTACTTATGAAAAGATTGAAGAAGTACTTGAAAATTATGCTCTGGTGCAGTTAATTAAAGAAGATAACAGCGAAACCCTTGAGATAAAAGAAGCAAAAGAGTATTATAAAAAACTGCCCAAAGAAAAATGAAGGTTGAATACAGTAAACAATCTTTAAAAGACTTAGCTGTCATCCCCTCCAAATTAAGAACTTCAATAGAAATATTTATCTTTAATGAGCTTCCTAAAAAAATTGGTATTAGTGAAAGTAAAAAAATTATTTAGTGCAATTGTTATTCTTTTTATAATGCTTTCAGGCTGTTCTCAAAAGCCAAAGCGTAAGGTTGAACATGCTTTTTACTTTTGGCAAAGTAGCTTTTCTCTAACAAAAGAAGAATTAAAATATTTAAAAACCCTGGATGTTAAAAAACTCTATGTAAGATTTTTTGATGTCGATTGGAATCCGATTAAAAAGACTGCAGTACCTGTCGGTGATGTTCAAATTGAAACAGACAGCTTAAATAATATTGAAATTGTTCCCGCAGTATTCATAACAAACCGGACTCTCGAAAATATAAACGACACCCTAATTCAGGATCTAGCCGGAAAAATATTTAAAAAGATAACAGATAAATTAACTTTGTTTAAAGATCCGGTAGTTAAGGAGTTGCAATTAGACTGCGATTGGACAGATAAAACAAGAGAGAAATATTTTCAACTAATAAGAGATGTTGAAAAAAAATCATTGCAGAAAAATATTGAAGTAACTGCAACAATAAGACTTCACCAAGTAAAATATTTCAACTTAACCGGGGTTCCTCCAGTTAAGCGGGGTATGCTTATGTTTTATAATATGTCGCCGGTTTCAAACTTTCATACTAAAAACTCTATATATGATCAAAGAGTAGCTGAAAATTACCTGGTAAACTTTAATAAATATCCTTTACCTCTTGATGTTGCACTCCCGGCCTTTTCATGGGGAGTGTTGTTTCGGGGAAATAAAATAATTGCGCTTATAAACGACTTAAATGCTGATGAGCTTTTAAAACATAAAGAATTTAAACGATTGGACAATACACATTTTAGGGTGGTAAAAGATATAATTTTCGAAGGCAGATATTTAAAAAAATTGGATACGGTCAGACTTGAAGAAATTACTCCGGAAATTACAAAATCTGCTGCCGAATTAATTGCACCGAAAATAAGAAATGACAGCCTGGCTGTGGCAATTTATCATTTAAATAATGAACTGATAAAAAATTATGAACCGCAAGATATACAAGATTGTTATTCTGCTTTCCGTTAGTGTTTTAATATTTTTTTTAAAAACTGATAACTCGAAAGGATGCGGATGGTTTCCCGAACCGGATTCTTATTATTCTATCTTCGTTCCAAAACTTTTTAAACTTCCTTTGCTTAAACCTTTTTTTCTAACAGATTATAAATTCTTTCCTTATGATACATCAAGTTCATTAGGTGAAAGAACCGATAACTTGAAAGCTTGGAAGAAACATTTTCAAAATATTCCTTCAATTGCCGATATCAATAAAATATTATACACTGCCTCGAAAGAAGATCTTGAAAAAATAAAAGATTTCATAAGCACCGGTCATGATACTTTTCTTGATAATAAATATTATAACAATTCGTTAATTTCTTTTTGGAAAAAGCACAACTATTCAAATGATATTGATTACTTGTTTTTTATAAAAAAATGCGAGCCGTACGTAAAAGTAACTTATGACACCTGGGGCGGGATAAGCGCCAAAAGAGATACGGCAGGAATGGCTGATTTAATAAAAGTTGGAGAAAAAAGACACAATGAATGTAAAAATAATTTTTTAAGAGACCGTTATGCTTTTCAAGTTATCAGGCTGCTTCATTATTCGTATCATTACAAAGAAGCTATAAATTATTATGAAAAATATTTCGGCGGCAGTAAAAATAGTTTAATAAAATACTGGGCATTGGAGCATAAAGCCGGATGTCTGGATCATCTCGGACAAAATGCCAAGGCTAATTATATTTTTGCCGAGATATTCCAAAATTGTTTAAGCAGAAGAATTGCCTGCAGTCAAAGCTTCGGATGCAGAAATGATTCGGTTTTTAATGCTACACTTGCTCTTTGTAAAAATGCCGATGAAAAGGCAACTGTAATTTTATTGTACGGATATGACGGTGATAATGTTAATGTTCCTTCTATGAAAAAAATATACTCACTTAATCCAAAATCAGATTACCTGGAACTGCTTCTTGAAAGAGGAATTTCCCAAATGGAAAGAGAAATACTTCCAACTTATTATGAAAACGCTTATTATGAAAGCCTATGGTATAATGGTGATAATTTCGGGAGATCTATCATCAAATCTTACGATGCATTCGACAGCCTGGTAATTAAAATAGCGGCGGAAAATAAAACCTCAAATCCGTTTATCTGGGATTTTGCAGCGGGCTACATTTCAACTTTAATTCATAAAAATAAGGAAGCGGAAGAATTTCTCGCGGAAGCAAAAAAACTCTCGGCAGAAAAACAGCATGATTATACTGATAGAGTTAGAATTGTAGAAGTAATAAATAAAGTTGACGGCTTAAAAAAAATGGATTCAAGTTCCGAAAGCGGAATTATAAAAGATTTAAAGTGGCTTAGAGATACAAAATCTCTTGATACATTAAAATCGCAGGCAGCTTTTTATTACATAATGTCTTTGCTGAGAGCGAAATACCTGGCGCAGCACGATACAATTAAAGCTGAACTTTGCATGGGAACAAAAGTAAAGTCTAACGATCAATTTAATAACGAATCGGCATTCGGATATGATATAAGAAGAGATTTTTATCGAGAGCCGCTGCAAAAGATTTATAATTTTTTAACTGCTAAGAATCTAACACTATTCGATAGGTTTCTTGTGGCTAACTACGTTTTTACATCAGGTCAAATTAGAGAGATGATTGCCACAAAATATTTAATGCATTATAATTTTAAGACGGCAATTAAAATTCTTTCAAACAATTCGAAACTTCAAGCTGCAGAGCAATCCTATACTCTTAAAAATCTTCCTGCCGATCCGTTTGTAATCCATATTAACGATTGTCACGACTGCGATTACAAGGCACCTAAAGAAAAGACTTACAACAAGAAAACATTTGCCGAAAGAATGATAGAGCTTAAAAAGCTTGCAGAAACCGATACTGCAAACAGAGCAAAATATTATTTTCTTTTAGCAAACGGATATTACAACATTACCTTTTTCGGAAATTCATGGCAGGCTGTGGCTTATGATAGAACTTTTCCCGGATGGGTTTTTAAAACGGATACAACAGAACCTAAGCAATATTACAACTGCTCGACTGCACAGGAATATTATGTAAAAGCAATGAATACGGCGAGGGATAAAGAGTTTGCCGCCAAGTGCTGTTTTATGGCAAGCAAGTGCGAACAAAATGAATTTTATGTGAAAGCGTATAACTATCAAGTGCTAAGGCATAATCCCCAGAAATATTTTGAAATAAAAAATAGATACCGGAACTTTTTTAGAACTCTTCAAAATAAATATTCTGATACGAAATATTATCAGCAGGTGATAGATGAGTGTAAATACTTTGATGAGTTTGTAAAGAATAATTAAAGGTAATTCTTATTAGAAGTTGATTGGAAATTTCAATTTAATTAATTTCATAAATTATTGCTGAAGAATCTATTATTTTTAGACGATATATTCATTATACAGTGTACTTTTTAAAAATAAATTTTATTAGTAATTACATAATAATTATGAAATAATTAAATTTGTTTAAGCAATTAGAAAAGAAATGAAAGAAAAACTCCCCATAAATAGAGATGTACTCGTTTGGGCAAGAACTTCTATTGGTTTATCGGTTGAAGAAGTTTCAAGCAAATTAGGCAAACCTAAAAGTTTTGTTGAAAATTGGGAGAACGGAATAGATTCACCTACTTTTTCACAATTAGAAAGGCTTGCATTTGAAATTTATAAAAGACCCTTAGCCGTGTTCTTTTTTCCTGAAAGGCCAAAAGAAGAAACCCCCAAAACTGAGTTTAGAACACTACCAGATACTATCATTAATGAATTGCCACCAGAAATTATTAAAATTTATAGAAAAGCTAAGCTTTATCAAATTTACCTTGATGAATTATTTGAAGGCAGAAAGCCAACAGAAGAATTATTTTTGGAAAAATTTTCCATTACAAACATGACAAGTATAATTTCCATTTCTCAGGAAATAAGGAGAGAATTAAAAATATCAATTGACGAACAATCAAAATGGAATTCGACTGAAAAAGCTTTTAAGAGATGGCGAAGCGCATTTGAAGAGAAAGGAGTATTTATTTTTAAGGATGCTTTTAAAAACGATGATTATTCAGGTTTCTGTTTATATGATGAAAATTTCCCTGTTATAATTGTGAATAACAGTATGCCAGATTCTAGGCAAATATTTACTCTGTTTCATGAACTTGCTCATTTATTATTCAAATCTGGAGGTGTTGATTTCAGAAGTAGTTCATATATTAAATCTTTTAGAGATAACTTTCACAACATTGAAGTTACTTGTAATAGATTTGCTAATGAATTTCTTGTACCACGAAGTATATTTGATACTTTTGATCTGATTATTTCTGAGGCTCAATTTCAAAAACTTGCAAATTATTTCTCTGTAAGCCGTGAAGTAATTCTACGTAACTATCTCGAACTTGGCTTAATTACACAAAGTTATTACGAGGAATTTGCTAACAGATGGATTAAACAAGCACAAGAAAAAAAAGCGGGTGGTGGCAGTTATTATTATAATCAAAAAGCATACCTTGGTGACAGATATATTAGCATCGTATACGGAAAGTATTATCAAAATAAAATCTCCCTGGATAACGTTGCGGAATACTTAAATGTAAAAGCTAAGAACCTTCCCGTCTTTGAACACATTGCAATGGAAAGCGGGAGGAATAAATGATTTATGTTTTTGACAGTAATTCACTATCAAACATTTTAAATCATTATTATATAGATCGATTTCCTTCGTTTTGGGAAAAATTTGATGAAATAGTTAAAAAAGGAAATGTAATTTCAGTTCGTGAAGTTAGAAATGAACTAGCAGGCAAATTTGTTGATGAAAAAATTAATAGATTAATTCAACAAAACATTAATTTTTTTTCAAATCCACTTGCCGAAGAATTAAGATTTATAACTCAGATTTATTCAATTGAGCACTTTCAGCAAAATATTGAAAAGAAAAAAATTCTATCTGGTGGATATTTTGCCGATCCGTTTGTAATAGCCAAAGCTCGTATTGAAAATGGTTCAGTTGTAACTGAAGAAGAGTATAAGGAAAATGGTGCCAAAATTCCTAATATTTGTAAATATTTTAATATTCAATGTCGGAATCTTGAAATTTTTTTGATTGAAGAAAATTGGAAGTTTTAAAATAATAATTATCATAAATTAATTAATTTAACTGAATCAATTTAAATTTAGTAAATCGTAAAAGGGTTATTACTTGCCAGTTTATCTTTCTATTTAATAACTGTAACACTTTTAATTTTAAATTTTAAAATTAATTATTTTCCTTATCGAGATCAGCTTCATATTGTCTTTCTGCTTTTTTATTTCCTGTTGCTTTATAAACCTTTACAAGATTCTGTAATGTTAAAATTCTTATATACTTTTTACCTTCATCTTTTTTATCAATCTTTGAATAGCAATTTTTAAGAATCTGCTCTGCCCTGGTGTATTTTTTTAATCCTGCCAGGCAGGTTCCAAGCAAAACCTTAGTTGCTGTTATCAAATAGTGGTTAGGTGAATAAAGCTTCTCACGTATTTTTAAAGCGTCATCAATAAATGGTAAAGCTTTTTTGAAGTCTTTCAGCTTAATAAGAGCATTAGCATAAACAACCCTGGAATATGTTGTAAGGGCGTTAATATGAGGTAACGATTTATCCAGTGATTCCATAGCTTCCTTTGAAAGTTTGGCTGCCTCAGCATTATCGCCTCTTTTCATCAATTCATCGGCAAGAGTTATTTGTGCAAACATTGCATCAGGATGATTTTCTCCCTGTATTCTTTTTTTAATTTCAACAGCTTCTCTTTGATATTTTATGGCTTCATCAAGTTTACCTTCTACTTCCAGTGTTGATGCATAATTGCTTAGTGCGAGTGAATAATCTACACTCTCTTTACCGTCGGTTTTTAAAGAGAGGTCTAGAACTTCTTTCGCATATTTAGCCGCTGAATTCCAGTCTCCAACATCCCCTGCAATCGTTCCAAGATCGTTTAATGAATTAATCACATTTGGGTTATTATTACCATAAATTTTTCTGTATTCATTTAATGCTTCGGTCTGATATTTTTTCGCTTCATCATATTTCCCCTGGTAATGCAAAGAGCTTCCATAATCACTTAATGCAGTTGCCTTACCAGAAGAAAATTTCCCCCCTTTCAGCCTGAATATTTTTAAAGCTGTCTTATATAATGAATCAGCTTTTTTGTAATTACCTTTATCTTGGTAATTAGCGCCTAACTGGACCATTACTTTTGCTATTTGAGGATCATTAGAACTATAAATCCTCTCACTTATATTTAAAGAGTTTTTAAGATATTGTTCTGCTTCATTGTATAATCCCAACCCAATATAAGTTGTTCCAATGGTGTACAACGCGGAAGCTTTTATTTCAGGGTCATCGGAAAGTTCTTTATTAATTTTTTTAGAAGCATTTTTTAAAACATCAACTACCTTTACATCTTTCCCGTCTACTTCGGGATTGGGCGCAGCCAGAATATCCTGCAGAAAAGTATTTATTCTTTCGGCTTTTTTAGCCTCAACTATTGCTTTATCTCTTTCCTTGGCAGCCGAATTTGATTGGATTATTATTTCTGTTATTCCTGCAATAATTATAAGTAAAAATATAAATGCTGTTATAACTCCTGCGCGGTGACGTTCAAAAAACTTTCTGCTTTTATAACCCATAGAATTTTTGCGTGCAATAATCGGCAATCCTTCCAGGTGCCTCCTAATATCTTCGGAAAATTGTTCTACAGAAGAATATCTTCTTTCCGGATCCTTTCTCATCGCCATAAGTATAATGTTGTCTAGATCCCCGGTTAATTTTTTTGATAACTTTTCAACCGATTCTTTCCTTGCTTTGCTAATATCTTCCGGTGATAGATTTGTTATTTCTTTCCCGGAGGACTTCATTTTTTGTGCAGTTCGAACAATAGTACTAGGCTTTTCTGTATTTGTTTCGCATACTATTTTTGTTATTTCGGCTGGTAAATAACTTTTTATATTATAGGGGTGATGTCCTGTAAGAAGTTTATATAAAACAACGCCAAGCGAATAAATATCCGTTGAAGTAGTTATTTTCTCTCCTTTAATTTGTTCGGGACTGGCATAGTCGGGTGTAAAGTTCCAGACTTTGGTTACTGTTTGATCTGAAATATTAGATGTACTATCTTCCTTTAAAATTTTAGCAATGCCGAAGTCTAAAAGCTTAGGATTACCGTCTTTTGTAATTAATATATTGCTTGGCTTTAAGTCTCGATGTACAACCAAGTTTTTATGTGCATAATTAACTGCCGAACAAATTTTTTGAAATAACAAAAGTCTTTCGTCAATCGTTAATCTGTTCTCATCGCAATATTCGATAAGAGGTTTGCCGTCGATATATTCCATAATAAAATAAGGAACACCGTCCTCTGTAGTACCGCCGTCAAGAAGATTGGCTATATAAGGATGATTAAGGTTTGCAAGCGTCTGCCGTTCGTTTTGAAAACGCTGCAGCATGTAAGAAGATTTACTTTCATGTTTAATTAATTTAATTGCGACTTTTTGAGAAAATTCATTATCCGTTCTTACGCCGAGATAAACCCTCCCCATTCCGCCCTCAGCTATTAAGCTGCTGATTTTATAAGCGCCGATGATTTTGTTTATATAAGAATCTTTTTCAGGCAGTGTGGAAAACTTTAGTTCTTTTTCGGGTTCGTCCAGAAATTCACCTGAACTTCCGAATGAGGTTATTAGAGATTCAACCTCTTGTCTTAAGTTATCATCTCCGGAGCAGGCTTCATCAAGAAATTTTCCTCTTTTATCTTCATCAATAGAGAGGGCTTCACTAAAAATTCTTTTAACTTTTTCCCAAAAAGCGGAATCCATAATACAGGTCTTTAGATTTTTTAAGATTAAAATATTCTAAGCAAGACTCAATTCTCTATGCAGCCATGCTTTAGCAACATTCCATTCGCGTTTTATTGTTGAATCGGAAATATTCAATACTTCGGCTGTTTCATTTATTGTAAGCCCGGAAAAATATCTAAGCTCAACTATTTTACAGAGTCTTTCATCGAATACTTCTAATTTTTTTAAAGCTTCATCCAGAGCCAATAATTTATCATCGGTATCATCAATTACAACGAGATCATCCACTAAAGAAATTCTTGTATAATAACTGCCTCGCTTTTGAGAGCTTCGCTTTCTTGCTAAATCAACTAAAATCTGTCTCATTGAATTAGCAGCAATCCCGAAGAAGTGTTCCTTATTTTGCCATGAGACGTTTTTACCGCCAATTAATTTTATATATGCTTCGTGAACAAGCTCAGTAGTTTGAATAGTACGATTGTTTAATTCGGCGTGAAGATAACTTGAGGCTAATCTTCTAAGTTCGTTGTAGACTAACGGCAGTAATTGATTAAGAGCTTCTTTATCACCTTTGCTAACACTTGCTAACAAGGCGGCATTATTTTCTTGATTCTGATTTTGCATTAGTACCGAACTATTTTGAGGACTGTTTCAAAATAATAATTTGAGCAATTAAATGAAACTTGTAAATGGTTATTTAATAATAAAATGTTGCATCGTAAAATATACTCAGCCTCTTACGCATACCCGCCGAACTTAAAAAAATTTACATTGTCATTATTTAACAGGCGCATCTATTGAACTAATTCTTTTCCGTTTTACGCATTCATTATAAAGCGGCTACTTGTTCCCTCACTAAATACATCGATAAAAATAGCCTGGTAACTGAGGATTTTAGAATGGAGAATAATAATGGATTTAATGCTTACTATTTTGGTTTTGTTGTTTTTATTAACAACTTTTTTAACAAAGAAAGACTTCAAATATTATCTTGAATTAATAGTAATTCTATTTGCACTTGTTTTACCTCTCCAAATACTTCATGTACAAAACACTTCTTCTCGGATTAATTCATCAGACGGAGATTGGAATACTGATTCTAATCGGTCAAACGGTATACATACAATCAACACCAATCTAATTGTTAATTTAACCATGGTTCATTTAATAGCCCCAAATAAAAATTGATGAGAGGGAATTATTTATGAAAAAATTTACTATAAATTTTAATGAACACATCCTGTCACTGTTTTTTATTTCAATAATACTTGCGCTTTTAATAAGCAACACTGCTTTTAGCCAGATAATATATGTTGATTCTAGTGCAACCGGGGTTAACAACGGTTCTTCATGGAAAGATGCTTACACAAATTTACAAACGGCAATAGATAGTGCAACGAATGGAGGCTACGCATCGTATGGAGGACAAATTTGGGTGGCAAAAGGTACCTATTTTCCTGTAGCGGGATTATATGGATTTGAAATAAGCCAGGATGTATCAATTTACGGAGGCTTCGCCGGAACGGAAACTAAATTAAGCGAGCGTAAAAATTACGGACACGGCGAAGTAAATGAAACTATACTTAGCGGGAATACTGACAATGTTGTTTCATTTTATGGAAATGTTAGTAATAACTCAGTATTTAGCGGCTTTACTATAACGAATGGATCTACAGGTAATGGTCCTGGGGGAATATGGAATCAAGGAAGTCCAATTATTGAAGATTGCATAATTTTCGGGAACGGCCACTATGGCGGTGACAGTGGTGTTGATGACGATCCCGAAGGTGGAGATATATCTCCAATTTTCGTCAATTGCATAATTAGCGATAACAACGGGGGAGGTATTTTAAATAATTCATTTTTTGGTGGAACCTGTGACCCCACGTTTATTAACTGTATTATAAGCGGGAATTATGGCCCGGGAATTTCTAACTACTGGGATCCAACAGACGGGTTCGGTGAATGTAATCCAGTATTCGTTAATTGTACAATAACCGGGAATAATATTCCATATCAACAAACGGGTTACCTCGCATGGTATGGTATGGTTAGTGATGGTGCTAATTGTGATCCCATTCTCCAAAACTGCATTATATGGAATAACGGCGATAGTGGAACTGAATATACACAGACTATAGAAAATAACAACTCAGCCCTCCCCTCTTTTTCATATAGTATAATAGAAGGTTGCTATCAGACTGGTACCTGGGATACAGATTATGGTACGGATAACGGCTCTAATTTAGATCAAGATCCTTCATTTGTTACTCCTCTTGATCCGGCAACGACACCTTCAACAGCAGGTGATTTTCATCTTCAGGCCGGCAGCCCTGCCCTAGATGCCGGAACTCCGGCTAGTCAGATAGGAACTAACAATATACCTGCGAATGATATTGAGGGGAATCCACGTCCTTTACCTAGTAATGCCCCTAATATAGATATGGGAGCTTATGAAGAGGATGAAACAGCATTGCTGCCTGTTGAACTAAAAACATTCACTGCATCGGTTGTTGAAAATGAAGTTGAGCTTAAATGGAACACAGCTACGGAAGTGAACAACTATGGATTTAAAATCCAGAGGAGAAGCCCATCCCAAACCCCTTCCCAAGTGGAAGTGGCTTCCGAGCCCCCCCTTTGGGGGGATTGGGGGGCCATTGGCTTTGTTAAAGGTCACGGCAACAGCAACTCACCTAAACAATATTCTTTTGTTGATTCCAATCCGGGCAATGGCAAGGTTGAATATAGATTAAAACAAATAGATAATGACGGAAGTTTTAAATATTCCAAAACAATTGAATTATCATTATCAGTGCCAGCTAAATTTGCATTGATGCAGAATTATCCCAATCCTTTTAATCCTACAACTACAATAAAATATGAAATACCAAAATCATCTTATGTAACGTTAAAGGTTTATGATATTCTTGGTAATGTAGTAAAAGAATTGGTAAACAAAGAACAGCAGGCGGGGAGATATAGCGTACAACTTTCAGCTATCGGCAGTCAGCTTTCAAGCGGAGTATATTTTTATCAATTAAAAGCTTCGCCTAGTGGCTGGCAAGCAGGCGGTTATACACAGACTAAGAAGATGATTCTTTTAAAATAAAAATAACTCCCCATTTAGAAAGGAATTATGAAAAACTTTTACAAGATTTCGTTTTGGCTTTTGGTGGGTTTTTGCAATTTGTGCCAAGTACAGGCACAATGGGTATTAACAAACGGCTGGTCATTTGATTGCGATAATCCCATGTCTATAGTCGTATCACAGGACAACTCGAAAATTTATACGGGCGATTTCGGATGCGGTGTTCTTCTTTCAACCGATGACGGATTAAACTGGAAACAAATTAACAATGGTTTGTTAGAATCCGGAACATCCGATAGCCTAAACCAGATCCAAGCAAGATATATCAGCAATCTAGCTTTCTTATTTACAAGCAGAGACAATGCTCTATTTACAGCTACGTACGGAGGTGTCTATAGGTTGAATGGGTCAACCTGGACGGGCAGTGGCTTCAGTAAATATTCCGGGTATAATGCTGTTTACCAATTAGGCATTAAACACAATGGGACATCATTACTTGCATTTATCGGCGATCTAGGAATGTACCGATCTATAAACGACGGCGCAATCTGGACTAAAACCAAGAGTCAACTTTTTAGTCTTCATCCGTATTTTATTATAACTTCCCCTAATGATTCCCTTATCTTTACAGGCGGTTCTTTTATCCTTCCTTCTGGAGTAGATACTGCGGTCGTATTAGAGTCATCAGATAATGGTGATAATTGGGTTTATGCAGATTCCGGCCTTACAGGTACCCGAACACTTGCTTTTACTTTCGTTCCGAATGGTAATGGAGGATCAGATCTCCTTGCCGGAACGAATACCGGTATTTTTTTATCTAAAGACAACGGTTACTCTTGGGTAAAAATTGATTCTATTGCAGTTTCAGCTTTGGCTAAGTCACCTGATGGTGAACATCTGTTTGCAGGCGGGACAAGAGGAGTTTTCATTTCAAACAACAAAGGAAGGACGTGGACTTCCATAGATAATATCTTTGGCAATGTTACCTGCCTTGCAGTTTCTAATAAATACATTTACGCAGGAGCAACTTATTCCGGGGTATACCGCAGGCTATTGTCGGAAGTTACCTCTATAGAAATGCCCATAACGACAACACCGACACGATTCAAAATGGAACAGAATTATCCTAATCCGTTTAATCCTACAACTACCATTAAATATGAAATTCCTAAAGCTGCATATGTAACGTTGAAGGTTTATGATACAATTGGTAACGAAGTAGAAGAATTGGTAAATGAAGAGCAGCAGGCAGGAAATTATAAAGTACAATTTTCAATTGGCAGTAGGCAGTTGGCAAGCGGTATTTATTTTTATCAAATAAGAGCAGGCAGCCATGTTCAAACGAAGAAGATGCTCCTATTAAAATAAGAAACATAAAAAATAAAGGTAAAAAAAATGAAAAAATTATTTCTATTTTCTTTTTTCCTTTTTTTATATGCAGCTACATATCAGATAAACGGTCAGTCTATTACCTGGACAGAAACCTATCCTGCTCAGGCTGATAATTCATGGGTTACAACCTCAATGAGTTCGGACGGAAGTAAAATAATTGCCGGAATAAACGGGGGCCGGTTATATATCTCGACAAACAGCGGAAACAGTTGGACAGAAACCCAGCCGGCCGGAGATTCTGTTAAAAGCTGGCAAACAACTTCTATGAGTTCGGATGGTACTAAAATAATCGCGGGCGTATTGGGAGGCAGATTATATATATCAACAAACGGCGGAAGCAGCTGGACAGAAACCCAACCTGCAGGTAATGCTGATATTTACTGGCAGACAACCTCAATGAGCTCGGATGGAAGTATAATTATGGCAGGAGTAGACGGAATAGTTGAAGGGAGATTATATATATCAACAAACGGCGGCAGCAGTTGGACAGAAACCCAGCCTGCCGGAAACGCTGATAAATTTTGGGCGACAACTTCAATGAATTCGAATGGAAGTATAATGATTGCCGGAGTATATGGGGGCCGATTATATATTTCTACAAATGAAGGTAGTAGCTGGACTGAAACTAAGCCGGTAGGAAATACTGATGCAAATTGGTATACAGCCTCAATGAGCCCGGATGGAAGTACAGTAATTGCAGGGGCCTATCCAGGCCGATTATATATTTCTACAGATGGAGGAAACAGTTGGGATGAAACCAGACCGGCGGGTGATAATGATAAGAATTGGTATACAACCTCTATAAGTTCAGATGGAAGTAAAATAATTGCCGGGATGATAGGAGGCGGTTTATATACTTCGACAGATAAAGGAGGCGGTTGGGCGGAAACCATTCCCCCCGGAACTAATGATAATCCTTGGATTACAACCTCAATGAGTTCTGATGGAAGTAAAATTATTACGGGAGTATTGGGAGGCGGATTATACATTTCAACAAACGGCGGAAGCAACTGGAATGAAACACAACCTGCAGGTAATTCTTTTAAATACTGGTATACAACCTCAATGAGTTCAGATGGAAGTATAATTATGGCAGGAGTCGGCGAAATAGCTGCAGGGAGATTATATATTTCAACGAACGAGGGAAAAAGTTGGAATGAAACCCAGCCAGCAGGAAGTACTGATGAAAATTGGTTTACAACCTCAATGAGTTCGGATGGAAGTAAAATGATTGCTGGAGTATATGGAGGCCGATTATATATTTCAACAAATGTAGGAAGCAGTTGGGATGAAACCCAGCCTGCCGGGAACACAGATGAAAATTGGTCGGCAACTTCAATTAGTTCGAGTGGAAGTATTCTGGCTGCAGGTATATATGGGGGCCGATTATATATTTCAACAAATGGAGGAAGCAGTTGGAATGAAACCCAGCCTGCCGGAAATGTAAATAACGGGTGGGGGACAATCTCAATGAGTCCGGATGGAAGTAAATTGATTGCCGGAGTAGTTGGCGGCAGATTATATATTTCAACAAACGAGGGAAGCAGTTGGAATGAAACCCAGCCGGCCGGGAATGTTGATAAGAATTGGATTACAACCTCAATAACTTCCGATGGAAATAAAATGATTGCGGGAGCGTTGGGTGGCAGATTATATATTACATCAGACGGAGGAAGCAGTTGGTCGGAAACTCAGCCGCAAGGTAACGCTGATCTTAATTGGTATACAACCTCAATGAGTACAGACGGAACTAAATTAATTGCCGGAGTAGATGGTGGGGGATTATATTTAAATGATGAGCCTTTGCCGGTTGAATTTACTTCATTTACTGAATCAACAAACGGAAGTGAAGTTGATCTGACTTGGAAGACTGTAACGGAAATAAATAATTATGGATTTGAAGTACAAAGATTACAAGATTGCAGAATTACAAGATTACAAAATTGGGAGAAAATTGGATTTGTAGAAGGACATGGCAACAGCAATTCTCCCAAGCAATATTCTTTTATTGATTCAAATCCGGGAAACAGTAAAGTAGAATACAGGCTCAAGCAAATTGATAACAACGGAACTTTTAAGTATTCAAAAATAATTGATGTTGCTTTATCAACACCAACAAAATTTGCTTTAGAACAAAACTATCCCAATCCCTTTAATCCAAGTACAACAATTCAATATGATATTCCGAAAGAAGAACACGTTGCATTAAAAGTGTACAATATATTAGGTCAAGAAGTTGAAACACTAGTAGATAAAGAGCAGCAGGCTGGCAGCTACAGTGCAGTTAAAAAACTGGTGCTGTTAAAGTGAGAGACGTTATTTCTAATTGTTAAATAGACTAATTGCCGAATTGTTTAAACAATATAATGGCCGTATGGATAAAGATTCCGAAGTGAAAAATTAAAAATTTATAACTCACGATATGCGGCTTTTGGAATATTGATCGTTAAACTTAAGATAGGCTGATCGGACTCTGACGATAACTTGGGAGTAGTGTAATAATTGAATTTATTCCATTATTCTCATCACAAACGATTTTAGGATAATCTGTCTTTAGAAGATAATAATCAAGAACAAAATTTGAATAACATGAGTTAACTTATAAAAATAATTATTACCTATTGAACCAATCCGGTTCTATTATACGCATTAACATATAGGATATTAAAATGTATTCGAGGGAAACAAAATGGATAAATCTAAATATTACAAATGGTTTTGTATTTTTACTTTTTCACAACTTAGCCCGGTGTTTATTGCTTTTGTTTTACTGTTTAGCATTACGGTAAGATGCCAGACAATTGTTGAAAATATGCCTGTTACCAACGGGACTGTTTATTCCGTAGTTAATAACGGAAGAACAATATATATAGGTGGAAATTTCACTTATATCGGTCCTTATACGGGAAGCGGTGTACCTTTTGATATTAATACGGGTAATGTAAAAAACGGATTTCCCAAAGTAAACGGAGATGTTCACGTTGTTATACCGGACGGTTCAGGCGGCTGGTATATAGGCGGCCAATTTGATAAAGTAGGCGGAGTAGCCGTAACCAACTCTGCTCATATAAATGCAGATATGTCGGTTGATCCAAATTGGACTCCCGTTGTAGGTAATTCAGGTTCGGTGGTATATTCATTAGCGAAGTCCGGTTCTACAGTATATATTGGGGGAAATTTCTTTAACATAGGGGATTCAACAAGATCCTTCCTGGGAGCGGTTAATGCAACCGATGGAAAAGTAACCGGCTGGTATCCCGGCCCTGTAGCCAGTTGGGTTGTATCAATGGCAATTTCGGGCTCTACAATATATGTTGGCGGAGCTTGGAAAACCATAGGTGATTCAACAAGAAGCGGCCTTGCTGCCATAAATGCATCAACCGGAAAAATAAATGCCTGGCATACTGTACTAGGCGGTTACGGGTTAGTGAACTGTATGGTCCTGTCAGGTTCTACACTCTATATCGGCGGAATGTTTGTAAGTGTTGGTGATTCAACAAGAAATAATTTGGCGGCAATTAATTTATCAACAGGTAAAGTTACTAGTTGGAATCCAGACATTTCAGAGTCCGGGTCTTTACCAAATGTTAAAGCATTAGCAATCTCAGCTTCAACTGTCTATGCCGGAGGAGCTTTTTCCAATGTTGGTGATTCAACAAGATACGGAATAGCAGCAATTAATATTTCGTCCGGGATCGCTACATCATGGAATCCCATGGGACAATATAATACATGGGTTGATGCTTTAGCAATCTCAGGTTCAACTCTTTATGCCGGAGGAAATTTTAATGATATGGGAGATTCGACGCGAAACGGGCTGGCTGCTATAAATTTATCTACCGGTAATGTAACAAGCTGGCAACTATTACCGGACTTTCCCGTCTTTGCATTGGCAGCAAACGGCTCTACAATTTATGCCGGCGGAAATTTTAATAGTGTGGGAGGTAAAATAAGAAATAATCTAGCCGCTGTTAATGCATCAACAGGAAATGTAACAAGCTGGAATCCGGATGTTCTTCTTGGTTCGGTTAACGCTTTGGCAATCTCAGGTTCGATTATATATGCAGGAGGAGGCTTTACCTATGTTGGATATCAAAGTCAGCCTTACATAGCGGCAATTGATTCATCTACGGGAAATGTTATGAACTGGGATCCTGGAGTCAATGGTACCGTCCTAGCCCTAAGTGTATCAGGAACAAATGTATATGCAGGAGGGCAATTTACACAAATAGGAGACTCAACAAGAAATTATATAGCTGCCATTAATAAATCAACAGGTAAGGCAACCGGTTGGAATCCTAATATCAGCAGCACTTATTTTGGCGCAGGTGTTTGGGCTCTTTTGAATTATGGATCTAAAATATATGCAGGCGGTGTATTTACCGGCGTAGGAGATTCAACCCGGAATTTTATAGCGGCTATAGATTCTGCATCAGGGAAAGCTTCCAGTTGGAATCCGAATGCCGATAATGCTGTAAATGCTTTGGCAGCTTCTGGAAATTTAATTTATGCCGGAGGAAGCTTTTTAAATATTGGAGATTCAACAAGAAATTACATCGCTGCAATTGATAACTCAACAGGAAAGGCATCTAATTGGAATCCAAATGCAGATTATGATGTTTGGGCTACAAAAGTTTCAGGCAATACGGTATATGTAGGAGGCGGCTTTACAACTATAGGAGGACAGAATAGAAACGATATTGCTGCTGTTAATATTTCAACTGGAAAAGCAACCGTTTGGAATCCTAACGCAAATTATCCTATTTATACTTTCTCTATAGATTCTACAAATAATAGAATATATGCCGGCGGTGCGTTTGGCAGAATTAGTGATGAAGTACGTTCTAATTTTGCCGGTCTTTATTATCAAGCTGTCCCGCTTCAGGTAAAACCATCTTCATCAGTACCAGCTAAATTTATATTGTATCAGAATTACCCCAACCCGTTTAATCCAACAACAACGATTAAATATATTATTCCAAAAGCAGAGGATGTAACATTAAAGATTTATGATATACTTGGCAATGAAGTAGAAACGCTGGTAAATAAAGAACAGCATGCGGGAAGTTACAGCGTGCAATTCCCGATAGGCAGTAGGCAGTTGGCAAGCGGTGTGTACTTATACAGGCTGCAAGCAGGCAGCTATATACAAACGAAGAAGATGATACTTTTAAAATAGGATCTTGCCGGTTTATGGCTTGTAATTGGTTGATTGTAGTCGGTTGCATATTATTTATTTGAATATTTAACTACACGATCTATAGAAGTTAAAACAAGTATAAATAGAATAAATTATTCATGAGAATAATTTTTAAAAGAGAGAATTATTATGAAAAATATTTTATTTCTTTGTTTATTAATTTTTACCGGATTCGGTAATATGAATCTGCTGTTAGCACAATGGGTAAGAATAAATGGCCTTGATAATTTAGTAATTAATTGTGTGGCAGTTGCACCGGCCGGATCAATTTTCGCAGGTACCGACATTGGAATTTTTAAATATAACGGGACTAACTGGGTACCTGCAGACTCCGGAATGCCAAGTCCGCCTTCCGATATATCTATACTCGTATTTTCCAATGATTATTCAACCGTTTTTGCAGCATCGGATACAAAAAGCGGGCTTTACCGATCAACGGATAACGGTGTAACATGGGCTCAACCTGATTCTAACTTGTTAAAGATTACGGCAATGGTTGCTGCTCACGATGGTTCTATGATTGTTAATGCATCTGCTAATTACAGCGGTAGAATTATTAATGGAATTTTTCATTCAACAGATAACGGAATACAATGGGTGCTTGTTGACTCTTCTATAGATGCGTACTTTTTTAATGTAACTTCAGATGGAAAAATCTTTGCCGCAACCGACAGCGGAGTCTATCGTTCAACGGATAACGGGCAAAACTGGGTTCAAAACGGGTTATATAATTATGTGATTGCCTCTGCTTTTGCTGCTTCACCTAATGGCTCAACTCTTATTGCTTCTTGTGCCGGTTATGTTCCGGGTAAAAATGATACAACTGCTGTATTTGTTTCAACCGATGAAGGCAAAAGCTGGAGGCAAATTAATAATGGTACTACAAATTTAACAAGTACTGCCGTCTGGGGGCTGGCAATATCTCCTGTTAATTCTCTTATATTTGCCGGAACTTTCGGCAACGGAATTTTTCTATCTAAAGATAACGGGCAAAATTGGATTTCAATCAACGATAGTCTGCCCACTTATGATTATACATCAACCTTTGCATTTTCTCCGGACGGTTCATTAATTTATGCAGGGACTTACAGCGACGGCATATGGAAACGACCGCTTTCGGATTTAACCTCTGTTGTTTATTCACATACTTCCGTGCCGAATGGCTTCAGTCTCAGCCAGAATTATCCTAATCCTTTCAATCCAAGTACGGTTATAAACTATGCTTTGCCTAAATCTTCAAATGTTAAGATTGAGATATTTAATGTGCTTGGTGAAAAAGTTGCAACTTTAGAAAACAAATATGAAGAGGCAGGTAACCATAAAGTTCAATGGAATGCGGGAAAATATGCCAGCGGAGTTTATCTATATAGATTAAAAGCAGGGAGTTTTGAAAAAACAAAGAAAATGATACTTATAAAATAGAAAAAAGTTCAAAATTAATTTTCCAATTAAAGGAGTGATAAAGTGAAAAATCTATGTTTTATCCTGGTATTTATGCTGTGGGGGAGTTTGATAATACTTGCACAGAAAAAAAATAAAAAAAGCGTAAACTCTCTAAATGATAATCCAACAGAGACATATTTAAATATGAACAATATATCTTCAGTATTCAGTAATGACGGTACGTCAGATATTAAGTCGAATGGTGATGCGGGATTTATATATCCGAAAGGTTCCGGTAAAACAGCAATCTACCAGTCAGGTTTGGTTTACGGTGCCAGTGTCCCTTACAGCACTACATTGATTGAATTGGGGGGGACAGTTTATAATTCAGGTTTGCAGCCGGGATGGATGGAGAAATTTAATTCGGTTTTTGCTTTTGATACATTAACATGCTGGGCGGCAGGTACGGGGGGGATCATCTTAAAAACTACAAACGGTGGATTAACCTGGAATAAACAATTTACTCATGTTAATAATAATCTGCACTCAATTTATTTCACCGATCCAAACACCGGATGGGCGGTAGGAAACGGCGGAATAATTTTAAAATCAACCGACGGAGGCATTCACTGGATAAGCCAATCAAGTCCCACTAAGGACAGTTTATTTTCCGTACAATTTATTAATAAAAACTTAGGCTGGGCAGTCGGTTCCGGCGGTGTAATTCTTCATACTTCGAACGGCAATGATTGGAGTATTCAACCGGATCAAAATACCAATTCTTTAAATTCAGTTTATTTCATTTCTAAGGATACAGGGAGTGCCGTAGGTTCAAACGGAACAATTTTATATACTGTAAATGGCGGAGACTATTGGGGAAAAATAAAAAGCATTACCGATACCAATTTATATTCGATTTATATCACTTCATCGGAAAAAGCCTATGCTGTTGGCGAAGGCGGAACAGTTATTCAAATTACAACTGATTCAACCTGGAATTCTACTTTTAAATTTTATAACACTTTAAATTCATTATTTTTTATCGGTCCGGATTCAGGCTGGGCAGTTGGAAATTACGGCACCATTCTAAATACAACAAACGGAGGGGAAAGTGGAGAAGTTCAGACAAGTAATACTTTAAGTAATCTTTACTCGGTTCATTTTGTAAACTCTAAATACGGCTGGGCCGCAGGGGGTCTTGGTACAATTCTTAGAACTACCGATGGCGGAGAAAACTGGGTGAATAAAATTCCCACAAGAATTTTCAGGGTTAGACCGGATGTTTATCCGGGCGGCCCGCAAGTCGATCTTTCCGCCGAAGCTGCGGATGAAGGTCTTACTCAACAAGAAATAAGATCTCAGTACGAAGCTGACTGGGAACAATGGCCTGCTTATATGGGAGCGCCGTTCCAAGATAAAAACCACGACGGAATTTATGAGCCGGATGTTGATGTTCCTGGTGTAACAGGTGCGCCTCAAACTATTTGGTTTGTGGCTAACGATGATAACGATAATTTCAATTTTTACCAGTCGCCTCCAATGGGGATGGAATATGAGGCTACAATTTGGGAGTATACAGACAGTACCGGTTTTAATAATTTTCTATTTAGAAAATATAAGCTGATAAACCAAAGTAATAATTATAAGCTGACAAACTCATATAATTATAAAGGTAAACCGCAAACTTGGCAAAACATGTATGTATCAATATGGTCGGATATTGATATAGGAAATGCAACTGACGATTTTGCAGGGTGCGATACTACTTTAAATCTTGGTTTCGGTTATAACGGAGAAGATGCCGATGCACAATATTCTCCTCTCCCTCCTCCTGCGGTGGGATTTAAATTAATTAGAGGTCCTTTTGTTCAGGGTAAACCGGGAGAAGATTTAAATAGAAACGGAATAGATGATCAGAATGATTACGGCTTGAATTCTAATAATGTTCGCGTTAAAGGTTATATAAATCTGCCAATGACCGCATTTTATTATTTCTCCCAAATGTTTCCTCCCCCCTCTATTGGTACTTACAACGGGACATTACAATTTTATAATTATTTGCAGGGTAAAGATATTTCCGGTTCTGAATTTAAAGACCCGGTTACTAATTCTTCGACAACATTTGCTCTTTCAGGCGATCCGGTTCAAGGTACCGGTTGGGTAGACGGAATTTCGGAGCCATCGGGAGACAGACAAATCGGAATATCAACAGGCCCGTTCCAAATGGCTCCAGGAGATACTCAGGTGGTTGTTTTTGCACAAATCGCCGCCGGTGCAGAAAACGGAGTCAGCCGGTTAAATGCAGTGGATTCATTGAAATATTACAGTAAGATTGCTCAACAGTTTTATGATGCCAATAAAGTTACCTCAGTGAACGACAATAGCAGACAAGAGATTCCTTTGAGATTTTCTCTTAAACAAAACTATCCCAATCCGTTTAATCCTACAACTACAATTAAATATGATATCCCGAAAGCAGAGCATGTAATATTAAAGGTTTATGATATACTTGGAAGAGAAGTAGAGACTTTGGTGAATAAAGAGCAGCAGGCTGGCAACTATGATGTACAGTTTGCAATAGGCAGCAGGCAATTAGCAAGCGGTGTTTATTTATACAGGCTGCAGGCAGGCAGCTTTGTACAAGTAAGGAAGATGATACTTTTAAAATGAAATATAACTTTTTTAATTCTTGTTTAATATATAATAAAATCAGAAATGAGTACTACAATGAATAAGATATTGATTTGTGCCTTAATATTTTTTATAGAATTTACCGCTTCAAATATTACTCCGGCACAGTGGGTCCAGATGAACGGACCATATGGCGGGTCCGTAGAGGCGGTTGCATTCGATTCCAGCGGAAATATTTTTGCCGGGACAGCCAACGGAGTTTTTCGTTCGACTGATAATGGGTCGACATGGACAAAAACAGGGCTTACGACCGGAAGAATTCTTCATCTTACTGTTGCACCAAATGAATACATATTTGCAGGAACAAACAGTTCGGTCTTACGTTCGAGTGATCACGGCTCAAGCTGGGAAAATGTAAGCACAGGTCTCCCTCACGAATATATTTTAACATTTGCCGTCTCTGCAGACGGTTCAACTATATTTACAAGTGCGGGCAACGGCTTTACAAGCACTGACTCCGATGGAGTATTTCGTTCGACTAACGATGGAAATAACTGGACACAAATAAATACAGGGTTAACAAATCATGAAGTTAATGCTCTTGCAGTTTTGGATACCAATATTTTTGCAGGTACTACCAACGGGATTTATCGTTCTACCGACAATGGTGATAATTGGATCCAAACTAGTTTAAATAATGATTATGTAAATGCAATAGCCGTCTCTTTGAACGGATCAAAAGTCCTTGCCGGAACTAATTATGGTATTTTCCTGTCAACAGATATGGGTAACAGTTGGAGCAAATTTGGTCTAACTGACACTTCCGTTTCTTCACTTGTTATTTCCCCCGATGGGTCGGCTATTTTTGCCGCAAGTACAAACTCAGCCCCAGGTGTTTATCGCTTTGAAAATAATGGAATGGGCTGGACCACCATTAATACAGGTTTGACGGATTCATCAGCATGGTCGCTGAGCATTTCACATGATGGGTCAACACTCTTTGCCTGTACCGCAATTGGAATATTTGTTTCGAATAATGAAGGTAATAACTGGACACTTTCGAATACCGGGATAACAAACGCTTCCGCTTATTCTATTACACTATCTCCAGATGAGTCTAAGATATATGCAGGAACAGATGAAGGGCTATTTGTATCAAACAATAGTGGCGGTAATTGGATAGGAATAAACAATGGTCTTCCAAATGCTTTTAATTCGGCGGTCAACAGTCTCGTGTTTACTAATGAAAACGGCACGGCTAATTTATATGCCGGAACCTATAAAGGAGTATATCAATCAACTGATAACGGTGCGGATTGGTCACCATTAGGAAGCGGTTTAACAGGTGACTTTGTTTACAATTTAGTTGCAACCCCGGACGGTTCAACTTTTTATGCCGGGACAGAATATGGAGATGTATTTCGATATAGTTCCGGCAGCTGGGAAGAGATAAGTAATGGCTTACCAGATCCAGCAAGTCTATCAACCGCAGTTAATCACCTTTGCATCACGCCGGACGGATCAACTATCTATGCTGCGGTTGTTACCGGCTTAGCAAAGGTATCCACTAATGCAGGCAGCGGAGAATCAACAGCTCATGCTGCGGGAACAATGGGAGGAGGAATCTTCCGTATGAGTATTGACAGTACAAACTGGACAAGAGCGGATTCTGAAAATTTTGTAAACACAATTGTAACTTCACCAAGCGGATTAATTTTCGCAGGAACTTATGACAAAGGAGTTGTTCGTTCAACCGACAATGGGAAAACCTGGACTGAAATAAATAAAGGTTTGACGGATACCACTGTAATTACGCTTGCTGTCTCATCTGATGGAAAAGTAATATTTGCGGGAACGAACAGTGGGATTTTTATGTCGATAGATAATGGAAATAATTGGATGCAAATAAATACCGGACTTCCCGACGTCCAATACAATTATATCGATGCACTTGCCGTTTCAAAGACAACGGTTTTTACAGGAATTGACGGCAATGGTTTATGGGAGCGGCCTTTATCTGAATTGACAGCCGTTAAGAAACCTCTCTCAAACTTGCCTGTACACTTTAATCTCCAACAGAATTATCCTAATCCGTTTAATCCGACAACTACAATTCAATATGATATTCCCAAAACATCGCATGTAACGTTAAGGGTTTATGATATACTTGGTAATGTAGTAATGGAATTGGTGAATAAAGAACAGCGACCGGGAAGGTACAGCGTTCAGCTATCAGCTATCAGCAGTCAGCTTTCAAGCGGAGTATATTTTTATCAGTTGAATGCAGACGGATCTGTTCAGACAAAGAAGATGATTCTTTTAAAATGAGGAGAGTATTATGAAGTCTTTTATTCGATTAGCGGTTTTTATTTTTTGTATACCTTATATCCGGATCTTTGCTCAACAGCCGCAAGAACAGTGGATAAAAACATATAATTACAGTACAACATCCAATCAACAATCATGGGCTATTTCAACAGATGACAACGGATATATTTACGTGGGTATTCAAACTGAAGATGATACCAGCAGCAGAAAAATAGTTGTTCTGAAGTATAATCAAGATGGTAATATAATCTGGAAGGAAATATTTGATAATCCTTACAGCGGTTCTCATGAATTATATGACTTATCGGCTGCAGGAAACGGTGATGTTTATGTTTTAGGGAGAGACTATAATTCCGGTAAATGGGAGATAATTAAATATGATATGAATGGCAATTTACAATGGATCGAAAACCCTTTCAAAGGCGGACAACCGTGGAAATTAAGATTAGATCATAACAATAATATTATCGTCACCGGCTGGACAGTAGACTCTGTCTACGACAGATTATTGGGTACGGCCAAATATGATCCTGATGGAAATCTGCTTTGGAAGAAGACAATTTTACCTTCTGTACTGTCTTATGGTACAGCAGTAAACGACATCAAAATAGACAGCAAAAATAATGTATATTTAGGTGCGACACTAGCAAGGGATTACTATACAGGTTCTTACAATTATGATTCCTATTTACTCAAATACAATTCTGCCGGGCAGCTAAAATGGCAAAGAGTTTATTCAATCGATACCACAGATCATTATAGTACCAACCAATGTTCGTCAATAAGTATAGACAACAGCGATAATATTTATTTTATAAGTTATGGCGAAAGTCCTTACGCGGTTCCCCAATACAGGGGTTTTGCAGTCCAAAAATATGATTCGTCAGGAAATTTGGAATGGACCAAGCAATATGAAAACGGATCATTTGCAACTGCCAGTACAATTTCCAATAATAATGTTATAGTTGCAGCAGAATTGAATTATAGTGATACTACTGAATCCGTAATTGTTGAATATAATGGAAGCGGCAAAATAAATTGGGCTGAAAATTGGAATACCAGCAGCAACCGGCAAGTGTTTCCTCAGAATGTCTTAAGCGATGCATCGGGTAATGTTTATGTTACCGGATTTGCTAGAATCGACAGCTTAGACTATAACACTGATGTATTTGCATTAAAATTAAATGGAGCAACGGGAGATACTTCCTGGTCTGCTCTATATTCATCAGTTCCCGATTCAAATCAAGATGAATCAATAGTATCGACTCTTGACAAATATAATGATCTAATAATTGATGGATATACCTATGCAGAATACGACAACACTTTAGCACCTACTTTTGTTATTAAATATTCTCTCGGACCAACTGGAATAAAAAACGAACAATCAAATATTATAAAATCATTTAAACTTTATCAGAATTATCCCAACCCGTTTAATCCTTCAACGTCTATAAGATATTCACTGCCGGAAAGTTCGAATATTAAAATTGAAATTTATAATGTGCTTGGTATAAAAATAAAGACTTTAGTTAATAGATTTAAACATTCTGGCAATTATAAAGTAAAATGGAATGCTGATGGCTTTGCAAGCGGAATTTACTTTTACCGTTTGCAGGCAGGCATCTATGTTAAAACGAAAAAGATGTTACTCCTGAAATAGTGTCAAATGATACCTTGTCTCGGATGAATAGTATAGATAGAATGTCCATATGTATAAGATGATACTTTAAATAATAATGTTTTCTTTCTCTTCTCTTCCGGTTACGCATATCATAACCGGTTCCGGATTCAGAGGGTTTTAAGTACATTAGAAAAATCCAAATAATTCAAAAGAATTAATGGATATTTACATTTACCAGTATTTACTTTATTTGATAAAAAATGATGAAAAGATTAATTGATATACTAGTCTCATTGTGTTTACTTATTTTGTGTTTCCCTATAATAGCTGCAAGTTTATTCCTCGTATTATTAATAACCGGTGAAAATCCTGTGTTCTTACAAGAAAGGAAAATATCGCTGGAAAAGAATGGATTTAAGGTAATAAAAATTAGAACTATAAAAAGTTCGGATGAATTTAAGAAATTGGAAGAATCACATAAAGAAATCTTCGTTAAAACGGATTATGAAAAATTTGTTCCTAAATTTTGCAAATGGCTTAGAAAAACGGGGCTGGATGAAATACTACAGGTGATAAATGTATTGAAGGGTGAAATGTCATTAGTTGGTCCGCGTCCTCTTCCTGAAAATGAATTAATTTTAATGCAAATGTCAGAGCCAGGTTATTATAAAAGAAGGACAAAAATAAACTCGAAACCCGGAGTAACGGGTTATTGGCAGGCTTTCGGTGATAGATTGCTGGGAGCTGAGAATCTTATTAATTTCGATGAAAAATATGAAAAGGAAAAATCCTTTCTATTAGACTTAAAAATTATTAGTAAAACAATAATAATATCTCTATCTGCTTCACATTCCGACGCTATAATAAAGGAGAAAAATAAACAAGCACAAAAATTTATTTCTATACGAAATTTTCACATTGTGAATGATCCGGAATCTCTTGATAATACGCAGGTACTAAAAAGTCCTAAATGAAAATAAAAGAATAATTTTTCCCATAGCTTAAAAAAATTAATGTCCTTGGGGGAATAGTAGGGAGAAGTATTAATACACTAAGAGAAGGGAGCTTTATTCAAAAAAAGAAGATTGTAATTATAAAATAAAAACTTAATATCATATTTGATAAATTAATTTTTAAAACATCCTAAAATAAAATTATAATGAGGCCTATTATTCCTAATGGTTGTGATATTAATCAGTATTTTATTCTGTTTTTTAATTTACTTTAATATAAATTTTTAAGAGCGTGGATTGTTCTTAATTAGAATTTTAAATAATAATTATAATTAAGAATCAACACCCTTCGCAAATCTAGATCAGCAGCGGAACTGAAATAAACAAATTAATATTCATAAAATAATTCTTATTACTCTCATTTCTCTCTTTATATTATTTTTTATACGCAGCGAATTTTTTGAACTTTTGAAGAGTAGTTCTTATCAATCAATAAAAAAGAATTATATAATTTACTTTAAATGAATTGTATTAAAATAATAATAAAAAATAAAGGAATTATTATGAAGATCTTTAAATGTTTTTTGTTGGTCTTATTTTCTACTCCGTTTCTATTTTCACAATGGAGCTGGCAGAATCCTCTGCCGCAAGGAAATAATCTCAATAAAGTCTTTTTCGTTGATTCCACATTTGGATGGGTAGCCGGTAATTCAGGAACAATAATAAACACAACCAACGGTGGAACAGATTGGTCTGTTCAAAAAAGCGGCACTACTATAAATCTAACCGGAATATTTTTCTTGAATAAAGACTTGGGGTGGGCAGTCGGTCCGCAAGGTTACAATGGTTCAATTATCCCTTCGGTTCTTCTGCAAACTTCAGATGGAGGTGAAAATTGGACTGAAGTAAACACTGAACTTGATCCTAACACGGTGAGTTTTAATACCGTGTTTTTCTTGAATAACCTCACCGGGTTTATTGCAGGCAATAAAAATATTTTTAAAACAACAGACGGCGGGAAAAACTGGAATACCGTAGAAGATGCCGGCAGTTACGTAAACTTAAAGTCAATATACTTTTCCGACAATATGAACGGCTGGGTAGTTGGAAGTCAGGGAACAATATTGCACACAACAGACAGCGGAGATTCATGGAATAGACAGAATAGTGATACTACAAGTGAATTAAATTCGATTTACTTTGTTGATAATCAAAACGGCTGGATATCTGGTTACCAGGGGATCATTCTCCATACAACAAACGGCGGAACAAACTGGAATTTTCAGAATAGCGGAGGAAAATATATTCTCAGCGACATTCATTTTACCGATTTGAATAACGGATGGATAGCTACGAATGATAATCCCGCCAATGGGATGATTGTTTTACATACAACTAACGGAGGTACTGATTGGAATCAGCAGACGACAGAAACTAATGAAAATTTAAATAGTCTTTATTTTTATGATAACAAGGGATGGGTTGTTGGAGATGCAGGAGTAATTTATAAAACAACCGACGATGGAAATTCATGGAATACGCAAACCAGCGGATCGACAGATGATTTTCTTGATGTTTCTTTTTCGGATGATTCTTTAGGAATTGCTGTCGGTCCGGCGGATTACGCAAATTTAACAGAAAATAGCGGTAATTCCTGGAACAAATCATTATACAATATCAGTCTACATAAAGTAATGTCTAACCTTACAGAAAGACAGATTGTAAAAGCTGTTTCGAATGCTAAGCTGGGCCTGAAGAAAATCCATCCCTTCCTTAGTTTATCTAACGGCCAGCAAGCAGGCCTTTATATAAGCATCTCTTTTTCTTCGGAATTTCATAAAAAATTAAGTACTTATAGTTTAGACAGCTTATCTTGGCAGCAAAGGAACATTAATACTGCACAAAATCTTTGGGCCTTGTCGGTTGTGGATACGTCAAATATTTGGGTTGCCGGTGATAGTGGAGTTGTATTGTATACTTCAGATTTCGGCAATTCGTGGGATAAACAAAACAGTGGAGTAACATCTACTTTATGGGATGCATTTTTTACGGATAGTCTCAACGGCTGGATTGTCGGATATAACGGTACAATAATTAATACAACAGATGGCGGGCAAAATTGGAATACACAGCAAAGCGGAACACAACAAAAACTCTGGTCTGTACACTTTCTAGATATACTTAACGGTTGGGTAGTTGGCGATGCCGGAACTATACTTCATACAATAGACGGCGGTACCAACTGGACTCCCGTCCCTAGTAACACTTATAATAATTTGCGTAGTATCGACTTTTCAGATGAGATGAACGGTTGGATTGTGGGTCAGGGTGGAATCATTCTGAATACTGGTAACGGTGGTCAAACATGGAATCTTTATCCAAGTATAACCACAAATGATTTACTTGCAGTTGATTTTGTTGATAATAACAACGGCTGGGCGGTTGGTACTGGTGGTACAATCATACATTTTAGCGGTAATGCGACTGGAATAAAAATAAATCAAACAGGAAATATTTCTACCTCATTTAAATTGGAACAGAATTATCCCAATCCTTTTAATCCAACGACTACAATAAATTATAACATTCCCAAAACATCATATGTAACATTAAAGGTTTATGATATCCTTGGTAATGTAGTAAAAACTATTGTGGATAAAGAACAAAGGGCGGGAAGTTATAATGTACAATTTGCAGTAGGCAATAGGCAGTTGGCAAGCGGAATTTATTTTTATCAATTAAGCGCGGGCAGCTTTATTCAATCTAAGAAGATGATACTTTTAAAATAAAATCGCTTCGCTTCCATTCATGTTCCGGCTGGGAAACTAACATTACCTTATAAAATAATTAGTAGCTCCTAATATTCTTGTTCTTCTTCAGTAAGGGGAAAAATTATTCTAATAATCAGCGAATGTAATAAATGCTTTTGAAATATCATCGAACCGAATGCTTGCCTGAATTTCTATCCGGCATTGAGAATCGAACATAAAGTGTTCTGCAACATAAATATGTTGATGTTATTTTTTAATATTGGGTATAAAAAAAGAGATACCAACGAAGCCAAGAAAAACAGAAATTCAAGCAATGCAAAAGCTGATAAAAGGAAAAAACGCTATACTAAAAGTTGTTACCCGGGCAAAGATAATTGAAATATTATCGGAGGGGAAAATAAAAGCAGCATAGCAAAAAAATTAAACATTAAACAAAATACGGTTTATCTCCGGAAAGAAAATTTAGAACTAGTGGAAAAGTAATTATATTGATAGATTCAAAGTGATTAGATGAAGCTCATTAAGTTCAGTGAAGAATCTTGAGGTCACTATAAAAAATTTCCCGGATAAACATAATGAATCACCCAAAATATTTAAGCGGATTAAACATACCGGAACCATATTGATTAGGTTCCTCAAATAAAAGAATAAATTAACTCGGATAGTAGTACTACTAATTTAAAATAAGGACGGAAAATGAAACGCTTTGTTTTTTCTGCTAACATTCGCTTAACATATTTTTTTCGGGCGATATGCCTATCTATAATTTTAACAATATCCTGCAGCGGGCTTTCACCGGCAAAGGTTATTTTTGTTAACTCCAAGGCTGCGGGAAGCAACAACGGTTCTTCCTGGACTAACGCCTACACGGATTTGCAATCAGCATTACATGCCGCATCGCCGGGCGATTCTATTTGGGTTGCAGAGGGAACGTACTATCCCACTTCTACTACAGACAGTATATCGTTTCAAATACCGGATGGTGTAAAAGTATTCGGAGGGTTTGCCGGTAATGAAACCAATTTCAACAGCCGTGATTACAAAAAAAATGTGACCATTCTAAACGGAAGAAACATAAGTTATCACGTAGTCTATTTCTTAAATGCCGGGAGTTCAACTGCCTTAGACGGTTTTACAATTAAAGGCGGATGGACAGATACATTATCCTCGAGTTCGAGTTCTTTTGATAATAGTATTTTAGGAGGAGGAATTCTGATTGAGAGTACTAGCAGCCGTACATGCAGCCCTATAATAGATAATTGTTTAATTAACGGTAATCATGGCTTGGAAGGCAGTGGTGTATGCATTTTTAGTGATACAGGCGGATACAGCAGCCCAACATTAAACCAATGCAATATTAGCGACAATGATGGAGGTATTCAACTAAATAACTCACAGCAATCTCAAGGCTCAATAGGAGCCGGAGTATCTGTTCTAAATGCCGGTACTACTAAATTAAATATAACTAACTGCACAATTAGTAAAGATTCAGCAACCATGGGCGGAGGAATTGGTATTTATAATTTTGGTATAAATACCGCTAGTAAAGTTATCGGCACAATAAAAAATTGTGTAATCAGCAATAATTTGGGGCTTGCTGAAGGCGGAGGAATAATAAATTTTACCGGAGGCACTTCATCAAATCCTTCAATTATTAGTGTAACAATAGACAGTTGCACAATAAGTGATAATAAGTCCGGTTCGGGCGGCGGTATCTTTGATTTTAATGTCGAGAACTCTCAGTGTATTCCTGTTTTTGCCAATTGTAAGATTACCGGAAATACTGCAATCCCTCTAACATTTGCGTCAAACCTTATACCGGGAATTGGGGGTGGAATTTCGAACATGGATTGTGGCCCGGGTCCCATTTTTACAAATTGTACAATAAGCGGAGATTCTGCTGTTTCAGGCGGCGGAATATCCAACCTAAATACTGCTGCATCTTCTAACGGGCAGAAGCCGTTTTTTACGCCGATTTTTACCGGCTGCAAAATAAGCGGCAATTATGCAATTAATAACGGAGGCGGGATTTTTTCCATGTCACCCGGAGATACTCTTTCGGCAAGTTTAACCAACTGTATAATAAGCGGCAATTACGCGAATGTATCAGGCGGCGGTATTTACAATGTTGCCGACACCTCAACATATACTTCTATTTTAAAAATTGCTGAAAGAGCAGTTGTCAATTCTAATATAATGAGCACTGTTAGAGCAATCATAAATTCTAATATAACGAATACTGCAAGAACAGATATAAATTCTAATGAAATGAATGCTGCAGATGCAGTTGTCAATTACAGTTTAATGAATTGTACTATTACGGGCAATTATGCCGGAGCAAATGGCGGGGCAATGTATAATAAGGGTTCTGAAACGGGATTTGTGGGAGTTTGTAACACAACAGTTGAGAATAGTATTATTTGGAATAATGAGGCAAACCATAGCACAACATCTGCAGATGCATCAGTAAACGATTCCGTAGATTCACCTGCATTTTCATACAGCATCGTTGCTAATTCCAGGGGTAATTCAGGAACCTGGTTAGCTTCACTAGGTACGGATGATGGTCATAATATCGACAAAGACCCATTGTTCAAAAGTGCTCTTGATCCTTCAACCGCACCTTCATCTAACGGAGATTTTCATCTTCAACTCGGCAGCCCTGCTCTTGGCGCTGGCAGTCCTGTAACTGACCCCGGTGTACCTAAAACCGATATTGATGGAAATCCGCGTCCTCTACCTTCTACCGATACCAACGTTGACATAGGTGCTTATGAAGAAAACCACAATGCTACAAATATAAAAGATGATGCACTACCCGGGCCGAAGAAATTTATGCTGGAACAGAATTATCCCAATCCGTTTAATCCTTCAACTACAATTAAGTATGATATACCCAGAGCTGTACATGTTACGTTAAAGGTCTATGATATACTTGGCAATATAGTTGAAACATTGGTGAATAACTATCAGCAAGCGGGAAATTATGCTGTACAAGTTGGAATAGGCAATAGGCAGTTTGCAAGCGGTGTTTATATTTATAAGTTGCAGGCAGGTAGTTTTGTTCAATCTAAGAAGATGATACTTTTAAAATGAATTTCCGGACAAAAAAACGGTAAGGTCGAATTAATTATATCCGATAATGGTTTGGGAATTCCGTCTGAAGATCTTGAAAAACCTTTTAAAATAGATGTTCACTATTCAACCAAAGGAACTTCTGAAGAAAAGGGAACAGGGCTTGGGCTGATTTTATTCAAAGAGATAATCGAAAAACATGGCGGAGTAATCAAAGTAAATAGTGAAAGCGGAAAAGGGACGGAAGTTTCTTTTACTTTAAATGCTGTGGAGAAATTAAATTTAAAGATTTTATTTTATTATAGCTTTCACAAGATGCTCAAGAGTTTCCGAGGGATCTTTGCAATAACCAGAATGCACAGCTGAAGTCTGTATAATTGTACTTTTAGGTGATGTCAGCCATTGAAAACGTTCAGCCTGCGAAAGTTTACCGATAGAGCCAGCATTTTCTTTACCTGCGGAAATATCTTCAATTGCATTAAGATGTGTTTTAATTAAATCAATATCGATGTCTTTATTTAATAATTTCAATTTGTTTTCATCGAGTTCTATTCGAGATTTAAGGAATTTTTTTTCTTTGCAAAAAAGAATTACGCCGGCATTAATAAACTCTTCTCTTTCAACCTTGGGAACAACACGTATAACAACATAATCATAAAAATAATTATTGCTCACGTACTGCCTCCTCTATAAATAAATGCGGTTTCTCCATCCGTTTTATTAAATAATTAAAATATGCATCCCTATTTTCTTCAGTGCTTTTAAATACTTGATCTTCGTTCAGCCATTCATCCGGTATTGTATTGATTATATTTTTGAAAGTATCTGTATTAATCTTAGAAGATATTTCTTCATCAACTTCCATTAAATTATTGGCGGATTTCAGCAGTACATGATTGTTAATTAAACTGAACGGTTCTTTGCTTTTCTCTAAGTAATTATCCCACGTATGATGAAAGTAAAGCGATGCACCGTGATCTATAAGCCAAAGTCTGCGATGCCACATAAGCATATTTGTATTACGGATTGTACGATCAACATTGGAAACAAATGCATCAAACCAAACGATTAAAGAAGCAAGATGTTCATCCGGCATATCCACAACTGGGTTAAACATTACCGATCCAGGAAGATAATCAAGTGCAAGATTTAAACCTGCACTGCTTTTAATTAAGTCACTTATTTCAGGATCGGCCTCTGTAAGGGCAAGTCCGGCATCAAGTTCAACAAAAACAATTTCCGGTACCAAAAGTCCTATTGCACGAGCAATTTCACCTGAAATTAATTCCGCAATAAGTGCTTTAGTTCCCTGACCGGCGCCCTTAAATTTAAGTACATATATTCCATCGTCGTCGGCTTCAATAATTGCCGGGAGCGACCCGCCTTCACGAAGCGGAGTAACATATCTAACTGCGCTAACTTTTCTTAAATTTAATTTAGTCAAACTTACATTGCCGCTTTAGTTAAAAATTCACTTCAACAAAAATAATCATCAAACCGATGCAATAAAAATACAAAGAATAATTAGTGTAAAATTTTAACTGTTAATTTCATTTATCATCTATGCAAATAAAGAATTATTTGTTACATTAAATCATCTAATAAAAATTTAATTAATTTTTTATTGGGGAAACAAAAATGAAACCGCTTAAATATCTTCCTGTAATTCTAATACTTTTATTTTTGAGTGTAAAAATTTATCCGGCAACAGTTCAAGGTTTTGTTAAAGATTCACAAACGGGCCAACCTTTAATTGGAGCAAATGTAGTTGTTGTCGGGACACAATATGGAGCTGCCACAGACTTACGCGGCTTTTATATAATTAAAGAATTGACTCTTGGAGAGTATACTGTCAAAATAAGCTATTTAGGTTATAAGACATCTAAAACAAACATAGAAATTAAGAACATAGATGAGATTATAGAATTAAATGTAAAGCTCGACCTGCCTATTATTGAATTGGATTCGGTATCAACACCCGAGTTAGAAGCTTATCATAAAAAGCTTAAGGGACAAAATAAGATTTCTCCCGTACTGACAGTTGTACTCGACAGCATAACATCTTCCGATAATTTTTTAACAGCATACTTATCAATGACAAACAATACTGAAGATTCATTTTATGTTTTTAAAAATTATATATGCTTTAATGTAATATATCCGGTTATAAAAAACAGCGATGATAAATTACTAAAGCATAATTTGGCGTTGATGGATTGTCCGGGTGAAAAAACCTGTCCTGATGAAAGCGATTTGATTTTAATTAAGCCCGGAGAAACAATTAAATACCCGGCAACAAAATTGGAGTTTTTCAATTTTGGAAGATACCCTAAAGGCAAATATACTGTTGCTGTTAAATATGAATTTAAGAAGCCTGAAACCATTAATACATTTTACTGCAGCTCTAAATCAAACATTAAAGCTTTAATTACAGGATTGAGAGGGAGTTATGTGTCCAATGTGTTAACTTTTGTGAATAAATGAATTGCAGGTAAATTAAGATTTTTTATAAAACCGAACTTTAATGAATAATATCGTTAAATATTTTATTTACGTTTGGTGTCAAGAAAAACAACTGCGAATAAAATAAAATCATTTTTAGATTAATTCTATGAAATTTCCTAGGAGAAACTACATCACCGAAAGAATTGCCAAGTATAGTGCTGCCATTCTTTTTAAATATAAAAGATATTCGCCAACTACTCCAAGATCGTAATTAGGCTTACTGTTATAACAATATGAAAAATAATCATAAAGATTATTCTTAAAATTTGCCAGCGGATCGGGAACAATTTTTACCATATTTAATTTTATTTTAGAATTTAATCCGATAGAATCAGGATTGGTATAATATTTATTGTTAAAAATTAAGGGAAATTCATTATGAAAAAATTTTTCTTGTTTTATTTTGTTCATCAACGAATCGTTAATTAACTTTTGAGTGGTGTCTTTTTTAGTAGTCTTCTCTTTAGGGATGTTCTGTGAATAACCTTCCGACAAGCATAATAAAAATAAAATGGATACTATATATATTATTCTTTTCATCATGCATTTGGAATTATTTTAACTGTAATTTAGACGTATCAAATTTAAAATTTACACATCGTTGTGCGTCGCAATATACCTGTCAAATGAAACAACTCCCGAACCGTATATTATGTACAATAATAACAATATTAAAACCGCCAACGAAATAAAAACATCTGAATTAAGAAAAGTAAGGCCGCCTGATTCATTTACAAAAAACAAGGTTCCGATAGCTATGGGAAGATTTATTAAAGCCGCAAAGCGCGTCAATACGCCGAATGTAATTAATATTCCGCCCCCTATTCCAATGAGTATTATGTATTGAGAGCCCATAAACGTTAAGTATTCCAGTCTGTGACTTAACAAAAAATTTGTAACAACAGCCTGGTTTTCTGCAAACGAAAAGCATCGAACAACAATGATTAGGCCCAAGATGATCCTTAAATAATCAAGCCACTCCGGGTGGTGGTGATCCGCCCAATCTTCCATACTTGCGATCGCATTCATACTACCTCCTTATTGCTTTTTTAAACACATATGATGATTTTATTGTAAACCTATTTTTCTTAATATATAAAAGTAATAATGAGGAAGTTATGATGAAGCACACCCTTTAAAAATCGGGAGAGAAAATAACTTGTATGTAAAGTCCTATGAAAACTTCACTATAAATTTTTATTCTGCTGAATTAAATTTTTCAATCCGGAAATAATAATACTGTCAGCGCATGTTGTAGTTTTTATCAGTATGTTTTTGTAAGTAATAATCAAATGATAGATTACCCGGACCATAAAATAAAAAGAATAACAATAAGGCAAAAATTAATACGGAATATAAAATTTGTGAATTCAGTGCAAATAAATTTTTATGTAAATCCAAAAAAATCATGGAGCCCACAAGTGCGGGGATCTCAAACAAAACGGCTATTCTTGTAAACAGCCCGAGTGCAATAGCCAGGCCGCAGGCTATATATCCGCCTATTACATAATGGGCAATTGCATAATGTACTACCCAATATCTGCTGCTTTCAATTATAGTAATTACCTGATCTTTATTAACAACATATGCTATCCCTTTTGTTATTAATATTAGTCCGAGTATAATTCTTAAATACTCCAGCCATTTAGGGTGATGCCTATCGGCCCATTGCTCAATCTTAATAGCTGTACTCATAAAGCCTCCCCGCTAATTTATTCCCGAATTGAATTGTTTTTAGCTAATTATTTTAATGGAATCTATGAAATATTTTTGTAATTAGAAAGAATTATTTTTATAAATAATTATTCCGTTGTTATATGTATTTTATATTTTTTTATAAAACAACAATTTATAAGCATTCGTAATTAACCGATTTTTCGTAAAAATTTTTATTAGTACTCTTAAATTTACCTCTTAGTTTGCTTGTTACTTATTCAGACAAGCCCAATCTTAGTTCAGATTAGGAACATGATTTTGTACGGATTAATTATAATATAATTTTTTTCTTTAGAGGAGAATAACCGGAATATGCAGCAATGCCCAAATTCCATAGAGCAAATATGTTTTCTTCTGCTCGTGTTTGGCCTGCACCGCAAAATATATGGCTTTGATAATCGTATTGCTCATCATTGCAACAATAATGGCCGATACGATTATATGCTCAATCGGCTGCGACTGCCGAACCAACGATAAAATAAAAGGATCGATGTCCGTTACTCCTACTAGTGCGGAAAGAATTATCAGGCCGGCATTTCCCAAAAACTTTTTTACTAGAATTGTAATCACGGAAAGCACAACGAAGAGTATTGCGAAGATTATTGCCGGCTTAATTTCAAAGGGATTTTGCAAAGTTGATACTTGATGCTGCCCGGGCGTTTGTGCTGTTGGTTTAATTGTAAAAGCAATAATTACTCCGATTATTGTTAGGATTATAAGCTTCCACCATAACACATGTATAATGCCCGGATTTATTATCCAAATAATAACCAGAATTCTCAAATACATTATACTGCTTGCCAGTATAGATGCCTGAAGCGCATTAGATCCCTGCTCAGGATTGTTTTTAGCAATTCTGCCCACAGCAATACTTACAGCAGTACTAGATACCATTCCGCCCATTAAACCCGATACCCATAAACCAACCTTCCCGCCGAATTTTTTCATTAGAAAATAGCCGATAAATCCGATTGTTGATACCATTATAACTATTTGCCATATATGAGTGGGATTTAAATTGAATTGAGTATAATCTTTATCTGGAAGAGCGGGAAGAATAATTAAGGTAACAACTAAGAATTTTAATACGGCAAGAAACTCGGATTTATTTAATTTCTCTACATAACTTTCAAGCTCGGATTTTTCTGATAGAAGAATTGTAGTTACGATTCCCAGCGCCATTGCAACCCACACATCGGCAAGTAAAGATAATGCACCTATTACAAATGTTAGAAGCGCAGAGACCTCACTTGTCCAGCCTACCCTTCCTTCCTTCATTTTGCCGAGATATTCCATTACTACAAGTGCGGCAATAGAAATCATTCCAACCGGGATGGCCATTGTTACATTTATATGATATAGCCAGCCGCATCCGAAACCAAATAAGCTTATTATTGTGTAGGTTCTAACACCGGCAAAGATTTTACCTTTACGTTCGGTGCTTGCGCTTTCCCTTTCCAAACCTATAAGAAAGCCGAGCGCTAAAGCGATAATAAATCTAAGCTCGTTGCTCCATTCGAAAGAATTCATTCTTAAAGAAAAAATAATGAGAAAAAAATAAGTTAAGCTGTCTTCCGAAGAATTTCTTTACTAAAATAACAAATGAAATTCAAATTTCAATAAATTTTTATTCGTGTAAATAAAACAATATTAACATGAATAATTCTTTTACCGGCCGCTCGAGTGTTATAAAAATAAAGATCCTTAAACACCAAGCGGTAATTTGTATTGAATTTCTAAAAGAGGAATTGTAGAAAAATTATTATCGAGGAAGCTTTCCGAATACTCCGTTTACAAACCTATGAGCTTTATGAAAAAAAGCTGCAGGTTCTGAGAACATCAAAATACATTCTCCGTAAACCGCATTAATTTTATTTTCGCTGCAATACGATACCGCTGTTTCGGATTCTGCCCCTTGCTGCATCCAAATATTATTAATACCTACCGAAGCTGCTTCTTTAACCGTTTTTTCCGTTATATAAGGCGGTACAACTAAAACAGCTCCTTCCACTTTGCCGGCTAATGTTTGTAAGTTCGGATAACATTTTTCTCCGTTAAAGTCCGTAATATTCGGATTAACCGGAAATACTTCGTATCCTTTACTTTTCAGCTCCTTAAATACAACATTTCCGAATTTCTTTGTATTTCTTGATACACCGACTATTGCAAGTTTTTTAACCGAAAGGAAATCATTTATGCTCTTCCTGGTTACCATAATATTTATACTCCTACCTAAATAATTAATGTCCTATTGTGATTTTTCTTCAACATCATTGAAAGTGTAAAGGAAATTATAAATCCGCTTGTTATCAGGCCGAGAATTCCGAATAATAATTGATTAATATAACTAAACATAAATTTTAATTGTTCTATTTCTGAAATGAACTTCTCTCCTGTTTTCTCCCTCGTTATTATTTTTCCCTTTTGATATGCAATACTAAGGTCGAAGTATTTGGAATTAATTAAATTAAAATAGATTATCAGATAAAAGGTAAATATTATTGACGCAATCAGTGAAATCATCAATCCCACTCTTATTCCACAACCAAGGGAAATATAACCCCCCTTTTCTTTATCTCTCTTTTCTTTAATGCCCAGATAAAGCGTTACAAGAGGGATAATAACCACAAAGTAAATTGTATACTCTCCTATATACATTTTATTTGAATGGAAACCCAACAAAAATTCTGTCAAATGCCAAAGACAAATTATTAATCCTGTAATAATTCCATATTTTATTTCTGTCTTCAACATAAAATTATTATTGTATAATTATTATTTTTTTAATTATTCCTATGAATTCCCTATTAACAATTTTTCAAATAGTTAATATTACTTAAGCAAAGAAGTTTTTATTAATTTGAAAAATTTGAAAGTTTCCCCTTTTCTTTGCCCGTATTTCATTTTAATTATAATTAGTTATATAAATTAAAAATTCACCTTTAATATACAAATTTAATTTAAATTTATGCTAATTAGACCAAAATCCCGTTAATTGAAAAATTTCCCTCTCGGCTGATTAAATTTTATTGAGATATTCTCAGAATTCTTAGAATCCGGAATTGAAAGGTTAGATTAAATTAAAAATAGAATCTGAATTCTTGCGGGGGTCATGAGATGGCGGCATACGATTTTAATTTTACACATCCATTTATGAACACGTTAACTCTATTGTATTCCTCAAAGAATCTATTGTTTCCTTTAACTGCTTATCGGTACCCTTTAAGTTTTCAATTGCGGTATACGCATGAATTACGGTAGAATGATCCCTTCCGCCGAAATGAAGTCCTATTGTCTTAAGTGAAGATTTTGTCATTTCTTTGGATAAATACATAGCAATCTGCCTGGCCATTACTATTTCTTTTTTTCTAGTTTTGTCGCGTATTTTATTTTCATCTATCATAAAATATTCGCAAACAACTTTGGTTATACTTTCTATATTGATATTTACTTTTCTATCTGTGGCAATTTCTTTTACGGTTTTCTTTGCCAAATCGAGATTAATATCTTTTGAACTTAAGGATGCATTGGCAAGCAGTTTAATTAAACAGCCTTCCAGCTCTCTTATATTTGAAGTTATATTATTTGCTATATATTCAAGAATTTCATTCGATACCGTCATTCCGTAATCTTCTGATTTTCGTTTCAAAATAGCAATCCTCGTTTCGAGATCAGGGGGCTGAATATCGGCAGTTAATCCCCATTGAAATCTGGAAATTAATCTTTCATCCAATCCTTTAAGATCTTTCGGCGGCTTATCGCTTGAAAGAATTATTTGTTTTCTTGACTGGTGAAGCGTATTAAAAATATGAAAAAACAGATCCTGTGTTTTTTCTTTCCCGATTAAGAACTGTATATCATCTATTATTAACACATCCATTTTCCTGTAAAAACCGGAAAATTCATTTACGGTATTGGATTGAATTGCTTCAACAAATTCTACCGTAAAAATATCTGAGGATAAATAAATAACCCTTTTCTCGGGAAAGTTCTGAAGAATTTTGTTTCCGATTGCTTGAACTAAATGAGTTTTACCCAACCCTACTCCGCCATAAACAAATAACGGATTAAATGAAGTTCCTCCCGGATTATCGCTAATTGCTCCGGCAGCAGCTCTTGCTAATTGATTTCCTTCTCCTTTAATAAAGTTATCAAATGTATACCGTGGGTTAAGATAAGATTCAAATTCTTGCTGTGGTTTATTTTGTACTGCAGTATCTGGCTGTACTGCCGATGATTCCGTATCCTGAGAAGGATCATCATCTTCAGTTTCTTTCTCCTCGGATATTACATATGCAAGCTTTGCATTAACCCCCAGCACTTCGTGGATTGTTTTGTTTATCAGCGTATTATAATGTTCATCAATCCACTCCCAGAAAAATTGACTCGGTAGTTGAACTTTCAAAATAGAGTTTTCAAGCCCCACCGGTTTAATCGGAACAAACCAAGTATTAAAGGTCATTAAAGTTACATTTTCTTTTATCGCTTTTAGGCACTCTCTCCAGGCAAAAACCGGTTCTTGCATAGATTGTTTTTCAACAAATAGAGAATCTTTCATATAAATTTATCAACATTAGAAAATTTAAAAAAATTATTAAAATATTGTTATTTTAAGATAATTAATAATCTATAGAAAAGTTATCAACACCTTGCCAACATTAAATATCGTCCCGTAATTGATTGTTATTCAACAAGTTAGGCATTTCTTTTTAAATTATTCACAAAAAATATAATTCAAAGAAAGTTTTTGGGGGAGAGCTTTATTGTGAAACATTTTCACGGAAAATAGTTATCCACAACATATTCACACTATTTTTAGTCACCTATCCCGAATAAAAAATAGGAACTAAATCACTGTAGTGCAAATTAATTCTTTAAAAAAAATAAAAATATTTTTCTTTCTTCTATTAAATTAATCATTTGTAAAAAGGTGTGTATAAATAGAGATTATTATGTTGTTAATTTGTTCATTATTGTTTAATTTTGTAATCTTTTGATTAAAGGAGTACAAAATGAAACGGACTTTCCAGCCGAGTAATAGGAAAAGGAAAAATAAGCACGGTTTTAGAGAAAGAATGAAATCTAAAAACGGCAGAAGAGTACTTGCTCGAAGAAGAGCTAAAGGAAGAAAAAAACTAACAGTAAGCGACGAGAAATAGCCCCTTTGAAACGTTATGGCCTTTCTGCTAAAGAAAGAGTAAAAAGCAAAAAAGACTTTGATAAAATTTTTAGTTCGGGCAAAATGCTTTATTCGTCAAGCAAATTAATCAAGGCCGTTTATATAGTTGAAAAGGAAGGTGAAAATAAAGGGGTTCGCATCGCGGTTGCGGTTAGTAAAAGATTAGGAATTGCTGTATGGAGAAATCGGATTAAAAGACTTATAAAAGAATCCTACAGATTAAATAAAGAAATCTTACTTGATATCTGTTCAAAAAAAAATATCTTACTGAAGATAGTTTTTTCACCTAATTTTCTTAACGAAAAAGATAATAAAAATATAATGCTGATAGATTTAATGCCCAGTGTTGTGGATTTAATGATAAAGCTAAGAAGTATTTTGTAATGAGGAGAATATTTGTATTTATAATAAGATTGTATCAGAAATTAATTTCGCCTCTGTTTCCGCCGTCATGTAGATTTTACCCTACCTGTTCCGAATATGCTGTACAGGCTTTTACCAAGTATGGTATATTTAAAGGAGGGGTTAAAGCTGTGTGGAGAATTTTAAGATGTAATCCTTTTAATAAAGGGGGCTACGACCCCGTTGAATAATGGAATCTAAATGGATAGACAAACAACAATAGCTTTTATAATTATAGGGGCAATTTTAGTCCTTTGGCTCTACTTAAATTCACCAAAACCGGGAGAACAACAAAAAAACACCGTTGATACTACTCAAGTTGTTAAAGATACCCTCGCAAAGGAAGAAAAAAGCAAACCGACTGCTAAAAATTTTGAAAAAACAGGAAAAAAAACTACCGCTTCAAAAACCGGTTCCGATACTCTAAATTACGGTAAATATTTTACCCTAACAAAGCAAAAAGCAAAAATAATTACTATTGACAACGATCTGGTCAGATTGGAAATCTCCAGTAAAGGCGGAGATATTAAAAAGTATTTTTTAAAAGATTATAAAAATTGGTTTTCCGTTAATACAAAGGGAAAAAAGAATTTTTATGAAAATCATGTACAATTGGTAAATTACCCGAAAGGAGGGGGAGGACCTGATTTATCTTTCGTTTCGGCTGACGGTAAAGCAATAAATACTTCTAATCTTTATTTTACTTCTAATGCAAAACAATATTATTATAAAATTACCGGAAAAGATTCGCTCGTAATATCTTATCGCCTAAATGTTGATCCAAAGAGATATATTGAAAAAGAATATATCTTTTATGGCGATAAATACAGCATGAAATGCGAACTAAAATTTGTCGGAATGGAAAATCTAATAAGCAATAACGATATTGACCTGGTATGGGAAAAGGGACTTCGGTTTGTTGAGGAAAATTCCGTTGACGAAGCTTTATATTCAAATGCAAGTGTCTTTATGGGCGGTGATCATGTTATTGTTGAAGCAAGTAAAAACGGAGAAAAAGTAGAAAAAGATTTTAACGGCAGGGTTGATTGGATAGCTGCTAGAGATAAGTATTTTGCAGCTATTATTGCGCCTCAAAATCCTTCACAAGTAGACGGAGCTTACTTGGAAGGAATTAAAACTGCATATGAAAATAACGGAGAAAGAGCTTATTATAATATCCGTCTGATATTGCCTTTTAATAATACAAGTTACGAAAAGAAAGATTTTACAATATACATCGGCCCTGCTGATTATAATATTCTTAGTAAATACGGACATAATTTTGAACAAATTGTAGAGTTCGGAACTTTCTTTAAATTCTTAATACGGCCTATAGCGGTATATATACTTCTGCCTTTATTTAATTTTCTTCATTTATTTATTCCTAATTACGGTTTAGTAATTATAGTTTTTTCATTGATTATAAAGTTTGTGCTTTATCCGCTCACAAAATCCAGTTATCAATCAATGAAAAAAATGCAGCTTCTTCAGCCGAAGATTGCAGAGATAAAAGAGAAATATAAGGACGATGCTCAGAAGTTAAATAAAGAAACCATGAAGCTTTATTCGACTTACGGCGTAAATCCTGCCGGAGGCTGTTTGCCGTTAATTCTTCAAATGCCGATATTTATAGCCCTGTGGGATTTCTTAAAAGTAGCTATTGAGCTGAGACAGCAGCCTTTCATTTGGTGGATAAAAGATCTATCGAGACCGGATGTTATTTATCAAATGCCTTTCAAAATACCTTTCTTTGGAATCAATCAAATAAGCGGTTTGGCTGTTTTGATGGGTATTACAACTTTCTTTCAGCAAAAGATGACGGTTCAAGATCCCAAACAGAAGGCATTAGTATATGTAATGCCGATATTCTTGACACTGTTGTTCATGAGTTTCCCTGCCGGTTTAAACTTGTATTATTTTATGTTTAATGTTTTCTCAATAGCACAGCAGTACTATATTAATCATAAACACAACGGTATGGAACTACAGCCTGTAAAAAATCCTAAGAAAAAGCAAGGCTTTATGGCTAGAATGATGGAAGCCGCAGAGCAAAATGCAAAAGCACAGCAGCGAAAAAAAGGCAGATAATTATGTATTTTAATTGTATGTAAACATTTTCAGTTTACATTCAGAATACATCTTTTTACATACATGATAAACTTCAAGAAAATAATTTTAGGTATCTTACCGTTTTTTCTATCGATATCATATGCACAAACAACCCATCTATTATCAGTTAAGTATAAAATTAAAAATCTTCCCTTTGGGTTGACCGAAAGAATACCGGAGCCTATGCCGGAAATTGCTTTAGCGTTAAGCGGCGGGGGGGCAAGAGGTCTGGCGCAAATTGGAGTTTTGCAGGCTCTTAAAGATGGACATATTAATTTTGACATTATTGCCGGAACCAGTATGGGGAGTATAGTCGGAGGATTATATGCAGCCGGATATAGTATTCATCAAATTGACTCTATTGCGGTAAATACCGATTGGGACATGCTTCTTGCTTCCGATAGGGAAACCAATAGAAGAGATTTGTTTGTTGATCAGAAGATAACAGAAGATAAAGCTATATTTGCATTAAGGCTTAAAGGACTGACACCTATGCTTCCAACCTCACTAAGGGGGGGGCAAAAAATTTCTAGTTTCTTAAACCTTCTTACATTCCAGGCTCCCATACATATAAATTCCAGTTTTAATGAATTACGGGGAAAATATAGAGCTGTTTGCACAAATCTTGTAACAGGGAGCCCTGTTGTTTTAGGAAGCGGTTCTTTAAGTGAAGCTATGAGAGCAAGTTCAAGTGTTTCCTTCTTTCTTTCACCCGTTAATATAGATTCGCTAACTTTGGTAGACGGTGGTTTGGTTGCAAATATTCCGGTTAAAATTGCAAAAGAATTAGGCGGTCAGTATATAATTGCCGTTAATACCACTAGTCCGCTTCATACGCAAGAAGAACTTGCACTTCCATGGGAAGTTGCCGACCAGGTGGTAAGTATTCCAATGAAAAAATTAAATGAGTCCCAACTTAAGTATGCAAACGCAATAATTACACCAAATCTTGACGATATAAGTCTTAGCGATTTTTCCCATGTTAGTTCAATTATACAAAAAGGGTATGAAGCTGCTCTTCCCAAAATAGTTAAGATTAAATCACAGATTGATTCGTGTTTCCGTAAGAACTTGAATGTAAAAGAATTTTACGTAAAGAATATTCTAATCGACAGCTCCGCATCGAAAATTGAAATGCCCCTGCTCCAAAAATATTCCATTAAAGATTCTGTTTCCAATATTCAAATTTTAACCGACCTGTATTCTCTTTATTCTTCGGGATACTATAAGACCTTAGAAGCTAAGGTAATTCAATATCCGACTTATTCAACATTAAAGATAATCCCCGAATACAATCCCTTAATTAAAGATGTTAAAGTTGAAGGGGTCACCTTAATTAATAAACAATCCATTCAATCAATTAAATCACAATTAATAAACAAGCCGTATAATTCCAAATTAATAGAAAGAAAAATTATCGGCCTTATTGAGCTTTACAGAAAAGACGGATATTCCTTAGCAGTGCTTCAGAATGTGAAATTTAACAGTACAACCGGTACTCTTATTCTTAAGGTTGATGAAGGCACTATAGATAAAATAAATATTGAAGGGAATAAGTATACCTCAAATACGGTAATCACCAGGGAAATTCCAATAGTTGCAGGAGAACATTTTGATTATAACAGTATTAAACAAAGCTTAACAAACCTTAGAAGCTCAGGTTTATTCGATGAAATTTATTTAACGGTTAGACGAAATCAGAATAAAAATATTTTGACTATTCATGTAAAAGACAAAGCTTCCAGTTTATTGAGGGTAGGATTTAGAGCTGATAATGAAAATAAAGCTCAGCTGAGTCTGGATTTGGTTGACGAAAACCTTTTTGGAAGCGGCACTGAGCTCGGACTTCTTTTGTTCGGAGGCGCTAATAATAGAGCTTATGTTTTGGAACATAAATCCAACAGAGTTTTCAGCACATACTTTACATATAAGATTAATGCCTTTTACAAATTTAACGACGTATATTCTTATGCTAATGTACCGTCATCCTCAACAACAACATTTTCGAGAATATCAAACGGTGAATACAGGCAAATTTATTACGGAGGTTCGATTTCTCTCGGGACGCAGGTTCAGAGGTTCGGTAATTTAATATTCGAGGGGAAATATCAACTTGATGAAATTCATAATCTTCAAAAAATTACTTCTCTTCCTCCAAATACGGATCCTTATAATATAGAACCGTCTAAAACCAGAATAGTTAGTCTTAGTGCCAGTTCTACTATTGACACACAAGACCGTTATCCCTATCCGCGTAAGGGCTTTTATTTCAAGGGAGTATACGAGTCTGCTCAAAAAATTTTTGGTGCCAGTATCGGATATACTAATATTAATTTCTATTATAAAAGTTACTTTACCATTGATAGGATTAGTACTCTTTCTCCAAGATTTATGATGGGATTTGCGGATAAAACATTGCCTCTGAGCGAACAGTATTCTTTAGGAGGACAAAATTCATTTTTCGGCATGCGAGATAATGAATTTAGAGGAAGACAGATATTTCTTGCTTCGCTTGAGTACAGGTATGAATTGCCTTTCAAAATTTTCTTTGATACTTATGTTAAGTTTAGATATGACCTTGGTAATGTATGGCTTGAACAGGAAGAAATAAGATTTAAAGATTTAAGACATGGCATCGGAGCTACATTATCCTTTGATACGCCAATCGGACCTGCTGATTTTTCGGTAGGTAAAAGCTTTTTATTTGTGAAAGATCTTCCGGGAAACCCGATAAGCTGGGGAAATACCTTTTTCTACTTTTCTATTGGGTACTATTACTAAATCCGAACTAACAAAATTCGGAATCTACCTGCCTTCCTGCTGATATAACTTTCCGAGCGTTAAATAATCTTGTTCCTTTTCAATATCACCGATTAATTTATAAAGGTCTGCAAGAGCAAAACAAAGTGGACTTTTAAGATTAACCAATGCAATACCGTCAGCGATTATTTGTACCATCAGTTCAAACCCCGGGACATTTAATTCGCTGTTATACATTTTAGCTATAGCTAAATACGGTTCGTGTGCTTGCGGTTCTTTAGAAGCAGCCCTTAGATAAAAACGGAGTGCATCTTCGTGGTGTTTGCTGTAACTTGATATTGAAGAAAGAAGCTGACCGACACAGTAAAAAATATTATAGGACATCTCCGGAAATTCCTTACAAACTTTGCCGGCAAACATTGAAATTTCATCTTTTGAGAGCGCACTATTTCTTAATAATACTTTATAAAGTTCCTCATCATTAAACTTTCGGTCTATGGCTATTCTAAAAGCATCAAATAATTCATCCGCAGAATTTGAAGTTCTAAAAATATTTTCCAAAGATTGTTTTAACTCGGAACGCATCAAACCAGCTTTATTGGTTGTAGAAAATTTTCTGTAATTAAGTCGATCTATAAATATTTTAAGATATTGGGTTTTGAAAATACAGGTAAATCGGTTTCAAATTCAATAGTATTGTTTTTATCCCATTCTTTTACACCGGAAGTTGTATGATTATGAACTCCCAAGATAGCAAAATGAAAATCACAAATTAAATTTTTATTATCAAAAACAGCGAAGCAAATAAATACGGGTAAATTAAATTTTACTTTCCATTTTTCATAGGAGGAAACAGCTCTTTTGTTAACAATCCATATCGGTTTATGTTTCCCTTTCCAGTCGAGAAAGGCACGTTTATTTTTGTAGCTGATTATTAAGTCAGGCTTATCTTCACCTTTTTCCCATACTTTTTCGTAACGGTAATCCATTCCGAACGCATTATAATCAAAACCCCATTGTATAAGTAAACTCTTTCCATGGATTTCGGCAAGATCATGAAGTCTGTAATTATTACGGAATTCTGAAGTTGATTTATGCGGATTAAAATCTAAATCCTTCAAAATAATTCCTTTTAATTATGTTGAAGTTGAATAACCTTAAAGTTAAAAATAAATTAAATATGAATGCAAAGCTCTTTCTGCAAATTAAATTTTTTTCTGCCGGGCAACATTATAAATATCCAGATATTTCCTTGCTGAAGTTTCCCAGGAAAAGTTTTCATTCATACCGTTTAATTGAATTTTGTTCCAAATACTTTTATTATTAAATAATCCTATAGCGCGTTGAACTGTTTTAAGAAATGAATAACCATCATATTTATTAAAAGAAAAGCCATTTCCTTTTTCTTCTCCATTACTATAAAACTCATCCCGATCCTTAACCGTATCAGCCAGACCTCCGGTTTTTCTTACAACCGGAATTGTTCCGTATTTTAAGCTGTATATTTGGTTTAAACCACACGGTTCATAATGCGAAGGCATTAAAAAGATGTCCGAACCGGCTTCAACCAAATGTGAGAGTTCATTGTTAAAGCCGATATAAACAGCTACCTTTTCCGAATTCGATGTTTGAAGTTTTCGAAACATTTCTTCGTATTTATCTTCGCCGCTGCCCAGAATTATCCATTGAGTTTCCAGTTTCATTAATTCCTGCAAAACTTCCTCAAAAATATCAAAGCCTTTTTGGCGGGTCATTCTTGAAACTATTCCTATCAAAGGGATCCTTTCATCAAACTTCAAATTAAAACGGGAAAGTAAATGTTCTTTATTCCTTTTTTTATTTTCCAAATTATTTAAAGAATATTGGTAGGGTAGAAATTTATCAACTTCCGGATCCCAGACATCGTAATCAACTCCGTTTAAAATGCCGTATAAATCATTTTCCTTTTCCAGAAGCACACCTTCCATTCCCTCGCCGTATTCGGGGGTTAAAATCTCTTTAGCATAAGTTTCGCTGACGGTATTTACAATATCAGAAAATTTTATACCCGCCTTCATAAATGAAACATCACCGTCAAATTCAATTGGACTTTGGGGGTAAAAAAGTTCACTTCGTATTTCGGCATGTTTTAAAGTCTCTTTTGAAAATCTTCCCTGATATCCTATGTTATGAATTGTAAAGATAGAAGCGGTACTCTTAAATAAATTATCCCATGCATAATTTTCTTTCAAATACATAGGAAGAAGGCCTGTAGGCCAATCGTTACAATGGATTATATCCGGAGCCCATTTTTCCCTTTGTAATGTTTCAATTACTCCCCTGGAAAAAAGTATAAATCTTTCGTCTTCATCAAAGCCGTCGGTATAAATCTGGTCCCTGTGAAAATAATGGGGGCAATCAATAAAATTAACTTCGATAGATGATTTGGGCAAAAGAGATTTATAAACATGAACCGATCTTATGCGATTGGAAATTTTAATTGGTATTTCCCCTAATGACCAATCATAATTAAGACCGAATTTGGACTCGTCAATTGAATAATATTTAGGGATAAATAGTTTGATCTCGCAGCCTAATTTTTCCAAAGCTTTTGGAAGTGCACCCGCAACATCAGCTAAACCCCCTGTTTTTGCGTATGGTACGGCTTCGGAACTAACAAATGCAACTTTCATAAAACTTCTATTTCATTCATATTAATAAGGCTTAGATTATATTAAGTATTTTATAAAAATTTTATATAAGGTCCGTATTAACCGGCACAATTTATTAATTACTTAAATTCAGATCGATTTATTTAAGTTTAATCCATACCTAACTTTTAAATCATAAAATTGTATAAACTATTCCTAATTGTAAGCCTTCTTTCATTTGTGTAGTTAAAGACTGATCTTTCTGATAAACTAAAAGATAAGAGAAATTAACATTCAGCCAATTATTTACTTTTGCAACTATAACATTGTCCCAGCGGACATCCCATACATCAAGGTGTTTAAATCTGGTAAAAAGTGTAAGACTGCTTGTCAATAAAAGATTATCTGCTAAAACAAATTTTCCGGAAGTTACGGATTGTAATCCGGTTTCAAATTTAAATGATTCAATTTTTGTTGTCGTCGGATCATCCGTATATTGTGTAAACTTATTTGCAAATACCTCTTGCACAGCAAGTCCAAGCATAGTCGAAAAACCGGTTAATCGCTCATATGCAAAACCTAAACTTTGCGTAACATAACCGGGATCGAAAAAGTTCGCAATTTCTTGCGGTGTAGGTGTTGCATAAGAATAACCGGGTGCAATAGTTGTTCTTATAATATTACTAAAATACGGATCTATTTTCCACCCTATATTTTTCGAAAGAACCGACTCAAGATAAAAATCATTATTGTTGGTTTGAAAACTGCCTCCGCCAAGTTTCGATCTTCCATAATCAACCTTTAAACTGTTTCTGAAAGTCCAGCCATCCGAAATATATTTTAAACCGAGATTTCCGGATAATGTCCAGGTTATGGCATTTTCTCCACCTTGAGTCCAGTTGCTTAATGCAAGCTGACTTACATTTAGACCTGCAACAGCAGTAGGAATCCATTTATTTACCTGAGTTGAATCTTCTTTCCCGAATGAGAAGTTTGCAAAAATTATTAACAGCACTATTATAGATTTGAATATATTTTTCATACTATTATCCTTATTTTTATTATACTTAATTAATAACTTTGGGAATTACGGCTGAAAATTGATGTATACAATAAACAATAAAATTTCAATTTATCAAAGCGGGGAGCCCCAAAATAAAGCGATTTTATTTATTCATGGATTTCCGTACGATCACAACATGTGGCAAAAACAAATTGAAGAGTTGGAATCGTCATATCATTGTATAACATATGATATCCGCGGCTTAGGCGCTTCCCCGGCAGGCAACGGCCAATTTACTATGGAATCTTTTGTTGATGATGTCGAATTTATAATAAATGAATTTAAACTCGATAAGCCGGTTTTATGCGGCTTATCTATGGGAGGTTATATAGCCTTTAGGTGTATGGAAAGAATGCAGGATAAATTCGGAGGATTAATTATTTGCGACAGCAAGCCCGAAGCAGATAATAACGAGGCAAAATTAAGAAGGGCAAAAGGTATTAAAACTATAAATATGGAGGGAGTTCAAAAGTTCGTCGGCGATTTTGTTCCCGGCTGTTTTGCTCAAAGTTCAATTAACAATCCTAAAATTCCTTATAATGAAGTTTTAAATAGGTCAATGAAATATGATCCGGTAGGAGTTAAAGGTTGTCTGCTCGCTATGTTAAGTAGAACTGATACATCTTCTTATCTATCTCAAATAAAAATTCCTACCCTTATTATCTGTGGTGAAAATGATAAATTAACGCCTCCGGAAGTTATGAAATTGACATCAGAGAGAATTACCAATTCCGAATTTATAATTGTACCGGAAGCGGGGCATATGACCCCAATTGAGAATCCGAAATTTGTCAATAAAGCAATTACAAAATTTTTAATGAAACATTTCCCGGGAATATAATGATGAAATCCCAAGACGATCTTTATAAAGATATTATTAAACACAGAGCAGATTTCCCTTCTTTAAAAAAGAAAATTAATGGTTATCCGCTTGCTTACCTCGATGGACCCGGCGGGAGTCAAGTGCCGTCATCAGTAATAAATGCAATTTCAAATTACTATAAAAATTCAAATGCAAATACTCACGGTTTTTTTATAACCTCTAAAGGCACAGATGATATTATAGAAAAAACAAGACAAATTTGTTCAGCTTTTCTGAATGCGGAAAGCAGCAGCTGCATCTCATTCGGCGCAAATATGACCACACTTAATTTTTCTTTAGGTAAAGCGATAGGTAAACACTTAAGAAAAGATGATGAAATATTAATAACTCAGCTTGACCATGAGGCCAACCGCGGACCCTGGATAAATTTAAGAGAGAATGGAATTATTGTAAGAGAAGTACTTTTAAATCAGGATGGAACTCTTAATTACGAAGATTTTTATAAAAAAATAAATGAACGCACAAGATTAGTTGCAATGGGCCTAGCTTCAAACGCTCTGGGAACCTTAAATAATGTTAAACTGGCAAGACAATTAACTTATGAAGTTGGTGCCTGGCTTTTAGTTGATGCTGTACATTACGCTCCGCACTTTCCAATTGATGTAAAATCATCGGGTGTTGATTTCTTATTGTGCTCGGCATATAAATTTTACGGTCCGCATGTCGGAATTTTATATTCCAGGGAAGGTTTTTTAGATCAATTACAAACGGATAGACTTAGAACACAAAACCCGAAATCGCCTAACAGAATTGAAACGGGAACTCTTAATCACGCGGCTATAGCAGGTGTTAAAGCAGCTATTGAATATATTGCCTCTTTCGGCATTGGAAATAATATCCGTACAAAAATCGTATCCGGTATGCAAAAAATCGGGAATTATGAAAATCATCTCGCTAAATTATTATACAACGGATTAAAAAAAATTCAGGGTGTAACTCTTTACGGTCCTTCATTTGAAGGTAAAAATAGAGCGCCAACAGTTTCTTTTACAATTAATGGATTCGAACCTTCTGAAGTATGTCGTATTTTAGGAGAAAAAGGAATTTGTGTTTGGGACGGTCACTTCTATGCGATAAGAGCAATAGAAGTTTTAGGCCTTCTGGAAAAAGGCGGTTTAGTTAGAGCCGGTATTTCTATCTATACGACTAAAGACGACATACAAAGATTGATAACGGGCATAAAAGAAATATTAAAAGGAAAAACCAAATGAGCGCTGCTAAAAAATCTTCACCCAAAGTTCTATTGATAGGTTTTGGTAATGTCGGGCATAAGCTTTTAGAAATTTTCAGCAAAGAAAAAAATAAATTTCCAAATCTTTCATTCTTTGATCCTAGATTTGTAGGGATATTTACAAAAAGTCACGGCGCACTTGTAAATAAATCCGGGTTAGATTTAAAAACTGCATTAAGAAATTTTTCACGCAGAAATAAGTTTTCATCCAACCACCAGGATTTTTCAAAACTTTCTTCAATGGAAGCCGTAAAAAAACTTAATTACAATACATTGATTGAGCTATCTACACTTTCAATAAACGAAAAAGGTGAACCGTCAGTTACCTACGTCCGGGAAGCACTAAAACGAGGAAAGAATGTAGTAACCGCCAATAAAGGTCCGGCTGCATTTGCTTTCAAAGAACTAACGGAATTAGCAGCTAAAAACAATTGTAAATTTCTTTATGAATCTGCAGTAATGGACGGAGCTCCGGTATTCAATTTATTTAGAAACGATCTTAAGGGATGTAAAATTACCGAAGTTTCAGGAATTTTAAATTCCACAACTAATTTTATTTTATCAAAAATGGAAGAGGGAGAAACTCTTGAGAATTCAATTAATGAAGCTCAAGGATTGGGCTTTGCCGAGGCAAATCCCGATTACGATATAGAAGGCTGGGATGCAACCGCAAAGATTACCATCCTTGCAAATAATCTTATGGGCGCGGCAATAACTCCCCTTGACGTGGAAAGAGAAGGAATTAGGGATATTACATTTACCCAAATACAAAATGCCATTGAGAGGGGATACAGACTTAAACTTGTCTGTCGAGCCTGGTATAAAGATAAAAAACTTCAGACAAGGGTTTCAATTGAAGAAGTTCCTTCTGATCATTTGTTCTCCACGGTAAACGGATCGGGTTCAATTTTAAGAGTGGAAACGGATTTAATACATCCGCTAACTATTGCACAGGAAAAATCCGATCTTTATGATACGGCTTATGGTGTTATTAATGATTTGCTTACTACAATTAGCTAATAAAAAAATCGCTAACTGCGAAAAACATTTAAATATTCATTAAGATAATGATGAAGCATTTTTCTTTTATACTGCATTATATATCTAGGATGATCCAGAACCATAATCTCTTTAAAAAATCTATTTTCTTTATTTATCTCATTAAGGAATAAATAATTTTTTCTGCCGAGACAGATAACAATATCTTGTCTGCATCCGAACCCGATATGGGATTTAATCGAATCAGTAATTGCAGGTTTAAGCATTTTAAAAAGCTTTTTCTCATCGTAAAAGTTATAATTCTTATTATCTTTTATTAAAGCTAACGGGTAAAGTGCGCTTAAAAAATATTTTGAATAAAATTTATCAGTCCCGCCGTATTCGGAAATAAATATATATATAAACTCACTGGATAATTCTTTCTTCTTATCAAATCTATTTTCAATTCCGCAAAAATTATTAAGGGCCACCGGATCCGTAAAAGAAATGCCTGTAATTCCACCGCCAAATCTTCCCGGGTTTATTCCAACCGCTAAAGTCCTTTTCCTGTCATCATTAAAAAATTTGTTGTAAAATTTTGTCATTACCTTTTTTGTCTCATCATTCAGATAAGGATTCATTACTTTGATATTTTTTGGCAGGTTTTCCGGGATTTGTAAATTCAAAAAGTATTTTAACGCCCGATCCCTAAATGTTTTACTACTCGCCATGATTCTATTCTTTTCTTAAAAAGATTAAATAATATAATATCTTGGTTTAAATATGTTATATGATTGTAATGCTTATCAAAAAGTTAAATTAAATTTTTACTAAATTATAAATAATTATCTTATTTAATTTCATCTAGAGTAAGAAATTTAAAATTAGGAAATATAAAAGTGCAAGCAGTAATTTTCGATTCTCCCGGTGAGCCTGAAGTTTTAAAATTAAGTGAAGTTAAAACACCCGTTCAGGGAAATAATGAAATATTGGTTAAAGTTGAAGCGGCCGGTATAAATCGCGCTGATACTCTTCAACGCAGAGGCAAGTACCCGCCCCCGAAAGGAGCAAGTCCGATTCTTGGATTAGAAATAGCCGGGATTATTTCTGAAATTGGGAATAAAGTCAGCAAATGGAAAGTCGGCGACAGGGTATTCGGCTTAATTCCGGGAGGGGGTTATGCCCGGTTTGCTGTAATAAATGAGAATATGGCAATGCAGATTCCGAATAACCTAAACTTTTTTGAAGCAGCTGCAATTCCGGAAGTTTTTTTAACAGCTTACCAATCCCTTTTTTGGTATGGTAAGATTAAGAACGAGCAGAGTGTATTAATTCATGCAGGCGGAAGCGGTGTTGGAACTGCTGCAATTCAGCTTGCAAAAGAAATGGGTGCACATGTTATTATAACTGCCTCTAAAGAAAAACATAAAATTTGTTCGGAACTTGGTGCCGAAAAGACAATTGATTATAAAAATTATTCTTTCAAGGAAGAAGTTTTAAAAAGCACTCAAAATGAAGGTGTAGACATAATAATTGATTTTATTGCAGGTCCATATTTTAAAGATAATATAGATTGTTTAAAAGACGATGGAAAAATGATTATTTTAGCCTCGCTCGGCGGCGGTAAAGTTGAGGAATTTGATTTAAGAAAAATTCTATCCAAAAGATTATCCATTAATGGATCGACTTTACGATCAAGAAATCTTGACTATCAAATTAAACTGACAAATGAATTCGGTAATTTTGCTTTGGAAAAATTCAGCACCGGTAAATTAAAACCTGTAATCGATAAAGTATTTAATTGGAGCGAGGCTTTTAAAGCTCATATATATATGGAGGAAAATAAAAATACCGGTAAAATAATTTTAGAAATTAAATAGTCTTGAAAAATAAAAGCAGCTATGTTAATATTCAAAGTTGCGTTAAATAACCTTAATATTTGCTTTATTTAATTAATGATGATGGCCGCCGGCTCCATGTACATGTCCATGTGATAGTTCTTCAGGAGTTGCATCTCTAAGATTCAACAGCTCCACATCAAAAGTAAGTGTTTGCCCGGCAAGCGGATGGTTAAAATCCAGAGTTACATTATCCCCTTCAATATTTTTTATTGTGAACGGCATCTGTCTGCCTTCCGGGGTATTTGCATAATATCCCATTCCGATTTTTAATTCGGTTCCTTCCGGGAATTCCGATTTATTTACCACTTGAATTGCAGATTCAGAAAATTTCCCGTATGCATTCTCAGGTTCTAAAACTACGGTACGCTTACTTCCAATCAACATCTCTCCAATGTTTTCTTCCAGCTTTGGTAAAATTTGTTCGCTTCCGCTTATAAACAAAAACGGTTCATCTTTCGTTGTCTCTTCAATTATATTTCCTTCTTTGTCCTTAAGAGTAAAATTTATTGCTACTACCTGGTTTTCTTTAAGAGGCATTTTATTCCTTTTAGATAAATGAATGTATTATTGATTAATTTTTTTTAAAATAAATATACTTTTTAAAATGTCAGTCAATACTATTATTCTTTATAAATATCTTTACTGTTATAATCGGTTTGCTTCGGTTCCCAATCAATACCGTCGCACGGCAGAAAGACTTTAGTAGGATGCTTATCGTACAACATGCACAAGATTGCGGATTTATCAAAGTGAGTACATGTAGAACAAAGAGTAGATTCAAGAATTTCTTTATTCTTAGATTTAAAGAGATTATAATGTATTACTGCAGGATGAATAATAACAACATAAATAGCAAGGACCTCAATCATCCACCAGAAATTAGAACTAAAATATCCTTGAAGTATCCATAAAACAGGAATAAGTATCGTTATACGTATAATTGTCCAAAAAATTATTTCACCCATATCAAACTCTCATCATATTATCATAAATTACATCATTTCAAACTTCAAACAAAAGATAGTTATTGATTTGGTAATAATAAAGCGTATATTTTATTTTTGTCAAAGAAATTGATAAAAATAATTTCGTTATAATTAATTTTTCGTTAAATCATTATAAGAATCCCCCTTTTTTCATTGTTAACATACTTGTAGTTATAGTAATAAAGTATTATAATTAAACAGTTTTCATAATAATTTTATATACTTGCCTGTATTTAGGGTTTTTAGATAAATAATGTAAAACAAATTTTGGAAAAATTTGCAGGGGAGGGGTATAAAATTATTTATAATTTCTATTAAATAGCTTATTTTTGTATAAATTGGAAATGAAGTATTATAAATGGAGTGTCCGCGAAGAATTTGCTTTCAATAAAATCAAAAATTAAAAGATGAAATAATATTTTGTGAAAAATTCATTAATAATTTGTAATTCATTAAAAAGTAGTGATAATAAAAAAGCCTTAAGAAAAAATTCTTTAGGCTTTTGTGAGCGCGGGTGGGCTCGAACCACCGACCCTCTGCTTAAAAGGCAGATGCTCTACCCCTGAGCTACGCGCCCATTTTTAAGAACTACAAATATAGTTATTCAAGAATTTTATTCCAAATAGCGAAGATGTTAAATTAAATTTTATATTACATTATGCAAAAAAACTCAAAGATACTTGTATGTGATGACGATGAAACCTTATGCTACTTATTAAAAGAGCAGTTAATTGAAGAAGGATTTTCTGTTGATACTGTGTATGACGGCGGTATGGCAATAGATTCAATTAAAAGAAAAAACTATGATCTTCTATTGCTTGACTTAAATATGCGCGACGTTCAAGGGGAAGAAGTTCTTAAGTTCGTTTCCGATTATAATTCATCAATTCAAGTTGTTATTTTAAGTGCACAATCGGAGATTAAAAATGCTATTGAGTGCATTAAATTAGGAGCTTACGACTTTATTGCCAAACCTTATAATTTTGACGAATTAATTTTAACTGTAAATAGAGCACTTGAACACAAAGATCTTTTGGTAAAAACCACGCTGCTTTCCGAGCAAGTAGATAAAAAACTTTCCACCCGAATAATAGGAAATAGTCAGGAATTACAAAGAGTAATAAGTCTTGCTAAAAAATCAGCGATTTCTGATTCCAACATCTTAATTGAAGGGGAAACCGGAACCGGTAAAGAATTAATGGCGGAATATATTCATAAACATTCTTCGCGGAACGAAATGCCTTTTGTTGTGATTAACTGTGCTTCTCTTCCCGATCAATTAATTGAAAGCGAATTGTTCGGGCATGAAAAAGGCGCATTTACGGATGCGAAAAATACCAAACAGGGATTAGTGGAAATTGCTCACGGCGGAACTTTATTCCTCGATGAGATTGGTGAATTGAGTCTTGCCTTGCAGCCAAAGCTTTTAAGATTCCTGGAAAACGGCGAGTATAGAAGGATCGGGGGAGTTACAAATTTAACTTCAAATGTTAGAGTAATAGGCGCTACAAATAGAAACCTGCTTGAAGAAGCAGATAACAAGAACTTTAGAAGAGATTTATTATTCAGATTAAATGTAATAACGTTAACTATTCCTCCTTTGAGAGATCGAAAAGAAGATATTTTAGTACTAACAAATCATTTTTTAGAAACCAAGTCGGCAATAAGATCTCCTAAAAAACTTTCGCCGGAAGCAGAAAAAGTATTATTAAAGTATGATTTCCCGGGCAACATAAGAGAACTGGAACATGTAATTGAAAGAGCTCTTATATTTGCCGAGGGAGAATATATTGAACCTGAAGATTTAAATTTACCAATAAATAATTACCAGGATTCTGCAAAAAAGTCTTATAGAGATTATGATGAGGATGATCGAATTATAAGCATTGAGGAATTAGAAAAAAAACATATAGCAAAAGCATTAAAAGTAAATAGTTGGGACAGAGCTCAAACTGCCAGTCAACTTGGAATAAGCCCAAAAACCCTATATACCAAAATTAAAAAGTATGAACTTAAGCAAGAATAATATCTAATGCGTGAGCGTACAAACTTACAATACGCTCTAACAGAGCTGGCCGAATCTGAACATATTTTCATTGCTATCGCAGATAAAGATCAAAAAATTACCTGGTGCAGCAAAGGCTTTAAAAGTAATTTCGCTTCTAAAAAAATTATTGGTACAACAATTGTTAAACTATTTAACCTGCCTTCACCTATCAATTTTACTGCACATAATAGGAAATCGGTAACCTTAAATATTCCCGGTAAAAACAAAAGTCTAACGGTGTCCGGTTTTAAATCGAAAAATAAGACATCGGAATATCTTCTTAAAATAGAACAAATAGAGACACGAAAGAAAATAAACAATATAGAGCCGGCAAAGAAAAATATAGATTTACAGTTTCCAAAAGAACTTCAGCAGATACTTACCTTGCTGGTTAAAGAAAAATCATTATCACATTTATCCGAAGAGATTTTAAAGAAATCAGCAGATTTAAGTAAAAGTTTTTTCGGGATGGTAGTTTTTCTTGATGAGGATAACAAAAAATCAGATTTCATATTTTATGATCCGGGCAAAGAACTAACAAATAAGAAGGATCTGGAAAAAGAAACACAAAGCAATTTACAATTCATAAATAAATGGCTGGACCGAAACAAACACACCTTAATAGTTCTAAACCGGCAGGAAAATATCGGTTATAATTTAGCTTTACTATTCCAATGTAAAACCCTCGCAATCTCACCGTGCTTTTTTGACAACAAATTGCTGGCATCAATAATAGTTGGGAAAAAAAATAATTATTATGATGAGTTGGAGATTAATTATTTAGAGCAATTTGCTGCACTGCTCTCATTTGCAATAAGCAGCATACGTACAAGAGAATTGAATACCGCACTGGAAAACCGTCTTCTTCAAGCACAGAAATTGGAAACAATCGGAAAATTAAGCAGCGGCATGGCACATGATTTCAGCAATTTGCTCTCAAGCATCTTCGGAAGCTTAAATTTATTAAAGAAAAAAATTCCGGAAAAAGAAGATGTTTACCGTTTACTGGATAATATAGAAAATTGCTCAATCCGGGCAAAGGATTTAACAAAGGGTTTGCTTTCTTTTGGTAAACCTACTCCTAAAAGAAAGGAGCTGATTAAACCGAATATTTTATTAACGGAAATTTCAAAGGTTATAATACAAACATTTCCGGCTAAAATTTCATTTAAAGGTAATTTTGAAAAAAATCTTTATGACATGCTGGGAAATGCAACTGAAATATATCAAGTCCTGCTCAATTTATGTGTAAATGCAAAAGAAGCGATTGACGGAAAAGGTGAAATTACACTTACTGCAAAAAATTTAACAGTTAATAAATCGAATCAAGTAAATTATCCTTTATTAAATACGGGCAATTATATTTCGTTTTCTATTCATGATACGGGAGCAGGAATCAGCGAAGACAATTTGACCAAGATTTTCGATCCTTATTTTTCAACAAAGGACAAAAAAACAGGCTCTGGCTCAGGACTGGGCTTGTATGTAACTTACGGGATCATTAAAGCACATAACGGGCATATCGAGGTTTCAAGCATCCTAAATGAAGGAACAACATTCGATGTTTATATCCCTGCGTATGAACCAACGGCTGTAAGCAAATCTTCTCCTACAGAAAAGATTATTTTGCTTGCTGATGACGAAATAATGCTAAGAGATTTATTGGCGGAACTTTTAGAATCGTACGGCTACAATATTATAAAAGTTTCAACTGGTTTGGAAGCTTTAAAAATTCTCACCGAGGAAATAAAAGTAGATTTAGCTATTATTGATTACAATATGCCTGAAATGAACGGTATTGATTGTATAGAAAAGATAAGAGATTTGAAAATAAAAACACCCATAATTTTATCATCGGGCAGCCTTACTTTGGCAGAGGAAATAGACAGCAGGAAAATGAGGATAAGCGGTGTACTATCAAAACCATATGAATTTGAGACAATGCTGGCTACTATTCAAAAACTAATCTAATGGTTCCTTAATTTTATCATCACATTCAACCATCTTTATATTCTTAACATAATCGGCAAAGACAGGTTTTTTAATTGAATTAAGTTGGTTAAGAACATCATTTATTTCTTTAACAGCGGATTCAATATATGCAAGTCTTTTTAATATTGAATCTTTTGACAACTCTTCTTTTTTCAATTCTCTTTTTATAGCAGCTGTTGAAAGGCTCATCAAAGTAAGCGGCTGTTTTATTTTATGATTAGCGGTTACAACAGTTGCAGCGAATGTGTTTTTCTGTTCTGCTTCAATTAATAACTTATGCGCCTCTACTAATTTGAGTGCAGAATTTACTCTGGCAACCAGTTCAATTCTATTGAACGGCTTCTTTATATAATCGAATGCACCCGCCTCTAGTCCTTCTTTTGTATCTTCCGCACCTGACTTAGCCGTGACAAGTATGATCGGTATATTAGAAGTAGATGGTTCCTTTGTTAATGTTTTTAATACATCTAAACCCGATATTTCAGGCATCATTACATCTAATAGAATTAAATCAGGCAAATTACTTAATGCCTTATCAATTGCTGTTTTACCGTCGTATGCGGTTATAACCTCAAACCCTTCACGCTCAAGCCTATCTTGAAGCATAAAAACATTTTCCGGCAAGTCATCTACTACAAGTATTTTTTTCATTTCAGCTAATCTTTAATTTTGAAAACAGTCTCTCAATTTTAAAAGCAAGAACACCGGAGTTCACTGGCTTTGCTATATAATCGTTAAAGCCGTTTCTTAATATAACAGCTTTATCACCCAGCATAGCTTTTGCAGTAACTGCAAATACAGGTATTTTCGCCCATTGATCATTTTGTCTTATCCTATGTAAAGTCTGAAATCCATCCATTCCGGGCATCATAATATCCAGCAGTATTAAATCCGGGATTTTTTGCTCCAATGCTTTTATACATTCTGTACCGCTTTTCGCCAGTGATGTTCTGCAATAGCAAGCTTGTACTATTTCATTTATTGTAAAGAGAGTATCAGCATCGTCATCAACGATTAAAACTTCTCCATGATACGTTTTATCTGGTACTTCATCGATAGATTGTTCCTCAATATTTATTTGATCTTCTACAAGCCCAACTGATTCTTGGCTATACTTATAATCCTCTTGAATTTTTAACCTATCTCTGACAACTTTTAATACATCAAGAGGGTGGCCTTTCGATTTGATTGTAATATCCTCGACAATATTGTTGAGAGAATTTCTTTCTTCCTCGGTTAGATCTTTTGCAGTACTAATAATAATTGGAATATGCTTTGTGTCCCGATTGGATTTTAACTTATAAGACAGTGTAATGCCGTCGACATTAGGCATTATCAGATCCAGAATTATCAAGTCCGGCTGAACTTCCAGTATTTTACTAAAAGCAAGCTCGCTATCTTTTATATATTCAATTCTAATGTTGTCATTTTTAAATGCATTTTTAAATTTATCGAACTCCAGTTCATCATCATCAACAAGCACAATTTTCTCAATTTTCTTTTGTGCCAGATTTTCAAGTCTATCAAATGCCGACAGCAGCTTTTCCGGTGAAATAGGTTTGACAAAATATTCATATGCATTTAATCCAACGCCTAAATTTTTATCGCTGAGTATTGATATTAAAATTACCGGAATATCTTTAGTAATTGGATCATTCTTCAATTCGCGTAATACCATCCAGCCGTCTTTTTCCGGCATCATAACATCGAGTGTTATTGCAAAAGGCTGTAGTTTTATTGCTTTTTGAACGCCTTCGTCTCCGTTAGATGCATAAGCAATTTCATACCCCTTAGTTATTAAATATTGACCGATAGTGTAACGAACTTCCGGATCATCGTCAATAATTAATATTGGATTCTTATGATTCTTTATAAGAGTGCGGACGTTGATTTTTGCTGCTTTATATATTTCATGTGTTTTTATAAAATTTAAAGGAATGATAAAAGTAAATATTGAACCTTTATGCAATTCGCTTTTTAATGTTAAACTGCCGCCAAGCAGTTCGGCAATTTTTTTACATATAGCCAATCCTAATCCCGTTCCGTTATACTTTCTCGCCGTCGAAGTATCAAGTTGGCGGAATTCTTCGAATATAACGGCCTGATCTTTTTCGGATATACCTATACCTGAATCAATTACTTCAAATTTTAACTGTTTATTGTCAATTGTAGATACGTGTAATTCAACAGAACCTCTTTCCGTAAACTTAACTGCGTTACCAAGCAAATTAAATAATACTTGAGTAATTTTGTTACGATCGGTACTGATGATAATGCCTGTATTTATGCTTTTAATTAATTTAAATGCAATTTCTTTTTGGGAAGCAAGAGGAAGAATAGAATTTTCAAGATCTTTTAGCAGCTCATCCAGCGGTACTTCTTCGCTGTGAATTTCCATTTTGCCGGCTTCTATTTTGGAAAGATCCAAAATGTCGTTAATTAAATTCATCAATCTCTTACCGCTTTTTAATACTACTTCCATTCTTTCGCGATTTTTGCCCCGGAGATTTCTATCCTCCAAAATCAATTCTGTTAAACCAAGTATGGAGTTCATCGGAGTTCTCAATTCATGAGACATGCTTGCTAAAAAATGAGATTTTAATCTTGTACCTTCTTCAGCTTTTTCTTTTTGAATCTCAAGCTCATCGGCTTTCTCTTTAAGCTGATTATGCAGTTCCAATAGTGTTTCATTTTGTCTTTTTACTTGAATATTTTGCTTCTGATAATCATCATTCAGATTCTTTAACTCTACTACCAAATTTTCCAATTGAACCAAGGCCATTGCATTTGTTAATCCTATAGCCAATTGTTCCTTAATTTTCGACAAATATTCCCTTGCCTCAATTGATGGATTGCTAATTGACCCCAATTCGAGAATTGCTATTACTTTATTATTATAAATAATGGGCTGAATTAATACACTTTTAATTTCTAGTGAAATTACACCTGTTGAAATTACCGGGAGACTTTCTTTAGAAGTTATTTCAATGGTTTCATGGTTTTGAAGTATAGACTCCAGAACTTCAGATTTGTCGTGAAGTGAAAATTCCTTAGTAAGCCCATATGTGCTGATCAGATTCAGTTTGTTATCTTCAATAGTATATAATGCGCCGATAGTAAAATCACAGGTTTTTATTATTTTTTTAAGAACTGCTTCCGATATTTCATTAAGAGTTGGATTTTTATTTATTAAAGTAATAAACTCCGAATATTCATTTTTAGATTTTTCATTCTTTTGAAGTTCATCAAGCATCGTATTAAAAGCCCCTGCCAGTTCTCCCAATTCATCTTTGCTTTTAACGTCAATTTTATATTGAAAGTTTCCGTCTTTAGTTGTTTTTGTAGCGTTACTAAGTTGAGTTATTTGTTTTCTTATTTTATCCGTAAAAACCAAAGTAAGTATAAGTGATAATATTAATCCGGCTAGTCCAATTATACCAAGTAAATATTTTACACTTGTCCTTAAATCTGCAACTTCGTTAAGATTTGTAAATATCAAAAACTGAATTTGGCTATGCGGAATAAAATCTAAAGATGGTTTATAGATAGTTGCTAAAATATCTGCCGATTCACTTTGTGCCGAATAAATATCGAAATTATGTTTATTATTTAAATCTTTGCTGGCATTTTTTAAAACAACCAATAGCTTTTGATTTGCCAACTCATTAGAAATTTCTGTTGGAGAACCTTTCCAGACTACCGCAACTTCCGCATTAATTTTGCCGGAAATATTATTTAAAAAACTACTGGATAAAATTCTTCCATAATAATAAGTTTTATTATTAGGTAATTTAGCACTTTCAATTACCGCCAAAGGATTGTCTTTGATAAAATCTTGTATAGTTAATGTAGAATTCGGGAAATATACATTACTATTATATATCTTGTCCTGAATTTTAGTAGTATCATTACTTCCCGTGTTGAAAATAAAATCTAAATTTTTTGTTTTGGAATTCTGACTTTTAAAAACCTCAGCAATATTGTTATTTGCTAAATAATAAAATTCACTCTCGGCGTCCTGCATCATGCTTCTGAAAGTATAAATAAATTCGTTTGCAGAGTTTAAAAGGTATTTGGATTGCTGTGATGAAAGGACATTATACATTATCGAATAATAAGCTATCGCAGAGCTTACCAAAATTATTGCTACTATAGCAAAGTTAATCAACAAGATGCGAAGGCTTATTTTCATGGCTTAAGAATCTCTTTGAAGTACTTTTCTGATGGTTATTAGTAGTTCATCAAAATCATACGGCTTGCTTATAAAATCCGTAGCCCCTAATTTAGCCGAATCTATAGCGCTTTTAACATCAGCATAAGCCGTTAGAACAATTACTTTTGATTTAATTTCTTTACTTTTTAGCTCCTTCAGTACATCAAAGCCATCCTTACCGGGCATTTTAAGATCTAAAAGAATAAGATCGGCAGGTTTTTTATTTAAATGTTCAAAAGCATCGTTACCGTCGTTTATATATTCTGCATCATATCCTACTTCTGCTAACTCCTCTTTTAACACTGTGCACAGGTTAATATCATCATCTATGATTAATATTGATTCCATTTGTCATCTGTTATTGGTCATTGTTAGGATTTTTACTGGTCTGAGATTGTAATTGTTTAATCCTTTCTCTCTCAAGTTGCAGTTCATCTTTTAATGGCGTAGTTGACTGAGGAGTAGCTAATCTTTGCTGAATTGAAGGAACAAGGTCCGCTTTAATTAATATAACCAATTCTTTTTTATTTACTACGTTATCTTCATAACCAAAAATATATCTCAGCCCGAAAAACCACCAAGGCAGATCTTTCAAAAACGGCACGCCTGCGCGAATCTTTGATGTTTGATTAAAGAATAATCCGCCTATCACAGTCTCCTCACCGTTCAACAATACTACTTTAGTATCGGCAGCAGTTTTATTAATAATAGTTTGAGTCGGATCCGGAACAAAAGAACTTCTTTCTACATGAATTTTAAGCAAAATATAACTAACTCCATTTTGCTGTAAAATGTATGGAGTAACAGTAACAATGGAACCAATTGAATAAAACTTTTGAATTATGTTTCCGGAAAAATCTTTCTGATTAATTGCTATATCCTGGCCATCTTGCAAATGAGCTTCCGTTCCATCTAAAACCGTAACATTTGGGCTGGTTATTATTTCACCGGCATTGTTATTTTCAAAAAATTTGAATATAGCTGTTGCAGTTCCGTAAAAACTACCGGCATTAAAACTGGAATTTCCGTAAACATTGAAATCTTGCTGCGTTTTGGGATTGGTAATTGCAGTAGCAGATATCGAAGTAGAATCCGGAGAAAAACTGAATGAATTTACACCAAGACTAAGTCCTGATTTAGTAAACAAACTTTGCCAATTCATACCTAATTGCTTTTCTTTTGCAACATCAGCCTCAAAAAATACGGCTGAAATTTTTACTTCCTTGGCTGTTATTGGAACATAAGTAGCTGTAGCTTGTTGAGATAGATTATCCGAAGGTCTTTTAATAATAATTATATCCGGTTTTTCTTCGTACATTAAGCCTTCCATTTTGACAAGAACAACCATAGCCTTAAAATAATTCATATTGTTAATATTAAGCCCAATTGCAGAATCTATTTTTACAACCGAGACTATTTTCTTTCCCGTCATTTTTTCACTCACTTTGCTTAGCAACGCGATTGCCTGGTTAAATGAAATGTTGGAGGAAAGGGAAATAAGTTCTTCGGGATTTTGGCTCCTTAGAGTTTTTTCCAAATACTCTTGAGAGAAAATCTGTGCTGATAAAATCATCGTAATTATTGCTGTAAAAATTATTGTTTTCATATTGCATTCTCTCTTTTATTTTTTCTTGTTCGAGTCATCTTTTTGCAAGGTGAGATTAACTTTATCAATAATACCTCCCTTATTCAATATAAAGCTTACCGAATTATGAGCATAATCTATTTTGGTGAGATATCCTAAATATACTTGCTGACCTTCCCATAACAAATATGTATTTCCTTTGCTGTCCGAAAGAAACGCACCCTCCGGGATAAGTGCCAGTAATTTTGCGCCCTGAACATCCAATAAGTTATCCAAATTTGGGGGTATTTGATTTCTTATTAACGGATAAAAATCATCATATATAGTTGGAGCACTAAGGTTATTTTCAACAAATGACGGCGGCGCAAATCTATTGTTATCGGAAAAATATACATCTACAAGCATCGAAAAACCTACAAGGAAATTAGGTATTCCGTCCTTTGATGTTGTAATAGTGTTACTCATTAACACTTTATTAATTTTTTTAAGTTCCTTACTCTGTTCAATTGCATATATTAATTTGTATACTTCATTAAAATCCCCATTGCCGTTAATTTTATATTCATAATAATAGAAATTCCGATCTTTATTTCTTTGATTAAATTCAACGTTTACATGAGTATTTTCTGAAAAATCGGCGGTTACTTTATTTACAAAAGTAAAGAACTTTATTGATGATAAGTTTTGCGGTATATTGAATCTTCTTGAAGCCAGGACAGAATCCATGACAGCGGCTCTTTTCTGAAGCTGCTGGTACTCCGTGGTTAATTGTCCCGTGTTATAATGGTTTGCTTTTAGCTCTGTAAGTTTTTTATTGTCTTTTTTTATTTTGCCGCCCTGAAATACATAAATGTATATACCTCCGGCTAAAAGAATTACAATTAATAAACCTACGAGCGCTAGGGTATTTTTTAATTTTCTATTCATGCTGATTTTTCTGATAAGTGTTTTTATTAAATGTTAAATTAAATTTATAAGCATTTTTCTCTCTAAGGGATTCAAAATCAACACTCTTTAATTCCGCTGTTTTCAAAAAGTATGCAAAATCAGTCAATGTAGTTTTATTGAGAGAATAACCTTGCAGAACAATGTTATTAGCATCCTGGCTTAAACTTGTCAGCCACATCTCTTTCCTAGGTCCAAAGAATTCCGAAATCTTACGGAAAACATTTGACCATACGCCGGTTCCTGCCGAAGCCGAATCCAGAATAGTCTGCGTCTGAGCAAAGTTAGCTATATTACTCTTAATATTATTTATTTTACTAACAATAGCTTGATTTTTATGTAATAATAATGTCTGTTGAGCTATTTGATCATTAAGCCTATTAATTTTAATTTGATTTACTAAAAGACGTTGTGTAATAAAGAAAGTAGCAATGAATAATATGGGAAGCATTGCAAATCCATGCCAGGCAAACTGGAAAACTTTTTGATCCTCTTTAACATATTTTGGTAAGAGATTTATTCCTTTGTGAATTTCATCCAGATCATCAAAATAATCATTAGCCGTTGCGAACGGAATACTATAGGAGGATAATTTTTCTTTTGTCTCATCATCGATTAAAGAAAGATCCAGCTCGTCAAACTCTAATCTGGAAACATTAGCTTCCGGAAATGTACCGTAAAAAGAAAGGATTAAGTTTTCAGAATCATCCTCTCCGCAAACGATGATATTATCAAGTGAGGTAATACCGCCGTTCTCCATTTCCAATAAAATTTTGGAAAAGTATACATCATATGTATGAAGATTAACAGTACCTACATCCAGAGTTGCCCCGATATGCTGTAATTTCCTTCCTTGCAAGAAGATCAATTTGCTATACTCTTTACCAATATATACTATCAAAGAATGGTCATCAGGGAAGAATTTTTTTCTTTTAGCAACATAATATGCTAAAGATATATCAGCACTTTTTACCGAAGGAATTTTATAATACCTTTTACCGTTATAGGCAGCTAAAGAATTAATTAATTTTATGCAGTTTACTTCTCCGCTTAGAAATACGGATAATATAGACTTATCAGCTAATTCAGTATATCCTAAATTTTCTTTATCGATACTAACGTTTTTTGATTCCTGTATATCAGTAACGATTTCCTGCGTAAGTTTTGTTGATTTTCCCGCCTTCGCTCCTTCAAAAACATGATAATAAATTGCGGGTTCGGTTAAAGCGGGAATAAATTCACTTTTTTTGAGATTAAAACCGCTAAGTGTAGCGCTCATAAGGCTCACGCTTGAACGGCTAAGCTCTTTATCCTTAGGGCCCTTAGTGCCCAATGAATCCTCAAACGATAATTCCTGGCCGTCAATTTCTAAAGTTGTAACAGCTGAATCAACATCCATAGTGGGCTGAACAACCTCAAAATTAGCCGCCTTTAGTACTTTGATTTTATCTTTGTCTTTTGAAACGACAGCTATTTTGGTATCGTTTCCTTCACAATAAGTACATATTAATGTTTTCATTTACATTGCCGATAAATTTTGCTGAATTCTTGTTTTATTATTTGCATACGCAACAGCATTTTCTAATGAAATTTGTCTGCTAAGATATAATCTTTTTAAATCTTGTTCCATAGTAATCATTCCTTGAGAGGAGCCTTGATTTATCATCATATAAATTTCACTTGTATTATTGTTTTTTATAGCCGCCCTTACACTAGGAGTTACAATTAATACTTCTTTAGCTAATACTCGTTTACCGTCCAAACTTGGAACCAGCTTCTGAGAAATAATAGCAATTAAAACATCTGCAAGTCTATTTCTAACACGATCCTGTTCGCCGGGATGCATCTCAGCTACAATTCTATCAATAGATTCAACTGCAGAAGAAGTGTGCAATGTTGAAAACACTTTATGACCTGTATCAGTCACTTCGAGCGCAGCTAAAATTGTATCCGGGTCTCTCATTTCTCCGATTACTATAATATCGGGATCCTGTCGTAAAGATTGTATAACCCCGTCTTTAAAGGAAATTACATCCCTGCCGACTTCCCTGTGCTTTATGAGGGAGACATTGGATTTATGAACATATTCAATAGGAGAAGCTATAATTACAATATGTGCCGGGTCTATTTTGTTATGAGCATCAATAACAGCGTCTAATGTTGTTGATTTTCCTGATCCCGTAATACCGGTTACTAATGTTAAACCGAATTTTATATAAGAGTGGCTTAACGTCTTAAGTACGCTGGGATGAAAGCCTAAACTTTCTACTGTTCTTAAATTTGAATTAATGGCTCTCATGTTTAAAGTGAGAGAATCAAGATCAAAATATGCATCTGCTCTAAACCTTATATTAATCTTTTTCCTTTCATAAAAGAAGGAATAACTAAAATCTAAATTTTTTGTAACCGCCAAAAATTTTCTTTGGTTCGTATTAAGCATTGTAATAATTAGCAAAGCAGATTCATCTTCCGTAAATGTAGGAAAGTCTTTAACCCTTTCTTTTTTACCGAATATTCGCATCCAGATATATCCGCTGTTTCCGTGTCCGCCGATTTCTATATCCGAAGCATCTTTTTCTACCATATTAGTTAAAAGCCGATTGATGAAATTTCTTAAGACGTTTCTGTCTTCATTACTAATACTCTCTATATTCTCAAAAAGATAGGTAACTCGATCAGGCCCGAAAAAATGCGAAGGGATGCCCGCAACAAACTCACTTAAAATTGTTTTTACTTCTGGAAAGAGCACGTGGATTCTTTCTATAAGTTTTGAAATCTAAATTATTATCTTAAACGGAGAAAGACAAGCAGATTTTAAAAAAATTTCAAATCTGCTTGAACATTTTTTCTCGCAAAAAACCAATTTTAATTTATTATCGATAAATACTTTTTATTCTTCGGTTGTTGAAGCGAGAACTTCTTCTATAGAACTTAATCCCAGCTTAACTTTTTCCAGGCCGGCTTCCCTAAGATTAAGTGTACCGTCCTTCCTTGCCTGTATACGAATCTTCTCTTCATCAACTTCAATACCGGAACGAACTATAATTTGTCTTATTTCTTTAGTGAAATATAATGCTTCATGAATTGCAATCCTACCTTTATATCCCGTTCCATTACATTTTTCACAGCCGTTAGGCTCATATATCGTATATTTTTTCCATTCATCAATATCTAATTTGGCAGCACTCATTAAATTTTCATCATATTCAACAACCTTTTTTTTGCAGTCCGGGCATAATCTTCTGATTAGCCTTTGAGCGACAATTATGTTGATTGCATATGCAATGAGGAATGGCTCTATTCCCATCTTATACAAACGTGCAACTGCACTCGGGGCATCGTTAGTATGCAGTGTCGAGAATGTTAAGTGCCCGGTATTTGCTAATTTTATAGCAATATCGGCAGTCTCTTTATCTCTCATTTCACCGACTAAAACAATATCTGGATCATGTCTTAATATCGATCTAATTGCTTGTTCAAAATTCATTCGATAACCGATTTTTAACTGACGCGCACCTTCAATTACATATTCAACAGGGTCTTCCACGGTTAAAACATTTACAGTTGAATCTATAACCTGGTATAATGCAGCTACCAGAGTAGTACTTTTTCCGCTTCCGGTAGGACCCGTTAATATTACCATACCCTGCGGTTGATTAATAGCCTTTTGAAAAGCGCTTTTTGCATAACCGGTTAAACCAAGTTTATCAAGATCTTTAATTACTTTTCGGTCGTCAAGAATTCTTATAACGACACTTTCAAATTTATTTTTTAATTCCGTTCCGACCATAGGAAGGACGGAAACACGAAATCTTATAATATGGTTATCAATTTCTCTTTGAATAAAACCATCCTGTGCTCTTTCTCTTTCAAACCTGTCCATACCTTTGGAACGATCTTTTACCACGGCAATAACAGCTTCCGGCAACGTATTTTCCTGGACATGCCACAACTGAAGGTTGCCGTCTAACCGCATAACTATTTCAGTTTTATTGCCGGACTTGGGCACAAAATGTATATCACTAACACCTTTTCTAACACCTTCTATAAGAGCAGCTTCAACTAAATTGATGAGAGCGCTTTTATTAATTTCAGCATCCAGCGCCTGCTCATCAAGTGCATTTTCATCTTTATCAATTTCAATTTCAGTTTCGGCTTCTTCCATCATTTTAAGGTATACATTTTCCGGCGGAAGAATTGTCTGAATCAATCTTTCATAATCCCTTTTACGGATGAACATTACCTCATATTTCTTCGCATTCAATCCAAAAGCAATTTTAGGAATATTCCTCTCCGTCGGATCGATTGCGGCTAATATAAGCTTGTCTTTTATTCTTTCATCATATTTATAGGGAATTATCTTATGTTCAAGTATTTGCGCCTTTAGCTGATCGCCGACATTATTTATCATATGCTTGATTGAATCTAATCTTTCCGGCGGAATTTCATCCTCCGGCAGCTCTAATTCACGGAAAGCATAAAGGACAGCTACTTCTCTGAAAATTAAATCATGATCGTATTTAAAATCTTGAACTAAAATTTGAGCAAGATTTCTTTTTATCTTGCTCTTATCATTTGCTTTGGCATTTAAGGCTCTTTCAAGCATGACAGAATCAATAATACCTTTTTTAAATAAAAGATATCCAATTTTATCGGTCATTTCTAAATTAGTTTCTATCATGCTATATTTCTTTCAACAACAACGGTTTTACTTGATACGCCTGCAGGATTCGGATGAATGGTTGCAGTTTCAGCAGAAACTAAAGTTAATAAAATCATTACTACCATTATTATCATTGCAATAAAAACTTGCACTATTTCTATAAAGTTTTTTAGTTTATAAACAGTTTCAGCTTCATAATAATTTGCTAATTGAAGAGATGTATTTTTTATAGTTCCGGTTTCTTCTCCGGAATGAAGCCTTGAAAGTGCTGTTTCGGTAAATACGCCACATGCTTCAAATGCATCTGTTATTCCTTTTCCCTTTTTAACCATTAAGGGAATTGCAACATTCTTAATTCTATCTTCGAAGTACTTATTACCGGTTGCCTCGGCTGCAATTCTTACTGGTTCAATGCTTTCGGCGGAACCACTGTATAGTGTATAGAATACTCTGCAATATACTTCAATTATAGTTTTGTGAATTAATGTTCCTATTACCGGAATTTTTAACAGATATTGGTCAAACAAGAATGCGCCTTTTTTTGTTTTTATATATCTCCAAAAAATTATCGGCGGAACAACAAATAAAATAATAATTAAGGTACTATGATCTACTAAAAAATAACTCATATTAAGGGTAAATTTTGTCATAGGAGGTAATGGAATTTTAAATCTCACGAATAGTTTTGCTGTTTCAGGGAAAATATATGCTACGTAAAACAAGCAAGCTATAAAAAGTACAAACATAGTAACCATTGGCGTGATCAAAGCGCTTCTTAAACTTTTTTTAAATTCCTGCCGCCTTTCAAGAAATTTCGCGGTTGCTTTGTAAATCTCGGTCATATTACCGCTTTTTGATGCTAAACCCAACATATATGCTGTAAACTTACCGAACACTGATTGATATTTTAAAAAGGTTGCTTCGCTGTCGGCTCCCTTTTTTAAATCGTTATTAATTTCTTTTAATGTTTCCTTAAGAGTTTTATTCTGAGTATCATTTATAAGAAGAGTCAATATTTCACTATATGCTAATTTTTGATCAAGTAATTCTGCACTTATTTTTACGAATGTTACTATCTCTGCCGTTGGGGGTTTCATCTGTATATCAAGTAATTTCCGATATACTGAAATTACTTCATATCCAAGCCTAGAAAGAGCTTCTTCAACTTCTGTTTTTGTAAATGCTTTTTGTTCTCCAGTTATCGGTTTATCTTTTCCTTTTCTTACCTTATATAAGAAAGTAACTTTTTTCTGGATGTTTTTTATTTTCAACCGGTTTTTTTCAGCCAAATGGTGAATTTTTTTCTTTCCTTCTAAAGCCGACTCAGCTGTTAATGAACCGGATATTGCCTGACCGTTTATATTTAGTGCTGTAAATTTAAATTCAATCATAATATTCACTCTTTATAATATCTGCTGATAGGATTTAATTATCCTATCAGCTTTATAATTTTAACTAACTATTAAAAAATTAATTTAGTTAAGGATTAATCTTAGACGTAATATTTGTCGGAGTCACCGTTGTGGTAACCGTCCACGTGTATCCCGATCCGGTTAATGGAGTTCCAGTAATTGTAACCTTTTGATCAGCTACATTTGCAATATATGTCCCATTTCCTGTAGTATCTAACAATGCCGGTACAGCCCATTCAGCAGGTGCACCATTAGCGGTACTAAAAGCATTTCCGCCGCCGCCCATTGCAACCGGCTTCTTGTAAAACTGCTGCGCCATTGCACCCAGGTTTGTGCAGTCGGAAACCACTCCGTCTTTGGCAGAGCTTTCTGCATTTGCATTAAATAGGTTGATACCTACTACAATGGCGATACCAACTATGATAACGCCAAGAACGATTAAAAGAAGTTGTTGTTGACCCATTTTTTCTCCTTACATGTTGTTGTTAAATTTTGTTATACATTTAAAAGAATTATTCGTATAACAATTATTATTTATTAATTTATAATGTTTGTAGTATAAGAATCTGGATATACAGTTGTTTGGACTTTAACCGAATCTGTTCCGTTAACCGTTTCATTGCCTGTGCCTGTAATAATTACATGATCGTCATACACTTGTGCATCATAAGAACCACTAGCAGTACTTCTTACTTGAGTAGGTACTATCCATCCTGTAAATGATCTTCCGCCTCCACCGAGCATAGCCGGTTTTTTATAATATTCAATTGCTGTTGAAGCTAATGTTGTACATTCGTTAATAATTACTGTTCTCTTTTGCTCGATTGCGTTCTGTCTAAATATTGTAATTCCAAGAATAACCGCAATACCAACAACTATTACACCCAATACGATAAGAAGTAATTGTTGTTGTCCCATTTTTTTTCCTTTGATTATGATTGTTCTTAGCTATAAAAATAATGCCAATTTTATTTTTTATATTTCTTTATAAAATAAGCGATTATATATCCATACTTAAAGTTTTGGTAGAAATTACCGGCAATTATTACCGTATCGGTAGAATTTGCTTAAATCTAAAAATTCTTTAATTTTTTACACTATTCCAAAGAAATTTCTGCTTTTTATGTGATTTGCAATATAAAAGTAAATATCGTGCCATAGATCTGATTAGCCAATAGTCATAAATATTCATTTTATTTGAGTATTAATTACCTGTTAGGTTAAAATTACCTGTTAAAAAGTAAAATAGAGGTTTTAATAAAGATTAGAGTAAGCTGTTTTTAACAGAATATCTAAGCTCGGCAGAGGCTGTCTTAAAACCGTTAATTTGTCATTCTGAACTTGATTCAGAATCTTTTTTTCAACAATATCGTAATTTTAGATTCCGGATCCCGCCAAAGGACGGGCAAGCAAGCCCGGAATGACACTTTTGAGACAGCCTCTGAATTTATTTTTTATAACATCTGTTTCCTGCCAGGATCGAAGACGACGCAGGGTCTACGGACTCTGCAAGAATGGTCCGTTACAGCCAAGCATTATATAAAGAGGTTTAATAAAAGAAGTATTGATTTAGGCATATTTATAATCATTAAAAAACAGGTATCATTTTACTCTTCAACACTATAATGTTTGTAACTCTAATTATCAATATTAAGTTCACTCTTAAACCTGAATTGTTAATACGTGACTGATTTGGCGATTTATATTTTGAAGGAAAATTTATCTATGAATAAAACTACAAAACAAAGATTGATCTCGTCTAATTAATATCCCGCATTATTCATCTCAAGATATCTAAATTATAATCTTTCTTTTAATTGATTATGAAATCCAATTAACATGACAAAATTATCTACCCAGCATTAGTTAATGATTCATTAAGAAATATGTCATCTTTCAATTCTGCGGTTTAATGTTTCATTTTTATTTTGCGGGTCACTCAATCTCAAAATGAGCATATAGTAAAAACATATCAATAAATTTCAATAATCTTAACATTATGGATTTATCCGCTCTAATAATGTCAGTTTCGAAGTAAAAATTACATCTATAGAATTTGATGAATATATTTAATTGGAAAAAATTTTAAATATAATATAGAAAGTAAAAACCTGATCGGTATTATTTACATATTGTTGCTAATAAGTATTAATAATATTATAAATCATTTCAAATAGGCTACTTGAAATTTGGCTTAATATTTGTACAGTTATCTGAAAATTAAAATCAAAAATCATTTGTAGGTTATTTATAAGTGAATACAGGTCAAACCATGTTAGCGGTCGGAGCAATGATATTGCTTTCTATATTAATATTGAGAGTAAATAATACCTTTTTAACTACAAGCAGTACTTTTATGGACAGTAAATTTGAAATTATGGCTACTTCCATTGCAACTTCGGAAATAGAAGAAATAAGTAAGCTAGCATTTGATAAAAGTACGATTTTAGATTCAACTATTGTACCCGCAACTAGTCTTGCAGATTTAACAACTCCCGGTAATCTAGGACCTGATACAGGAGAAGATCCGAATGACGCTAAAACGTTTAATGATATAGATGATTATAATGGATATACTGTAAACATAAATGCTGATTCTACAATGCCTTCAGCAAATTTTAAGGTAAGATGTGTAGTAAGTTATGTAAATCCAAGTACACCAAATGTTGTTTCAAGTACTGCAACCTGGAATAAAAAAATAACGGTGTATGTTTCCAGTGTTTCTATGCCTGATACAATTAGACTATCGACAATTTATAGTTATTGGTATTTTTAAAGAGGTTATATGGGCTATTCGACAATATTAGATATAATAGGCTCTGCCATAATAGGCGGTTTAATAATGCTTATATTATTCCGTATGAGCGATGCTGCATCTCAAAATACATATAATAACAGTCAGGAATTAGTGGTACAAACCAATCTTACTACTTTAGTAGGAATACTTGAAAATGATTTTAGAAGAATTGGATATTGCAAGCTATATAATAAAATTCCAATATCGAATACAGCAATAATATCTGCAGATTCTACAAGTATCAGCTTTTTAACGGACGTAAATGATACCGGAGATGTTGATACTTTACATTATTATGTTGGACCAACAAGCGAATTAACATCAACGCCAAATCCAAATGATAGACTATTATATAGAGTAATTAATAATGAAACACCAAAAAGTGTTAATCTTGGTCTTACTGAATTTAAATTATTATACTTTGATACCTGGGGAGATACCTTAAAATTTCCTATTGCTACAACTAAAGCAATTACAAGTATTCAAATTAGTGTTCAGGTAGAAAATGCCGAAGCATATGGTAATGAATATGTATCCGCTTTCTGGAGGCAAATTCGTTTAGCAGCAAGAAATTTAACAAACAGGTAGGAGAACTATATGAGCGGAAAAGCAATCTTATTCTTAGTTGTTGGATTCAGTTTAATATTTTTAGTATTAGGGCAAAATTTCGGCAGGATTTCGACAGAAGGGATTGATAATTCAAGCAATTATTTTGAACGAACAGTTGCCCATAATATAGCTTCAAGCGGAGCTAATATAGGAGCAAACCAAATTTTTCTTAATCCTAATTGGACTGCCGGATTAAATAATATTAGTTTCGATGGAGGAGTTCTAAATGTCAGCGTTGATATTATAGATGCATTTCAAAATATAAGAAGAGTTAATTCCATAGGAATTTTCAAGGATGACACTTCAATTGTACAAATTACCTTGCAGCCAAGCTCTTTTGCACAATTTGCTTATTTCTCAGAAAATGAAAATGGTATTAATTGGATAACCGGAGATACTGTCGGCGGACGATTTCATACACAGGATTTTATAACCAGTGATGGTCATCCTGTTTTTATCGGAAAAGCTACCTCCTATAGAGGCATTAAATATGCAACCGGAAGCAAAACAGCTGACAGTCCAATTTTCGATGGTACTTTTGGGCGTGACTCTATCCCGATCCCCAGCACTTCTATTAGCAACCTGGAAAACGAAGCAAATATAAATGGCCATACTTTTACAGGTAATGATACTGTAAGTTTAACCTTTATCGGCGATAGCATTACATATACAACCTCAACTAATACCACCACTAAAGTTCCTACCAGATGGGGATGGAAATATGAAACAACTACAACAAGAAATACACAAACAGTATTAGCTTCTAGCTTTGCTCCCAATGGAGTTATTTTTGCTGACAATTCGGTATTAAGAATTAAGGGTCAGGTTTCCGGCCAATATACAGTTGGTGCATCAGGGACCGGCTATGTTGATAACTACGGTGGCGGTCACGGTACGGGTATTGTTTATGTTGATGATAATATTACTTATACTACTGATCCGAGAACCAATCCAAATTCAACAGACTTATTAGGTATTGTAGCAGAAAAAAGTGTATTGGTAGCTGACAATTATGCAAATCTTCACGACGGTGTTAATATTGACGCGGCAATATTTTGCAAAGATGGTGGTTTTGGAGCTGAAAATTTTACATCTATCGCTCCGGCTAATGGGCCAATAAATTTGTATGGAGGAATATGTCAGCAAACAAGGCAGGCTGTTGGTTTATTTTCACAGAATAGATGGACACATCAAATTACTATTCAAAGCGGGTATTACAAACATTATTATTATGATCCCCGTTTAGCAACTGCTTCTCCACCAAGCTATCCGGCGACAGGTAAATTTCAAATTGTTTCCTGGTATGAAAGTAATTCTAAATTATAAAAATTTTAATTTGGCTGAATGGGCAGTGATTTTCTAAAAATGGATTTAATAATCCAAAGAAATTAGCTGCCCTATTTTTTTGCAAAATGTATCATATAGAGCAGTCATTAAAAATAATTCTTAATATGCTAATATCAATAATTTATCAGTTCCTTTTACCTTACCTTTATATGTAATTCTTTTAATTGCTCCTCGCCCACGTTTGATGGCGCATCATCCATTAAGGAAACCGCACTGGCAGTTTTAGGAAATGCTATTACTTCCCTGATAGAATTTTCACCTGCAAAAATCATAGCCATCCTATCGAAGCCGAAAGCAATGCCTCCATGCGGCGGGGCTCCGTATTTGAATGCATTGATTAAGAAACCGAATTTGTACTCTGCTTCTTCATCGGTAATACCAAGAGCTTTAAACATTTTTGACTGCAGTTCTGCATTATGAATTCTTATACTCCCCCCGGCAATCTCACTTCCGTTCAATACAAGGTCATAAGCCCGAGCTCTAACTCTTGACGGATCCGATTCCATAAATTCAACATCTTCCAACCTCGGCGAAGTAAACGGATGATGCATCGCATAATAACGGTGTGTCTGCTCATCCCATTCAAATAATGGAAAATTCGTTACCCATAGTAATCTTGGTTCGGCATCAGACTTTATTAAATTTAATCGTCTCGCCATTTCCATTCTTAGTGAGCCCATAATTGAAAGCGCTCTTAATCTTGGCCCGGTTATTATAAAAATCAAATCTCCAGGTTTAGCTTTTAGTGCTTCTGCTAAATTTTTCTTTTCCTCATCTGATAAAAATTTTGCTATAGGTGCCTCTAGTTCTGTACCGACAGCAGATTCTTTAACCCGCATCCAAATAAGTCCGCCGGCTCCTAGTTTTTTTACAAAATCCGTAATAACATCTAGCTGATTTCTCGTATATTCTCCGCAGCCCGGTGCAAGCAGTCCGGTAATTATTCCTTTATTTTTTATATGATCTTGAAATACCTTGAATGATGTATTTTCAAAAACATGATTAAGCGTAACCATTTCAAGGTCGAATCTTAAATCAGGTTTGTCGCTTCCGTATTTTTCAAGTGCTTCATCAAAAGTCAATTTTGGAATAGGCAAAGACAGATCACGATTCCATATTTCTTTAAAAAGAATTTTCATTAGTCCTTCAACAATTTCGAAAATATTTTCTTGATCTATGAAAGACATCTCAACATCAATTTGTGTAAACTCAGGCTGTCTGTCCGCCCGAAGATCTTCATCTCTGAAACATTTTACAATCTGGAAATACCTGTCTAAACCCGATACCATTAACAGCTGTTTGTATTGCTGAGGTGATTGGGGGAGCGCATAAAACTTTCCTTTATGAAGTCTGCTTGGAACAAGATAATCTCTTGCACCCTCAGGCGTGCTTTTCATTAATACAGGAGTTTCAACTTCGACAAAATTATTTTCATCGAAATATTTTCTTACAACCTGGTACATTTTATGGCGCATTAAAATATTTTTTTGCAGCGACTGCCTTCTCAAATCCAGGTATCTATATTTTAATCTTACATCTTCACTTGTGACTACTTCATCTTTTACGGGGAACGGCGGAGTTTTAGCTTCATTTAAAATGATAAGCTTATTAACCATTACATCAATTTGTCCGGTTGCCAAAGAAGGATTCTCGGTACCTTCCGGTCTTTTTCTTACTTTACCTTCAATAGAAATGACAAATTCGCTTCTAAGGTTTCCAGCTAATTCATGAGCTTCTTTATTAAAGTTAGGTTCAAATACAACTTGCGTAATTCCGTATCGGTCTCGCAAATCAATAAAAATTAATCCTCCCAAATCTCGTCTTGTATCTACCCACCCATTCAAAACTACATTTCCATCAATATTTTTCTCTCGCAAATCCCCGCAAGTATGAGTTCTCGTCTTAAAGTTCATTTTTACTAATCGTTCTCCTAATAAATAGACATAAGTAAGTGGCAAAAATAATCAATAAACAGAGGGTAAACAAATGATTTGCAGCTTGAAATAGAATATTCATTCATTTCGGAATGATTATTTTTAATCATAATTAAATTCCCTCATTTTTTATACATAATTATTCATATTCTTATTAAAATTGTTTCTGCTGAAAAGAAATTAATTATGCCTCACACTTATATTTAATACAACAAATATTTACTAAACTTTCTTTTACTTCAAAAACCAATTAAATTTAATATTATTTTAAATATTCTTAGTAAAAAAAGTAAAAGATTAATGAATACTGTTGAGATTATTAGAAAAAAAAGAAACGGAAATGAACTTTCAAAAGAAGAGATCAGCTTTTTAATTTCTTCTTACACAAAGAATAAAATTCCTGATTATCAATTTTCAGCATTTCTAATGGCTTCTTTTCTTAAGGGAATGACTAAAAAAGAAACTTCTTACCTAACTAAAGAAATGCTTTACAGCGGAAGAATTATTGATTTAAAAAGTATACCCGGAATTAAAATAGATAAGCATTCTACCGGCGGTGTTGGAGATAAAGCATCTTTGATCCTGGCTCCTATTGCGGCAGCAGCAGGAATAAATGTGCCGATGATATCCGGCAGAGGTCTTGGCCATTCGGGAGGAACATTAGATAAGCTTGAATCCATTCCCGGATTCAGAACGGATTTAAATTTAACGGAATATAAAAATGTAATTAAAAAATGCGGTGCTGTTTTAATAGGACAAACAAAAGACATTGCTCCTGCCGATAAATTGATTTATTCTTTAAGAGATGTCACTGCAACAGTTGAATCAATTCCTTTAATAACTGCAAGTATTATGAGTAAAAAACTGGCAGAAGGAATTGACGGATTGGTCCTTGATGTTAAAACCGGAAACGGTGCGTTTATGAAGACTCAAAAGGAAGCTGAAGAACTTGCCTTATCTTTAATTAGTACAGCCAAATCATTTAATAAAAAAGTAATCGCTTTTATTACGGATATGAATCAGCCGCTTGGAAATTATATAGGCAACTGGCTGGAAGTTTACGAATCAATCAAAGTACTTCGAAATGAAATTGATGAGAACGATTTATCGATATTAAGCACTACCCTTTCAGGCGCAATGATATATCTCGGGAGAAAAGCCTCTTCAATAAACGAAGGAATCGAGATTTCTAAGAAATTAATTAAAAGCGGAAAAGCATTTGATAAATTTATTGAGATTGTAAAACTACAGGGCGGAGATGTCAAACTAGTAGAAAATCCGGAGAAATATCCCAAAGCAAAATTTGTTGAGAAAATATTTGCCCCCAGAAACGGCTACTTAAAAGAAACAGATAACTACCGCATAGGCATTGCTGCTTTAGAGCTTGGAGCGGGACGTAAAACAAAAGAAGATAAAATAGATCCTAAAGCCGGGATAATTATTAAATCTAAAATTGGTGATTTTATTAAAAAAGGCAGCGAAATAGCTGAACTTCATTCTAATGCGGTAAATAAATTAAATTATGTAAAAGCCTGGTTCCCGGAAGTTTTCACTTATTCCGATAAGCCAATAAAAAAGTTAAAATTAATTAAAAAGACAATTACATAGTAAAAATACTAACTTATAGCGGATTTCAATTAAATAAACAATTCTGTAATAAAACATTGACTGACCAGTAGGTCATTATTGTCTTGATTTATTTAGATTAATCATATATTTTTATACCTATTAGTCATAAAAGGCTTTCTATGAAAGACATAATAGATTTCTCAAATATTCTGCTTCCCTTTCTTTATATAATTACATTTATTTTCTATTCATATGATTTTATGAAGGGAGGAAATAGATTTGTAAATTCCAAAAGATTGTTTTTATTTTTAACTATCCTCTTTCACTTGTTCTACCTCCTTTTAAGAACTATTAATTTTGACCATCCGCCGATTACCAATGTCTTTGAAATCTTTACCGTCCTGGCATTTGCAATCAGCTTTACATATTTTATCCTGGAATTAGTTACCGATATAAGAGGAACAGGCCCTTTCATTATAATAATTTCAATTATATTCCAAACTATTTCAACATTTTACATTCAGGACTTGGTACAGGTAAAGGAAGTTTTGAGAAACCATCTTCTCGGCATTCATGTCTTTACGGCGCTAATCGGTTATTCGGCAATTACAATTTCCGCAGTATACGGGTTATTGTATTTAATTCTTTACAAAGATATTAAGCTTAATAAATTCGGCTTAATATTCGACCGGCTTCCGAGCCTCGATATTCTTGAGAAGTTAAGCTTTTATTCATCTGTAATTGGGTTTGTCTTTTTAACGTGGACAATTATAATAGGCATTATATGGCTTCCAAAAGCATTTCCCAAATTTTCATACACCGATCCAAAATTAATAGGAACTTTTTTAGTCTGGGTTTTATATGGAGTTGGGATTTCAACAAAAATATTCGGCAAATGGCAAGGAAGAAAAGTTGTTGTGCTTTCCATAATCGGCTTTTTAATAGCAATTATGTCGACGATATTAACAAACTTTTTAGCAAAAAGTTTTCATTCATTTTATTGAGATTTTATGAATCTATTGGCAGTTTCAATTAATCATAGAACAGCTCCTGTTGAATTAAGAGAAGTGCTTCATCTTAGTGAAGATGAAATTAGGGATTTTATCAGGAGGATAAAAGGAACTATTTTAAACGAGGGAGTTGTTATTTCTACTTGTAACCGGACAGAAGTTTACGGCTTACCCAATAACTCAAATTTAACGCATAAGGATTTGCAGAATTCACTTTTAAATTTAAAACCTGTTAAAGAATTAAAACCGGAACATTTTCAGAACTACTTTTCCGATGAAGCAATCAAACATTTATTCAGTGTAGCAACCGGAATCGATTCCCTGCTCATCGGCGACAATCAAATTTTTAAGCAGGTAAAAGATTCTTTTGAAATTGCAGAGGAAAGCAAGTTTGTCGGTTTCTTAATGAAAAGAATTTTCGACTCAACCGTAAAAGCCGGCAAAAGAGCCATCACCGAAACTCAAATCAGCGAAGGTGCGGTTACAGTAAGCTATGCGGCTGTTCAGTTAATTGAAAAGATATATTCCAATTTAAGCAAAAAAGCCGCACTTGTAATAGGAGCCGGCGAAACAGGTGAAATTGCAGCTAAGCATCTTAAAGAACGCGGAATAGGCAGGCTTGCAATAACAAATAGAACAATTGAACGCGCGGAAAAACTTGCTGAAAGCTTAAATGCTAAAATAATCCCATTTAATCATTTTAAAGATTTCCTTCATGAATATGATATTGTACTTAGTGCCACAAGTGCCGAAAATCTTATCCTAACTAAAGAAGATATAAAAGCTTCGATGAAAAAGAGGAATTACAATCCATGTGTATTTATGGATATTGCAATTCCACGCGATATAGATCCGGAAGTTAAGAATATTGATTATGTATTTTACAACGACATCGATTCGCTCAACATTATTGTTCAGCAGAATTTAGTGAAAAGGAAAGAAGAAATACCCAAAGTAGAAAGTATTATAAATGAAGAAGCGTCATCTTTTCTAAGCTGGTATAATTCACTCGAGGCAGCACCGACAATTAAAAACCTCCGTGATTTTTTTGAATCGATTAGAAGTGAAGAAGTAGATAAAAACAAAAACAGATTTTCAGCGGATGACCAGGAAAAACTTGAAATAGTTACGAAAAGAATTATTAATAAAATTTTACATCATCCTACGGTTGAATTAAAAAAATATACGGAATCGAATATCAATTCCGGCGACGCAGCAATGAGAATAAGTATAATTAAAGAGCTGTTCGGAATTGATAAGAAAAACATCAAGGAAGAATAGTTTGAAAAATAAAATAATAATAGGTTCACGCGGCAGCGATCTGGCTTTATGGCAGTCGAATTTCATTAAGTCCGAATTGGAGAAAAAAAACAAAAATATTAAGGTTGAGATTAAAATTATAAAAACAACCGGCGATAAAATTCTGAATGTTGCTTTATCCAAGATTGGTGATAGAAGCTTATTCACAAAAGAACTTGAAGTTGCTCTTCTTAATAAGGAAATCGATTTGGCAGTTCATAGTCTTAAAGACCTGCAAACACAAATACCGGACGGTTTAAAATTGTCTGCAGTAACCAAACGCCATCCCGTGGAAGATGTTTTAATTTCCGGCAGGAAAAGAGTTACCCTTCAATCTTTAAAAGAAAATGCCGTAATAGCTACCGGCTCACTGCGTAGAAAATCCCAGATTTTACATTTACGCCCTGATCTTAAAATGGAAGAACTCCGCGGGAATGTTCCTACAAGAATTAAAAAATTTTTAAACTCGAAATGGGACGGAATCATTCTTGCCCGCGCAGGCGTTGAAAGATTAAAGCTACAAAAATATATTTCTTCTGTGATAAGCATCGATGAAATTTTACCGGCAGTAGGACAAGGAGCGCTGGGAATAGAGATTAATGAAGAAAATAATTTTGTTAATGATATTTTAAGATCCATTCATCATGAAGAAACTTATAAAGCCGTACTGGCGGAAAGAGCTTTGTTAAAGTCTCTTGAAGGCGGCTGCCAGGTTCCTATTGGAGCTTATGCGGTTGTAAAGCCGAACGGTTTATATCTAGATGCTCTCGTTGGTTCGTTGGATGGAACATTAACATTTAGGAAAAAGCTGCGCGGCAGTAATGTTAAGCCTGAACAGCTCGGTAAAAAGCTTGCAAAAGATCTTATAAAAGCCGGCGCTAAAGAAATTTTAGATGAAATTTATCAGACAGCCGGATCAAAATGATCAATTAAGAATTAATATCCGGGAGAAGAATATTTTTTAAATTATGCTTGTTGAATCGAAAAAAGAAAATAAGAAAAATCTTAAGAGAAAAAACATAATCGAATCCGCTGCAGTTTTATTCTCTCAAAAAAGCTACCACGAAGTGATGATGGAAGATGTTGCAAAATTATCCTCGATTGCAAAAGGAACTGTTTATAATTACTTCACTTCCAAGGAAGAATTATATTTTTCCATTATGAACCTTAGAATGGAAAAATTAACTTCTTCGTTAAAAGAAAAAATTCAAAGCGAGACGAGCAGCATCGATTCGCTTCACTCCTTCGTTATCCATCTCTACATGTTTATGATGAAGTATCAAAGCTTCTTTTTAATGTACCAGAAAGAATCGCTTAAAAATGATCATGAACTTTGTGCCGAACTTGTTTCTTTAGAAAAGGATTTAAGAAATATTCTGGCAGGAATTATAAATTCCGGTAAGAAAGAAGATTTGTTCAGAGATATTGACGAAGGATTTGCAGTTGATTTAATTTTAGGCAGTATATACGGTGCTGTTCAAAGAGGTATAGAAAACCGTTATACTGAAAATCAAATGATAAATGAGCGTGAAAGAATTTTTGATTTTGTCCTTCACGGATTATTTTCAGGATACAAAGAGAATAATATGTTTCCTCTGCAAGGCAAAACAATTGTCATTACTAGAACCGTCGAACAGTCAAAAGAATCTTCGGAAATATTCAGACAGATCGGCGCTAATGTTATTATTTTCCCAACACTGGATATTGTCCCGCCCGATAGCTGGATTGATTTCGATTCTGCAGTTACAGGTAAATCAAAAATTGATTTTATAATTTTTACTTCGGCTCATGCTGTAAAGATGTTTGTAAAAAGAAGTGAAGAGCTTGGGATCATTTATGACTTTAACCGGATAAAAATTGTAGCTGTAGGGAATAAAACTTCTGCAATTTGTGAAAAAAATAAAATTCCGGTTCATATTATACCTCAAAAATTTAGTGCTGCCGGAGTAATAGACAAACTTTCAAATTACGATCTTAAAGGAAAGATAATCTTTATTCCACGTTCCGCTATCGGAAGAGAAGAATTGCCTGGGGGCCTGGGAAAACTAGGTGCAATACTTAAAACCGCTCCTGTTTATAATGTTTCGCTTCCTTCGGAAGAAAAAATAAAAGATAACTTGGATATCTTAAATAACAATAAACCTGATTTATTTATTTTTACAAGCCCGTCGACATTTGAAAATTTTCTTCAGATTATAAATGTTTCCGATCCGGTTGGATATTTTAATAATTATGATGTAGCGGCTATCGGCCCGACAACCAAAACTGCCATAGAAAACAAAAGTGTTCATGTAAATATTATTCCGGAAGAATATACAATCGACGGTTTAGCAAAGGCTATTATAGAATATTATAAATGATTTTATGTTAAAAACCCAGTGGAGAAAAATTTGAGTTATTTAAAAAATGATTTGTTTTTGAAAGCTTGCAAAAGATTGCCTATTGAAAGGACGCCAGTCTGGATTATGCGTCAGGCAGGCAGGTATCTGCCGGAATATAGAGCTGTAAGAGATAAAGCAGACTTCTTAACCATGTGCAGAACTCCGGAACTGGCTTCGCAGGTAACAATTCAGCCGGTTGATATTATAGATGTGGATGCCGCTATAATTTTTTCAGATATTCTTGTAATACCGGAAGCTATGGGAATGAAGTTTGAAATGGTCGAAAGCAGAGGTCCTTTATTTCATCATCCTATAAGAACAGAAAGCGATGCAGAAAAGTTAAGAGATGTCGATCCGACAAAAGAATTAAAATATGTCTTGGAAGCTGTTGCATTAACAAAAAAAGAGCTGAACGGAAGGGTTCCGCTAATCGGATTCAGCGGCTCGCCCTGGACTTTACTTACATACATGGTTGAAGGAAACGGATCAAAAAGCTTCGGCTTTGTGAAAAAATTAATTTATAATAATCCTTTGCTTGCGCATAAGGTTTTAGATAAGCTATCAAAAACAATTGCCGACTATCTTTCAGCTAAAATTGAAGCAGGTGCAGATGCAATTCAGATTTTTGATACCTGGGGAGGAATTCTATCACAAAATGATTTTGAAGAATTCTCTCTTAAATATATATCGAAGGTTATTTCGCAAATTAAGAGAAAAGATGAGCCGATTATAGTTTTTGCAAAAGGCGTTCATTATAAATTGGAAGACCTTGCTGCATCCGGTGCAGATGTTATTAGTCTGGATTGGACAATGGACCTCGGTAAAGTAAGAAATGAAATTGGTGACAAAGTCGCATTGCAGGGAAATTTGGATCCGACTATTCTTTATGCAAAAAAAGATGTAATTAGAAAAGAAGTAAAGAGAATTTTATCTTCTTTTGGTGAAGGCAGCGGTCATATTTTTAATTTAGGCCATGGTATATTGCCTGATGTCGATCCTGAAAATGCAAAAGCATTAGTCCAATTTGTAAAAGAAGAAAGCAGACAATTTCACCACAGAGTCACGGAGACACAGAGAATTTGAATAAGGAAGAAATAAACAAATTATCTGGTGTTATTTTAGATTGTTCTATTGAGGTGCATAGAAACTTGGGACCTGGACTATTAGAAAGTGTTTATGAAGTCTGTCTTTGTAAAGAATTGAGCATTAGAAAAATTAATTATATACGACAGGTATCTCTTCCGGTTCATTACAAAGGAGATTTACTTGACGCAGAATATAAAATTGATATACTAGTTCAAAACGAAATAGTAATTGAACTTAAAGCAGTTGAAATATTATTGCCTGTGCACGAAGCTCAATTATTAACATATTTAAAATTAGCAGATAAAAAATTGGGACTATTAATAAATTTTAATGTCCCAAAATTAGTTGATGGATTTAAAAGAATGATAAACGGATATTTTTAATCCACTGTGTCTTTGTGTCTCTGTGGTTAAAAAAGGAGATGATAATATGTTTGAAGTAGATCTAACAAAATTTAAAAAGTATGATAAGCCCGGACCGCGGTATACTAGTTATCCCACGGCTCCGCATTTTAATGAAAACTTTACCCATGAAAATTTTCTCGATGAAATATTAAAAACTAATTACGGTGAAGGTCTTCCTGATCTTTCTTTGTATTTTCATTTGCCGTTTTGTGACACACTTTGTTATTTCTGCGGATGTAATATGATAATTACCCGCAACCGGGACAGGGTTAAAGAATATATTAAATATCTTAAAAAAGAAATCGATATGGTAAGGACTTATCTCTTACCGGATCGGAAGGTAACGCAGCTCCATTGGGGCGGAGGAACTCCCACTCATCTTAGACCTGATGAAATAAATGAACTGGCATCTTACATTAAGGAATCATTTAAATTCAGCGGGGATTCTGAAAACGGCTGTGAAATTGATCCCAGGGATCTTACAAGACAGCACCTTGAAGCATTAAGAAACAATGGCTTTAACCGCATAAGCATGGGTGTGCAGGATTTTAATGAAAAGGTTCAAAAAGCAACGAACCGGATTCAGCCGGAAGACATAACAAGACAAACCGTTCAGTGGGTTAGAGAGCTTGGATTCAGCAGTATTAATCTCGACTTAATGTACGGTCTTCCGTTTCAAACTATTGATACATTTCAAGAAACACTTGAAAAAACTATTGATATTTCTCCTGATAGAATTGCTGTTTTTAATTATGCGCATGTTCCGTGGATGAAAAAGCATATGTCGCTTATTCACCCGGAAGATTTACCGCTGCCGGAAGTAAAGCTTGAAATTCTAAAATTAACAATTGAAAAGCTAACAAGCGCCGGTTATGTTTTTATAGGAATGGATCACTTTGCAAAACCTGACGATGAATTGGCTGTAGCTTTAAAAGAAAAGAAACTTTATAGAAACTTCCAGGGCTACAGTACACATTCCGGCTCTGATTTATATGCAATGGGAATAACTGCTATCAGTCAGCTGCATCAGGTATATGCACAAAACTTTAAAACGGAGAAAGAATATTTTGAAGCAATTGACAAAGAAATACTCCCGGTAAAAAGAGGTTATTATTTAAATGAAGATGATATAATACGGCGTGAAGTTATAATGAAACTTATGTGTAATTTCGAACTTGATTTTCATTATATTGAAGAAAAATTCAAAATTAAATTTAAAGAATATTTTGCCTGGGGTTTGAACAATCTTAAAGAAATGGAACATGACCAATTGGTTAAAGTCAGCGACAAAAAAATTGAAGTAACTTCGATGGGCAAACTTCTTATCCGTAATATCGCAATGAACTTTGACGGTTATATCGAAAGAAAGGAAGATACTGCAAAATATTCTAGAACTGTTTAATAATTTTATCACCAAATAATTAAAGGATTAATGAATAAAAAAATTGTTGTGCTCGGCGGCGGTATTTCAGGATTAACAACTGCTTATCTACTTCATAAAGATGGATTAGATGTTACTGTTCTTGAAAAAAAGAATGAAGTCGGCGGCTCTATGGAAAGTGTTTTTGAAAATGGTTACTTATTTGACCGAGGACCAAACAGCGGACTTGAAACAACACCCTTAATTGGTGAGATCGTAAGAGAACTTGGAATAGAAGATCAGCTTTGTTATGCAAATAAAGAGGGAAATAAAAGATATATTTTACGTAACAATCAGCTTCACCCGCTTCCCATGAGTCCCCCTGCATTTTTAAAGACAAATTTGTTTTCCTGGAGCGCTAAAATTCGTCTAATGGCCGAACCTTTAATCGGAAAATCAAATGACGGATATTACCAGAGTGTTGCAGAGTTTGTAAAAAGAAGGCTTGGTAAAGAATTTCTCGATTACGCGATCAATCCCTTTGTTGCCGGAGTTTATGCAGGCAACCCGGAAGAATTAAGCGTTAAATCCGCATTCCCGAAACTATATGCTCTTGAAGAAAAATACGGCGGTTTAATAATCGGCACAATAAAGAGTATAAAAGAAAGAAAGAAAAGAGCAGAAAAATCAAAGCAAAGCGCGAAAATGTTTTCTTTCATTAACGGCATGCAGACACTTCCCAAAGCCTTATCAAAATCTTTAAATGAAAAAGTGATTACAGGTGCGGAAGTTACTTCAATAAATACAAAAAATACCGGATACTCAGTAACCTACAATCATGATGGTAGTGCAAAGGAAATCAATTGCGAAATTCTGTTGTCAACCGTGCCTGCATACGTTGCAGCCGAAATATTTAGAGATTGGGATGAAAATCTTATAAAACATTTTTCTCAAATTTACTACCCGCCGGTTGCAGTAATGTATTTAGGTTACGATAAGAAATTTATAAAACAACCGCTTGATGGTTTTGGCTTTTTAATTCCCGTAAAAGAAAAAAAATCTTTTCTCGGTGCAATCTGGAGTTCGGTAATATTTCCGAACAGGACAATAAATGGTAATGCAACATTTACTTTATTTGTAGGCGGGGCGCGGAATCCGGAAATCGGGAATATTGATAAAGAAATTCTTTTCAAAAAAGTTTTAGGAGAATTTGAGGGCTTAATGGGAATTACCGAAAAACCGGTTTATCAATCATACCGTTACTGGCCCAAGTCAATTCCACAATATAATATAGGTTATATTGAACACGAAAAATATTTTGAAGAGTTTGAAAAGAAAAATCCGGGGATAATTTTGGGCGGAAATTATCGGGGCGGAATTTCTGTAGGTGATTGCATAAAAAATGCTGAGATTATTTATAAAAGAATTGCAGAGCAAATTAGCAATGAATAATTTATAATTAACAATTCGGAGAATGGGGGTTATGAAAGCAAAAAATAATCCGATTGTTGAAAAGAGTTTTAATTTTTCAGTCAGAATTGTAAATTGTTACAAATATTTAATTAAAAAGAACAAGGATTTAAAATCCTTATATAATCAGCTTCTTGATGCGGGAACTTCTATCGGCGCTAATGTTGCTGAATCTCAAGCTGCAGCTAGTAAGGCCGATTTTAAGAACAAATTAAGAATTAGTTTAAAAGAATCTTACGAAAGTGAATATTGGTTAAAATTATTTTTCGAAACCGAAATTTTAGGTAAAAAGGAATTTGAGAGTTTAATTACCGATTGTATGGAACTTATTAAACTTTTAACTTCAATAATAAATAGTACAAAATAATGTTTTAATAATTTTTAATTGTTAATTCATAATTGTTAATTTCTAGGAGTTGAACATGGCTACATTTCCAATAAAAAGATTAAGAAGACTTCGTTACAACCCGCTGGTTAGGGATATGGTGCGGGAAACGGAATTATCTAAAAATGATTTTATATATCCCTTATTTGTTGTTCCCGGTGAAAAAGTAAAAAAGCCGGTAAAATCTATGCCGGGTGTTTTTCAAATGTCTATCGATGCAGTTGTTGAAGAGTGTAAAGAAGTTGCCGCTCTTGGAATTCCGGCAGTTATTTTGTTTGGAATTCCCGAACATAAAGATGAAAGAGGCTCCGAAGCATATGATCCAAACGGTATAATTCAGAGGGCTATAAAAGCAATAAAAGCTGAAGTAAAAAATCTTCTTGTTATTACAGATGTTTGCATGTGCGAATATACTTCACACGGCCACTGTGGAATTCTTGACGGCGAAGAGATTTTAAATGATGAAACCATTAATCTACTCGCTAAAGAATCTTTAACACATGCCCAAGCAGGTGCAGATATAATTGCTCCATCCGACATGATGGACGGCAGAATTGCTGTAATAAGAAAAGTTCTGGATGAAAACGGATTTACTAAAATTCCTATCATGAGTTACGCTGCAAAATATTCTTCCGGGTATTACGGACCGTTTAGAGATGCAGCTGAATCGGCTCCTGCATTCGGTGACAGGCGTTCACATCAAATGGATATTGCAAACGGAGACGAAGCTCTGCGGGAAGTTGAGGCGGACATAGAAGAAGGCGCGGATATCGTTATGGTAAAACCGGCAGGTCCATATCTGGATATTATTAGAAGAGTGAAAGATAAATTCGGAATGCCGACCTGCGCTTATCAAGTAAGCGGTGAATATGCAATGATTAAAGCAGCCGGTATTAACGGATGGATTGATGAAGAACGTGTTATGATAGAATCCTTAATTGCAATTAAGCGTGCCGGTGCAGACATGTTCCTAACTTATTTTGCTAAAGATGCTGCAAAGTGGATAGACAAGAATAGGAAATAAACTTATCTACTCTATTTTATCATTGTGTACTCGAAATTGAACTTACTCTTGAACTTGAACTATCCGCAAAGTTTAAGTTCAAGTGTAAGATTGGAAGTATTTCAAAATATGAACCTTGAAATAGTTCGCGAATATTGTTTAAAAAAACCTGGCGTATCGGAATCATTACCTTTTAATGCAGACTCGCCTGTTTACAAAGTAATGGATAAGATTTTTTTAATTGCAAGCCTTACTCCGCCCATCAGTATTAATATTAAATGCGAACCTGAAAAAGCAGTCGAACTTAGAGAACGATATAGTGCAGTAACGCCAGGTTATCATATGAATAAACTCCACTGGAATACAGTTTTGTTTGATAATTCAATTCCGGATAAATTAATTCTTAATTGGATTGATGATTCATATAACCTTGTCGTTCAGGGTTTATCAAAATCTAAAAGATCTATCCTAAAAAGACTTTCCTAAATCGTTAATGGTAAATTATACCCCCACATCCCTTATTTAAGACAGTAATTAGTGACAATTCGCACAAAACTGGTTGGTGTAAATAATAAATGTTGTAACATTAAATGTTATTGCATATATTTTATCTGTCACTGATTTATAATTATTTAGTTGGAGGATAAAATGGAAACAAAATCAAATGTAGCGGAAAAGACTCTTGAAAAAACTGTATGGAACTTAGATAAGAGTCATTCTAAATTACAATTTTCAGCGAGACACATGATTATCTCTGAAGTTACCGGGCATTTTAATAACTACGATGTTGATGTAAAAGCAGGTGATGGTTTTACAGACAGCGAAGTCACGGTTACTATCGATTCGAAAAGTATAGATACCGGAATTACCGATAGAGATAATCATTTAAAAAGCCCTGACTTCTTCGATGTGGAAAATTATCCGGAAATTACTTTTAAGAGTACAAAAGTTGAAAAAGTGGATGATGAATCATACAAACTGTATGGTGATTTTACAATCAGGAATATTACCAAGCCGATTGTTTTAGATGTAACCTACGGCGGTACAATAAAAGATCCATGGGGAAATACGAGGGCCGGATTTAAAGTAACAGGAAAAATTAATCGATTTGATTATGATTTAAAATGGAATGCACTTATGGAAACCGGCGGTGCTGTCGTAGGAAAGAATATAAATATTACATGTGATATTGAATTGACTAAAGCACAATAACCGAACAAAGTGAAATAAAGTTATTACGCAAATTATTTCAGAAATGATTTAATCTCGGAACACTTTCAGATAATAAAATCGGGCACGTACAAATTGTTGATTTATTGGAGACGGCCAGGTGGGCGCCGTCTTCAATAAATCAACAACCTTGGAGATTTCTGATCGCTCAAAAAGATGATCCGGAAACTTTTAACAAACTTCTAAGTTCGTTAAATACTAACAACCAAATTTGGGCAAAAAATGCTTCTCTGTTCATCTTGACTATGGCTAGGATTGATAGCGAGATTACAAAACAAATTAATAAACATGCTTTGTATGATCTGGGTAATTCAGTTACCCATCTTACTTTTCAGGCTATGACGATGGGTATTTACGTTAGACAAATGGGAGGTTTTGATCCTGAAAAAACCAGGGCTATATTTGCTGTGCCGGATAATTTCATTCCTGTCAGTGTCCTAGCTATCGGTTATAAAGGTAGTCCAGAATCTCTTCTGGAAGAATTAAAGAAAAGAGAATTGGCTGTAAGGCGAAGAAAAGATTTAAGTGAAATCATCTTTACAGGTAAATTCGGAGATTCATTTTTTAAAGAACAAGATCAAGAAGTTATAAAAATTTAATTGCACGATGAAAAAGATAATTCATAAATCTTTTGAAAGAGGAAAGACAGAACTAGGATGGCTGCACAGCCTGCATAGTTTTAGTTTCGGCAGTTACTACGATCCGGATAAAATGGGATTTGGTTTGCTAAGAGTTTTAAATGATGATACTGTTGAACCTGGAAAAGGGTTCGGAACACACCCGCATAACAATATGGAAATAATTTCTATTGTTTTAAACGGCGCCTTAGAACATAAAGACAGTATGGGCAGCGGTTCCGTTATTTATAAAGGAGATGTACAGGTAATGTCTGCCGGTACCGGAATTACTCATTCTGAATTTAATCATTCCCGAACAGAACTAGTTCAGTTTCTTCAGATCTGGATTATTCCTAATAAAGTAGGCTTAAAACCGCGCTATGACCAGAAACATTTTGACATAAAGGACCTGAGAAATAAAATTATGACAGTAGCGTCTGGCGAAGAGACGGATTCAAAAATGTTTATTAACCAGAATGCAGCTATATCAATCGGAAGTTTGGAAAAAGGAAAGGTATTAAGATATAATAATATTTATAATGAAAACGGCATTTATTTATTTGTAATGGAAGGAAGTATTAATTTAGATAACGAATATATAAACGAGCGAGACGCTGTAGGAATATATGATACCGATGGATTTAACTTTAATGCTTCTTCCAATACTAAATTTATTATAATTGAAGTTCCCCTTAAATAAGACAAAAGATTTGACTTAATAAAAAGTTATTGATTAATTTAACGCAAAACAAATATATAAATTTTAATTACTAAACTTGGATTTTATGAGATTAGAAGAAGAAATAGCACAGAAACATTTTAGAAACGAATACCATAAGGCTGCCGTAAATATGGTTTATACGTTAAGCTGGATGATAAATCAGCAGGTCGATTTTTTTAAGCCTTTTGGAGTTACTGTTCAGCAATTTAATATACTTAGAATTTTGAGAGGGCAGCATCCGAATCCTGCCACAATAAAATTAATTAAGGAAAGAATGCTCGATAAAATGTCGGATGCTTCCAGAATAGTTGAGAAACTTAGGATAAAAGGTTTGGTTGAAAGAAGTATTTGTTCCCACGATAGAAGAAACGTAGATGTTGTTATAACTCAAAAAGGCCTCGATCTTTTAGCGGAGATCGATAAATATGATGATGAAGCAGATAAAAAATTATCAACTTTAAATGAAGAAGAAATCAAGCAGCTGAATGATTTGCTTGATAAATTAAGAGGATAATAAATTATTTTAATTCTTTACTAATTCCTTTTCCTCTAAATATCCTGTATACTCCTTCTATAATAAATGCCGCTCCGAACATAACTATCAGAATCCAAATATTAGCCGGAGAGGATTCCAGGGTTTTACCTATTAATATTATAAGAGCTATTAAGCAAACAATAACTCCCAGTATGGATATCCATGCTTTTGAATTTGTTGTTTTGTGCAGCTTTAGGTTTGAAGCATTTACAGCGGCAAATATCAGCAAAAATCCGGCGCTGCCCATTGTGGATATTCCGTCAAGGTTAAATAAATTCGCAACCAGTAGTGTAAGAATTGAGGTAATAAAAAGTCCCTCGATAGGCCGGTTCCAGATTTTTCTTTCCAATCTTTCCGGAAGTTCCCCGTCCTTTGCAATTACATAACTTACTCTTGAGGCGCCGTAAAGAGTAGCATTTATAGCCGAACCGGTGGACAAAATTGCGGCAATTGCAATTAAAGTAAATCCAAAATTTCCCATAAAAGGTTTCGCAGCTACGGCAAGAGCATAATCTTTTGATGCGACAATTTGGGCAATCGGCAAATTACCAACAGTCACTGCGGCAACAAGCATATAAAGTATAATTACAAAGATGACTGCAGAATAATATGCTAAAGGAAGTGTCTTTTTAGGATTTCTAATATTTCCGGCTGTATTTGCAATAAGCTCAAATCCCTCGTATGCAAGAAAGATAATCATTCCGCCCGCAATCAATTCCAAAGAACCGCTCCAGTCGGATACCTGTAATCTGCCGGTATCGATTGATTGAAATCCTAGAACAACAAAAAACAATAATATAATTAATTTTAAACCGACAATATATTCTTCCGATTCGCCCACCAGTTTAGAGCCAACAATATTTAACACCGTAAAAAGAACAATTGAAAAACTGATGAGAATATGTTTCCACATTAACTGATTAGATGAAAAAAAACTGGAAGCATAACTTCCGAATGCATATGCATAAAGCGAAAGCATAACAATATAACTTAACCAGAGCAGTACATTCATCCCGCCGGTAAACAAATCTCCGCCGAATGCCTGGTTTAGAAATTCTACTGTTCCGCCCTGACTTGGATATGCAACTGATAATTTCGCATAGGAATAAGACGTAATTAAAGCTACAATCCCTGCTATAAAAAAGGCAACGGGAGTACCGCCGTGAGCCATTTTAACCGCTAATCCAAGGACTGCAAATATTCCGCCACCGACCATACCTCCTATACCGATAGATACAGCGGAAAGAAGCCCGATTGATTTTTCATTCGTCGATTTATTATTCACAAAACAATCCGTTAATTAGTAAGTTAAGATCTGCAGTAAAAACTCCATTTAATTTAACTGTTTAAAATAATGGATTGGATGATTTTTTAAGTGAGTAAAGACAATTTTGTTTTAATTAATGAAAATCTGCAAGAACGTCAAATTTAATTAAGGTTTATTTCCCGGCTTGCCTTCATTTAAATTATTATAAAAGCGCTGGGTAGGATATGCAAAATCTATATCGCTGCATTTTGAAAACTCGCTTAAAATATTTTCCCACATTGCCTGTTCGCTTGCTCTCCGTTTTTTCGGATTACACAAATATCTAAGGGTCAAAAGTACACCACTGTCTCTAACACTAGTATAAACAATGGGAGTCAGCTTGGTATAAAAGATCATAAATTTTTTAGATGCGGCTTTAATTTTTTCTTCTGCGCCAGTGCTGAGCTGCTCAGCATTTTTGTTTACAATATTTCCGAGAATCTCTTTTGCTTTTTTCCAGTTACTTTCAAATGTAACAAGTACAGGTATTTCGTTCCAGATATGTTCGAAACCTTTGCTGTAATTTGCCTGAACTTCCGTGAATACTTTTTCATTTGGAATATGTACAATTCTGCCGGTACTCTGATCGGCATCTACCCAGTTTCCGATTTCCATAAGTGAAAATTGAAATATCCTGATATCAATTACATCCCCGGATGTCTCGCCTATCTGAATTCTATCTCCTACTTCAAACGGTTTCCGCCATAAAATAAATGCCCAACCGGCAAGATTGACAAGAGGATCTTTCAAAGCAATAGCCAAACCGGCAGAAAGAAGTCCGAAGAAAGTTGCAACTGCTTGAAATCCCTCAAACCATATTCTCCCCACCAGAAGGAATCCAATTGTAAAAGCAATGTATGATGAAGTTTTTCTCCAGCGGTATTGTATTTTAATATCTTTGCTTCGGTGAAATATAAAATACAGCACAATTTTTCTAAGCAGCCAGAGAATAATTATTGTTAATAAAGTTGCAAAGATTTTTCCCTGAAGAACCGGGGTAATATCAAATGTTCTCTCAAGCCATTTTGTAAACTGCTCCATAGACCGCTTCCCGCTTTAATTTATACGATCATTAATTTACGAATTAAAATCTTCTCGATATATATTTTTGATTTATATTTCTGCTAAATTTTAATCGTCATCTTTATCTTTTTTATGCACAATCCTTACAAACGCACTTCTAACCGGCGCCGGCATAACAGAATTCTTTCCTTTTATATCTTTCCATAATATTTCATTGAACAAATCGTCCGGGACCGCATCTTCTCTTGTGAAATTTAACTTTTCACATTCGGCAGAACCATATGCACTGGCAAGGTTGGTTTGATTAATATCTATTAAAGGTTTTGTAACTTCATATGGTTCGAAGTCAGGCTTATCTGTTATAGAAAACAAAATAGGTGTCGCGGATAAATCGTACTGTGTCATAGGGGGAAGTCCTATTATAAGTTCTATTGTCTTTAGTACGCTTGAAGTTGAGTACATATTATGGTCAACATAATGCCTTTTAATGTACGGACTGATAACCAGAAGAGTGGAGCGGTGTGCATCAACATGATCAGAGCCGTCCTGTGCGTCGTCCTCTAATACAAAAATTATTGAGCTATTCCATATTTTACTATGAGAAATTTTCTGTACGATTAATCCCAGCGCATAATCATTTTGAGCAACGTAGGCCTGCGGAGTAAGCTTCCCTTTTCTCGTTCCGTAAGTATGATCGTTCGGCAGTCTAATTATATTTAAAGCCGGAACAGAATTTTCTTTTTCAAGTTTTTCAAAATCTTCTTTCCATTTATCGTAACGGACTACATCGCTCAGATCAAGATCCCAGCCGGGATAAGAGTGGCATGTATATTCATTTAAATCATTATCTCTTGCTTTATAAACACCTTCTTTACCTTTAACATCTTCAACGAATTCACCGTAATCTCTTAAAGTTTTACCATGATTAATTACATCGTTCCAGATATAACCGGAAGATGGTGCAGCAAGAGGATAGCCGCCTTCAAATCTATATGGTACACCGCGGCGGCCGTAATTTGCCGGCCATTCTTTCTCAACATAATCAGAGGCATAAGCCGCTGTTGACCAATTATGGCCGTCGGCACTTACTTCAGCATCTGCATAAAAATTATCGTAAAGAGTGAAATTCGTTACCAGTTTATGTTCATTAGGAGTAATCTTAAATGGGAAAAAACAAAGAGAAGAATCGCCGTTGCCTTCTTTAATGTCTCCGAATACCTCATCATACGTCCGGTTTTCTTTTATAATATAAAAAACATGCTTAATTAATTTGCTTCCGAGTTCGTCATGCTTATCCGGAATAACATTTTGTATTCCCACCCAATCTTTTTTCTTGTAAACATAAGGCGTGTTGTTATAAACCTGCTTGCTGAATCCTTCAAGAGTTTGTTCATCCGGATTATTTATAATGGATAAAGTGCCTTTGAATAAACTTCCGATATATTGTACATCCTTGGGCCATTTTTTTAAAGGATCGGGACCGTTGGGATTAGCCATTGAAGTTAAACCTTTGCCATTTGCCACAAGAATTTGATTTGTTCCCGGAATATATTGAACTGCTGTCGGATACCAGCCCACTGGAATGAAACCCAGACTTTTTGTTTTATTGGGCTCACTGATATCGAACAGTGCAAGGTAATTATTATCGGCATTAGCAACATACAAAACAGATTCATCTCCATTAAAACAAATGGCATTTGTTGTGCTTCCGTAAGGCACATCAGGAGATAAAGCGGAGTTAATGGTTTCGGTTTCTTTATTACGATTCAAATCGACTGCGGAAACTGTATTGTTATTTGCATTTGCAACGAACAATCGTGAGCCGTCTTTTGTTAAAATTAATTGACATGGATGATCGCCTACTTTTATCATATCTATAACTTTAAGACTTTCTAAATCAACAACAGCAATGGAAGCTTTTCCCCAAACAGAGACATAGGCAATAGTTCCCGCTGCATTACTTTTTACATCATAACACGCGCCGTCAAGTTTAACTGTTCCAATGACTTTCTTTGAATTCACATCGCAGACATATAATGAATTACTTTCTTTAGAAACGGCAAGCAGCAAGTTTTTGCTTTTTATAAAATTAAGCCCTGTAACAGAGATATTTTCTTTAGGGTACGGTTTGCCCAATAAAATGGAATCTTGAATTGACAGCTTTCCATCGTTAAAGTTGAAAACATAAATAAAATTTTCGTTGCTGGCAGAGACAAAAAGCTTCGAATCGTCCCCGTTGAATGCAAGTCCGTACCATGTTTCTTTTAAAACATAAGTCTGCACCAGCTTCTTTTCTTTAACATCAACAACCGAAAGCGAATTTTTCCCCAGCCCGCTATTTGAAGTAATTGCGTACCTTCCATTGTTTGTAACTACCATATTTAAGGGAAGCTCTCCTATTTCAACCTGATCGCCGACAGGCGAAAGCCTCCAGCCGTTGGGCAATAACGTATAACCTGAATACTTGCCTGGAAGTAAGCCGGGTTTGCTGCTTTCAGTTTTTTCAATTTTGTTTGAACTAGAACAGCCTAACGGTAGGATGGAAATAAATAAAAGTAAAATGACTACAGATAAGGAAAATTTCAGTTTCATTTTAACGTCCGCTTTAATGTGATTTTTTCTTTTGATAAAAATATTAAAAAAATTACTCAACTGTAATTAAAAAATGATTAACATATTCTCATTTATAAATTTATTTTTAAGCTTCTATATACAAATGCAAAGTAAAACTTAAATTTTTATCTTATCTGCGAAACTATGTTCAGCCTCAGAGTAACTCTGTGTAATTTTTTATAAAATAGAGTCTTTTAGTAAATGTTACAGAGTACTACAAAGTGACCTCAGAGTTACACCGAGAATTGACTAAATGTGGAGTTTTTCATGCATTTTTTCTTTTGTTTTTACATTTCCAAAAGTTGTTTCCACTGCACAGCGTTTACCGGAATGCCTTCCTTTAAATACCGCTTTCTCTTTTTAGCTGAAGTTTCACCAGGGTAATAAATTTCATTCTTTTCTAATACAGCACTTGAATGCAGATCTTCGATTGTTTCGTTAATAATTTCCATAGCATGTTCTTTAACTCCTGGTTGAGAAGGATTAAATGCTAGGTAAACCTGCGATACTCCCATTTCTATATTTTGTCTCCCTACCCTACAAGATGAATTTCCACCCGATAAAATTGAAGCCAAAAGATCCAGCACAAGAGAGAAACCGGTACCTTTCCATAAACCTACCGGAAGACCCCTTTTTGTTTTTAATACTTCCGCTACTTATTTAATAAACGGCGGCGGAGAATTAATAAAGCTAAGTACAATGAATGATAAGATTTTCATAAAAAAACTTAGTAAGTAAAAATACCGGCATTATAGAAATAAAGTATTTATAAAAATAAATTGACCCTGTCCGTGATTAAAGCTGTCTGAAAAATAATTTTCGGACAGCTTTTTTTTGAAAACATCGTAGATGTTTAATTATTGTTAATAAAAAGTAACTAAATCTATCCGGCATCCTCGTAGAGGATGAATAAATTAGGTTGACACTTATCGACAAAATGTTCAAACTATTTAACTTACCTGAATTTGATTGAATCTTAACTTCGCTATCTAATTAAGTTATTAATACATTATTCTTATTTTGAAAAGTAAAAAGGATGGATATAACAAAATCTTTACTAAAAACTTTCGAAAGTAATTGGATATGTTTATTTTCAATTAGTCTTTTAGATTCTTTTTTATTTATTATATTAAATATAAAAGAAAGTATTTAAATGGACTTCAAATCTTTATGTATTATCTCTTGGAAATTTAACCTTTGTCAGTACACTGTTATAAAATTTGTTAAGGAATAAATTACTTTTGATATTAATTCTATAATTTTGCTTGTAATTTGATGAAAAAAATCGAAGACATATTTAAACATCTTAATTTAGATAGAAGTAATGGACTATATATAACTAGTGATGGACTATGGGAAAAAGAGATTTCACTTCCAAATCGTGTAAAGGAGATTCTTAAGAAAAAAGAAATAACACCTTACGCTTTTTTCTGTCTTGATAATAAACCTTTATTATTATTTTTTCAAAAACCACCTAACAAGAAAAAACTTCATAAATCTATTTGGAATTTTAATGAATGTCCGATAGTCATTATTATTGAAAAAGATGTAGTTGAGATTTATAACGGGTTTTATCTTGAAAAGAATAGTGGGCTTTTGAAAAAAATCGGAGGAGAAGAAAAACTTAATGACTTCATTTATTTTGAATTGGTCACTGGTAAAACTTGGGAAAAATATTCTGACCAATTAAATTATAAAAATCGAGTTGATTACAATTTATTAGAAAATATAAAATTGGCACGTAAGCTAATAGTTGAAAAGCACGGATTAGATGCCCAAATTACAAATGCTATCATTGGTAAATCTATCTTCGTTCGTTACTTAATAGACCGCAATGTAAAACTAAATTTTGACGGGAAATCTCGCTTATGGACTAACGATGAATTTTGCGAATTATTAAGTTATCCTAATAAAGCACAAAAATTCTTTGATTATTTGGAAGATAAAGAAAAAGGATTTAATGGTAATTTATTCCCTCTTTCTGCAAGTGAATATAAACAAATAACAAAAGAAGAATTTCAAGTTATTGTCAGACTGCTTCAGGGTGATGAAATTGATACGGGACAATTTTCTTTATTCCAACTGTATGATTTCTCAATTATTCCGATTGAATTCATCAGTAATGTTTATGAATTATTTATAGGGCAGGATAATCAGAGAAGAGTAGGTGCTTATTATACTCCTCTTTTTTTAGTAGATTATATTTTAAAAGAAACGGTTGGGAAAAAGCTCACTAGCAAAGATTCTAGTTATAATTGTAAAGTGCTGGACCCTGCATGCGGATCGGGTATTTTTCTTGTTGAAACATTAAGAAAAATAATTGAAAAGTACATAGATGATACCGGGGCAAAACCTAAATCATTTAAGTTTAAATCAGCCATAAAAGATTTAGCAAAAAATAACCTTTATGGAATTGATAAAGATTTAAGTGCTGTGCAGGTAGCTATATTTTCTATTTATCTTACTTTGTTAGATTATTTAAAACCTCGCGAAATAGAGGATTTCAAATTTCCAGCTTTATTAAATACAAACTTCTTCGCTGCAGATTTTTTTGATGAAACTTTGCCATTTAATACTTTTTTAAATAATATTGATTTTGACTGCATTGTTGGGAATCCGCCTTGGAAAGGCAATGGGATGGATGCAATAGGAAAACGGTATTTAAAAAGTAGAAAGAATAGAGAAAATGGCCTAAATAAGAAATACGAAGTAGCAATTAATAACAATGAAATTGCTGAGGGTTTCATCCTTAGAATAAGTGATTTTTGCCAGGAGAATACACAAGTTTCTCTTATTATAAGAAGCAGTAGTTTGTATAATCTTGGTTATAATAATGAAGGAAGCCATTTTAGGAGATACTGGTTAGAAGAGTATTTTATTGATAAGATATTAGAATTGGCCTCCGTTAGACATGAAGTTTTTGAAAAATCCAATGAAAAAGCTATAGCGCCAGCCGCTATATTATTTTATAGATACGCTAACGGAAATATCACTGACAATAATATAGTAGAACATATTACTTTAAAACAAAGCCGATTTTTCTCATTGTTTAAAATATTTACTATCAATAGATCTGATTTCAAACATGTACAACAAAAAAAGTTAAAAGAATTTGATTGGCTTTGGAAAGTATTGGTATATGGTTCTTATTTAGATTTTAATTTTATTAAAAGATTGAAAGAAGATTATAAATCGATAAAACAAATTATTTCAGATAAGAAGAAATTTGTTGAAGGCACTGGAATACAATATAGTAGTAAACCCACATATAAATCGAAACATTTAATTGGTAAACCTTTTGTTGATTCTAAAGGGGTTACTTCTTTTTTTATAGTACCAGATAAAATATCTAAATTTGAAAAATTAAATGTTCACCGATTAAGAGATGAACGTTTATTCAAAGCTCCCATGCTTTTAATTCGTGAAGGCCTTGATATGAATGCTTTAACGGCTAAGTGTGCAATTTCAAGGAAGGACGTTTTATTTAAAGATTCAATTACTTCTATTAAAATAATCCACAAAAATGATATGAAAATTTTACAGAACATTGCTGCAGTTTTTAATAGTTCTTTATTCTCATATTATGCCATAAACATATTTGCCTCAATTGGAATCGAAAGGGAACGAGCAAAAAATTATAATAAATATAGTTTTCCTTATATAGATATAAATGCGAATGCTAGAATAAAAAATATTGAAAATGCTTATCGAGATATTTATTCAGAGAAGAAAAAAACAGTTGTAAACAGCGTTAAAATAAATGAACTCGAAACTTTTATTCAAAGTGAGATACATAAAATAGATGATAGCATTTATACAAAATTATTTGTTAATGAGATTGAATCTGCACTTATTGATTATTCATTAGAAATTAATCGTAATCTTATTGTTGGTGATGAATTCAATAAGAATCAAATACTTTCTAAATTAAATTATGAAGATGTGAATTTAGATAAATATGCGTCTTTATTTTTAAAACGTTTCAAATCAAAACTTGATACAAGTGATAAAAAATTTACAGTGGAAATTTGGCATACGAATCAGATCGTTGGTATGTTTTTTAAAATGGTTGCCGCTAATAAATATAAACAAGAAATAATCTGGCGTAACAAGCAGGATAACTCTTCATTTCTTTCCTTCCTAATGAATATTGGGACAGAGAAAATAACCGACAAACTTTTCATTCAAAAGGATATACGCGGCTTTGACAATAACGGTGATGAGTTTTTTATAATAAAACCGAACGAAAAAAGACTTTGGCATAAAGCAATTGGATATTTAGATGTAAATGAATTCGCAGATGCAATTTTAAAAGCTGGGGGAAAGCAAAATAATGTACTCTGACCTAAATGCTTCGAATTATAAATACAACAACACCTTTTTTAATTCTGAATTTGAATATATACTTTCAAAAATAATTGTTTGTTATAATCTTATGATTTCGGATGGGGTAAAGTTAAATAATGACGAAAATCTGATACGTGATGTCCTTTATTTAGATTATTTAAATGACAACATTGTAAGAAATAAGATTGGTTTGAAGAATTACTATTTTGATAGGGAAATACAAGAAGATAGAACAAATGGTAGAACAGATATTAGAGTAATTTCTCCAAACTCATTTGTTGATACTTCAGCTTATTATATAATTGAATGTAAGAGATTGGATTCAAAAAACGTTTCAGGATTATCAGGTTTAAATGCTGAGTATATTATTGAGGGTATTTGTCGTTTTACATCAAGTTTATATACTACATATTATAAGACAAATGGAATGATTGGCTTCGTAGTTGAAGCAATTGATATTGATAAAAATATTACATCCATTAATGCGCTTTTAAGCAATGCATTTCCTCAAGCTAATACAATGCAATTAATAAGTCATCGCTTACTTAATAAAGACTTTGATTTCTCATATTATTCTATACATAATAAAAATAACAACGAAATTATTATTTACCATTTAATGTTTGACTTTCAAAATAATATTCACTGAATGTACACCTAAATAAAAGATTTCTAGAAATATATATTAGCCTTATACCCCTTCTTTAATAAATTCACGAATACAATCCAAACCATTATAAATAGAACTCTGGTAACATGCTTGTATGTTTTTTCCCTTTAACTGATTGACCTATCTCCCAAATGCTAACCCAAATGTAAATTTTTAAAATACACTTGCTGCAATAACCTCTCACATTTAAATTAAGCCACGGAAATTATTTTATTTCCTATTTCAACTCGTTGATTAAACAAAGACTCTATTTTTAAATTGCTGCAAAAGAAAGGAATGAATATGAAGACATTACCTGCCCTTGAAAATTTTCCAATGAAAACAGTAAACTTTCTTAAAAAGCTTTCAAAGAATAATTCCAAAGAATGGTTCGAAGCGCATAGAGATGATTATAACTCACAGTTTCTGGAACCGGCTCTGCAGTTTGTTGTGGAAATGGGTGAAAGACTTTCAACGGTTGTTCCAAATATTAATGCAATACCTAAAATAGATAAATCGATCTTCAGGCTTCACCGGGATGTCAGATTCAGCAAGGACAAATCTCCTTATAAAACTAATCTCGGGCTTTATTTTTGGGAAGGTTCCAAGAAAATGGATAGTTCTGGTTTTTATTTTCATGTAGATCCTAAAGGCTATATGATTGCAAACGGAATTTATATGCCGCAAAAAGAACAGCTTAAAATGTACCGGGATGCTGTTGCCGACCCGGTTCACGGGAAAGAACTTTCAGATGCAATTAAAAAAATATTGAAGAAAGGAAATTATACTCTTGGCGGGAAAAATTATAAAAAAGTTCCTAGGGGATATGATCCGGATTCTCCTTACGCGGATTTGCTGCTGCATGACGGTTTATATATGTATATAGAAGGAAGTGATATCAATAAACTTACCCAAAAAGATTTAATAAGTTACGTTTTTAAAACATTTAAAGATATGCTGCCGGTTCATCAATGGCTTGTAAAGACCTTAAAATGAGTGAAAAATTGATTAAAACCTAAATTAATTTAACCAATTGTCCGAAACTAGAATTAAAACCGTTGAAATTGCCTCCTGTGCAGTAAGATTGTTTCAACATTGAACTCCTAACGGAGTTCGTTTAAAGTCGGTTTCTTCGTTGTTACATATATATGACTCCTATCGGAGTCAATTAAAAACTCCATAGGAGTTTTATGTTTGTAAAAAGAACAAATTACAAAGAATCCGGCACTCCCTTAGGAGTGCAATGTTAAGAAGTTTAATATATATTATAACCCGTTGTGTGAATTAAATAATAATACATATTAAATGAATTTTTCGATATAAAAATATTTTCAAAAACGCGTTAAATTGTCACCGTGAGCGGAGTCGAACGGTGAATATTAGTCTTCGACTACGCTCAGACTGACATAAGTATCTATTATTTCACTAATTTTTAAATGATTTTTTATTTCACACAACTGCTATATTATATTATAATTTTACTTACTAATACTAATATTTTCAAAATTTAAGATATCTTCTATGTGTTACAGGCATGTTTAACATGACCATTTAATCTTGTGTGATTTGAATTCAAAAAGTGGAATTTTATTAGGTAATCTGAACTAAAATATGTAATTTTACTTATCCGGTAATAGACCGGATTTTTTATTTATTATTTTTTGGAGTTCTTAAGTGAGTACTAAATTATTTGTGGGTTCTCTCCCATGGGCAGTTGATGACAAAAAGCTGCAGGCAGCTTTTGAAGCGCATGGAACAGTTATTTCAGCCAAAGTTATTAAAGACCGCGAAACCGGCAGATCAAGAGGTTTTGGTTTTGTGGAAATGGAGAATCCTTCTGAAGCAAAGAATGCTATTAAAGCATTAAATGATTCAGCATTTAACGGAAGAAATATCGTTGTTAATGAAGCTAAACCTAGAATGTAAAAAGACATTTTTTGTTTGTAAATTTCCGAAAGGCGTCTGTTGGACGCCTTTTTTGATTTAAAAATTATTTTTAATACTAAAAACAAAAACTATTGAAGCAGTAAACAGCGGAATTTCATTCAATAAATAAAAATTTTCCGTTGTGAATAATTTTCCGGCTGGTTTTATCCTTATAAAACGCTTCGATTGTGGGGCGATGAAATAAATAATCGCGGTGAATTTTAGATCTGTTCTTTCCGCCGCCGGGAAAATCTTCATTGTTGCCGAATGCTATATGTGCTGTTCCTATAGCCTTTTCATCTTCCAGCATATTGCCGATAATACGCGCTCCGGGATTTATTCCGATTCCTAATTCTCCAATAATTTTTGCATCTTCATCTATATTTGTTAATTCAATTACTCTTTGAACTAACTTTGAATCATCAGCTGCGAGTTTATGAATTTTACCACCTTTCAAAGATACTCTTAGTGGAGTTTTTAATAACCCGATATCTCCTATGCTGGCATCAAATATTACTACACCGTCGGCAGATGTTTCTTCCGGTGCGCAGTAAATTTCACCGCAGGGCAGATTGGCCATTTCCCCTTCGGCAATAAAAATGTCATCAATAAATTTTCTACCTTTAATTCCGAGCATAACGTCGGTTCCCTCATCCGTAGTAATATGAAGCGCTTCGGCATTTTTAAGTAAAGTAATCAAGGAATCCGCCTTTGCTTTCATATCTTCGTAGTCAACATTCAAAGGACCTTCCGTCATCATTGATTCCGTTATTCCCGGCATATGTGCGCATTTTATTCTCCCTGTTTCTTTTACCTTAAATATCCATTTTATGCGGAATTGTATCTCTTCTGCCAAAGCTTTAATGATATTAAGAACAATAGTTTTGCCGGGAAGAAGAGATATTAAACCTGCAGGTATTTCTTTAATTGGCCGTAATCTTTCATCAATTCTGTAAACATCTACTTTGCAACCTTTGCTGAAACCTGCCTGTTTAAAAGCAGTGGCAATATTACTGCAATGAACATCCGTTAAAATCAATATATTATCGGATGAAGTGAGATTCATTATACTGTTCATAGCATTAATAGCAGCGGCAGTCATTAATTCTACCTTATTCATATACACCTCATCAAGTTAATTTTTAATAACATAGATGATCCATTATTTAAGTTGAAAAGATAGTTAAAACTTTAAGTATCAATCTGATTTGCACACCGGATTAAATATATTACCTATTATCCAAGTTTAACGAATAATAATACTATGAAAATTTTTTAACCATATCATTGAACTGGTTTACGCCAAACAATTTTACGGAAGTTGTTTTAACATATCCCTGCGCGCTGAGTCCGAGTGCAAAGGTTATTGCGGCTTCGTCATTTGGGGCTTCCCCTAATGAAACAAAATCATACTCGCCTGCTGCGGCATAAAATCCAATTACCTTACCCCCGATTTTTTCAAATGTTTTAATTCCTTCATCAATTCTTTGGGGTGAATTTTTTATTTCTTTAAGTCCTAAATCTGTAAGCTTCATTAACAACATATATGTTACCATATTGTCCTCTCCTTTTAATTATTTCCCGGTGTGCCGTGATAGAAGTATTGTAAGGTATTAAAAAAACTTTTTGTTTTCAATAAAAATAAGATTTCTTTTTATTAATTTTTTTATGGAGCGGCTGAAATATTGTCCATTATTTTTAGTTGTTTAAAGAAATTAAAAAGGAGAACTTTTTTGTTTCAATTAATGTATTTTGTGTTTTTAATTTAACGATATTATTTCTTTAATTTTAAACCTTATAAGCTAAATCAAATAAATGCGAATTTAATTAGAGATTAAACATGAGTAAAAAAATTTCTTATCGTATTATCTTTCTATCGTTTTTTCTTTTATTGTTATTTAATTGTACTTACGCTCAAACTATAAAATTTAAATTAATTGAAACCAGCGACGTTCACGGTTCACTCTTCCCTTTTGATTTTAAAGATAATAAGGAAATAAATACTTCACTGGCGCAAATTTATACTTATGTAAGAGAAGAAAGAGCAAAGAAAGACCAGTCTGTTGTACTATTGGATGATGGAGATATTCTGCAGGGCCAGCCGGTTGTTTATTATTATAATTTCGAAAAGACAAATGTTCCCCATATTTGTGCACAAGTTATGAATTATATGAAATATGATGTGGGAACTGTGGGCAACCATGATATAGAACCGGGGCATCCTGTTTACGACAAAATCAGAAAAGAATTTAAGTTCCCCTGGTTAGCAGCTAATGCTGTAAATACAAAAACCAACCGGCCGTATTTTCAACCTTATGCGATAATTAAAAAGCATGGAATTAAAATTGCCGTGCTAGGTATGATCACTCCCTCAATTCCTAACTGGCTTCCGAAAGATATATGGAAAGGAATTGTATTTAAGGATATGGTAGAAACTGCTCAAAAATGGATTAAAATTATTAAAGAAAAAGAAAAGCCGGATTTGATTGTCGGATTATTTCACTCGGGACCGGAAGATGTAAAAAAGTATTATGATGACGGAGAAAGGGATATAGAAAATGCTTCCAGGCTTGTAGCAGAAATGGTACCCGGTTTTGATGTCGTGTTTGCCGGTCATGACCATAAAGTGTGGAATTTCTTTGTGAAAAATAGTGAAGGTAAAAATGTTCTAATTGTTGATCCTGCCAATGCTGCCCGGCATGCTGCTGTTGCAGAAATTACAATGAGCTACGATAAAGCAGATCATAAGTGGACGAAGGAAATAAAAGGCGAAATTATAGACAGTAAAAATTATAAGCCTGATGAAGGCTACATGAAAAAATTTGCACCGGCTATTGAAGAAGTAAAAAAATATGTGTCAAAACCAATCGGTACTTTTACAAAAACAATTTCAACGCGTGAATCATTATTCGGTGATTCTCCTTTTGTTGATCTTATTCAAAAAATTCAACTTGAATTAACCCATGCTGATGTTTCCTTTGCGGCTCCGCTTTCATTTAATGCGGAGATTAAAAAAGGTACCGTATATGTAAGGGATATGTTTAATCTTTATAAATATGAAAATCTGCTTTATACTATGGAATTAACAGGACAGGAAATAAAAGATTATCTTGAATATTCTTACGGCAAATGGTTTAATCAAATGAAAAATGAAGATGATCATCTTTTAAAATTCTCCACGGACAAGGACGGGAAGGTTATCTTAACGAATGGTAGGGCAATGGTTTCGGGACGTTATTATAATTTTTCATCTGCAGCAGGAATCATTTACACGGTAGATGTTTCTAAGCCTGCAGGCGAAAGAATTACAATTACATCGATGTCCGATGGAAAACCGTTTGATTTAAAAAAGAAATATACAGTCGCAGTAAATTCATACAGGGGAAACGGCGGAGGCGGGCTTTTGACAGAAGGGGCCAAAATTCCGCATAACGAATTAGCAAGCAGAGTTATTCATTCAACTCAAAAAGATTTGCGTTATTTTTTAATGAAGTGGATTGAAACTAAAAAAGTTGTAAAGCCGGAAACTTTGAATAATTGGAAAGTTATTCCAACGGAATGGTGGGAAAAGGCTAAGCAAAAAGATTACAAACTATTATTTAGATAATTTTGTTTTTACAATAATAATAACATGACCTATGGAAATTGGAGTATTAACACATGAAATTCAAATTTAAAACATTAATACTATTTTATATGGTCTTGCTAACCGGACCGGCAATTAAGGCTCAGAGCAATACTGTCGGACTTATCTTTAATGATTCTGCAAAATCATATAATGGATATACTCTGTTTTCACCACTTGCTTCAAAAAACTCCTATTTGATTGATAACCGGGGGTATTTAATTCATGAGTGGACGAGCCAATACAGGCCGGCTCAGTCTGTTATGCTTTTGCCTGATGGAAGTCTGCTTAGGCCTGCAATAATTCAAAGCGGGAAAATTTTTTTAGCAGGCGGTGCCGGCGGCAGAGTTGAAAGATATGACTAGGACGGAAATCTCATTTGGTCTTTTGACTATTACTCCTCAGAACATTGCACACACCACGACATTGCGTATCTTCCGAACGGTGATATTCTTATGATTGCCTGGGAAAATAAAACTTATGCGGAAGCAATTGCTGCGGGAAGAAATCCAGCTAGATTAGATACAGCACTCTGGCCGGGTGAAATTATCGAAGTAAAACCAACAGGGACTTCAGGAGGGGATATTGTATGGCAATGGCATGCATGGGATCATTTAATACAGGATTTTGATTCTACAAAAGCTAATTACGGTGATGTATCAAAACATCCGGAATTAATTGATATTAATTACGGTTCAACTATTGAAGATTGGCTGCATATAAATTCGGTGCGCTATAATCCCCAAAGAGATGAAATACTTCTTAGCGTACATAATTTCAGTGAGATTTGGGTGATAGATCATTCAACAACAACTGCAGAAGCTGCGGGACATTCCGGCGGCAGAGAAGGAAAAGGTGGAGATTTATTATACCGCTGGGGAAATCCTCAAGCATACCGTGCCGGAACTGCCGCTGATCAAATGCTGTTTAGTCAACATGATGCCAGATGGATTGATTCCGGATTGGTTGGACAAGGAGATATCTTAATCTTTAATAATGACCATGGAGCGCCGCCGAATGCTTATTCGACCGTTGATGAAATTACACCGCCTTTAAATTCTAACGGCGAATATTATTTAGATTCAACCGGACAATATGGACCTAATTCTTTAACATGGAGATATGAAACAATTCCGCCTACTTCATTCTATGCAAAGAATATTTCGGGGGAAGAAAGACTGCCGAACGGAAACACCTTAATTTGTGAAGGAACTGCGGGTAAATTTTTTGAAGTAGATAATTTGGGAAATATCGTATGGGAATATATAAATCCTGTAACCCGGAACGGAATTTTAACCCAGGGCGCTACACCTTCATTTAATCTTGTATTTAAAATATACTGCTATTCTCCTGAATATTCCGGGCTAGGCGGAAAAGATCTTTCCGAAATAGGTAAAATAGAATTATATCCTACTGCAATTAAAAATGTAAATTCTTCACCCTCAAGATTTTCATTGGGACAAAATTTTCCGAATCCTTTTAATCCTTCTACTGTAATTCATTATGAAATTCCTAATGGAGCATTTGTAACATTAAAGGTATTTGATGTATTGGGAAAGGAAGTAAAAACACTTATTAATAAATTTCAAAATAAGGGAAAATATGTTATTGATTTTAATGCTTCTAAGTTAACGAGCGGCATATATTTCTATAGCCTGCATTCCGGAAATTATATCTCAACGAAAAAGATGATTTTGCTGAGATAAGTTCTGTATTTCCCTATTTGGCATTTGAGAATTTATTAAATTTGATAAATATATTTTTAGTTTAAATTGTTGCGAATAATAAATCGGAATAGATAATGAATACTGAAAAAAGCAATCAACTTTTTAATGAAGCAAAAAAACATATCCCTGGAGGTGTAAATTCTCCTGTTAGGGCATTTAAGGCTGTAGGCGGTAATCCGTTATTTATAAAAAAAGGTGAAGGTTCCAAAATTTATGATGTTGACGGAAACGAATTTATAGAATACATCGGTAGCTGGGGACCTCATTTATTCGGGCATAATCCGCCGTTTATAAAAGAAGTTTTACTTAAGGAAATTGAAAACGGAACTAGTTTCGGAGCGCCAACCGAACTGGAAGTAAAAATGGCAAAGCTAATAACAGAACTGGTGCCTTCCGTTGAAATGGTAAGGATGGTAAACAGCGGCACTGAAGCAACAATGAGCGCGGTGCGTGCTGCCCGCGGTTTTACCGGGAAAGAAAAATTTATAAAGTTCGAAGGCTGCTATCATGGTCATGCAGATTATTTTCTAATCAAAGCGGGATCAGGTGCATTAACTCTGGGAATACCGACAAGTCCGGGAGTTACAAAAGGGAATGCAGCGGATACACTTTTAGCCGACTATAATGATATCGAGTCTGTGAAAAAGCTGATTTCAAAAAATAAAAATGAGGTTGCTGCAATTATTATTGAACCGATTGCCGGTAATATGGGAGTGGTGCCTGCTGAAAAAAAATTCTTACGAGAGTTGAGAGATGTATGCAGTGAAGAAAAAATAATTTTAATATTTGATGAAGTTATGACAGGATTTAGATTGACAAAGGGTGGCGCTCAGGAATTGTATAATATTAAACCGGATCTAACAACATTTGGCAAGATTATAGGCGGCGGGCTCCCGGTAGGTGCTTTCGGAGGAAGAAAAGATATAATGGAAATGATTGCTCCAAGCGGCCCGGTTTATCAAGCAGGAACATTAAGCGGGAATCCTCTGGCAATGGCTGCCGGTTATGCGGCACTTAATTATATTAAAGAACATCCTGAAGTTTATAAGCAGCTTGAAGAAAAATCTGCATACCTGGAAAAAGGTTTTAAGGAAAATCTTAAATTATTAAAAAAGAAGTATGCATTTAATAGAGCAGGTTCCATGATGACTCTATTTTTTGTTGAAGAGGAAGTTAAAGATTTTAAATCGGCTGTTAAATCAAATACCGTTTCTTACGGTAAATATTTTAGTGAAATGCTTAAAAGAGGAATTTATTTAGCTCCTGCACAATTTGAAGCTGCGTTTGTTTCAACCGCACACTCAAAAGAAGATTTGGATAAAACTATAAAAGCTCAGTATGAGTCAATAAAAATTATTTCCTAATAAAAAGGTGACTCAGAATATTATTGAGTCACCTTTAAACTTTTCTAACTATTCCAAATTATAACATGTTAATTTTTACGCCGACCAGTGCCTGGATTGTTAATATTGACCATTTAACATCAGATACAACATTGGTAAGGCCGTATCCGAAAGTTAATTGTGGTGCAATAGCAATTCCTTCAGCAACTGGGATATCATAACCGGCTCCGGCTTTAAGCTCAAATCTTACCTGGGTATCTTTAATTGTCGATTTTGATTTTTGAGAAGTACTGCCGTCTTGAAAGGTTACACCGGGAGTAGTAATTTTATATGTAACCTCAGCCTCGCTGGAAATATTGAATCCTAAAACAGGTCCCATAACGAAATAAAAGTTGGAACGTTTTACACCAAGTTTGAATAAGGATTCTATTTGAAAGTATGCTAAACTAGCACCAACGTCTTCAGAATATGTATAAGTATAGCCCGGTATGGTTCCAGTCTCTGAGTAAGACCCGCTGCGGTTGTCGTAAAATGCCAAACCGGCAATCAAGCCGATATTTTCAGTAAAATTCATATCGGCGTATCCGCCAATCATCATCCCAAAACCATTTCCGCTTGCGGGTAAATCCGAACCTGTGTGAAGATTAAAATTTAAACCCAAAGCCGGTGATAATGACAACCTGAATTGTGCATAGGTAGAAGATGAAATGAAAATAACAGACATAAGAAATACGAAAATGATTGTACCCTTTTTCATAAGCCTACCTCCAAGAAATGTTTGATATAAATAATTAGTTAAGAACCCCGATTAATTAAATATGAAGAAGTGAAAATTTTACAACGAAATTTCGATTTATATATTTATAATTTTCAATAATTAAAAACTATTTCACAATCCAAACAAAACACCCAAAGTAAATTGAATTCCACTAGACTTAATTTTTGGATTTTGTACCTGCTGTTGATCGGCAGTTGTTTGATCCTTTGAAAGATCACTTAAGCCAAGCGAATAACGGCCGTCAAAAACAAATGAAACCAATGGATTTATACTATATTCAACCCCGGCACCAAAAGCCAGACCGAATTCAGTTGATGAAGTATTATTTTTATTGTCGAAATCCTCAGACATACTTTGACCTGCGTAATTAAGTTCCATTGTATAAGAAGATGATAGATTTAACCCGATAGTCGGGCCAACTTCGGCATATGGTTTAACCATCGGTAATGGAATATTGACTCTTAATAAAATCGGAATTTCCAAATATTCAAGTTTATATGAAATTTTTAGATTATTTAATTGAATTTGTTGACCGCTGATATCGAAAGAGATATTATTGCCTTCAACATTAACACCTTTTTGGATATAAGTAGGTTCAACTACGAAGGAAACAGGACCGGCTAAATCTAATTGAAAAATTCCGCCTGCTAAGAATAATATTCTATTGGAATTTGCCATCCCCGGTAAAACTGTACTTACTTCGGGATCGAATGATAAATTTGCAATATTTAATCCCCCTCTAACTCCCAATTTTATTGACTGAGCATTTATGTAAAAAGTGTGTATAAAAAAAAGAAAAACAACTAAAGGAAAAAATGTTTTTTTCATAGTCTACCCCTTTAATTCGTTTTTTTATTGTTTATTTAGTAAGAGCCCGCTTTTAAATACAAAAGGAGAAAAAGAATAACATTATATAGGGAATTAATATAGTGCAACATAACTACTGTTGTGTGCTTTGTCAAGTAAATATTAAATTTAACTTTCTTTTAACTAAGAATTAAGATTATTTTTTGCTTTTTTTAAACGAGTCATTTTAATTATTCTTTTTCCTTTTAATAAAAAGTATTCTTTAGGAAGTCAAATGATATTCAGCAAGATAAAAAATATATTCTTACCGGTTTTAATAGGTGCGGTAGCTGCATTAAACTTAGGCTTTAACAGCAATTCAAGTTCAAACACAAAAGTAATTCATAAGGGTAATCTATATTATCTTGAACATACTGTAGTCATAAAATTGAAAAGTTCTTCGGTCAGCGGATTATCAAAAGTACAAAATATAACGGCCCGATTAAACTCTGAATTTAAACAATTCAAATTTACTTCATCAAAAGAAGTATTTGGTAATCAATCTAATTCAGCTTTCGGATTAAACAGAATTATGTTTGTTAAATATTCCGGTAATGCTGATCCTCGAATAGTTGCAAATAAAATTAAAAAATTAAGTAGTATAGAATGGGCCGAACCTAAGTTTGTTAGAAAAGTAACTTTTACGCCTAATGATTCCTATTATCCTTTACAATACGGACTTGCATTAATAAATGCAGCGGGCGCTTGGAATATATCTAAAGGAGATGCAACGGTAGTTATAGGTATTGTTGATACGGGAGTTGATTGGATGCATCCGGATTTGTACGCAAACATCTGGCATAATCCTACATGGCAGAATGATGCTGCAACTACGCCTGGTGATTCTATCGGATGGGACTTTGGAGGTTTAACAGGTACACCGGATAACAATCCGATGGAAGATAAACCGTTTCATGGAACTGCAGTTGCCGGAGTAGCATCTGCTGTAACTAATAATAACTTAGGTGTTGCCGGTATTGGTTATAAATGTAAGATTATGCCGGTTAAAGCCGCTGAGGGTGATATTACCGATGCAAGCGGGGATCCTTATATTGTTTACGGCTTTGAAGGGATTATGTACGCAGTCAATCACGGTGCTAAGGTAATTAACTGCAGCTGGGGTGGAAGCGGCTTTTCAAATTATGAGCAGTCGGTTATTGATTATGCGCTTTCGAAAGGGACACTAATTGTTGCTGCAGCAGGGAATGATAATTCAAGCGAGGATTTTTACCCGGCATCTTATAAAGGTGTATTAGCAGTTGCAGCAACTAATCAAAATGACCTTAAAGCTTCATTTTCCAACTACGCCGCTAATGTTTCTGTTTCGGCACCAGGAGATAATATATATTCAACTTGGGATACTTCATCATATGCATATTTAAGCGGAACATCATTTTCGTCGCCGTTAACAGCAGGTTTGGCCGGGCTGGTATTTTCACGTTTTCCAAATTATACGCCGGAACAGGTTGCACAGCAAATTAGAGTTAATTGTGATGATATTTCAGATAAAAACCCAAATTATCAATATCTTTTAGGAAATGGCAGGATTGATGCATATAAAGCTTTGGCAGATTCAAATTCGGAAGCGGTAAGGGCAACAGATATTGTATACTCGGATGCAGCTCCTGGAGGGAATGGAAATAATATTTTTGAGCCTGGAGAAACTATTTCAGTTAATGCGGAATTTATGAACTATTTAAAACCTATCAGCAGCCTTAATGTTTCTTTAATCAGCTTGAATTCCTACTCTACTGTTGATAACGGAACTTTTAATGTTAATAATATTGCAACTTTGGATTCTTTCAGCAACTCAGCATCTCAATTTACATTTACATTGGCTGATTCAGTGCCTTTCGATGCTAAGTTAAATTTTATACTAAAATATACAGACGGCAGCAGTTATTCGGATTTTCAATTAATTAGTATAATTGTTAATCCATCTTATGTAACTCAATCCGGAAACAATATTACACTTACTATAACAAGCAAAGGTAATCTCGGGTTTAATGACTATCCTACTAATATAGAAGGGCAGGGCTTTGAATATTCCGGCGGACCTAACCTTTTATTTGAAGGTGCATTGATAACCGGGGATTCTCCTAATAATATTTCCGATGCTGCTCGCGGGTTGGATCAAAATTATGAAGATACCTCCTTTAAAGTTTTGCAGCATATTTCATTAAAAGTTCCTGGCCCAATTGCTGCTCAGCAAACTTTGGGAACTTTTAACGATGATAATGCAGGCAGATCTAAAATGGGTATTACAACAAAATTTCAGTCATACACATATTCAAACTCACCGAATCAGAATTTCATAATTCTTCGTTATGATTTTACAAACAATTCCGATTCCACAATATTAAATTACTATGCAGGATTATTTTTTGACTGGGATATGGTTGAAGCATCAGGAGACAGCGACTTAACTGCTTATGATTATACGGGCAATTTAGGTTATGTTTATCACGAAGGCGGGAATCCTAATACGTGGGTAGGAACAGCATTAATCTCTTCAAATAATTACGGTTATTATGGAACTTTAAACGACGGATCTAATGGAGGTATAAATATTTATGACGGCTTTACACCTGCAGAAAAATGGGAAGCAATTTCCAGCGGAATAGGAAAAGCACAAGCAGGCCCGGGTGATATTTCGGAAGTTACCTCTTCAGGTCCCTATACAATTGCACCGGGGCAGACAATTGATGTAGGCTTTGCAATAGCAGCCGGAAGTAATCTGAATGATTTGAGAACGGATATTACATATGCAAGATCTGCGTATCAAGATATTAGAAAGGATATGAATAATGGAAATGTTGTTGTTTATTCATATAACTTGTCACAGAATTACCCCAATCCGTTCAACCCTACTACAACTATAAAATATCAAATCGCAGAAACCGGTTATGTAACTTTAAAAGTATATAATATTTTAGGACAGGAAGTAGCAACACTTGTAAAAGAAGAAAAACAGCCCGGCAGTTATTATGCCTATTTTAACGGTTCAAATTATTCATCGGGAATTTATTTTTATAAAATAAATGCGGGAAATTTTGTAAGTACAAAAAAAATGATTTTGCTTAAATAGTATTGAACTATTCCCGGTCTCTACGAGGAACCGGGAATAGACATTATATATTTGAAAAGTTTACATTACAATTCTAAAGTTAAAATTCCGACTAAATAAAATACATTAACCCGTTGTGTGAATTAAATAATAATATATATTAAATGAATTTTTCGATATAAAAATATTTTCAAAAACGCGTTAAATTGTCACCGTGAGTGGAGTCGAACGGTGAATATAAGTCTTCTCCCAAAGGGATGGATTTCCAGACCACGCTCAGACTGACATAGGTGTCTATTATTTCACTAATTTTTAAATGATTTTTTATTTTACACAACTGCTTACATTATTAATTTCCAATTTAAGAAAGTAAAAAGCTTTCCCGGTCAAACTTTACCTTAATTATAAAACCAGCTACCCAAATAGACGGCATTTCTTGATTTCTCCAATAAATTGCCGTGCAAAAACCATTTGTTTGGATAGTGCCTTTTTAAAATTATTCTAAATAACTTGAAGGAAAATTTTGAGGGAATATCTTTTACTGCAATTGTCGTTATAATTTTTTAATTAACTAATTTTTTTTCTATCAACAAATCAGAGGGAAGGTTATGAAAAAATTATTTACTTCATTCTCCATTGTATTGCTTTTTTCCATTGCAATGATAGCACAGCCTGTAGTTGACGGTGACTTATCGGATGCACAATATACAACTATTGCGACAAAAGCTAATTCTAACTCAGGTTTTGGTACGGCAATAGATGTAAGCAAAATTGTTTATTATGCCGATAATGCTAACTCAATGCTTTATCTTGGTGTAGTAGGCAAGCTAGATGTAACTAGTGATAATGCTATTGGAATTTGGTTAAATATTAGCGGAGCTAGTTCTCCAACAGGAGTAGCAGCGGGTAATAGTTTAGGATTTACTGGTGCCGGTAATTATATGGACGGCGATAATGGCAGCAATTTAGATTTTAAAGCTGACTTTGAAGTTGATTATATGTTTGCTTTTAATCCTGGATTTGGTTCCTCAAACGTATACTGGGATGCTTCAAAATTAATTGGCGGAAATACTGCAGAGTATCAAGGGTATTGCAATCAAACCGGAACTGCAGCTACTGATACTATGGCAGCAGGTGGAGTTTTCTCGAAGAACAGTGTTACTTTTGCATTTAATAACGGCGGTGGTGCAAATCAAGGTCTTGAAATGAAAATTCCTTTTTCAGAAATCGGTGCAACATCTTCCATGGGTATTCAAGTATTTGCATTTGTAGTAAGCAGTACCGGTTATTTTTCCGATGTTACGGTTCCCGGCGATGTTACAACTGGAAACCCAGGATTTAGTGCCGATTTTAGCACAATGTCGGGCGGTTTATTCCACTCGGACCCGGCTTCTGCTCTTCCTGTAGAACTTACATCTTTTACCGCATCAACAAATGCAAAGGCAGTATTGTTGAAATGGAATACGGCAACGGAATTAAACAACTTCGGGTTCAGTATAGAGCGTAAAACGGCAAATACCAACTTTGTTAAGATTGGTTTTGTTCACGGCAGCGGCAACAGCAGTACTCCCAAGGAATATTCCTTTGCAGATAATACAGTAAGCGCCGGAAAATACTCATACCGCCTGAAACAAATAGATAATGACGGCAGTTATAAATATTCCAAAATAGTTGAAGTGAATATCGGTTCTCCGGCTGCTTTTGCTCTTGATCAAAATTATCCTAATCCGTTTAATCCAAATACAACAATCAGTTATGCACTTCCTACTAGTTCAAATGTAAAATTGATAATCTATAATTCACTCGGACAGGAAGTACAAATACTTGTAAATGAGTTTGAAGATGCTGGAATTCATAAAGTAAATTTTAATGCATTAAATTTAACAAGCGGAATGTATTTCTATAAAATTGAAGCCGGCAGCTTTTCCCAAGTTAAGAAGATGATTTTGTTGAAGTAGTTTTATCAAAAATATGATGATGCCCGATTTTTATAAGTCGGGTATCATCATAATTAAATGAGCCGCTAATTTTTATGTTTGCTTTTCATAATTATCCCCTTTTTATTTCAAAAAAAGGTGCTGCCCTAAATTGATTTTTATTTTCGCTAAAGAATGTCATGGCGATCGAAATCGAGCCATAACTTCCTTTAATTTAATTAAATCCCTCGATCCTGCCTTCCGGTAGTCAAGTTCTCTCGGGATGATAAAAAATAATTTTCAAGATTTAAACAAATTAGGACACTACTCAGAAAAACAAAATTTTTCCTTGTATTGTGATCTCTATCTACATTTCCTGAATTCTTATTGATAAATATTTTCCTATCTTTATTGTTGTATCATCTAAAAAATCAAGCGGATCTTAATTCTAAAATAATTGAATAAGTGATTTCAAAGAAACCTTTTTTCATTCAATTTTAACAATGCTTTAGTTTCATTAATAAATACATCGATAAATATGAATAAATCGGTTTAGGAGATGGAGATGAATAATCATAACTGTAAATCTTTTAAAGAGGTGAAAAAATATGAATCATTGATTGCAAACCGGAAATTATATCCGGCAATTCTGATTAAAATTATGATACTTTTTTTATTAACAGTTCAATTTTTTTGTTATGCACAGCCTGTTTCATTAAACAATTACAGCAGACACATAAAAAAAGTGACGGGGAAAATTAAAAATTACAACTGGCTTCAGTTCAACTTCGACCCGCAGCATAGCGGAAACAATACTGAAGAAATGAAGATTACAAAACAGAATGTAAGCAGGCTTCATAAATTATTTAAAATATCTTTACCTTCTATAGCTGACGGTGCAGCTGCGTATCTCAGCAATGTTAAAACTAATGCCGGCAAAATTAATATTATCTTTATTACAACTAAAGACGGACACATTATTGCCTTAAATGCTGAGAATGGAAAAAAGATATGGTCGCATCAATATGGGAGCGGCAATTACCGCGTTAACAACGGGTATAGAAAAACTTATACAACTTCTTCACCTGCTATCGATCCGAATAAAAAATTTGTATACAGTTACGGACTCGATGGCTATGTTCATAAATATCAGGTTGCGGACGGTGAGGAAATAAAAGGCGGCGGCTGGCCCGAATTGTGCACTTTAAAACCTTTTAATGAAAAAGGTTCTTCTGCTCTTGCAATTGCTACTGCAAAGAATGGTATTTCTTATCTTTATGTTGCAAACGGCGGATACCTTGGAGATAGGGGAGATTATCAAGGGCATTTAACCACGATAAATTTAAAAGATGGAGCTCAGCACGTGTTTAATGCCAACTGCAGTAATCAAGTAGTTCATTTTAAACAAAAACCAGGCAAGCCGGACTGCCCTGCTGTTCAAAGTGCTATTTGGGCAAGATCAGGTGTAGTTTATGATGCCAATACAAATAAAATTTATATGGCTACAGGCAACGGTCAGTTTAATCCCGAAAAACATAATTGGGGTGATGCCGTTTTTGCACTTAATCCCGACGGAACCGGTATAAACGGCGGACCGGTTGATAGTTATACTCCGGCTGATTTTCAGCAATTGGATGATGAAGATTTGGATTTAGGCAGTACCGCTCCGGCTATTATTCCTGCTCCTTCAAATTGTTCTGTTAAAAATTTGGCAGTTCAATCCGGGAAAGATAGATTATTGCGTTTGATTAATCTTTCAAACCTAAGCGGACATGGAAAGCCGGGTTACACGGGCGGGGAAATCGGAAAGACAATTGATGTTCCTTCCGGTGAAATGGTTTTTACTGCTCCGGCGGTTTGGGTGAATCCTGCAGATAAAAATTCGTGGGTTTTCGTCGGAACATATGGAGGCCTGGCTGCATTTCGTTTAAATATTGATAAATCTGGTACTCCAAGTTTAGTGCTGATGTGGAAACAAGATGAAGGCAGCAGTTCGCCTATAATAGCAAACGGAATTTTGTTTTGTGCTGTAAGCGGAAGTATCCGTGCATTAAATCCCGTTACCGGAAAACGCTTATGGAAAAATAATAATATCGGAGGAATACACTGGGAAAGCCCTATCGTTGATAACGGCATCTTATACATTACAGACGAATCGGGAAATTTAACTGCGTTCGGATTGTAGGCTTTTCTACGGAAAGTGATTAGGAATTTCTACGTATTTATACTGATTTATTTTAATCGGAAAATTCTTAAATTCTAATAAATGTAATAAAACATTCATTCTTAATCGCATATGAAAAATTTTGGGATTAAAATAAAATACACCTTATTATTGTTGCTATTTATTTTATTATATTGGGGCTGTTCATCAACCTATCGTATAAGTGATTTTTCATCCAAAAAAAATTTTTATAAAGATTTCAACAACAGTGTAAAAAATAAAAACCTTGAAGTGACTTTACAAAATGATAGTACATTTATAATTTATAACGGTGCGGTAATAGAAAATGACTCCTTATACAGTCTCAATAGTTTTACCATCTCAGGATTTACAAAAGTTGCTCTAATCGACATAAGAAATATTAAGTACTCAGGTAGTAATTATCAATCAGCTATTATATTATTAAAGAATGGTAAATTATATCATGCTTCAAAAATTAAATTTGAAAAAAACTCAATGCAATGTACATATTCAGAAACTGTAAGACATAATATTACATCTATTTCTAATTTGAAGAAAATCGTTTATAAAAATCATTGGCTGAGCATACCATCGCATTTAATAATAGGTAGTGTTGCAGGATTCCTTGTAGGCTTTGCAATTGGCAGGATTTCCGATAATAATACCCAGGAAGGAGACTCACGTGCCGGTAAAATTTTTGTATACACCTGGATAGGCGGAACAGTTGCGGGAATTATTTGGGGCTGGATAGATGGGTATAAGTATACTTATAAATTCAATCCATAATTAATTATGAAGATTTATAAAAACTATAAAATTTTATGTCCTTAAAACCGAGTTTAATTGTGTTGATAATTCTGCTTTATCTGCAAAGCCGTTATTTATAAACTTACTTTTCCCGTCTTTAGAAAAAATAATTGTACTCGGAACGGTTCTTATATTAAATAAGGATGTAATATCCTTTTGTTCAACAGCATTTACATCTACCAGATTAAAATTATTTTTCTCTTGTTTTAGATTATTTAAAATAGGCTTTTGAGAGGTTTTACACTGCACACATTGATCCGTCCAGAAATAAAGAACAGTTGGCAGAGATGAATCTTCTAATGTTATATTTCCGGGTAATTGTAATGAATTGGTTGCCTTGCCGGTTCTGAATTTTCTCTGCAGAATAGTTATTGCTATCAGCACAATTCCAAGTACAAAAATTCTTTCAAGCATGTTCGTTCCTTATTTCATTTTTTGATTTCAATATTCCGAGTTTGTGAAGCTGAAAATATATAAAGCAGCCGAGACAAAAATTTACGGTTAAATTTATAAAGGCAAGAGCAAGTACGATAAAAGCAAGTATCCATCCTAATATTGCAAACTCAGCAGTCAAAGCTGCAAAAGAAACAGCAAGAAAAACTCCTCCGAGTCCTTGAGCAAATTGATGGGGTGAATTATCCTCCTCAACTATATTTGGTTTAACTATACCGGTCGGTTTTGCAATATATTTATAAACCAATTTGAATAAGCCCGCTTTGGGAAATATTGTCCCGGTCAGCATAACGGCTGCCGTAAAGGCAACAAGCCAGGGAATGTTTAACAAAAAAGCTACGGCCGTTAAAACGACAATGGATCCTTGATTAAATTTTATTGCACTTCTATCAAGTTTTGAATTTTTATAATTCATAATAAAACCTCAAATTGTTTAAAAATAAAAACCCGCTGCCAACTTTCATCGACAGCGGGTTAAATCATCAATCTATTTTATATTAAATCATAAGTCTCATAAAACCGGAATGATATTCCACTGCCGTTTTTATTGTAAAACAACAATTACTGTTGCAACAACATCCGCATGTTGTATTCACAGTATTGGAATATTTCCGATCTATATTCATCATGTCTCTTCTTTAAGCCCAAACGCAACTTATTTAATCTAGACAAAAGAGTCAAGATTAAATATTTCTTTATGATTTAAATCATATTTAATAAATCTTAGGGCGTAAAATCTTATTTAATCATATTTGTCAAAAAGATCAGAACAAAAGAGTGCATATTAAAAGAAAATGCTTATATAATTCATTATCACTTACATGTTTAATAATACAAATTTAAAATTTGTGCTTTTTAATGACCTCAAATAAATTGTTTTAAAAATTTTACGTAATGAAGCGTTGCTTGTATGATTAGGGCTGAACAGAAAAATCTGTTTGAGAGGCTGATCGAAAACTAATTTATCTGTCATGGTGAGCGGAGTCGAACCATGAATTTCGCATATATTCCGTCTTCGACTTCGCTCAGACTGACATAAATCTTACTTTTAGGTCACCCTAGAGTTATTTTTCAGTAGCGTACCTGTCCGGCTCTGACGATCAAGACAAAAGTACATAAATAAATATTTTAATTTGCATGTTTTTCTAATCTAATTAGAAAATATATCTTGATTTCTTTCTTTTTGAACCGGAGGGCATGGAACAGTTCCGAATGAACAGAATACACAGCAATCGCCTTGTTTAGGTTTTAAAACAGTGCCGCAATTATCACATTTATAGAAGTATTGACATGCATCTTCCGGCATGGTTTCTTCTTTTTTGAAGCCGCATACCGGGCAGGTAATAATAGAATTATAAATTATTTCTTTTGTCAAAATTTTACCGCTAGTTTTTAATAATTAATTCATTCTATATATAAAAATAAAGTTTATTTCATAGATCTGGTTAATTATTTTATTTTTGTGATAATATTGTGATGAAGAAATTATATTCAAAGGATATATTAAAATAATATCGATAATTATTTTATCCTTGTGGATTAGAAAACCACTTTTGCGGATTCAAAACTATTAAATTCTTTTTCAATAGAAAGATATTAAATGAGTAATGTTTTAACATGGCAATGGATAGTTCTAATTTCATTTTCATTAATACTCATTTTAATGACTCCTTTTGTAAAGACGAAGGAAAGCTTTTATCGTGGTACTTCGAGAGAAGCTAAGAAACCCGGATTAGTTATGCTGACTTTTAGTTTGGTAATTTCCTGGATTTTTGCAAAGTCGGTTACAAATGCGGCAAATTTAGGATTAAGTTTCGGTATTGTCGGAGGTATGGCTTATGCTACATATTATTTGTCTTTTTTAGTCGCCGGCATAGTTATTTATAAAATCAGAACTAAATTAAATGTTCAAAGCCTTCACCAATTTTTAGAAAAGAAATTTGGAATCGGTGCACTGAGATTTTTTACTATAATTATTGCGGTAAGACTTTTAAATGAAGTTTGGTCAAACACCGAAGTAATAGGAACATATTTTGGCCATAATGGATCACCGCAATACATAATTTCAATAATTGTATTTACAGCATTAACACTTGCATATGCTTTAAAAGGAGGTTTAAGAAGTTCGCTTATCACCGATTTGCTGCAGATGGGATTGTTTGTCGCATTACTTGTACTTGTGCTCGGTATGATTTTACCGAAGGAAGGATCGGTTACTCCGTTTCTAACAAGCGGGCATTGGACAATGTCCGGCGGAGTTGATTTAATACTTGTCGCATTCATCCAGATTTTCAGCTATCCATTCCACGATCCGGTTCTTACAGATCGAGGATTTATTGCTGATGAAAAGACGACTTTGCGAAGTTATATTTTGGCAACAATCGGAGGATTTCTCTGCATACTTCTTTTCAGCTTTGTAGGAATCTATGCGAAGATTCTCGGACTTCAGGGACAAGCTGCTGTTCAGGTTTCCAAAACTCTTGGCGTATTCTCTATGATTGTAATGAATTTTATAATGGTAACTTCTGCTTCTTCAACTGTAGATTCAACTTTCGCTTCGGTATCAAAGCTAATAGTTGTTGATCTGGGTAAATCAAAATCTTCTTTAATATCAAAAGGCAGATGGACAATGATTATTACAGCAATCGGCGGAACGATTCCCTTAATATTTTCTCCGACTATTTTATCAGCCACAACGATAAGCGGAACTATGGTGCTTGGACTGGCGCCTGTATTTATTTTCTGGAAATTAAAAGCACCAAAGATTTCTTTTCATTTAGCTCTTTGGGCGGGAGTAGCGGCCGGTGCAGTTTTAGTGTTCGGGTGGCTGCCGAAATCTTTGTACTTAACTCATGGAACGTATGCCGAGCTTCTTGCAGTAAATGTTTATGCTACTATATTAATTTTAATTGCTTATTTTGTCCCGGTGTTTGCAATGAAAAAGGTTGAGGTGAAGTACCATGCAATAGAACACGAATAACACGGATTAAACAGATTTACACAGATATAAAATTAAAAGGAGGATATTATGTTGTATTCTGATTTAACTAAAGTAATCATAAAATGTTTTTATAATGTTTATAATACTCTTGGTTATGGATTTCTGGAAAAGGTTTATGAAAATGCATTGGGTATTGAATTAAAAAAGGCTGGATTTGGAATAGATAAACAAAAAAATATAAGAGTATATTATCTCGGTTATGAAGTCGGAGATTATTACGCAGATATAATTGTAAACGATATTATTATTTTAGAATTAAAAACAGCAGAAGCTCTTTGTGATGAGCATAAAGAACAATTAATAAATTATTTAAAAGCAACAAATAAAGAAATTGGACTACTTTTAAATTTTGGTAAAAAACCAGAATTTAAAAGAATTATATTTACCAATTATAGGAAAAATTTTAATCCGTGATAATCAGTAAGATCAGTGTCATCCGTGTTCTATTATCTGACATTTATGTAAAAATCAATATAATTGACAATGAAACATCCTGAAATATATCTTGATGCATTAGACAACCTGTGGTTCCAGGTAAGCGGCACATTGTGCAACATAGTCTGCGAGCATTGTTTCATTAGCTGCAGTCCCACAAATCATAATTTTGAATTTATGACTTACGATCAAGTTAACTCATATCTTCAAGAATCAATAAAGATGGGAGTAAAAGAATATTACTTTACCGGCGGCGAACCTTTCATGAATAAAGATATCATTAAAATTTTAAGAAAAACTTTGGAATACGGTCCGGCTACTGTTTTAACAAACGGTATGTTGATTAAAGAACATCATGCAAAGAGTTTAAAAGAAATATCAGACAATTCAATTTACTCCTTGGAATTAAGAGTCAGCATTGACGGCTACACAGAAAAAATGAATGATTATATCCGCGGTAAAGGCGTTTTTAAAAAAGCTATGGCCGGAGTTAAATTACTTGTTGATTCCGGATTCCTTCCGATTATTACAATAACAAAAACATGGGAAGATAAAGATGATGACAGAGTTTTGAATGGCTTTATGAGTACATTGAAATCTTACGGTTATCAAAGACCACGAATAAAGATTTTACCTTCAATTAAAATTGGTAAAGAAGCAGTCCGCACTAAAGGATATGATGAGTACGAATTTGTAACAAACGAAATGATGGTAGATTATGAAATCAGTAATTTAATTTGTGCAAACAGCAGAGTTGCAACATCTAAAGGAGTTTATGTTTGTCCTATCTTAATCGATTCGCCTGATGCAAAACTGGGTGGTTCACTTGAGGAATCAATGAAACCGTATGAATTGAAACATCAAGCCTGCTATACTTGTTATTTGTATGGTGCGATTTGCTCAAATTTTTCTTCGGTGAAACGCGATGCATAAAAAAGTAGCACTGTTCGGCGGAGTTTACAGCAATTATCTTTCATTGAAGGAAGTAATAAAGGATGCATATAAGAAAAAAGTAGATGCAATTTATTGTCTTGGAGATTTAGGAGCTTTTGGTCCTTATCCGGATAAAATATTTTCAATACTTCAAAAAAATAACATTTCTGTAGTTCAAGGTAATTATGATAATTCTATCGGCAACGATAAAGATGACTGCCAGTGCGGTTATACAGATCCAAGAGATAATTATTATGCCCGTCTCAGCTATGATTACACTTATAAAAATACAAGCGAAGAATTCAAAGAGTGGATGAAAGTTCTGCCTCATGAAATTAGATTTGAATTAGGCAAGTATAAAGTATTGTTATGCCATGGTTCACCACGACAAATGAATGAGTTCCTCTGGGAAACTACAACCCCGACTCACTTCCTGGAAAAATTGTGTAGGGATTACGATGCCGATATTATTTGTGCAACTCACACAGGAATTCATTGGAATAGAAAATTAGCGGATGAAAAATATTTTGTAAATGTTGGGGTAATCGGCCGGCCGGAAAATGACGGCAATACTTTTGTCGGTTATACCATTTTGGAATTAATTGACGGCAAAATTAATATCGAATATATTCCAGTCGAATACGATTATAAAAAACTGGCTGAAGAAATGAAAAAAGAAAAATTACCTGAAGAGTTTGTTGAAACAATTCTTACCGGCTGGTGGACAACCTGCTTGGAAATTCTTCCCGGCAAAGAAAGACTTAAAGGTAAATTTTAGAAATTTGTGATAATTTCGTTATGACCTTCATATTCTTAATATCTATTTTACATTTGTAATTAAAAAGATCTATAACATTTTCGCGGATATCAGTTTTAAATTAAACCAATAGTTTTCAAAGGAAGATAATGGAACATCTAGTTATCATCGGCAACGGCATTGCAGGCGTTACCTGTGCCAGGCACGTTCGTAAACACAGCGATATGAGGATAACAATAATATCGAATGAGAGTGAACATTTTTTCTCAAGAACTGCTTTAATGTACGTTTATATGGGCCATATGAAATGGGAAAACTTAAAACCGTATGAGGATTGGTTCTGGAGGAAAAATAAAATTGATTTGATCAACGCTTCTGTAACTTCTATTGATACAGATAATAAAAAATTAAAATTAGAAAATGGTTCTAATGTAGAGTACGATAAACTGGTAATTGCAACCGGATCTCAAACTAACAAATTCGGCTGGCCGGGACAAGATCTCAAAGGTGTTCAGGGATTATACTCAAAGCAGGATCTTGAATTACTTGAAGAGAACACAAGAAATGTAAGGCATGCTGTAATTGTCGGCGGCGGACTAATAGGAATTGAACTAGGCGAGATGCTTCATACAAGAAACATCCGTTCTACATTTCTTGTTAGAGAAGATTTTTACTGGGGAAATATTTTACCACCGGAAGAAGCTTCAATTGTGAGCAGACATATTATTGAACACGGTCTGGATTTAAAATTAAGCACTCAATTAAAAGAAATATTGCCAGATGAAAACGGAAGAGTAAAATCTATTATAACAGATAAAGGTGAAGAAATTCCTTGTCAGTTAGTGGGATTGACTCCCGGCGTGCATCCCAATATTGATCTAGTGAAGAATACCAAAATTGAAACCGGGAGAGGCGTACTTGTAAATGAATATTTGGAAACAAACATTCCGGATGTTTATTCTGCCGGTGACTGTGCGGAAATAAAATCTTCTATTGAAAATCAAAAAAATAAAGTTGAACAACTATGGTACACCGGTAAAATCCAGGCAGAGGTTTTAGCTCAAAATATTTTAGGTAAAAAAGTAAAATATGACAGAGGCATCTGGTTTAACTCGGCAAAGTTTTTTGATATCGAATACCAGACATACGGCTTCGTAGCCAATGGCCCCAGAGAAGGTGAAGAATCATTTTACTGGGAACATCATTCGGGTAAAAAGTGTCTGCGCATCGTTTATTCAACTAAAGAAAGAAATGTTACAGGATTTAATGTATTTGGAATTAGGTTGAGGCACAAAGTCTGTGAAAGCTGGATTAAAGAAAAAAGAACAATTGAATATGTAATGGAAAATTTAAAAGATGCTAACTTCGATCCGGAGTTTTATGCTCATCATGAAGAAGAAATCATAGACAAATTCAATAAAGAAAATCCTTTTAATATTGTTGTGCTTAAAAAGAAAAAGTCCTTTGTATTTTAATTTAACGTCATGGTTCGACTCCGCTCACCATGATTTTAATTGATTAGTTAATATGGTAAATGTTAAAAATTAATAATTTCATCCCGAGCGAAGTCGAGGGATAACGCGGCTGAATTCAATATTAAAAAAACAGAACGTAAACGAAAACAATTAAAATATTTTCATAAAAATTATGACACCTATACAAATAGAACCTTATGAGGTCTATTCTGATAAAAAGGAAATTGAAACTATTAAGAAATTAGGATTGACTTCTCTAAGTGTCGGCTTATTCTTTTTCCTAATCAGTTTAACCGGAATATCAAACAGCAGGCCTTTACTTTTTTTCTTTTTAAGTTTTGGCTTGACGATTATTGGTGCGCTTACATATTTCATTCCTCAAATTAAAGAAGCTCCGGCAGGAATAAAAAACAATAATATATTTTTCAGCAAAATTACTTACCGCGGTGCACCAGCATGGATACTGGGAATATTGTTTACCGCATTTTATGTCTTCCTTTACTGGTTCCCGTCTTATATTGAAAACTGGGTTGCTCTTGTTAATCCGTTAAGTTACTGGCTTAGGGGCAAAAATGCAGACAGATGGTTTTTGTACGGATCATTTTATACTGTTGCCGTAATTGTTATGGGTATAAGAATGATGATAAAATACAGACACAACAGATATCAAATTATCAGAACGTTATCGGTAAGTTTTTTCCAGTTAGGCTTTTCTTTTCTTATCCCTGCTTTTTTAGTTAGAATGAATAAACCGGAATTTTATTTTAATTACTTCTGGCCATTGAAATATCAATACCTTTTCCCAAGCGAAATAAGTTATCTTACCCATAACAGTGCTGCTTTGGGATATTTTATGGTTTTCTGGGGAGCGGTTATGATTGTAATTGTTACTCCGATTCTTACATACTTTTTTGGCAAGCGGTGGTACTGCTCATGGGTTTGCGGGTGCGGAGCTCTTGCAGAAACAGCCGGTGATCCGTTCAGACAAAATTCTGACAAGTCACTTAAAGCATGGAAGTTTGAAAGATGGTCGATTCATTCAGTGTTAGTTTTTATTGTTTTAACAACCGGACTTTTATGGCTTAACTCTGCATTTAAAGGGGAATTACTTGGCTCACTGTCAATCGGATTTTCAGAAGTATACGGATTTATTATAGGTGCGGTATTTTCCGGAGTAATCGGAGTTGGTTTTTATCCTATTTTCGGCAGCAGAGTCTGGTGCCGGTTTGGCTGTCCGATGGCAGCTATTCTCGGAATACTTCAAAAGAAATTTTCACGATTCAGAATTACCACCAACGGCGACCAATGCATTTCATGCGGCAATTGTTCTACTTATTGCGAAATGGGAATTGATGTAAGATGGTATGCGCAGCGCGGACAAAATATTATCCGTTCATCATGTGTCGGCTGTGGAGTTTGTGCGGCTGTTTGTCCGAGAGGTGTATTGAAGCTTGAAAATCTTCCGTTGGCTGGAAGATATAATGAAATTAAAGATTAATAAGTATGACATAAAAAAATTATAGGAAATAGAATTTTCAGTTTTCTTCCTGTTTACCTTTAGATCTTGAAATACTGATTGGCTTTCCTTTAACAGCAGCTATTGCATACAAAATACCGATGAATATAAATCCCAATGAAATAATGGGAGCTAAAATTGATTTGTAATTATTAATTGATAAAAATAAACCGATTGCTCCTCCTATTATGCATATGATAGAAAAAAAGTAAGCAATTAATCTTTCGAAAAATTTTAGTTCCCTATCTTTAATCATTTTATAAAATTTATTTTTATAAAAACATAACTTATTATTTCCTTATAAGCAATAATTTTGTTTTAGAAGAATAATTCTAATCAAATTTATTTTCTCGAAAATTAAAATTGCCTTTCAGTAATATCTTTTATTAAATTACCTTGTAATTAATATTGATATGAATAAAACTATTTTCAAATTTACAAAGGGTAAGGGGTTGACAATATGAAAAAAATACAACTCTTTAATGTTCCCGAAATATCTTCTATTCAGGATATGCTGATTAAATCGGCATCTCTTTATAAGGAAAAATTAGCATTAGAAGATTTAATCACCACTCCGGTTTCAAGGGTAACTTATAACCAATTGCTTGAAAATGTGTTGAAGTTTGGTAATGCTTTGAAAAAACTTGAATTAAAGGAAGGGACACACATTGCCGTTATAGGAGAAAATAGAGTTCAATGGGGAATAGCCTATCTTACGGCAATGTTGTTTAATTATGTTATTGTTCCTATAGATAAAAATCTGCCTACGAATGAAATATTAAATATAATCCATGAGTCGGATTCGGAGTTGATTGTATTTTCGGATACTTTCGCATCAATGTTGAAAGAAAAAAGACATGCACTTAAAAAGATGAAATATTACATCAGCATGGATTTGCTTTCCGAGAAGGACGGATTTTATTCAATGATTGAAATGATTAATAATGCCGGAATAATTAATATAAATGAACTGCCCAAAATTAATACATCTGGTTTGGCGGAAATAATATTTACATCCGGTTCACTGGGAAGAGCAAAAGGAGTAATGCTTACACAGGGAAATCTTACATCTAATTTAACAGCTATGACCAGTATGATAAGAATAACCTCAGAAGACAGATTTCTTTCGGTGCTTCCGATACATCATACATACGAATGTACTTGCGGTTTTATGTGTCCTCTTTATATGGGCTCAACTGTGCATTATGCCCGGTCGTTAAAAACAATTGTTGAGGATCTTCAAAAGGTAAAAGCAACGATCTTCTTAGGAGTTCCTCTTCTTTACGATAAGATGTTTAAAGCTATTTATAAATCAATTAATGAGGATAAAGTAAAATCCAAAGTCGTACCTTCATTAATTAAGGCTACAAACCTTATCGAAAAAGTGGGGTGGAAGAGTTTAAAGAAGAAAATATTTAAAGAGCTTCATGAAAAATTCGGAGGAGCAATACGATTATTTATTGCGGGCGGCGCAGCGCCGGATCCAAAAGTAGCTAAAGGTTTAAGGGAATTCGGCTTTAATTTTGTTCAAGGCTACGGATTAACTGAGACATCCCCGATAGTAGCACTAAATCAATTAAATAATTTTAAGGATAATGCCGCAGGAATTCCCTTGCCGGGAGTGGAGGTAAAGATAAATAATCCTTCATCTGATGGAGTAGGAGAAGTTTTTGTTAAAGGTCTTAATGTTATGCTTGGTTATTACAATAATGAAAAAATGACAAGCGATACTTTTGAAAACGGCTGGTTTAAAACCGGCGACTTAGGCTATATGGATTCGGATGGATTCCTTCATATTAGCGGGAGAAAGAAAAACGTGATTATTTCCAAAAATGGAGAGAATGTTTTTCCTGAAGAAATTGAAGACCTTTTAAATAGAAGTCCATATATTCTTGAATCTTTTGTGTATGGTCAAAAAGATGATAAGCAGGATGAAATAATAGCAGCACAAATAGTTACTGATGCGGAAACATTTATAGAATATTCGGAAAATAATAACGTTAAGATTACCGATGAGTTAATCAATAATATAATAAAAGGTGTTGTTAAAGATATAAATAAAGACCTTCCTTTGTATAAACAGATAAAAAAGTTTTATGTCCGCGATAAAGAATTTGAAAAGACAACTACGCAAAAGATTAAAAGACATTTGGTAAATACACAGGGATTGAATGAAGAAACCGATCCATAATTATTATTAAGAATTAAGATTTTTTTGCTCCTTTAATATTTTTTGCAATCTTCTTATAAAAGAAGACAAAGAGTAAAATAATAATTGCAGCTAACGTTAGAAGAATAATATGATGATTAATTATCTCCAATACAATCGACCATTTCTCACCAAAAAAATATCCTACTGAAAGGAAGGTAGCAGTCCAAATTAATCCTCCCGTGTAGGCGAATAACGCGAACTCCCACATCTGTAATTCGGATGTTCCGGCTAAAATGGCAATTATATGTCTTACACCGGGTATAAAATATCCAATGAGTAAAGCCCAACGGCCTATCTTTTCAAACCAGTTGTGTGCCTTTTGAAGTCTTTCCCCGTTAATATGAATATATTTACCGTACTTTGTTAAAATACGATGACCGAATGTACTTCCAATAGCATAACTAATGGAAATTCCTGTAATACTCCCCAAATAGGCTGCTAAAAACGTCGGAATCCAGTGCAGGGTTCCCTTATAAATCAAAAAACCGGATAAGGCTAATAATGTTTCATCCGGTACAGGCAGCCCTATTATTCCCAAAACAAGCAGTGAAAAGATACCCAGATAACCGTAATGAGAAATCCAGATTAATAATGTGTCCATTTTTAAATTTTTTAATTACTTGTTCAATAAGTACAAAGATATGAAAAATCATTATGTTTAATTACTTTTATTTATAAAGATAACTTTTAGGTAAAGGAAAGTAATAATAATAACTTATTATTTTACTTTTTTGAGAAGTTTAGCTTTTATATATTCGCATCAGTAAAGTAAATTAATAATAATTGAAATTGGGAATTTTATGAGAATTGTTAAATTCATTTTAGTTTTACTCGTTGTAATTGGCTTATCGGCATGCCAAAAGAAAGAAGAACCAAAAGTACCTGCTGCTAATCTTCCTTCAGGTGTCATTACTGCAAAGGTTTTGGATTTTATAAATGTACCGAATTACACATATTTACAGGTTTCGAAAAATGGAAAAGAATATTGGCTTGCTGCTCCTACCACAAAAGTTGAAAAAGGAGAAACTATATATTATTCACAAGGTATGGAGATGAAAAATTTTCACAGCCAAACTATAAATAAAACATTCGATTCTATTTACTTCGTTCAAGGAATATCAACATCACCCCAAAAAGAAACGGTTGCTGAAGCTCATCAACAAACGTACAATAATACGAGAGAACAAATATCCGTAAAGCCTTTAAATGATGGGAAAACTGTGGCTCAAATTTTTTCAAATAAATCATCATTAGCTGGAAAAATAGTCAGAATTCGAGGTAAAGTTACAAAATATAACCCTAATATAATGGGCCGTAACTGGATTCATATTCAAGATGGAACCGAATCGGGAAAAAATTACGACTTACTTGTAACTAGCAACGATAAAGCTGCAGTGGGACAGACAATTATAGTTCAGGGAAAAGTGGCTGTTGATAAAGATTTTGGAGCTGGTTATACTTATCCCGTAATGATTGAAAATGCCAAAGTAAAAACCGAATCAAAGTAGTAATTTGAATTTTTTTTATTTAATAATAAAAAATATTTATAAATATTCAGTTTATTTTATTGTTTTAATTGATTATTATTGCATAAGAAAGAATTATTTTGCAAAATTACACTGGTTTTTTATTAAAAAAAGTTGAAAATTATTTTAAAGACAGTAAAATTTTTATTAACTTTTAAAAAATAATTTGATATTTCACTTGTTTTTGTAATAAATTATTTCTAGCATATAAATCTTTTAAGTAGGTTTTTAATTAAAAATATTTTTGGTTATTGACTTTAAATTAGTTTTTTAAGACGTTAAAGTTGTTTTTTGAATAAATATAGTAAAAAACTATTTTTTATTAATCGAAAGAGTAATGTTTGATTAAATTATACTATCTCCAATGAGTTTTTTTCAAATCACTAATTCACATATTACCCTCAACATTTATTTGACATTTTCATTTAAAATGAAAATATGTAGTTATAGTGTTGGTCAAGTTAAAAAAATATTCCAAGGATATTAAGAGAGATTATATGAAAAATTTATACTATCCAAAGTAACTTCCCATCATAGAATTTTAATCTTCCCTGAATATTGACTTAATTCATTTATTAACAGAGTACATTTTATTTGGGTCAATTTTAATTACTAATTATTTATAGGAGAGAGAATTATGATACGAAAGATTACCGTAATGTTTTTCTTGTTGTTACTACCGATATTTATTTATGCAGGAACAACGGGAAAAATAAGTGGTAAAGTTGTTGATCTCCAAACTGGCGAACCATTAATAGGTGCAAACGTTATTGTCGTTGGTACTTCTTTAGGTGCTGCCACTGATACGCATGGAGAATATGTTATCAGCTTTCTTGACGCTGGTGTGTATGAGGTAAAAGCTTCGTACCTGGGTTATAAGACCGTAACAATTTCCAATGTCAGAGTGAATGCCGACTTAACAACTGAATTGAATTTTAAACTTCCCTCAACCGGAATTTCGGTTGGTGAAGTAACTATTGTTGCTCAACGGCCTTTAGTTAATTCCAGTAACACAAATGCTATCCGCACTACTACAAATGAAGAAATTCAATCTTTACCGGTAAGAGGTGTGGACAATATCGTTGCTCTTACGCCTGGTGTAATAAAGCAGACCAACGTTATATATATAAGAGGCGGTCGACAGGATGAAGTAGGCTATTATCTTGAGGGAGCGGATATTACAAACCCGATGACAAGCCTTGCATTGGGTATTCGCCACCAAGCATCGCAGGTATATATTCCTCAGGATGCTATTGAAGAAATTCAGGTTCAGGCAGGCGGTTATACGGCTGAGTTCGGTGGGGCTAATGCCGGTATAGTTAAATCCGATTTAAAAACCGGTGGCCGGAAGCTAAATATAACAGCACAATACATTACAGATAACTGGACATTTAAGAGCCGTAATAATAGATACAATGGCGTGCAGAATCTTGGTGCTTACTCTTACGGCTATAACGAATTTGATTTCTCTATAAGCGGTCCTATTTTGAATAATCACATTAGACTATATGGATTATTTGATAACCTTTCGAAGGCCGATGCAAACCCGGTGTGGGGTCAAAACGGATTTAATTTTGGAAACGTAGTAGACAGCATTACACACCAAGGGACACCAATATCGTTAAAAAATGTAGAAATACCTGGTGGTCCGGTTCCGGGCAACGGTTCCAATCAATACTCCGGGGTAGGAACCATAACGTTTGATTATAATCCAACTATTGTTAGAGCTTATGGCACGTATACTTTTAACAGGTCAAGAACTGGCGGAAGTATAGCCACTATTTATGATAATAACCGGCTTCCTATCCAAGATAATTATAACGGTGTATTTGGATTGAAGTTAACAGAACTCCTTGGCTCCAATGCCTATCTGGAATTTAACGGAAATTATACAATTAACAGTGGAAAAACGTATGATCCTTATCTTGGGGATAATTTCTTAGCTTATGGCGATAGTGTGGCGAATGCTAAAGCAGGAGCTGTATGGCATCGTTCACCCGTAGATAACAATTACGGACGATATAATGTGCCGGAAGTATACAATATATTTTCTACTTTTAACTTTAATGTTCCAAACCAAGTTCTTACAGTTTATAATAAGTTTGAATTTGATAATATTAACCTAAACCTAACTTTTTCCGATCAGCTAAATAAGCAGAATACACTGAAAATTGGCGGTGAATTTCAACAATATACTATTAGAAGTTTCACCGGAGAGAATCATAACACAGGTAACTCAACTGGTTTAGCGCCTCTTGTTGCAGGTGTTTCGCAAGATTCGATTCGGTCAATTTTGATATCCCATGGTATTATCAATTACGGGTATGACGTTTTTGGCAATAAATACAGCGGTTCAACAAATTATTCAACCGGTTCTATTGCACCGTTCAAGCCTATATTCGCCGGCGCATATGTGCAAGATAGGCTTGAATACAAAAACCTAATTGTAAATGCCGGATTAAGATTCGATTATATTAATACGGATAATCTTACATTTAAAAATCCAATGCGGCCCGGGGATGCTTTTAACTCGTCTACATTAATGGTAACACATCCCGAAAATTTAGTGAAAGTAAAACCATTCACTTCTGTTAGCCCGAGGCTGGGATTTTCTTTCCCTATAACCGACCGGACAATGTTTCATGCACAATATGGTAAGTTTGTTCAGCAGCCAAGTTTAGCTAATATATACACTGGATTATATGAGCTTGCTGCTACTTTAAGTCCTGTTACCGGTGGTACTTTCAATGCCCATCCTGTGGGATTGGATGTAAGACCTACAAGAACAACACAATATGAAATCGGATTTACTCAGCAAATCGCCGATTTTGCTTCATTTGATATCACTGCATATTATAAAGATATCGCAAATCAGGTCGTTTTTGGAGTTCAAAATACCGATGCTTCAACCGGCTGGAGACCTTATTCAGTACTTACTAATGGAGATTATGCAACAACTCAAGGAATTGAAATTGCATTTAATATGAGGAGAACGGAAAGATTCCTTGTAAACGGTTCTATTTCGTTTTCAAGTGCACGAGGAACTGGAGATAATCCATTCTCGAATTCCGGTGAATACGGAAGTCCTATTACGACAACTGTTCCGATATCACTTCAAGTTCCTCAATATATTATTCCTCTAGCTTTCAACCATGCTGTAACCGGCAACCTAAATATTGATTACCGTTTTGGAAAAGATGACGGTCCTTCTATTCTGCATGAATTCGGAGCTTCCCTATTATTAACTTTTTCAAGCGGGCATCCATATACGTTGTCAACTATCAACAATGCTAGTGTTAATTTTACTAGTAATCCTGATCAAACTTTTTTCTCTGATACAAGAGACAGAACTGCAATTGTACCGCTTAATTCGGCGATTACACCCTCAACATTTAACGTTGATTTAAGTATTGACAAGAATATTGAATTTATGGATAATTTATCTGCCGATATTTTTATTCAAGTAATTAATGTTTTTAATATAAAAAATGTTCAAGATGTTTTCACTACTACAGGTTCAGCTTCTTCCAATGAATTCTTAACGAATCCCAACCTTAACGGTGGTGCAAATGTAGCAAAGTATGGTCCTCAATATGCACAAATTTATCAGGCTTTAAATTATGAATATTCCGGTTTGTATGGAGTTCCGCGGCAAATTAGACTCGGAATCCGGTTGCAATATTAATAGGTAATTTGACTGGAAAAACAATTTCAATTAGGAGTTGAATATGAAATATAAAATAAAAGTTTTAAAGTATATATGGATTCTAAGCGCTGTCTTTCTATTTTGTCTGCCATCCGTTGTAGGTGCAAAAGGCATTGGCAACGGCGGTAAACGTAAAATTGCAAAGACTTCGGCCAGTCAAAATGCTACTGCGCCAATTAATATAAATAATATTAATGCTTTGCAGCAAAATAATGGATTCAGCGATTTCAATCCAAATAGTAATGCCGAAGGAACAGTATTCCCTATTGGTACAGCAAAGAATATTTGCTTTGAAGGAGGATTTTTATGGGGAGGATTTGTCCGAGGCGATACAGCAGTTAGAGTAGGCGGCTCAACTTATAATTCCGGTCTTGAACCCGGACCTCTCGGATCAGACGGAAAGCCGGCAGATCCAACTGATGCACAATGGTCTATCTATCGTGTTCGCCAGGATGTTTACCCTGGAGGTCCATCGGTAGATTTAAGCGGAGACGCTGCGGCGTTTAGTTTCTGGTATCCGGGTAACACGATTACAGCGGACCAGGTAAAAGCTCAATATTTAAACGATTGGAATAATTGGCCTGCCAAATATGGCGCACCTTATACGGATGCTAATGGTGTATATCATCCTGTTGGCGGTGATACATATGATCCCAAAACATGCATTCCGGGTGTTAAAGGAGCTGATCAAACAGTTTACTATATAGCTAATGATGAAGATCCGAACCTTACACAGGGTTTATATGGCGCACTTCCTTTAGGTCTTGAAGTGCATGTTACTATGTGGGCTTATTCTCAAGCAGGCGCGCTTGGCAATATGTATTTCAAAAGATGGCAGATTATAAATAAAGGATATCAAGGGTATACTATTGACAGTATGTATGTTGCATACTGGACTGATGTAGACCTGGGCGATGCTACCGATGATCTTGTTGGCTGCGATTCTGCCTTAAGTTTGTCTTATACATATAACTCCAAACCGACGGATGCAGTATATGATCCGCTTCCGCCTCCTAGTATCGGCTTTGATTTTTTTGAAGGTCCAAAAGTTACTGGTTCTCCAACAGATACGGCAATTTTCCTCGGGAAAAAGATTGGCGGTTATAAAAACTTGCCTATGTATTCCGCCTTTACATTTACTAATCCCGGAAGTGGAACTTACGCACCCTGGGATGATCCGGACCTTGGTGTACCGCAGGGTTCAAGACAGATGTACGATTTCATGCTGGGATTGGACAGAAACGGAGCTCCAAATATAGATCCTATAACTGGAAAGCCTTCAAGGTTCGTTTTTTCCGGTGACCCCGTAAACTTTACCGGGTGGGTAGATGGCGGAAAATTACCCGGAGGAGTTAGCGGGATATCTTTCCCGGGAAGAGATGTTAGACAAGGAATGTCTGCCGGTCCATTTACTATGGCTCCGGGCGATACGCAAGAAGTTGTTGTCGGCGAGATATGTGCTGGCGCAACTCCCTCTGTAGATTATCATCAAGCAATTACTTTGATGGAATCCTATGACGTTTTGGCTCAAAAAATATATAATAACTTTTTTCAGATAGCATCGGCTCCTGCCACGCCTATTGTTGTTGGGACGGCCCAAAATAATAAAATTATTTTAGATTGGGGTGAAAATTTAAAGAACGTGGAAAAAACCGAAACTTCTGTTAGCCCTGATATTTTAGACGGTGGTGATTATACCTTTCAGGGTTATAATGTATACCAAATTTCACCTTATGACGGAACAACAAAGCTGTTGGCTACATACGATATCATAGATTCGGTAACTTCAATACCCGAGGTAGATCGTGCTACCGGACAAGAAGATCCCGGTATTTATGTTGAATTCGGCAGTAACTCGGGAATAAAAAGGTATTTTATAGATTCAACGGATGCGTTTAATGGGAATAAACCTTTGAACAACGGAACGCCTTACTATTTTTCTGTTACAGCTTACAATTATAACCCTAAAGGTATTCCAAGAGCTCTGGAAACTCCTATTTCTAAAATTACCATTATTCCGCAAAGCAATGCTCCCGGAGTGAGGTATGCTTATGGCGTATTAGATACTATTAAAACTCAACATAGTGGACCAAGTAATGGAAAAGCATTTGCGTTAGTTATTAATCCGGCAATATTGACTGGAGATCAATATAAAGTCACTTTTGACACAACCGGAGGTGCAACAACTTGGTCTTTAACAGATGTGACAACGAACAAAGTTCTTCTTTCTAATCAAACCAATCAAACTGGCGATATTAATTATCCAAGCGTAGACGGAATGCAGGTGAAAGTTGTTGGGCCGGCACCAGGTATGAACCCCGGCGGAGAGGGAGTTGGCTGGGATATCCCTTCTGGGACAAGAAGATTTACATGGGCAGGAGGTGCTGACGGTTTAGGACTAGAAGGTTTTTCTGGAGCTATCGGCTGGGCGGCACCTAGTACTTTCTTCGGTGATGGTATTGAACCTGTTCCGGCAGCTGATCTTCCAAATACATTACTAACGCTGGCTCAAGTAACCGATACTTCTCTTTATAATCCTAACTTTCCAGGTGCTTCAGATGTTAATATGTCTTATGGATATAGGTATGGAAGAGGTTTTGCAAATCCACCGGCTCAACCTCAGTTTGCTCCATATATTGTAAATACTGCAGGTACTGGATACGATTTCCAGGACTTTAAACTTGATGTTCCGTTATCTGCTTGGAATGTTGACGATCCTGCACATCCAGTAAGATTGGCTGTAGGCTTCCTTGAAAATAATGCTGCTGATGGATTAGTAGATGGGAAATACTGGCCACCTGATTATTCTCAGAGGGACAACGTTGCAGGTACAGGTCCACGTGAATGGCTCTGGATTTTTAATGCCCCATACAGCGAGACAGGTAATCCGGCTTTTGAAGTGGAACCAATAAGTAATGATTTACCAATTATGTGGTTCTGTACATATGCTCGTAGAGGCCCTGTACCATTTTCATCTGGAAGTACTGGAGAGGATCAATTCCTCATTTATTCTAATCACGTTAATAGCTTAAAAGATTCATTTACATTTACAGCTACTGCACCTACTCAAAGCGATGCTCTTGCAAAGGTGGATGTAAATAAAATAAATGTATTCCCGAATCCCTATTATGGTGCTAATTACCTGGAACCTAATAAATATCAGAAGTTTGTAACCTTTAACCATCTGCCGAGTTCTGCTACTATAAGAATCTTTAACCTTGCGGGAACACAGGTTAAGGTTATACATCATTCCAGCGGAAATTTTGAGCAATGGAGTTTAACTAATGAATCGAACTTGCCTGTAGCGAGCGGGTTATATATAGCATATATCGATATGCCGCAATTAGGTGTCACCAAGATACTTAAGTTCGCTGTTATTCAAGGAGAACAGATTCCAGATCGTTTTTAATGAAGTATAAAACTCAAGGAGTAAAAATGAAAATTGCAATAAAATTTTTAGTGATCTTGGCTGTCTTTCTCTTTGGGATAGACAGCGCTTTTGCTGGCGGTGGTAGTAGGAACGGAACCGGTGGTGCAACGGAATTATTGATACCTGTGGGTGCATCAAGCATTGCGTTATCCGGTGCAAATATTTCAAGCATATCAGGCATTGACGCTTTATATTGGAATCCTGCAGGCGTTGCGTATATGACTAATTCTGCAACTGCCGTATTCTCTCATATGAACTATATAGCAGATATAGGGGTCGAATACGGTGCTGTTTCGGCTAATTTTGAAGGATTTGGTATTGTCTCTTTAGGTATCAAATCATTGAATATAGGCAGTATTCCTATTACTACTAATGAGCAGCCAGACGGAACAGGACAAACCTATTCGCCTGAGTTCTTAGTTGCCGGAGCTACTTATTCAAAAGAATTAACTGATAGAATAGCTATTGGTTTAACCTTGAACTATATCTCCGAAACAATATCTCAAGTCAGCGCATCAGGTTTTGCTTTTAATGCGGGTTTACAGTATAAAAACCTTGGTGATATTAATGGATTGAGCTTTGGTCTTGTTATAAAAAATATAGGGCCGCAAATGACATATTCCGGACCCGGTTTGTTAATTAAAGCTCAAGCTAATGGTACAACATCCGATCCCACACAGAAGTTACTTTATTCAAACTTTTACTCAATAAATGCTGCGGCATTCGATTTGCCTTCATCATTTGAAATGGGCTTCGGTTATAATCCGGTAATTGATGAATCAAATATTGTTAAAGTTTCGTTAGATTACCAGAATAACAATTTCTCCGGCGACGTATATAATGTTGGTGCCGAATATGGATACAACAAAACGTTCTTTTTACGTGCCGGATATTCATATTCTCCGAAAAATCAGGATCCAAATTATATTTACGGATTTTCTGCAGGTGCAGGAATAGCTTATAATTTGGGAACAATTGATTTACATGTTGACTATGCATACCGAACAACGAAATATTTCAATGGTAATCATATTTTTTCAATTGCCTTAGGGTTCTAATTTAGTCCTTTTATATTGGTATCCTTCAAGATTCGATAAAACGATCTTGAAGGATACTTGAATTTAAATACCAAACCCTGCGTAAAAAATTGAATCTTAAAAAGATTGGGAAAGTCTTTTTTTTTGACTTTAAAGATATCCTTTCATTGTAATGTTATAAAAAACATAAGTTAATTCTTAAATGGAAAAATATTATAATGAGGATATTTTATGAGTTATGCTATTAAAGAATATTAATCATATCTTATAGTTTACACATCATATATTACTTCTTTAAATAAAAAATTAAAGGAGTGCTATTTATTTTCCCAAAATGATTTTAATGAGATGCAAATAGATAAAAAGACGGTTATGCTGTTTTATTTATCTAAAAAGTAGTCAACCTTTTTATATAGGTCATCATGATGAGTTTTTTTATCCGATAATATAAGAAGTTTTCCTTTGGTCCAGAATTTTCGAGACTCAACGGTTTTAGTCTTATCATCAGCAAAATCAAAGGAAATTATATTTTTATTTATTTCGTAATTCCCTTTTTCAATAGTAATAGGTAATCTAAATATCCAATGTTTGTTTTTTGTAAATTTTGAAAATGCTGTGTGGCCATTAGGGTATTTCCAAGTGTAAACTCCTACTATATTTTTATCATACTTTATACTGCCGGGTATTCTAACCATAATAGTTTTTTCCAATTTCCCTTTTCTATTAAATACACTTTCTAAAGTATCCCCTTTCAATTTAATGGATAAAGTATCAATAATTTCTTTTCCCGTATGCAGATTTAATAATTTTGTAATCATTTTATTTTTTTTAATCTGGTAAGTATAATCAGCTGATAAAACATTCTCAATTATAAAAGTTTTATTGCGGTTAAATTTGATCATAATCCGGCGAGCATTTTTGCTGTTTACAGATTCCCAATTCCCAATAATAGAATTAGTTTTTTGCTTGTTAAAAGAAAACGACAAAACTAAAGAAAATGTTAAAAATATAAGTACGAAAGGTTTCATTTTTCCCAAAAGATTGTTTGATAATTTCCGGAATTTTATTTTAAAACTAATGATATATAATATTGAATTTTTAAAATCATTGCAAGTTAATAAGATTAAAAATTATATATATTCTTATTCCTCTCATATCGCCCGCGACTTTATTCGTCTTTGTATAATTGATTATGAGTTAATGAGATAATGGTTCATATTTTAATAATTTTAACCCGTATTTCTTACTCCCGCCGCAATTCCATTCACTGTTGATCTTAAAAGTTGGAGCATTAAATTCTTTTGTACTTTTGGCATTCTTTTGTTTCTAAATTGTTCTATGAATTTTACCTGTATGAAGCTAATCGGATCTATGTAAGGATTGCGAAGCAGCAAAGATCTTTGGAGTGATTTATTTTTATCAAGAAGATTTTCTTCCCCTGTAATTTTTAAGATAGTTTTACATGACAGTTCATATTCATGATTGATTATTTTAAATATTTCTTTTGCACTATTTTGGTCTGATGCCAACTTTAAATATTCTTTACCTATAATCATATCCGTTTTTAGCAAAACCATTTCAATATTGGACACTAAAACCTCGAAGAATTCCCACTCATTATGCATATTAATTAATTCTTCCCAGGAAGTTTGATTTTCAACCAAACATTTATTTATGGAGCTTCCAAAACCGAACCAGCCGGAGATTGTTTGCCTGTTTTGTGTCCAGGAGAAAACCCAGGGAATAGCTCTTAAATTTCGAAGGTCATTACTTCTTTTCCGAGAAGCCGGTCTTGAACCTATTTCAATATGTTCAATAATATCAATTGGTGTTACGGTTCTAAAATAATTAAAAAAGCCCGGATGGTTAATCAGATCTCTATATGAAATTAAAGCATTTTCAGATATTTTATTAAAAACTGAATTGTAACGTTCAAATTCAATTGATTTATTTGCCGTTTTAGATTTTGCTGTAGTAATTATAACTGCTGAAGCCATAAGTTCAAGGCTGGTTTCGGCAATTTGGGGTAAAAGATATTTTGATGAAATCATCTCTCCCTGTTCTGTTATTTTTATTTTCCCTTCGATAGTACCTAGCGGCTGTGCTAAGATTGAAGTATTTACAGGACCGCCGCCTCTTGAAATACTTCCCCCACGTCCGTGGAAAAGGATTAATTCAATATCCTTGTTGTCGCACAAATGTTTTAAATTTCTTTGAGCCTTATATAATTCGTAATTGGATGTAACAATTCCTCCGTCCTTATTGCTGTCTGAATAACCTATCATTATTTTTTGCACTTTGCCCCTGTACTTTAAATGCTGGGAGTATGCTTTATTTTCCAAAAGCTTTTTCATTATTTTATCGGATTTTTTTAGATCGTCGATAGTTTCGAAGAGAGGCAGTACATCAAAATTAGAGAAAGTTATTTTTTTATTTAAAACTTTAATTAAACCCGCTTCTTTTGCAAGAAGAATTGTACTTAAAACATCACTTACTGATGAGCAATTGCTGATAATAAAGTCGTTGCATGCGTTATGTGCTATGTTTTCCTTTCCCCATTTAATAATTCCTAATTCACCCAAAACTTGTTGCGTTATAGAGCTAAGTTTGCTGAATGAATTTTTAAGCGGCCTTGTAGTCAAAATTTCTGAAGTAAGTATTTCAATTTTCTCTTCTTCGCTATATGTATGGTAATTCTCACAAACTTCCGAGTATTTTAGTAAATCAACAATTGCTTCATTAATTAGCGATGAGTTTTGTCTAATATCCAAGGCAGCTAAACGCAAGCCGAAAGTTTCGGCTTTGTATATTAAAGGAAGTACTATTGCTTGGGCAATGATCTTTCCGTTATTATTTATTAGGCTGTTATAAATTAAATACAGATCATCTATAAACTCAGCAGAATTTTGATAACCCAGCCCCGAATTCTGTTTTAATTCTTCGAGTTTCATTGAAATTGATAAAAGTTTAGAACGGTATATTTCCGAAGGATCGCGGAGAATTCCGTCCGTATTTCCCATCCTTAACTGTGCATTATCCAGTTCAACAGATTTTATTATTTGCCTATTGGCTTTTATAATTTGTATCGAAGAACTTAATTCAGTATAAAGCTTTTCCAAATCCTGCTGATACAAATTTATTATCTGCTTTTTATTATTGATCATAGTTTGTTTAGTTAAGTCTACCGTAACAAAAGGATGACCGTCCCTATCCCCCCCAATCCATGATCCGAAATTAATTAGAGAAGGCGACGGATCTTCAATTTTAAATACGGATTTAAGATTGGAGTTCAACTTAAGGTAAAATTTGGGAATGACATTATAAATAACTTCTTTAAAGAAGAATATTCCGTGTTGAATCTCATCGTTTACCGTAACCTTTTGAAATCTTATTTCGTTTGATTGCCACAATAACGTTATTTCTGTTTGAAGATTGAGATTAATCGATTCGCTCTCTTCCCATGTGTTAATTGATAGTTCCCTTTGTAGAAGCAGTCTGCTTATCTTTAAAATTTTCCTCAAGATAGTCTGGCGTGTTGCTTCCGTGGGATGAGCGGTAAATACGGGAATAATTTCAACCTTATTCAAAATATCTTTTATTTTCTCTTTACTTAGTCCCGCCTTGCTAAGTTCTATCAAAGCATCATGGACCGAACCTTGGAGAGGCTTATCCTTTTTAATTAAATCATTCCGCTGAACTCTTATTTTATGAACTTCGTCTGCTGCATTTACAAGTATAAAATAAATTGAAAATGCCCTTACAACTTTATACGCATCTTCAGCGGTTAACGAGTCAATTAACGTTAGAATTTCTTTCCTTGTTTGTTCGTTATATTCCGTACGAAGCTTTTTAGTTAAATGTCTCAGTTTTTCAACCATTTCATAAATGTTGAATCCGGCTTGTTCTTTAAGAACATTTCCTAATATTATCCCGAGCTCACGTATATCTCTCTTAAGAGGTTGATCTTGATCCGTATATTCAAGCTTATTTAGTGATTTCTTGTTCATATTAAAATTTGCCGTATGAATGTACTTTTTGATTATTCTTTTTGAAAAACAATTATTTCAAAATAATAATTAAGCCGAATGAAATAACTATCTGCCGCACTGCAAATATAAAAATGAATAGATATAATGTAAATTTTTAACCCGGGCGGAAGTCTAGTATATTAAATAATGTGATAACGGTAATTAAATGTTGTTAAGTGGAATATTCACATTATTAATGTGACAAATTATTAGTTTATTTATTCTTAACGCTGGTATATTTGTTATAATATTTTATGGAATATTTTTCGAGTAAAATTATGAAGCATTATTTTGTTCTTCCGGTAATCTTTTTTGCAGCCGCACTGATGTTTTACAGCTGCAGTTCGGGACCAATTATTAAAAATATATTTCCCGTTAAGGAAAAAAAGACAGTCTTTGATAAAGCAAATGAATTTGAAATTGATTTTAAAGGTAATAATCTTGCATTTAAAATCCCCCGCGGCGCAAAGATCGATACGATAATGATCGATACTGCCGCAAAGTCGGTAACCATAGATTTTAACAAAGACTTTTCGTACATACCTTTTAGAGATAGTAATGTTGCTTTAATGTATAAAACCGTAAAGAATATTTTCGGTCCTTCATTTAATAATTACAAATATTCCATCAGAACAATGAATTACCCGATTGAAACACTGATCCCGAATTATTTTAGAAAGGATTCGTCAAAATATGATTACAGCCGGTTACCAAAGCTAGTTAAGCAGCGGCCTCTACCTTTGGTGAGGGATGTTAGTAAAAGTTTTATTCCTGCCAACGGATTATATAATAGAAACATAGTTGTATGGCCCAGTCACGGCTGGTATTACAATAATAAAAAGGATCGCTGGGAATGGCAGCGCCCGAGGTTATTCCAGACGGTTGAAGATAAATTGCCCCTTTCATTCGTTGTTCCTTATTTAATTCCGATGCTCCAGAATGCCGGTGCGGTAGTTTTTGATCCCCGCGAGAGAGATATCCAAAAATATTCGGTGGTTGTGGATAATGACTCAAAGCAGGATTTGAAATCCAAGTTTTATGTTGAAACCAATGAATCAAAAAATAATAAATGGCAAACAGGTAAAGGTGTAGGTTTTGCAATCGGCAATCCGCCATATCCGAATGATTATAATCCTTTTAAAAAAGGCACTTATAGAACAATAAAGGCAGATACCGCTGTTTCAGCAACGGTAAGCTGGATTCCGAATATACCTGCTGCGGGATATTACTCAGTATACGTTTCATATAATGCTTCCGTTGAAAATGTTCCCGATGCACTTTATGTAATTTACCATGAAGGAATTAAAACCGAATTTAAGGTTGATCAACAGATAGGGGGAAGTACCTGGGTATATCTTGGTGAGTTTAAGTTTCAGAAAGGATATAATCCCGAAACAAACAAAGTAGAGCTTGTTAATAAAAGTTCCGAGCCGGGTAAAATTATTTCGGCGGATGCGGTAAGGTTTGGTGGAGGAATGGGCATAATTGCCAGAGGAGGAAGAGCAAGCGGGCGTGAAAAAATATTTGAAGGTGCGCGGTATTATTTGCAGTATGCAGGTATGCCGGATACGCTGGTATATGATTTAAACAAGGGAGAAAATGATTACAATGATGATTATCAGAGCCGCGGTGAATATGTAAATTATCTTTACGGAAGACCGTTTGGTCCGAACAGTGATAGGGATGCAAAAGGCCTGGGAATACCTATTGATCTTTCTATGGCTTTTCACACGGATGCCGGTATTTCACATAGCGATACTACTGTAGGAACATTAGTAATTTACAGCATAAAAGATGCACATTTTAATACCGTCTTTCCGGATAGTGTGTCCCGTTTGGCAAACAGGGATTTAGCAGATATAATTCAATCTCAGGTAGTAAACGATATAAGAGCTAAATATGATCCTACATGGAATCGCAGAGCTCTGGAAGATGCAGATTATAGTGAATCGCAAAGACCAAATGTTCCTTCCTTATTATTGGAACTTTTGTCTCATCAAAATCTTTTGGATATGAAGTTTGCACAGGACCCGCGGTTCAAATTCGATGTTGCAAGATCAATATACAAAGGTATGCTTCGATTCCTTTCGGTGCAGGATCATTTTAAGTATGTAGTAGAACCGCTGCCGGTAAAAGATTTCAGGAGCGAACTGAAAGGAGACAGTGTATTCCTTAGCTGGAAGCCGGCAACTGATTCTTTGGAGCCAACTGCAAAGGCAGAAAGATATATCGTTTATACAAGGATAGACTCAGGTGATTTCAACAACGGCAGAATAGTTGACAGTCCTTATGTAAAGATGGGTGATATTAAAGAAGGAAAAATATACAGCTATAAGGTAACTGCAATAAATTCCGGTGGAGAAAGTTTTCCGTCGGAAATTTTATCCGTATGTAAAATGCCGGATGAACAGAAAAAGATATTGATAGTAAACGGATTTGACAGGGTATCAGGACCGGCGGTTATATCCATACCGGGGTATGCAGGCTTTTTAAATGGAGAAGATAGAGGAGTACCTTATAAATACGATATAAGCTTTACCGGCAGACAATATGACTATGACTCAACTTCGCATTGGAAGACAAATGACGATCCCGGCTGGGGCGCCAGCAGGGCAAATTACGAAGATAAAGTAATAGCCGGAAATACTTTTGATTATCCTTATATACACGGCAAATCTTTTATGGAAAACGGTTATGGTTTTGAAAGTGCCAGTGCAATGTCTGTTGAAAATGGAGAAATCGACTTAAGAAAGTACAGCCTGATTGACCTGATTCTAGGTGAACAAAAAAAGACTGAAAGACTTCGAGTTAAGGAAGATACTTCCGGTGTAGAATTTAAAACAATGCCCGCAAAACTTCAAAAGGAAATAAAATACTTTTTAGAAGGAGGGGGCAATATATTTGTCAGCGGCGCTTATGTGGGAAGTGATTTGTTTAAGACAGCCCCAATAGACAGTGCTGATATTAAATTTGCAGAGAATGTTTTAAAGTATAGGCTGGATACCGATCACGGATCCAGTGAAGGAAATGTATATTCGGCGGATTCTGCTTTTATGACTAAGTTTAAAGGATTTGAGTTTAATACCAAGCTAAACGACAAGATATATGCAGTTGAAAATCCGGACGCAATTGGTGCTATTGACAGCAGCAATGTTATATTGAGATACGGAGAGAATGAGTTCCCTGCAGGTATAGGATACAAAGCGAAATATGGAGTAATAGTTATGGGATTTCCGTTTGAGACGATTTTGGGAGAACAAACGAGAACTGAAGTTATGAAGTCGGTTTTGAGTTATTTTGGTCTATGAGAGATATTTATATTTGAACTTTAACTCTGTGCCTTTGTGTCTCCGTGGTGAAGTTCTTTTTTACCACAGAGACACAAAGGAAAATAATTTTAAAATTATTGGTATCTAAAAAATAATCGAATTCAATCCTATCCTAAAATTATTTTCTCCCCTGTAATTTAACCTCCAGCTAAAACTTAAGTTTATCGGTAATAATATTTGTCCGATACTGAAACCTGCCTCGAAAAAAGGATGCTTAAAAGTTTTTATCGGATAAGGCGATATTGCTTCTGATTTGCTGCCTATATCCGAATAAGCAATATTAAGATAAGTATTAAGCTGAAGTTCCCAGTCCTTTACATACGGTATATTAAGCAGCCGGAAGAGTTCATCGCCGAAATAATGATCTATGTAAATTGTTACTACGCGGTCGCCCAATATTTCGTTTATGTTTAAAGTTCTAAAAGTGTAATCTTCTGCGGTCAGATTAATATTACCCGGCAGGGAATAAAGCATTTGATAAGGCAGTTCGCCGTTCGTGTATATCCCGGAAATCCTAAAGTCCAGCACGGCGGATTTGAATGTATGAATAACGCCTAATAATCGTGCTCTGTATTGGGTAAAATTCAAATCGCTTTTTAAAAAATTTTTATTTGAAATGCTTACATCGCCGCCGAAAGTAAAAAATGATTTACCGAAAGAAATCCTTCTCCTAAAATAACCGTCCTCTATATAATCCCTGAAATCAAAATTTACACCGAAGTTTAGGGCATTTATATTAGTCTCATATATAGGAGGATTTAACCGGAAAGTTCTATCTTTTGCGAAAAAAGAAAATTCGGTGTTTTTAAAAGCATTTTTATCAGTATGATTTTCAAAGCCGGCGCTTAACGACATTACCGGGAAAATTTCACCGGAAAAATCAATATTAAATCCTTTTGAGTAGTAATAATCTCTAAAATCATCCTTGGAAGCTAAAGCTAAAATTGTAGTCGTTAGTGTGTTGTAATTATCCGACTTATCAAAGAGGATATTAAGTTTATTAAAAGCGTGTAGAGAAATTTTGTAAGTCCGGTAATCACCGAACAGATAAGAACCGTTGAAATCGGTTTTTAATCTTTTATCCGAAAAGCCGTATGAGAAATCCAAAGAAGAATTAAGCCGTTGATTTGCAGCGCCGCTCAAGTAAAAGCCGTAATCAAGACAGTTGCCTTCCACCCTGTTAAAGTGATACATTCCAAGAGGTGCGCTTACCGCAAAATCTTTTGAAAGATTTAATTTGGTAGAAAGTATATTAAACTTATCCCAGAATGATTCCGGAACGTTTTGAAGGCTGTCTATTCTCTTATATGCTGCCAGTTCATCTTTTGTACTGGGAATTGTTACGGCGTTTTTCCAGTAAGTTGAATCTTTATTGTCTGCACCGGGCAGCACTGTTAATGTTGCCATATTAAAAAAGCTTGTTTTAATATCCGGGTTTATTTTATAATCATATAGTATCGTGTTTATTTCCCATTTTAACTTCACAAGATGTAAATAATTTATCGATGCAAAAATTCTGTAATCTATCGGCATGTAAATAGAGTCTTTAAATTCCGTATATTGCTGCAAAACATTCACGGAATCGAATATTCCGCCGGGATTTGCCGCACGGTTTAATTCGAAGTTTACTTTTATTAAGTCGTATGTACTGTCGGTTATGTAGATATTTCCCGTAAATCCGGGGTTATCCGGATCATCCGGCGTCATATAAATTTCATAAACCTGTTTTTTATTTATAGCTAATATTTTTTTTATATAATAGTAATAGTACTTAATTGCATTGTCGGCCAAAGGACCTGGAATATCGATTCCTAAAAAGTTAACCTGGTTGCTGTAAAAATTTTGAAGAATCCTTCCGCCGGTAAGCATATTAATTGTCGACGGGAAATTTGAAGTTTGTTTTCTGGCAATAATCTCTTCTTTATAGTAATCGGGCTTTTTAAAATATCCGCGGCTTTCATTTTCAATTATCCCGGTTATTTTAAATGCGGCCGTATCGCCTCCATTTAAGCCTATGCTAAGACCATGGCCATGTGCTTTAATTTCATTCGGCGTTTTAATAAATACCTTTGTATATGCCTCAAACTCGTAGCTGTTTAATTTTTTGTTTCGTTCGTTTTTCTTTTCAATTGCTCTTTTAATAATTCTTATAGCAGGGTTTTCTCCCGGTCTAACAGTAACTTCAGGCATCCTAATATTAACCTGGTTTAATTTGAAATCAATGCCGTAAATATTCTTTTCTAGGTCCACTGAAATTGTGTCTGAATTATATCCGATATAGGAGGCAACTAATTTATATTTGCCGCGATTCAGTCGAATTTCGTACTCTCCGTTTTTGTTAGATGAAGTTCCGATTGTCGAATTCATCACTCTAATATTTGTATAGCTTAAAGACGAACCCGTAGCTTTGTCCGTTACATTTCCGTGTATGAAGTATTGTTGTGCATAGCATAAAAAATTAATAGAATAAATGAATAGAATAGACAAAACGAATTTCATGGGGTTTCCCTTTAAAAGATTTTCATTTATTATAGAAAATTAGATAACACATATATGTTATGCAAAGAATTTTTACTAATGATTGAATATAATGCAAGTTATAAAAAATGAAATAGTAGCGTTTATAAAGTCTTTATTATCGGAATTTTACCGAAAATTTATAAACCAATAACTTTTAAATTTAATGAAATTATTTTAAGTACATGGTACTATTATAAATCAACTATTTAAATGCAGCAAAAATTTAAATTTTCTCTTTGTTTATAATGTAATTTCATATATGTCATATTTGGAAAATAGATTTAAAAGTATCTTTTATTCAAAGGTATATTATTCGTAATTTTATATCTTATTTTAAGCATAATCTGTTTTAGGAAATAATTATGTTAAAAAACATAATCCTGTTAATTATATTTTCTTTTTTCGGTACCGAGTGTTTTGCGCAGTTAAAAATAAATTTTACGGAGTATAGTCTTGATAACGGTCTGCATGTAATACTTCATAAGGATAATAGTGCGCCGGTTGTAGCCATAGCCGTTCTATACCATGTGGGTTCAAAAAATGAGCAAAAAGGGAAAACCGGTTTTGCTAATTTTTTTGAACAGCTGATGTTTGCCGGAACCAAAGATATTGCCCCAGGTCAATATTACAAATATGTAAGGGACGCCGGTGGTGAATTAAATGCAAATACTTCCCAGGACCGTACAATATTTTATGAAACTTTACCTGCAAATCAGTTAGACCTGGGTCTGTGGCTCGAATCGGAGAGAATGCATTATTTAATTATCGACAGTTCTTCCGTCAAAACAGCTAGGGAATTAATTAATCGTGAACGTTTGAGAAAGTTTAATAACCGGCCGTACAGCGATGTACTTGAGCAAATATTTAGGCATTCTTATAAAATTTACCCATACAGCTGGGTACCTGTTGAACCCATACAGTATATAGATAAAGCTTCAATAAAGGAAATTAAAGATTTTTACAAAACTTATTATGTTCCGAATAACGCAACTATATCTGTAGCAGGCGACATAGATATCGATAAAACAAAGGAATTGATTAATAAATATTTTAGCAGCATTCCTAAAGGCGAAAATAAAATTTACCGTTTGTCGGTTATTGAGCCTAAACAAACTAAGGAAATAGTAGATACGGTTTATGAAAATGTAAAAATGCCCGCAGTAATTGAAGCTTATCATATTCCCGCCTTCACTAATAAAGATTTTTTCTCTTTATATATGATTGCAGCACTCCTTTCTTCGGGAAAAAACTCCAGACTTTATAAGTCGTTGATTGAAAAACGGCATTTAGCTGAACAGGCAGAAGCACATTCTTTCGGAATGGAAGCACCGGGATTGTTTGTTTTGCTTGGAATTACTGAAAAAAATGTTGATCCGGACGTTCTTAAAATAGCAATGAATACAGAATTAGATAAATTAAAGGATCATCTAATAAGTAAAAATGAGCTGCAAAGATTAAAGAACTTGACGGCAGAGAAATTTATCGAGGCTAATTCCAGTGATGCAGGTTTGGCTGAGAACCTGGCCGAATTTTCCGCTCTTTACGGCAATGCAAATTTGATAAATACAAACCTACAGAGTTATTTAAATATAACACCCGGAGATATTAAGAATGCCGCCGTAAAATATTTGGGAAAAAACAATAGGGTTGTACTTTATTATTTGCCGGTGTCCGCTAAAACAAGCGGCAAAGGAGGCGAGTGATGAAAAATATAATAATCTTTTTAATATTTTTATTTTTTTTATCTTCGATTCAAGCACAAATTAAGGATAATAAAGCTCCACTGCCCGGTCCCGCCCCTGAAGTAAATTTAGGTAAATATGAATCATTTGAATTGGAGAACGGACTAAAAGTTTCTGTTGTTGAGAACCATGAACTGCCGCAGGTTTCTTTTTATTTGATAGTAAATCGACCCCCGTTAATGCAGGGAAATCAAGCCGGATATATCGAAGCTGCGGGCAGGCTAATTGGTACTAAAACGAAAACAAGAACTCAAAACCAAATAGATAGTACTCTGGATTTCCTAGGTGCTAAGCTTAAAACTTTTCCCGGCGGTGTTTTTGCAACTACCCTGAAAAATAATGAAAATGAAGTGCTTAGCATAATGTCGGATATAGTAATGAATTCCATCTTTACACAAAAAAAACTAATAAGTGTTAAAGAAAGAATGAAATTGGAATTTGAAAACCGGAAGGATAACCCTCAAACAATTATTAATACGGTTTCTGATGTTGTAGATTACGGAAGGGACTTTCCATACGGAGTGCACCCAACAAATGAAACTCTAGATAACATTACTTTAAAAAAGTGTGAAGAATATTATTCAACTTACTTCAGGCCGAATATTTCCTATCTTGCGATAGTCGGAGATATTACCGGAAATGAAGCAAAAAGCTTGATAGAAAAATATTTTGGTAGTTGGAAAAAAGGAAAGATTCCCGAATTCAAATACAAAATTCCCCAGCAGCCCGATTTAACCAGGGTAATTTTAGTTGATAGGCCGAATTCTACCAGAGCGGATATCAATATAACTTACCCGGTTATATTAAAGGTAGGAAGTGATGATGTTATAAAGTCCGCAGTGATGAATACAATATTAGGAGGCGAAAATTTCCGGCTGTTTAAAGATTTAACCGAGGAACATAACTATGCCTACGGAGTTTTCTCAAACTTATCTCCGGATGAATACGCAGGAAATTTTACTATAACTACAAGCGTAAAAAATTATGCTGCAGATAGTGCTGTCTCTCAAATCCTTTATGAAATGAAAAAAATAAGAGAAGATACGGTTTCCGAAAATGAGCTTTTCAAAGCGAAGAACTATTTAATCGGAAATTTTGCGTTAGCCCTTCAGCAGCCGCAGACGGTTGCTGCCTTTATAATTAATTTGGATAGATATCATATACGTGACAATTACTATGCGAATTATCTGAAAAACATTTCAGCGGTAAATAAACATGATGTGCAATATGAAGCCGAAAAATATATTAAGCCGGATAATGCAAATATTGTTGTAGTCGGTAATGCGGATAAGATTTCCGAAGGCCTTAAAAAGTTCGGTACGGTTTCTCTATATGATAAAAGCGGAAATAATATTAAAGGTATTTCTATTGAGATTCCTAAAGGATTAACCGGAAAATTAGTAATTGAAAATTACATAAAAGCACTTGGAGGTAAAAGAAATCTTGAAAAGGTAAAAGACCGCACAACCATAATGACTGGGAATCTAAGAGGACGAAAGATGACAATGACTGTCTATCAAAAAGAACCGGATAAGATGAAGCAGGAAATTATTGCCGGATCGCTGAAGCAAATTGTTTACTTTGATGGCACAAGGGGAGTTATGAAAGTTGCTGACAAGACTTTAGATATAAAAGGACAGGAACTTGAGAAACTGAAATATGAGTCAATGCTGGGTTTATTGACTCATATTGATTCTCTGGGTATAAAATTTAAACTTGAAGGTGCGGAGATTGTTGAAGGGAAAAAAGCATACAAAGTTGCAATGATTCTTCCCTCATGTACAAAATGGTTTCAATATTATAATGCGGATACATGGCTCAAGCTTAAAGAGTCGGAAAATATAAAAGTACCGAGGGGTACCTTTACGGAAGAAACATATCTAGGAAATTACAAAGAAGTTGACGGTGTGAAATATCCTTTCGCATTAAAACAATCGGTCGGTTCACAGGAGCTTAATCTTACCGTCGACTCAATAAAGGTGAATACAGGATTAAGCAACAGTTTGTTTGAAATTAAATAATGCGTTTAAATATTATAAGTGTATTAATTCCAATAACTGATAAATGAGCTTTTATTATGCAGCCGCAAAAATATTCGGTAATAGTGTTCGATCTGGGAAATGTTCTTATTTCGTTTGATTATAATATGATTATAGAAAGATTTAACGCGGTGAGTCCGGGACTCGGCGACAAGTTTCTTGAAAATTATAAAGCTAATTATTTTATCCATCGTAAGTTTGAACGGGGGGAAATTCCGGAAGAGGATTTTATAAAAAGAATGCTCGAAGTTCTTGAATATAAAATTGATAGGGAGAAATTCATCAATGATTATTCAAAGATATTTAAAATTAACGATGATGTCGCATCTCTTTTACCGGAGCTAAAAAAGAAATACTTGCTGGTATTGCTTTCCAATACGGATGCACTCCATAGAGAATACGGCTGGAAAGATTTTCCATTCTTAAAATATTTTGATAAATTCATATTGTCTTATGAAGTAAATGCCGTAAAACCGGAGGAAAAAATTTACAGGGCTGCAGAGTCATTTACAAAAAAACCGTCTTATGAACATATATTTATTGACGATATTGCGGAGTATGTACAAGGTGCTAAAAATGCAGGGTGGGATGCGGTTCAATTTACAGGTTACGAAAAATTAGTATCTGATTTAAGAGAGAGGGAAATCTTTTAAAAATCACATTTACAATAAATTAGAAACAAAATTTAGTTCACAAATTATGCACTGATAATTGTTTTATTGTTGAAACGGAAAGAACAATTCAGCAATTCGACAATTAAATAATTTTTTATTCCTATATTTTTAATTTAAAATTAATTCAGATAATACAAGAAATCGTTTATGAATGATTTGTCCGATAACTTTAAATATACATCCGAACAATTCGCCGATATAGAAATCCTGCGGTATAAGGTCCCCGGATTTAATGAACTTTCCTTAAAAGAAAAAGAACTGGTTTATTATTTATACGAAGCGGCTCTATCCGGTAAAGAAATAATTTTTGATCAGAATTATAAGTATAATTTAAAAATCAAGAAAACTCTTGAAGCAATTGTAATCTCTTACAACGGCGATAGAGGCAGCGGCGATTTTGAGAAATTTTTAGTATATGTGAAAAGATTTTGGTTTTCCAACGGGATTCATCATCATTATTCAACAAGAAAATTTATACCGGGTTTTACCGGCGATTATCTTGAAATCCTTATTAGGAATTCGAGAAAAGAGCTTCTGCCGCTTGCAGAAGATGAAACAATAGATCAATTAATTAATCTTCTTAAACCGGTTTTATTTGATATCGGAATTGCCGGTCAAAAAGTAAACCTGAATACGAAAGACGATGTTATTAAGACTTCTGCAGTAAATTTTTATGAAGGAGTTACGCAGAAGGAAGTTGAAGAGTTTTATAAGAAAAATTCTGAAGCAGGTGATTCTGCGCCTTTATCTATCGGGCTAAATTCCAAATTAATTAAAGAAAACGGGATTTTAAAAGAAAAAATCTGGAAAGCAGGGCAAATGTACTCGGCTGCAATTGAAAGGATAATTTACTGGTTAAGTAAAGCCGTATCTGCTGCGGAAAACGAGAATCAAAAAGCGGCATTAACTAAATTAATAGGATATTACAAAACGGGAGACTTAAAACAGTTTAATGAATATAATATACTCTGGCTGAAAGATAATAACTCCCGTGTAGACACTATAAACGGTTTTATTGAATTATACTGCGATCCGCTGGGATACAAAGGCACATTCGAAGCTGTAGTATCAATTCGAGATCTTGAGGCTACAAAAAGAATAAAAGCAATAAGTGCACAGGCACAATGGTTCGAGGATAATTCTCCAATAGAAGAAAAATTTAAAAAGAAAAATGTTACAGGAATTTCGGCAACAGCAATTACGGTTGTTGTAGAAGCAGGTGATGCCTCTCCGGCATCGCCTTTAGGAATTAATCTTCCCAATGCAAATTGGATCAGAGAAAAATACGGTTCGAAATCCGTTAACTTAGAAAACATAGATCATGCATATAAAAAAGCCGAACCGGAAAAATTATTAAGAGAGTTTGCTTTTTCCGATGATGAAGTTGAGCTTGCAAATAAATATGCACATTTGGCGGATTCTCTTCATACCGATTTACATGAAGTAATCGGGCACGGCTCTGGTAGAATTCTTCCCGGTATAGGAGCTCCGAAACACACCCTAAAAAATTACGCTTCTACAATTGAAGAAACCAGGGCCGATCTTGTGGCATTATATTATTTACCGGACAGTAAACTGCAGGAAATCGGTGTAATGCCTAATTTTGAATCTGCTAAAGCAGCTTATAATAAATATTTAAGAAACGGGTTATTAGTTCAGCTGGCCCGGATAGAATTGGGAGATCAGCTGGAAGAATCGCATATGCGCAACCGCCAACTAATTTCAAAATGGATTCTTGAAAAGGGCAAGGATGAAAAAGTAATTGAAGTGAAAATGAAAAATAGTAAAACTTATATTTTAATTAATGATTATTCCAGATTGAGAAAATTATTTGGAGAACTATTAAAAGAAGTTCAGAGGATTACATCTGAGGGGGATTTTGAAGCAGCAAAAAATCTTGTTGAAACATACGGTGTTAAAATAGATTATAATCTGCATAAAGAAGTTAAAAAGAGATATTCCGAATTAAATATTCCTCCATATAAGGGATTTATTAATCCTGTCTTAAAGCCGGTTTATGAAAATGAAAAAATAGTAAATGTCGAAATTGAATATCCTGCGAACTTTATGGAACAGATGCTGTATTATGCGGAAAAGTATTCGTTTCTGCCTGTGGAAAATTAGCCTTTCGTTTTTATCTTACTCTTGTTTAATCGTTTCTTTTTTGAAAATCTTTTACCTTCTTTTTTATTCTTGCGGTTTTCAACTACTTAATTAGACCGCCGAATAAAAAAATTAAATAATTTTACTACTATGAAGTTTTGTATAAAATATCCAATTAAGAATTATTATATTTGCACTCGTTTTATAAATATATATTTGGAAATAAAAATTAATTATGGGACTAAGTATAGGAATTGTCGGCCTGCCGAATGTTGGAAAATCAACTTTATTTAATGCACTTACAAAAACACAAAATGCCGAAGCCGCAAATTATCCCTTTTGTACTATCGAACCGAATAAAGCTGTTGTCCCCGTTCCGGATGAAAGATTAGACAAACTTGCAAAGCTTGTTAATCCGGCACGAATTGTAAATTCGACCGTTGATTTTGTGGATATTGCCGGACTTGTTAAAGGCGCAAATAAAGGTGAAGGATTAGGAAATCAATTTTTAACGAATATTAGAGAAACCGATGCTATCCTGGAGGTTGTAAGATGTTTCGACAATGATGATGTTGTTCATGTTGATGGAAGTGTTGATCCTTTGAGGGATATTGAAGTAATTGAGACGGAATTAATTTTAGCGGATGTTCAAACTCTTGAAAAAAAGATTGAAAGACTTCAAAAAGCTTCAAAGGGAGACAAATCAATTAAAATAATTCTTGATGACGCAGAAGATCTTTTAAAATTTATGAATGAAGGAAATTCGGCAATTTCATTCCCGGAAAAAGAAAGGGAAACATTGCAGGATCTTTTTAGTGAATTAAGACTAATGACTTCAAAAAAAATTATTTACTGTGCTAATGTGAATGAGGAAAGTCTTTCTGAAGATAATGAATATGTGAAAACAGTAAGGAAGTATGGTGAATCCGGAGGCGCTGATGTAGTAAAAATTTCAGCAAAAGTTGAAGAAGAATTAGTCGGGCTTGAAGAAAGAGAAAGACAGGAATTTTTAGACTCTTACGGTGTTAAAGAAAGCGGATTAGAAAAAATTATCCGTACAGGCTTTCATACACTGGGTTTAATAAGTTATTTTACTGCCGGACCCAAAGAAGTAAAAGCCTGGGCGATACACCGGGAATGGAAAGCGCCTCAAGCAGCGGGAGTTATTCATACGGATTTTGAAAAGGGCTTTATCAGGGCAGAGGTTATTAGTTATCCGGATTATGTAAAATACGGCTCTGAATCGGCTTGCAGGGCTGCCGGGGTTATGCGTGTGGAAGGTAAAGAATATGAAGTGCAGGACGGGGATATTATGCACTTTTTATTCAATGTTTAATTCTTTTTTAAAATTCTATAATTAAAAAGTTAATATTTAAGCGGATTTTGAAGTTTATTTCAGATTAAATTTTTCAAAACTAAGATTAACAAATAATTAATAAAAATTAATCTTTTAAACCTAATAAAAAGCATGATTGTCCCATTACTAAAAGAATTTATGAGAAGGATTATTAAAGGCATAAATACAAACACACGGAGGTCATAATGAAAAACAGGATAAATAATTTGATCACAGTTACAATCTTTATGGCAGCATTATTATTTATACTTCCAAGCAATACTAATGCTCAGGAAAGAGAATACCATAGAGGAAAAGTTAAAGATAGACGTGAAAGAATTGTTAAACGTAATGTTGAATACAAAGAAGTAATAGTAAAAAAGAGGCATTACTTTTTCCGTGAAGGATATTTCTATGAGAGAGGTCGGAAGGGCTATGTAAAAGTTGTTGCGCCTATAGGTGCAAGAATTACTTTACTTCCGCATGGATATAAAATTGTAAGAGTTCATCGTGTAAAATATTATGTTTTCGGCGGAGTTTATTATAGATTTTACCCGCGTGAAAAAGTTTATGTTGTTGTTAAAACTCCCCTTTAAATTGTATATAATTTTTTTAAAATCAAGCCTCTTCGATATATCGGAGAGGTTTTTTGTTTTTAAATTATAAATTTTATTAGTAATAAAATATATTTGGAAGTTGGATAGTAAGTATTAAATTCATTAGTTTGAAGAATATCTTTCCGTATTCATATACTTACTGTGTTTTATTTTTCTTAATTTTAGGGCAATAAATTAAAAGTATTAAGTAGATTGGAGTAATATTTATGTCAAACGCATATTTTAAAGTGCCGTACCCAATAAATGAACCTGTATTATCTTACGCTCCCGGAACACCAGAAAAAGAAGCATTAAAGAAAAGACTTAAAGAGCTGCAAGCTAAAGAAATTGAGATCCCTCTTATAATAGGCGGTAAATCAATTAAAACGGGAAAAACTGTTGAGATAAGAACTCCGCACGATCACTCAAAGAAATTAGGATTTTATCATAAAGCCGGAACCAAAGAAGTCAACATGGCAATTGAAGCTGCACTTGAAGCCAGGAAAACTTGGGCCGAAATGCCGTGGGAACACAGGGCTTCCGTTTTCTTAAAAGCGGCGGAACTGCTTTCAGGTTCATGGCGATCGACGTTAAATGCAGCTACAATGCTCGGCCAATCAAAAACAGCCTATCAAGCGGAGATAGACGCTGCATGCGAGTTGATAGATTTTTGGAGATTCAACACTTATTACATGACACAGTTGATGGACGAACAGCCTTATTCTCCAAAAGGAATGTGGAACCGTGAAGAATACAGGCCGCTGGAAGGATTTGTTTTTGCTGTTACACCTTTTAACTTTACCTCTATTGCAGGAAATCTTCCGACAGCTCCTGTTATTGTTGGGAATGTATCTCTATGGAAACCTGCATCGAGTGCAGTGTATTCGGCATACTTTTTAATGAAACTCTGGGAAGAAGCCGGACTGCCTCCAGGTGTTATTAATTTTGTTCCCGGTTCTGGCGGCGAGGTGGGTAACCCGGTAATGGCAAGCCCGGATTTGGCAGGTATTCATTTTACCGGTTCAACAGCAGTATTTCAAGGAATGTGGAAAACAGTCGGCAACAATATCAACAAATCGAAATATTATCCGCGAATAGTTGGTGAAACAGGCGGCAAGGATTTCATTTTCGTTCATAATACTGCCGATGTGGGTGCTCTTGTAGTTGCAGCTATTCGCGGTGCCTTTGAGTATCAGGGCCAAAAATGTTCTGCCGCTTCAAGGATGTATATACCAAAATCAATCTGGGATGATTTTAAGAAAAAATACGTTGCTGAAGTTGGGAAAATTAAAATGGGTGATCCGGAAGATTTTTCAAACTTTATGACGGCAATTATTGATAAAGCCGCTTTTAAAAGTATAAAAGAATACATTGACTTCGCTAAAGAATCAAAGGAAGCTGAAATAATAACCGGTGGTAAATGCGACGACTCAAAGGGATATTTTATCGAACCGACTACAATAGTCACTACAAATCCGAAGTTTAAAACTATGGAAGAAGAAATCTTTGGTCCCGTTTTAACAATTTATGTTTATGAAGATAAGAAGTTTGATGAAGCTTTAGATTTATGTAATCAAACTTCACCTTATGCACTGACAGGATGCATATGGGGAAATGATAGAGCGATTATTTCAAAAATGTCCGATAAACTAAGAAATGCTGCCGGTAATTTTTATATTAACGATAAACCCACAGCAGCAGTAGTTGGGCAGCAGCCATTCGGCGGCGGACGTGCCTCAGGTACGAATGATAAAGCAGGAAGTGCAATGAACGTACTTAGATGGATGACTGCAAGAGCAATGAAGGAAACGTTCGATCCCCCGAAAGATTGGCGCTATCCTTTTATGGCCGAAAAATAAATTATTTATTCTTAATTAATTTTTATGGGAATATAATTTTCCTCATTTATAACCCGGTTTTATTTTTAAACCGGGTTTTTTAGTAATATATATATCTGAAACTTTTATAATCTTTTTTTATTATATTAAAACATCCAAATCCGCTAAAAAACATTTATGCTAAAGCTATTAAATAAAATTATTTTAATTTGTATAAGTATACCTGCTTTTCTAAACTTTACAATAATTTCTTCTGCCGACTCTTTACAAGTCCGCCAAAATATCGGTGTACCGGTTACACTTTCGGGTGATACTTTATTTTATATCAATGCCAATATAGGGCCTTTTACAGCCCGGCAGCGCGTTGAAGCAATCGAAAAACGATTATCAGATATTGTAAAAAAAGAAACTGATCCCAGTTCAATAAAAGTAAAGGATGTTTCAGGGATAACTAATATTGAATTGAATTCTGTTGTAATAATGTCTGTTTCCAATGCGGATACATTAAAGACCGGTAAAACATCGTTTGAGCTTGGAATTCACTATGCATCAATTCTTCGAAATGCCATAAAAAAAGATATACAAATTCACAGTACCAAAACTCTATTAATTAATACAGGTATAACAGTACTTTTATTAATAATAATTTTCTTTTTATTCTGGGGATCACGGAAGATATTCCCCAAAGGATATTCAAAGCTTGAAAGCTGGGAAGGTACATTTTTCAAATCAATTAAAGTACGAAATGAAGAAATATTAAGTGCTGAAGCTATCTCTGCATTTTTTATCGTTTTGTTAAAGCTAATTAGACTTGCAATTTCGCTGGCAGTAATATACTTCTTTATTATTTATTCCTTGTCCTTGTTCCCCTGGACAAGATACTGGAATGTTAAACCGATATTAAGCGGAATATTACTTGCCGTAATTGTTACAACAGCAGGCTTTATTCTTTACAAAACAATAAACACCTTTTTCAATGTGCTTAATAAAAAAGCAGAGGAGTGGAAGGGAACTTTAATTAAATCGGTTAAAGTAAAAAATCTTGAAATTTTATCCGATGAAAGAATATTAGAAACAGTAAAGTTCGGAATCAAAATCGGTCGCTTTTTCTTCTTAATTCTTCTGTTCTACTTTTATATTACACTTCTTTTCAGCCTTTTCCATTTTACTCGAAACTGGGCTTCTACTCTTTTTGGATATATAATAAATCCGCTGGGAAATGTAGTAATATCCTTTATAAAGTTTCTTCCTCACCTGTTTACAATACTTGTTATTATATTCGTTACAAGGTATGTAATAAAGTTTATTAAATTTATATTTGGTGAAATAGAGCGTGAGACCGTAACATTTGTAAAATTCCCCCCGGAATGGGCAGTACCTACGTATAAGATTGTTCGCTTTTTGGTTATTGTTTTTGCAGCTATAGTAATTTTCCCATATATACCGGGTTCCGATTCTTCCTTTTTCAGAGGAATATCAATATTTCTGGGGATTCTTTTTTCTTTTGGTTCTACTTCTGCTGTTGCAAATATTGTGGGCGGTGTAGTCTTAACATATATGCGTCCATTTAAAGTCGGTGACCGAGTTAAGATTGCCGATACTATCGGTGATGTTATTGACAAGACTTTATTAGGGACCCGCTTAAGAACAATTAAAAATGTTGACGTTACAGTTCCTAATTCAATGGTCTTAGGCAGCCATATTATCAATTACAGTTCTTCGGCAAAACAAAAGGGATTAATTCTGCATACAAGAGTTACAATTACATACGATGCCCCCTGGAGAAAGATACACGAGCTTCTTAAATCTGCAGCTTCGGCTACAGAAAATATTTTGAAAGAGCCGGAACCGTTTATTTTACAAACTGCACTGGACGATTTTTATGTCCATTATGAATTGAATGTTTATACTGATAAGCCGAATATAATGGCAAAAATTTATTCCGATCTGCATCAGAATATTCAGGATAAATTTAACGAAGCCGGTGTTGAAATAATGTCTCCTCATTTTTCAGGTGTGCGTGACGGTAATAAAATTCAAATACCGGATGAATATTTGCCTAAAAATTATGACCCGCCTCAATTCCGTGTATCACCTTTTGGCAATCTTTTCGGCGGCCAGAAAAAGAAAGAGTAATAATTGTGCTCACTTGGTAATAATAAAGTTTATTTTCCATGAAAATTTAGTGCAATTGTGTTTTAGGATTAACAAATTATTCTTAATTTTGCATGATGATTTCAAACAAAGTGGGCAAATATTCCACCCTAAAAAACAGGTAGTTAAATGTTTAATAAACTCTTACCCAAAGAAGAAAAATACTTTGAAGATTTCAGAAACATGATTTCATATATTGAAGAAATGGGAAATCATGTTCATAATTTATTTTCTTTGCCGGAAGTGGATAAAGATATTTTACTAAAAATTAAACCACTTGAAATAAGATGCGATGAATTAAGCTATAAAATTATTAAACGGCTAAATAAAACCTTTATTACACCGTTTGACCGCGAAGATATTTTTACTCTTGTAAAAAGATTAGATGATATAAGCGATATGCTTTTAGCTGCTTCTTTAAGAGTTGATATTCTGAATATTACAAGTAAAATAAATTATGCCGCCGAACTTTCAACAATAGTTTTGGAGCAAATTAAGGAATTGGGCAAAGCTATTATTGATTTGAAGGCAAAACATGTAAATGAATTAAAAGCCGTAAAAGACCTGGAGACCGAAGCCGATAGAGTTTATCATCAGGCGATTAAAGAGCTTTTCAGCAACTCTAAAGATCCGATAACAATAATTAAAGAAAAAGAAATATTGGAAATACTGGAAAAAGCTTCCGATAAGTGCCAGGCCGCATCTAATATTATTCTTGCAATTTTCTTAAAAAATGCCTGAGACGGAATGCACTTTGCTATATTTATTATAATCCTGGCTTTGGTTTTTGACTTTTATAACGGTATGAATGATGCCGCCAATTCAATTGCTACAATCGTATCAACTAGAGTTCTGACGCCAATGCAAGCCGTAATCTGGGCAGCAGGGTTTAACTTTTTAGCTGTGTTTATATTCGGTGTCAGCGTTGCAACAACAATTGGAAAGGGGATAGTAGATCCTTCCATAGTAACAAATTTAGTAATTTTTTCCGGCCTAGTCGGTGCGATTATTTTATCGGCAACCGCTACCCATTTCGGTTTACCGATTAGTGTTTCTCACGCAATTATCGGGGGCTACGGCGGTGCGGCAATTGTAAAAGCCGGTTTCGGGGCATTAGTACTTTCCGGTTTTACTAAGGTTATAATTTTTATTTTTCTTGCACCTATAATGGGATTTGTAATTTCACTTGTCTTTTCAATTGTTACAATGTGGATTGTCAGAAATAAGACACCGAGAAATGTTGATAAACATTTTAGGCGTTATCAGCTTATATCTTCCGCCCTTTTTAGTTTAAGTCATGGTGCCAACGACGCTCAAAAAACCATCGGTATAATTGCTATTGTTTTATTTACAAACAAACTGCTAGGCAATACATTTTATATACCATATTGGGCAATTCTTTTAAGCTATTCTACAATTGCATTAGGTACAATGATAGGCGGATGGAAAGTGATAAAGACACTAGGAATGCGTGTAACTAAGCTTACTCCTTTCGGCGGATTCAGCGCTGAAACTTCCGCGGGTATTACGATTATTATTGCCAGTCTGCTTGGAATACCCGTTAGTACTACTCATACTATTACCGGATCAATAATCGGTGTCGGATCGATTAAAGGGTTTTCCGCAGTAAGGTGGGGAGTTGCAAGGAATATCTTGTGGGCATGGATTTTAACAATTCCTCTCTCAGCAATATTTGCAATGATTACATATTATATCTCAATTCATTTAATTGCCTGGTTTTAGTCTAAATCTTTATTATTCAAAGAGATATAAAATATCACTGGTAGAGTCTCTAATTCCCGGCGAAATAAATATCTAAAGTACCGGTATTATCATTTTATTTAAATATAAATGAGCTTTTTTTTATATAATTAAAGTGTAATTTTACTGTTGAAATCCAAAGGAATTTGAAATTCAAATAATTATGAGAATCAAATGACCGAAACAAAATACTTCGCACCGGATGAGGCACAGCTTACACTTCCGCTAGTTAAGAAAATTGTTAAGGATATACTTGATACGACAAAGGAAATCCGTCTTCTTGCCGAAGATCTTGGTGGAGCAGTTGAAGACAATCCGGATATAAAAAAAATGGTAGACGATGTTAACGGGTTTATGAAAGAACTGGAGGAAATCGGCTGCTTCTATAAGGATTGGAATTTCAGTGTCGGACTAGTGGATTTTCCTGCTGTAATTGACGGAGAAGAAGTTTTTTTATGCTGGCGGAGTGATGAAGACGAAATAAGATATTATCACGATATGGAAAAAGGTTATGCCGGCAGGAAAGTTATACCCGAAAAGTATTTTAAAGTGCAGTGTAAATAATTAGTATTTATGAATTTTATTTTTTAGAATTCTTCCGGACTGCTGCTGCTTTTTAATCGCCTAAATTAAAATTAGCAGTGGATGTTGCAACCTTTCCCGAAAGAGCATCTTTTATTCTAAACAAAACTTTATATTTTCCATTCTTATAAGTTGAGTCAATATCGAATTGTGCGTCAAGCTGCGCGTCCATCATTTCCTCTTTATGAATTTTATCAACTACCTTGCTTACTATAGATTTTACCGTATCTCCCTTGGGAGTAATCAAATCAACATCATAAGATAAAGTTGCATAATAACTGCCGTTCTTTTTTTCTTGTTGAAATCCTTTTACCTGGGTAGTTGCATCTACCTCTGAACTATCTCCCATATTATAAGCAAATGCTTCCGTGCTGAAGGCAGTTAGTTTAGCCTCTTCTTTCTTAGAGCATGAATAAAAAATCAGCATTAATGCGGATAAAATAAACACGGAAAATTTCATAACTTCCTTCTCTTTTTAATAAGAATAAAAAGGCGTTTATAAATTTTAAATTTACAAACGCCGTATAAATAATATTTAACCGTTTTTCTTCTGAAATTCTTTCATAAATTGAACAAGTGCTTCCACTCCTTTTTTAGGAAAAGCGTTGTAAATCGAAGCTCTTAATCCGCCAACTGAACGATGTCCTTTTACACCGTCAAATCCTGCAGCGGTTGCTTCTGCAACTAACTTCTTCTCCAATTCTTCGCTGGATAGTCTGAAAGTTATATTCATTATAGATCTGCTGTCTTTCTGCGCGTGACCTTTAAAGAAACCGTTGCTTTCATCAATGCACTTATATAAAAGATCTGCTTTTTCCTTATTAATTCTATGCATGGCATCTAATCCGCCGTTTTTAATTAACCACTTAGCTACTAGTCCGATAATATAGATTCCAAAAACAGATGGAGTGTTGTATAAAGAATTTCCATCAGAATGCGTTTTATAATTAAGCATTGTATGAAGCGAATCCGAGCTTCTTTCAAGTAAATCTTTTCTTATGATAACGAGAGTCACACCGGCAGGTCCCATGTTTTTTTGAGCACCGGCATAAATTAATCCGTATTTATTAACATTAATTTTTTTGCTTAAAATATTGGAAGAAGCATCGCATACCAGCGGAACTTTTCCAACTTCAGGCTCTTTCTGCCATTCGGTTCCGAAAATTGTATTATTGGAAGTGAAGTGAACATACGAAGCATCCGGATCTAATTTTAATTCTTCCTGTTTCGGAATTCTATTGAAATTTTCGCTTTCGGTTGATGCTGCAACATTTACTGTCCCGACTCTCTTCGCTTCCTTTTGTGCTTTTTTTGACCAGCTTCCGGTTAAAATATAATCCGCTTTATTTTTAGGAGGCATAATATTTAACGGAACCATAGAAAACTGAAGGCTCGCACCGCCCTGTAAAAACAAAACATCATAATCATTATTTAAATTAAGTAATGAAATTAAATCTGCTTTAGCTTCATTTATAATATTATCGAAAGTTTTTGAACGGTGGCTGATTTCTAAGATCGACATTCCCACCCCGGGAAGGGCGAAGAGATTTTCCTGTGCTTCCTTAAGTACATCTTCGGGTAATATTGCAGGTCCAGCACTAAAATTATATACTCTATTTTGCATATTTCCTTTCCTCTTTCAATTTAATTTAGTTTTATTATTACTCTATTATTTTATGTTCATATTAAGTGAACCAAAAGTCCGTCTCTTAATTTAGGTTCGAACCATGTTGATTTTGGAGGCATAATTTCTCCGGCATCCGAAATCTTAATTAATTCATTTATTGAAACCGGGTATAGTGAAAAAGCAACTTTTGCTTTCCCGTTGTTTACAAGCTTTTCCAGTTCTTTAGTTCCGCGTATTCCGCCGATAAAATCAATTCTTTTATTTGTTCTCGGATCATCAATACCGAGGATAGGATTAAGCAAAAAATCCTGGAGAATACTCACATCCAAAGTTTCCGCAACTGATTTGGATAAACTATTGCTTGCGGTAATTGAATCACGGGCTAAAAGCATGTACCACTCGCCGTCCAGATACATTCCGTAGCTGTTTATTTGCTGCGGCTCTTTAATGGATGATTTTTCAAGAATAAATTTTTCTTTTACTTCACTAAAAAATTCCTCTTTGCTTTTACCGTTCAAATCGATTACGACTCTGTTGTACGGCAATATCTTAAGCTGCTCTGCCGGGAACAATACGGCTAAAAAGAAATTATAGTCTTCTTTACCGGTATGTTTTGGATTTGCATTTTTCTTAACAGTTCTTGCGCGACTAGCACTTGCAGCCCGGTGATGACCGTCGGCAATGTATAAGTTTTTAACTTTTGCCATTTCATTAATTACAGTTTGATTTTTTTCATCGGGAAGCATCCAAACTGCATGTGTAATTCCATCGGGTGAAGTAAAATCATAAAGCGGTTCCATATTATTGATAGTATCATCAACAATTTTATTTACTGAATCCACACCTTTGTATGTTAAGAAAACCGCACCTGTTTGTGCGCCAGTAGTAACAATATGATTTGTCCTGTCATCCTCTTTCACTTTTCTGGTTTTTTCATGTTTTAAAATGATGTTATTGTCGTAATCATCAACCGAGAATGTAGCGGCAATACCTACCTGCGGCCTGCCGTCCATAATTAATCTGTAAATGTAAAAATGTTCTTTATCATCTGTTAACAAAGGAGCGGCATTTACCAGACGGTCTAAATTTTCTTTTGCCTTGGTATATACTTCGGGTGAGTAAGGATCGGTATTATTATTAAGTTCTAATTCGGAACGGGTTACCCGCAAAAAACTTAAAGGATTTCCTTCCGCTATTTCTTTTGCTTCTTCCGTACTAACTACATCATAAGGAACGCTTGCAACTTTATCTGCCGATTTTTTTGAAGGCCTGAGTGCTTTAAATGGTCTAATTACAGCCATGTCTAAGATGTCTCCTAAAAAATTAAAATTGACATATTAAAAATCCGTAAAATATGAACAATAATCCATTTACTTATGAGTATTTCGAAAAATATAATATGAAACAAAAAAATTCTTAAATTTTTATTCGGAATTATTATATAAGCTTAAGCCTGTCCGGTGCAGTCCGGCAGCTGCCGGACGAAGCCGGATTCAAGATTAAGTTCATGTTTAAGATTAAGATGACATGAAAGATACATTATACTTGCAAAATTATTTTTTTCTTAAACAGTTGACAAATTCATTCATTTTCTTATCTTTTACATTCCATTTTATAATTAAATAGGGGAAATGGAGTTATGAAGACTGATGTAGTTTCTAAATTAAAAATATTGTTCGTTTTGGCCTTTGCTTTTATTGTTCAGTCATGTGCAACGACTCCAATAAACTTAGGAATTGCTAAAGAAGAATTAATCAAATATCATGATTCCGGCAGATATGATAAGGATGTAGCTGCTGCTGTAAATAAAGCAATTGAAGAATTCAAATCGATAAAAGTAAAAAACAATTCTCTCGTAGTGTTTGATATTGATGAAACATCATTATCCAATTACGAAATTAATAAAGAACTTGATTTCGGCTATGTAAAAGATTTATGGAATAAGTGGATACAAACTGCAAAAGCGCCTGCCATAAAAGATGTAAGGAAACTTTATAATTATTTAATCGATAGGGGTGTAAAAGTAGCATTCGTTACGGGAAGATATTCATATCAATATAATGCAACATATAAAAATCTTGTCGATGCCGGTTATAAAAATTTCGATACGTTAATTGTCAGAACTAATAATGAAGATGGTCTGACTGCAGAGCAATACAAATCAAAGATTAGAACAGAGCTTACTCAAAAAGGATACGATATAATTGGTGTTGTAGGGGATCAATACAGCGATCTAAACGGTCCGGATCACGGAATACAGGTTAAGATTCCTAATTATATGTATATCATTCATTGAAAAACAAAGTCTAGAATTAAATCACTACATTAAAGAAACTATAAACTGTAAAACCTAATTTTGCAAAAAATTCTTTTTTTTGAAATAATAAATTTGATATTGATCGATTTAAGAGGTATTTATAAATTGCAATTTTTAGTAAAAGGCTCTATATTTGTACTAGGTTTAACCACCCCTTTGGTTTCGACCAAGGGCGCAGAGTCACTTCGGTGACTCTTGCTTTTTTAAATTAATTGGGGACTAATGCGAACAATTATATACATCGACGGTTTCAATTTTTATTATCGAGCCGTAAAAAATACTCATAATAAATGGGTGGATTTTAAAACACTTTTCCAAAAATTACTTTCATCAAATAATCAAATTACTGAAATAAAATATTTTACTGCACTAGTATCCGGGAAACAAGACTCTCAAAAACCAATAAGACAGCAAACATATTTAAGAGCTTTAAAGGCATATATACCCGAAATTAAAATCTTTTTCGGACACTTTTTAACACATGAAGTATTCGCACCTTTGGTTCAACCAATAGGTAACCAAAAATTAATTAAAATTATTAAAACCGAGGAAAAAGGCTCGGATGTAAATATTGCAGTTCATTTACTTAACGATGCCTGGCTTGATAATTATGAATGTGCAGTTATAGTATCAAATGACAGTGATTTAGCAGAATCAATGAAACTGGTAAAAGAATTTCATTCAAATAAAGTACTGGGATTAATTATGCCTGGGAAAGGCCATCCTTCAAAGGAATTAATGAAACATTCAGATTTTGTAAAAAGAGTTAGAAAAAATATTTTAGCGGATTCCCAATTGCCAAATCCAATACCAAATGCTAATATTTATAAGCCTTCAAATTGGTAGTTATTTTAAGGTAATACTTCATAAAGTAAAAATTACTTTAGCAGCAGCATCTTCTTTGTTGAAATGAACTTGCCAGCTCTCAACTGATAGAAATATACTCCGCTTGAAAGTTTATTCCCATCAAAATTAACTGTGTAGTTACCAGCCTGTTGTTCTTTGTCAACTAATATTTTTATTTTTTCACCAAGTATATTGTATCCATTTAGATGAACAAAGCTTAATTCTGAAAGCTGATAGCTGATAGCTGTTGTTGGATTAAAAGGATTAGGATAATTCTGGTATAACTTAAAGTTTTTTAAATTGTTGTTATTCACGTTATAAATAGCATTAACGTCATTAGGATCATACAAATAACACACAGAAGCAGGATTTAATATTAAAAGACCGGTTGAATCTACATTTCCTACTACACCTCCGGCAGATAATACTTTTCCATTTGGCAGTATATTGATGAGCTGTTCACCAATTGAAGTATCAGTCGTTCTTCTGGGAAAATTACCTATATATATATTTGTAAAATTATTAGTATCATATAACTCCCATAGGGATGAATTATACCCTCCCCCTGCTATTAAAAGTAATCCACTTTTTAACAATATTGCAGAATGATAAGCATGAGGAACCAATAATGAGTCAACAATAGTCCACGTATTTTTAACAGGGTCATAGACTTCGCAACTCTTTAGCCAGGAGCTTGTGGGATTAGAGTAATTTTCACCTCCTGTTACCAATACCTCACCGTCAGGTAGCAAAGTAGCTGAATGCTCACCTCTTGCTATGTTCAGTGGAGCTGCCTCTGACCATTTATTAGTTTTGGGATCATATATTTCACTATCAGTTAGTTCTTCTTTGGTCCAGCTAACACCACCCGTGACTAAAACTCTTCCATCTGTCAATTTTGTTGCAGTGTGATATTCTCTATCTATTTTCAGTGAATCTGCTATTGCCCATTTTGAAGTATTAGGATCATATATTTCACAAGTATTTAAAGTTCTGAATCCTCCTCTAGTAATGTAAAGTCCTCCAACCACTAATACATAACCATTATTAAGTAATGTAATACTCTCCCCAAAAGAAATTGCAATTTTTAATGAATCAGTTAATGACCATGTTTTTGAAGTTGTGTCATATATTTCACAACTTTTGGTATCAAAACCCGCAATAGCTAAGATATTGCCGTTATTGAGCCTAACAAGTTTATGATATCCACGTGCAATAATCATCGGTTTTATTGTCTTCCATTTTTCTGTTTTATAATCAAATACCTCTGCATCTTTAACATAACCAGAATCGTTACCAAGCCCTCCACTAACCAACACATTGCCATTTGCTAATTTAGTTGCAGCAGCATCCTGTTTGGGAAAATTAAGCGAGTCGGTTAATGTCCAAGTTCCATAATTTTGAGCGAAAGTAATTGAAGAAATAATAATAAAAACAAAGTATAATTTTTTCATTTTAATTTAGCTTAAATAGTAATTAAAAAGATTTTTGAGATAGGGAGTAATGTCGTTTTTATTGGATATAAGTATTGTAGAAGGACAATTAATAACTAAATTAAACGGTATATATTTTATTAACAATTATACCCCCATCGTTTATTTATCAGAAATAAGTTCTAAAAAAAATTATAAAATGTCAAGCTATATCTTTAATGGTACTTAAAAATCATAATTAAAGAATACCTTCGATTAAAGTATATTCTTAATTTGTTTTGAATAACCATAATACACTCTCAACCATCCTATTTTTTCTTTATATTTGAACTTAAAAATCCCAAGATTATAGAGAATTAAATGACCGATAAAACTATTACAGATATTCCCAAAGCGTATGATCCTTCAAAGGTAGAGGATAAATGGTACGAATACTGGCTTAAAAATAATTTATTTCATTCCGAGGTAGATAAAACCAAAACTCCTTACACTATTGTTATTCCTCCGCCTAATATAACCGGCATGCTTACAATGGGGCATATTCTTAACAATACAATTCAGGATATTTTTATCCGCACAAAAAGAATGCAGGGTTTTAATGCCTGCTGGGTTCCGGGAACAGATCACGCTTCAATTGCTACCGAAACTAAGGTTACAAATTATTTAAAAGAAAAAGGAATCGATAAGTTTGAAATAGGAAGAGAAGAGTTCTTAAAGCACTGCAAAGAATGGAAGGATAAATACGGCGGAATAATCATTCAGCAGCTTAAAAAACTTGGAGTTAGCTGCGACTGGCAGCGCGAACGTTTTACAATGGATGATGATTATTATAAAAAGGTTCTGAAAGCGTTTGTACAATTATATAAGGAAGGAAAAATATACCGCGGCTACCGTATGGTTAACTGGTGCCCGGCATCTAAGTCTGCAATTTCAGATGAAGAAGTAAATTATAAAACTGTAAACGGAAAATTGTGGTATTTAAAATATCCTGTTGCCGGAACGGAAAGCTATTTAGTTGTAGCAACCACACGTCCCGAAACAATGCTCGGTGATACGGGAGTTGCTGTTAATCCTAATGATGAAAGATATAAGAATCTGATAGGGAAGAAAGTTCTTCTTCCGATTGTGGAAAGAGAAATTCCGATTTTCGGTGATGAATATGTTGATATGGAATTCGGTACCGGCGCAGTAAAAGTTACACCTGCCCACGATGTTAACGACTATGATATGGGCATGCGGCATAAGCTGGAGTTTATAAATATCTTTAATGAAGATGCATCAACAAATAAAAATGTTCCGGAGGACTTTAGCGAACTGGATAGATATGTTGCGCGAAAAAAAGTCGTAGAAAGATTTGAAGAACTCGGACTTTTAGAGAAGATAGAGGATTACCAGAACAAAGTCGGTTACTCCGAGCGCGGCGGTGTACCGATTGAGCCGTATTTATCGGAACAGTGGTTTATGAAAATGACTTCTGACGGCAGTGCAAATTCTAATGAAGATGAATTAGCAAAACCTGCGCTTGATGTTGTAAAGGAAGGTAAGATACGTTTCTATCCCGATCATTGGATTAAGACTTACGAGCACTGGATGAGCAATATTAAAGATTGGTGTATTTCCAGGCAGCTTTGGTGGGGGCATCGTATCCCGGTTTGGTACTGTGTTAATAAAGATCATACGGTACCAAAACGTTTCGCAGTATATAGTTTTATACTGGAAAAGAAAGCAGCTAAGTTTGAAAGCTTCGATGAAAGAAAATATAAGGATGGATCGCTTGGGAGAAAAGGAGTTATTGATGGAAGAAATAAAAAATATCGCAAATTCAAAGAACGAGCCTATACTTTTGACAATATTAAAAAAATTGAAAAAGTTTTTAGTATGCTAAAGAAACAAAGCGATGGACGAAAAAACGAAGCTCAAATTTATATTATTCCATATAATGGACGTTTTTCTAAATCTTCGATAAAAATTTACAAACAAAAGGATATCGAGTATAAATATATACTTAAGGAAGTTAGAAAAGGTGATAGTTTTGATGCACTCGTTGATGAAATTAATGAGAGCTTAGAAAGAAATCTAATTGTTTCTATCGAAAGACCCAACAGCTGCCCACAGTGTGGTTCGAAAAATTTAAGACAGGACAATGATGTGCTGGATACCTGGGCCTCGAGCTGGCTTTGGGCCTATGATGTCTTCAAAACGGAAAAAGAAAAAAAATATTATTATCCTACTGATACTCTGGTGACTGCACCGGATATAATTTTCTTTTGGGTTGCAAGGATGATTATGGCCGGTCTGCATTTTAGAAAAAACATTCCGTTTAAAAATGTATACTTCACGAGCATTATAAGAGACCTTCAAGGCAGAAAAATGAGTAAATCTCTTGGCAATTCTCCGGATCCTCTCGATGTTATTTTGGAATACGGCGCCGATGCTTTAAGGTTTACAGTTATTTATTTAGCGCCTCTCGGGCAGGATGTATTATTTAGTACAGAGAAATGCGAGATAGGAAGGAACTTCGCTAATAAGATATGGAATGCAGGGCGTTTCCTTTTAATGAATGCTCAAAATATCCCCATAAATAAAAATTTATTAAATGAACATTTGGACTTTTCAGATTACTGGATAAATTCCCGTCTGCATCAAACATTGTCCGACCTTAATAAAGCGATGGATAAGTTTGAAATTAACAACGCTTCCAAAATTGTTTACTCTTTTGTTTGGAGCGATTTCTGTGACTGGTATATTGAACTTTCAAAGAACAGGCTCTACTCGGATAATGAAGAAGTTAAATTAGCGGTTTTAAACAGAGCAATAAATATATTTGAGAGTTTGTTAAAGATAGTCCATCCTTTTATGCCGTTTATTACAGAAGAATTATGGCAGTTGATTGAAAATAGAAAAGATGGTCAAAGTATCTCGACTTCTGAATATCCAAAATTAGACGAATCCTTAATAGACCTTGAAGCAGAAAAAGAAATGGGATTTGTTCAGGATATAATTACTGCGATAAGAAACATACGCGGAGAAATGAATATTCCTCCTTCAAAATTTGTTTCAGCTTTTATAAAATCTAATAATGTTAAAGATTATCAGCTGGAATACATTAAAAAGTTAGCCAGAGTTGAAGAAATTACTGTAGATGAAAAACTAGAAAAACCTAAGACCAGCGCATCAGCTATTCTAAATGAATGTGAAATTTATATTCCTCTCAAAGGATTAATTGATCTTGATGTGGAGAGAAATCGATTACAGAAGGAAATTACCCGTCTGGAAAACTCACTTACAGGGATAGAGAAAAAATTATCAAATGAAAAATTTGTACAAAATGCAGCACCGGAAGTTGTTGAACGCGAAAGAACAAAACAGAAGGATTGGAAAAGTAACCTGGAAAAATTAAAAGATATTCTGAAAAATTTAGAATAATAATTAATTTCGGTTGTTTTTAATTTTTATGAGTTTTAATAATTCCAAAGAGTGCTGTCATCCCGAGCGAACTTGTTTGTCGCAGGCAGAGTCGATGGAGGATTTAACTAAAATAATTTATTCATTTTTGAAAGGGGTATAAAATGTACCGAACAGTGGAAGATTTTAAAAACGACTGGACTTACGAATCTGCAGCTACATTAAAAATTATCCAAGGTTTAACTGATGAATCATTAAATCAAAAGTTTAATGATAAGGTCAGAACCCCAGGTAGATTAGCCTGGCATATAGCTGGAGCAATTCCGGAGATGATGAATCGTACTGAGTTGAAAATTGATGTAACTATAGAAAATAAAGAAGTTCCTAAAACCGTTTCCGAGATTGAATCAATTTATAAAAAATCCGCCGGTTCATTGATTGAAGAAGTAACTCAAAAATGGACTGATGCTTCCCTAATTGAAAAAGTAAATATGTATGGAGAAGATTGGGAAAAAGGTAAAATACTTTCGGTACTTGTTACACACCAGATTCATCATAGAGCTCAATTAATTGTTCTAATGAGGTTAGCAGGACTTAAAGTGCAGGGTATTTACGGACCGGCAAATGAAGAATGGGCTGCACTGGGAATGGAGCCGGAAGAATAGAACACTGTAGAAGTTAAAAAACTGCAGACGCATGATTGCACGAATGCATGTTTGTATGTTTTAAAGTTTTAGGTTGTTTCAATCAATTTCATGCAATCCTGCAGATATGCACTCATGCTATTCTATTTCCTTTATCCTTTTTCTTCCGGTAAATCCTAAATAAATTTTTAATTTCTATTAGGTTGCTCTTTTACTTCCAAATATTGAACGCTGAATAAATTATTCTCATCAACCCAAACTTGTTTCACAAGAAAATTGTCCGAGACTAAATCTTCAAATTCTTTTAGAGTATACTTGTATGAATATTCTGTTAAAATATCGTCACCCCTGTCGAATATTATTGTAATACCATCAATCCGCACGTCTTGTTTTTCCGTGCATTTTAGATGCATTTCAATTCTTCCGGCATTTTCATTATAAAATGCATGATGAGTAAATTTATTCACATCAAAGTTAGAGCCGATTTCGCTGTTGAATCTTTCAAGAATATTTATATTAAATTCAGCGGTAATTCCTTTGCTGTCGTTATAAGCAGCTTCGAGTATTTTCTTATCTTTCTTTAAATCTACCCCAACTAATAAAGTCCCGTTTATACCTAATATTTTTGCAGTTCTGTTTATAAAATTTTTAGCACGCTTTGGGGTAAAATTACCAACTGTAGAACCCGGGTAATAAACTACAATCCGGCTGAAATCTTCAGTTATTTTAGGCAGCTCAAAAGGTTTATTATAATCAGCATCCAAAGGATAAATATTAATTTTGGGAAAGTCGTTTCTCAGACTTTCTGCTGTCCTCAATAGATGTTCTGAAGAAATATCAATGGGAATATACGCAGTTAAGTTTGAAAGATGTTCTAATAATAGCCTGGTTTTTATACTGCTGCCGCTGCCCAGTTCAACCAGCAAAATATTTTCGCCGAGTGCTGATGATATTTCTTCAATATTGTCATTCATAATTTGCAATTCGGTTCGCGTAGGGTAATATTCTTCAAGCTTGCAAATTTCATCAAATAATGCTGATCCTTTTGCATCATAAAAATATTTACACGATAATTCCATTTGGTCTTTAGACAATCCTTCAAGAACTTCACTAATTATTTCGTACTTATTTATATTTTTTGTTTTTAATTCCATAATATCCTTCTGTTTTTATTCATTATCTTTTGCAAGTCTTATTCCCATAAACTGCCATCGTGCATTTGGGGAAAAAAAGTTCCTGTAAGTTTTTCTTATATGCGTCGAAGATGTTGCGCATGATCCTCCGCGCAAAACCATCTGGCCGGACATGAATTTGCCGTTATATTCGCCTAATGCACCGGGTAAAGTTTTATAACCCGGATACGGTGAGTATGAACTTCTTGTCCATTCCCAAACATCACCAAACATTTGTTTTAATATAGAATCATTTTTTATATCATCAACCGGTACCGGGTGATAAAAACCAGCTTCAACAAAATTACCAACCGGTTTCTCTTCCGAAGATGCAGTTTCCCATTCACCTTCGGTAGGGAGGCGAGAACCTGCCCATCGTGCGAATGCGTCAGCTTCGTAAAAACTAATGTGGCAAACCGGTTCATTAAAATCAATTTTATGAAAACCGCTTAATTTATAATTCCACCATTCCCCGTCTCTTTTTGTCCAGTACAACGGAGAATTCCATTTTTCATTTTCAACCGCAGCCCAGCCGTCTGACAGCCATAGTTCAGGAGTTTCATACCCCTTTGCTTCCATGAAAGTTAAGTATTCTCTGTTTGTGACTAAACGAGAAGATAGCGTAAATGAATTTATAAATTCTTTGTGTTGAGGAGTTTCATTATCGTAAGAAAAACTTTTACCATTATGACCGACATCGTAAATTCCTTCTTCAAACTCTATCCATTTTATCTGTGGAACATTTTCAGTCGGCGAAACTTCTTTTGCAGAATAAACCGGATAAATCGGATTTATTGAGAATACGTGTTTTATATCAGTCAACATCAATTCTTGATGCTGCTGCTCGTGATTAATTCCTATTTCAATAACAGGGGCATATTTTTTAAATTGCTCTTCATCTGCTTTATCAAGTAAATCAATAATATGTTCGTTTACATACTTCCTATATTCATAAACCTCTGCAACAGTTGGTCTGGATAACAATCCTCTTCTTGCACGCGTAAATCTTTCTCCGGCCAGCACATAGTATGAATTAAACAGGAATGCATAAATTGGATTTAACGGTTTGTAATCTCTTAATCCTTCTTTTAAAACAAAAGTTTCAAAGAACCAGCTTGTATGAGCAAGATGCCATTTTGTGGGGCTCACGTCCGGCATCGATTGAATTATATAATCTTCGATTGCCAAAGGTTTGCATAGGAACTCGGTAAAATCTCGTATCTCTTTGAATCTTTTACTCAGTGTATTTTTATCTAAAACATCTTGAGGGTGAATTTCATTAATATAATGAGAACCAGCTTTGCTGTTCATAAAAGCCTCTCTTCTTGTCAATAATTTTAATTAATAAAAACGATGTGATCCTAAAAAATTTTAAACAAATAAAATCATTAATGCAAATCTATTATTTGTAAACTCAAGATTGATCACAAATTTATTATTTAATTTTAAGTGATATTTGTATAAATATTGGATTATTATCTTGAAAAAGATTATATATTTGTCTTTAATTGTAATGTAGTTTAAAACTATTTTTAAATACTTGAGGGATAAATAAAAATATAAACCTGTCGAATAATAACAAAAATTAGGAGTAAGCATATGCGGAAGTTATTTATATTCTTAACTATATTTATCCTTATTGGATCTTTTAGATTATTGGCACAATCACCGGAAGGAAGGAATATAGGATTTGGTGTTATGCTTGGAGACCCGACCGGTTTAACCTTAAAAATATGGACACCAACAAATAATGCCTTTGTTATTGATTTGGGCTCTTCATATTTCGGAAGCCCGCGTTTTAATGTAGATTATTTATGGCACTTTAATGCTTTTCGTTCCAACGAAGTGAAATTATATGCAGGGCCAGGTGCGGCTATAGGATTTGGTAAAGGTCATGGGATTTGGTATGAAAATAATCAAGGCTTTTATGTTCACGAGAATAGCGCGGGGCTTGGAGTTAGAGGAGTTTTCGGTGTAAATTTTATACCGCGAAATAATCCCCTTGAATTCTTTTTTGAAATTGGCGTATTGGTGGGACTAGCACCGGATTTCGGCTCTGCTGTTGACGCTGCTTTAGGCATGCGGTTTTATCCTTAGGAAGAATTTCTCTTAATGTTGTTGACCCGGAGAGTGCTGTTTAAATGGCAGCACTCTCTTTTTATCCTGATTTGATTTTAATATTTTTGTACCGTGAATTGAAAGTCTTTTGGATTATACCCCTGTTGCAAAAGCAATTTAAAAATATTTTCTAAATCCTCTTTTGGCAATACGGGAGTACGGCTTAAAATCCAGCCGTATTTTCTTGTTGGTGTTCCCACAACGGCATATCTGTAATTTTTATCTAAACCGATTATCCAGTAATCTCCCCAGAATAAATTTATCCCCAAAATTCTCACGAAGCTTACTTCGAGTTTTGCGTTGGTTTTTGAATCGACAACCTTAGCAATTCCGTTTGCAACATTTACGCTTCCGTCTTTTTCTATGCATTTATTTGTTACATCAATCTTCCCGTCGTCACGCAGCTTATACTCTGCCGTAGTATTATGATCGCATTTACTTTGAAAGCTATTGGGGATTTTAGCTATCTCGTACCATAAACCGACGTATTTATTTAGGTTAACCGAATCAACTGTAACCGGCTCGTCTTTAGTTGGGGTTTGACTTTTAAGAGAATTGTACATCAAAAAGAAAATCAAAATAGTTGAAAAAAATCTTAGATAAAATAAGCGGTACATCTGTTTCCCTTTCCGTTTATCCTAGAATTTTACCTTTAATAATAAAGATTTCCTTATTCGGCAATATAACCATTATTTTTAAATACCTGAAATGAGAAATAATGCTTAGTGATTGGCAAAAATATCTCTCTTCTTATCAATTCCCCCGACTCTCTCCGGGGGAATTGAAGTTTTTAAACCTTTGTTGGGATTATAACTAAATAAAAAATATAATTTTCTTTTAGAACGATATCAGCTATATTTAATGAGATTTAATAAATTTCCTTTATATGGTATTAGTTTTTCCGCAGATTCTCTAAAATTTCAAGGGGTAACTGAGAATGATTTTAGAATGAATAGAAAAAAAGTATATTGGATTAGTCAGATAACCGGATGGCTGGCGTTTGCGCTTGTTAATATTATACTGCTTGCATCGCTAAAGCATATCAATTTAGAGAGAGTTTTATCGGTTTTTTATTTTTGCTTTATGGGGGTAAGCTTTACTCATATTTTCCGCAGTATTATTAAGAAATATAATTGGATTAACCTGCCGTTAAAGAAAATTATTCCCCGCGTTCTTATTTCAAGTTTAATTATCGGAGCAATTATTTATATACTGATATATGCAGTAGATATTGCCACAGGAGCTGCGAAATTAGAAAAGTTTAAAATTGCTATTATGCTTGTTGAAAATTTTCAAGTTACGATTATTATTTTATTATGGGAGCTTATCTATTTTTCGGTTCACTTCTTTGAAAATTATAAAAGAGTAGAAATTGAATCATACATTTGGGAAGCGGCAGTTAAGGATTTTGAGTTAAAAACATTAAAATCTCAATTGAATCCTCACTTTATGTTTAATGCATTAAATAGTATTCGGGCTTTAATTGGTGTTGATCCTGTAAGTGCACAGTCAGCGGTAACAAAGCTTTCAAGTCTGCTGAGGTATTCGCTTAGGATGGAAAGGATAGAAACAGTTTCATTGCAAGAGGAAATGCAAACAGTTACGGATTATCTCGAATTGGAATCTATAAGGTTTGAAGAACGTTTAAAATTTATAATTGATATAGATCCGAAATCTAATAAAATAGAAATACCGCCTATGATGATTCAAACTTTGGTGGAAAACGGGATCAAGCACGGTATTTCAAAGAAGACTGAAGGCGGCGAAATAAGTGTTAAATCGGAAGTTAAAGATTCAAATTTGTATATTAATATTAAAAACAGCGGCCATGTTGAAGAACGTGCATTACATAATTCATCCGGTTTCGGTATAAACAACACTAAACATAGATTGCATCTTCTATATGGCGAACAAGCTTCATTCACTATTAAAAACGAATCTAATAATACCGTTATAGCAAAATTAGTCATTCCAACAGGAGGTATAAAAAATGAAAGCTTTAATAATTGACGATGAAAGATTAGCCAGGGTTGAGCTTCGCAGATTGATGGCTCCATATAAAGAAATAAACATTGTGGGAGAAGCCATTAATGCTGAAGATGCACTCAATAAAATTACAGAGTTGAATCCCGATCTTATATTTTTGGATATTCAAATGCCCGGTAAAAACGGATTTGAGCTTCTTGAAGAATTAGACAGTGTACCTACTGTTATATTTACTACGGCTTACGACGAGTATGCTTTAAAAGCTTTTGAATATAACGCAATGGATTATTTATTAAAACCAATTGAACCCAAACGATTGGAAGAAACCGTAAAAAAGATAGTTGAACAGAGTAGGAAATCATCGGTACTAAGTTCTGAATCGCCGGTTTTAAGTGAATATGACCAGGTGTTTGTTAAAGACGGCGAAAGATGCTGGTTTGTAAAGCTTCAATCTGTCCGCTTATTTGAGTCCGAGGGCAACTATGTAAGGCTATATTTTGACGATAACAAGCCTTTAATTTTAAGAACATTAAACTATCTTGACGAACGCCTTGACAACAAAACATTTTTTAGAGCAAATAGAAAACATATAATAAATTTAAAATATATTGAAAATATAGAGCCATGGATGAACGGCGGTTTGCTGGTAAAATTAAAAGGAGGAAACAAAATAGAAGTTTCCAGGAGACAGGCAATAAAGTTTAAAGATAAGCTGAGTTTATAGCATTATGATTTTTATTACTAAAATTCTGTTCTGAAAGAATATTAGTCAAGAAAAAACTTAATCGAATAGAACCCATGCAATTCCAAAACGTATTGCTCTCCGGGGCATGGGGTAATAAGGGATCATATAATACTGGTTATCAAACAAGTTTTGCCATGTAAAATATATTATGGCAACTTTTTGAATTATTCCGGTTAGAGTAAAATCCAAATCATTGCTCTGATTGACATTTAGATTATTCGAGTATTCTTGTTTGCCGTTATAGTGAAAGACCAGCCCGGTTTTCAAATTTAAATTTGAATGAAACAGCATGTCTTCATAATACAGGCCTCCTTTAAAATTAATCTTCGGCAGTAAATACAAAAGCTGAGATCTGTTGTTGGTAGAATAAAGCGAAGTTGTAGTTTCAATACCTATTTTCCAAATCAGAAAATTCAAATTAAATCCTACACCTTCTAGAGCCGGGTAATACCTCTCATATGATAAAAACGGATATCTTTCCGGGAGCTCGAGATTATTTCTTTTAAAATATTTTAGATCCGTATATATATTTCCGCTTGATAATGATATACCTGCCTCAAAATCTTTCACAATACCTGAATGTGCATAAGTTTTATAATTAGAATAACCCAAGTATATTTTTGAATTCTTTAAAAAATAATAAGAAATATCAGCACCATACCCGTTGTACATACCGTTAACCGACGGCTGGTAAATGTTGCCCGACTCATTGTCATACTTATAATATAGTGAAGGGATCAGGGTGCTGTCTAGTAGCTTAAACGATAAAATTGAAGATATAGCATAATTATTATACTTAATCGGATAATAATTTAGAAATGAATTTGAGAGTGAATAATATTTAATATCCGCTTTTTCATAATTTGCATTCAACTGAATATTAAAAATACCGGCAAAGTAAGATTGTTTCAATGCAACTCCGTAAACTTTATTCTTTCCTATTGTCTTATAAGATGTTGTATCCTGGTATTGGTTTAAATCGGTTTGATTATATTTATAATAAAAATTCAAATCAGTTAAAGAATTAGGAACAAACTTACCCAATAACTTAAGATTGAATAAATGATCTTTAACTCTTTGGTCTCTGAAAGGATAATTTACAGGAGCCAGATATTCATTATAAAGATAATAATTTATATCCGTATATGTTCTGGCAATACTATCCACATTGACTCCTCCGTTTAGCCCCAGTTTTGAATTATAAAAATCATAGCTTCCTAATAAATTAATTTTATTCGATAAAAAGTATTTTAATCTTACTTTAGCCTGCCAAATACTGAAGCTGCTGTTTGTATAAGTGCTGTCGGCCTTTCTATTTGTTACATCGAATGAAAGATCAAATTTTTTAAAAACTCTTTCATTAAAAATCCCGTCGATTAATGCTTCACCTGAAGGCCCCTGGTAATATTTAATCCTTGAATACGGCTTCACTGCAATAAAGTCCCGGGAAATAAAATTTACGGTACTTGGATTGCTGATCGATCCGTATAAAAATCCTCTTGGTGAAGGTACAACTTCGATCGAATCAATGTACTCGGATTGAACGAAGTTTAAATCCAACGAATTGGTAAGTCGATTATTTATGGGAACCCCGTCTTCAAGATAACTAATGCTGTTAAATCCCATTCCGTATAGCATTGTTTCATTAGGATATCCTATAAATCCGTAATCTCTGGTAAAGTTAAAGCTAAAAGGTTTGAATAAATCTCCCGTATACCGGTAATCCAGTCCGTTTATTGTTTCTCTGTTTATAAAGTTTCCGTATGAATCCAAAGGTTCTTCATAGATTGGTTTAATAATATTTCTGGCGGCAATTACTTTCTTCAAGGAATCGTTAACTGCAAGTGTGTCTTTTGCTGAGGCTTTTAATGAATCACTAATATGAATTTGCTTTTTTGTTCTCAGAGAATCAAAAGACTGGGATTGTGCAGTTGTAAAGAGAACAAGAAATAAAATCGGCAGAAGTTTTATTATTTTAAACAAGGTCGATTCAATTTTTTAATAATGATAATCATGAAAATAACTAAATAAATTTTAAGCTACAAAGGAATATCAATAGTGCCTTTCGCATTTTTATTAACCGGCATGCCTTAACCTATAGTGTTGGGTCTCATACTAGCCTGATTAGGGTAGATTGAAAATATTTTTCCAAAAAAATTGAATTAATATTTTATTTAAGGATTTTTATTTATAATTTAAGTATCGAATTATCTAATTAAATAATTAAAAAAGGAAAACGCTATGGCAGCTGTAAAGCCTATGACCAAAGGTCAAATTTTGGATCATCTTTCAAAAAAGACCGGCACTACAAAAAAATTGGCCGGAGAATTTTTAGACGAATTTGTTTCGTTAGCTTATAAAGAAGCTAAAAAATCTTTTGTGGTTCCAGGCCTGGGGAAATTAGTTGTCGTTAATCGTAAGAAAAGAGTAGGTAGAAATCCTGCCACAGGCGAAACAATGGTAATTCCTGCAAAGAAAGCTCTAAAGTTTAGAATCGCAAAAGCAGCAAAAGACGCTGTATTACCTAAGAAATAGTTTATGTATTTAAAGCCTGTTGAAAGACAGGCTTTCTTTTTTCTTTTATTAAATGAAGATAACAATAATTCATTTGTCCAAATATTATATTAAATTCTAACAAATTATTAAAAGCATTATATCATATAATACAGGCATTTAAAATTATATAAAATACTCACCTTTTATTATTTTCATTTTCTTTACAGGTCGATTTTTTGTTAAGCCATTCAATTTTCTTTTTATTAAGTTTACACAATAGTTAGTGGGTTTATTAGCTAGATGGAAGAGGACTCTTATCATGGAGTGTTAAAAATGGGTTTAAACTTTTACAGAATGCAAAGCTTCTTAAGAACGCTTTTTCTTTTACTATTATTTTCAGCATCAATTAAAGCACAAAGAATTGCGGATTTAATTAGGCCTATCCATTTAACCGCCGGAATTACCGATTCTTTAATGGTTAGTGATATTTTTTATGCCAAAGACTATAAAGTACAATTTAAACAAAATAAAAATATAAAGGTTTCCTACTTATCAAAAAGTAATACTCTTTGTCTGACTTCCGGCAAAAATTTTGAGGGAATGGATTTAATTGACTTTACCTTTAACGGTAATAACTATGAGCTGCCGGTTACTTCCGAAATTCCTCAAGCATATTCATTTACTTATAAACCGGAAGGTAATCCGAAATCCGTTAACTTATTCGGAAGCTTTAACGGATGGAACAGGCAAAGCCTGCCTATGAAATTTGAGAACGGTGTTTATCGGATAAAAATAAATTTGGAACCGGGCAGTTATCAGTATAGATTTTATGTCGATGGTAGTGAGATTGTTGATCCGACTAATCCCGATAAAGTGCCAAACGGAATGGGAGGACTTAATTCCGCCTTCAGCATTTTGCCAAGACATACGCAAAAAATTTATCTGGATATTTTGGGTAAATCCATAACCGATACGAGCGTAAGCCTGTTCTTTCATGTTGAAAAAGGGAAGAATCCTTTCCCGGTCAGCATATCAAACATTATTGCGTTGATAAATAATACGAAAATCCCTAAACAGCAAATCAAAATAACCGGAAGTAAAATTGAATTAAAAATAAAAGGTGAAGCATTACATCAAAATGTTATTATAAGATTAGCAGTTAATAAGAACGGTCAAACTTCAAATTTACAAACGGTTCATTTATTTAAGGGAGTACCGGCAGGTCATGAAAAAAATTTAACTCTGCAGGATCAGATTATTTATTCGATAATGATAGACAGATTTTATGATGGCGATAAAAGTAATGATAAACCGGTAGTACTGCCGGATCTTTCTTTTAAAGCTAATTACCAGGGCGGTGATTTACAGGGCATCTTAGATAAAATTAATTCAGGCTATTTTGATTCGCTGGGTGTAAATACCTTATGGATTTCTCCGGTAGTTGACAATCCGGACAGCGCTTACAGAGAATATCCTGCCCCGCATAGGCTCTATACAGGCTATCATGGCTATTGGCCTTTACATTCTTCTAAAGTGGAAGAACACTTTGGTAATATGTCTTTATTAAAAAAATTAATATCAACGGCTCATCAACATAAAATAAAGGTATTAATTGATTATGTAGCTCATCATGTTTTTATTAAGAATCCTTTATATAAAAAACACCGGGATTGGTTTGGTGTTCTATATCTTCCGAACGGGAAAAGAAATTTAAGACTCTGGGATGAAGAACGTCTTACTACCTGGTTTGATACCTACCTTCCAACTTTTAATTATGTAGGATCTAAAGCTGCAAGAAACTTTATGACAAACAATGCTGTCTGGTGGCTCAAACAAACAGATGCAGATGGATTTAGGCATGATGCAGTTAAGCATATTCCGAATGAATTTTGGCGGCTGCTGACGAGAAAAATTAAAAAAGAAATTGAAAATCCTGAAAAAAGAAAAATCTATCAAATCGGCGAAACTTTCGGAAGCTATAAATTAGTTGATTCATATGTTAATAATGGTCAGTTAAATGCACAGTTCAATTTTAATCTTTATGATGTGGCAATTCCTACTTTTTTAGATCCCAAAGCATCATTTAAGAAACTCGATAACGAAATTCAAAAATCATTTTTGGTTTACGGCGAAAATAATTTAATGGGAAATATCATGGATAGTCATGATAAGGTCCGGTTTATGGCTTTTGCAGACGGCGAAATACCCTTAGACGGCAACAATGCTTCCGAAATCGGATGGACTGATCCGCCTACAGTTAAACATGAATCGAGTTATGAAAAGCTTAAACTTTATTTAAGTTATCTGCTAACAATTCCCGGTATCCCTGTAATTGATTATGGAGATGAAATAGGAATGACCGGTGCAGCAGATCCGGATAATAGAAGAATGATGCGGTTTGGTAATCTATTATCTCCCTGGGAAAGAGAAACTCTTCATGATGTTAGAAAAATTATAAATATTAGAGATAACAATTCTGCATTAAGATACGGAGATTTTCAAACGTTAACAGCCGATACAAATAATTATGTTTATCTTCGTTCGGATATGAATGAAAGAATTTTGGTTGCAATAAATAAAAGCAGCAAACCTAAAATAATGAATATCTCTTTACCGGAAATATACCATTTGGATTCCGGGATAGATCTATATTCCGGAAATAAATATAAAATCGTCGATAATACTATTTCTATTACAATTCCGGCAATCGGTTTCAGAATAATTAAAGTAGAATAAAGATTATAAAACACAATTAAAAATAATTTGATTTTCAAAATTTAGATTTAGTTTTTTAACTTCAAAATTGATTAAATAATTTCACAATAGGATATAAATGATATTACGCAGAGGCTTTTTTTTCCTACTTGCTGCGATACTTTTTTCGTCTTGCAAAAATAAAGATCAAAATAATTTTAGTAATAAACTGGATGCTAAAATGAATAATATAGCAGAAAATTATGTTAAACTTGTATTAAAGGTAGGGCAATTAGATAATAATTATGTAGATGCCTATTACGGCCCGGCCGATTGGTATTCTAAAAATGAATTAAAAACCGCCGCAGATTCAAGTGCATTATTGAAACAATGCAGTGCGGAAACAGATAGTCTGCTTAATAATCTTGATGCATTAAAAAATTACAAAGCCGACGGACTTGAAACTTTGAGATATAGATTTTTATACAAACAGCTTTTAGCGGTTAAAACGGAAATATTTATGCTTGAAGGCGGATCATTGCCGTTCGATAAAGAAAGCAAGGCTTTATACGATGCGGTAGCGCCTTCATACGACAAAGAACATTTTCAAAAAATTCTGGATAAGCTGAACAAGATTTTACCGGGGAAGGGAGATATTTCAAAAAGGCTGGAAGATTATAAAAAGAGTTTTATAATTCCGAAAGATAAATTAAGTTCTGTTTTTGAAGCCGCAATAAACGAATGCAGACGCAGAACATTAGAACATATTAATCTTCCCCAAGGAGAAAACTTTAAAGTTGAATATGTTACGGACAAACCCTGGAGTGCATATAACTGGTATAAGGGAAATTATTTTAGTGTTATTCAGGTAAATACGGATCTTCCGATATATATTGACCGCGCGATTGAACTTGCAGCACATGAAGGATATCCGGGCCATCATGTTTACAATACGCTGCTTGAAGAAAAATTAGTGAAACAAAAAAAATGGATGGAGTATACCGTATATCCGTTATACAGCCCGCAATCACTAATAGCGGAAGGAACTGCAAATTTTGGTATTCGCATGATATTTCCTGGAAATGAAAAAATTAAATTTGAGCAAAAAGTTCTATTTCCTTTAGCCGGTCTGGATACCTCCAAAGCTGAAAATTATGAAGAAGTGCAAAGTCTGCTGCAGGATTTAAGTTTTGCGGGCAATGAAGCAGCCAGAAATTATTTAGACAATAAATGGAATAAGGAGCAAACGCTTAATTGGTTGAAGAAATACAGCTTAATGCCTCCGAAAAGGGCAGAACAGAGAATAAAATTTATTGAAAAATACAGAAGTTATGTAATAAATTATAATCTGGGTGAAGAGATTATTCAAAATTATATTGAGAAGAACGGCGGTACAGAAAATCATCCCCAAAAAAGGTGGGAGTTGTTCAAATATATCTTGACGACTCCGCAAACACCTTCGGGTTTGGTTAATTCATCTTTGTAAGTTTTCTTTTTGCCGTCAATTAACTAAGTTAAATGTATAGGAATTATTTATTAATATTATTTAATAATAAATTCAGCTCGAAAGGATTGTTGAATTAAAATTAATTAATTAAGTTCAAATTCTATCGGCAGTTGTAATGGCAAAGAGAATCCGGCTTGATGCTTCTACAAAATTTTTTATATCAATAATTGGCATAACTATAATTGCGATAGTTCTTAAAGAGTTAAGCCACATATTTATACCTTTCGTTATAGCTTATTTTTTATTCTTCCTTTTTTCTCCGCTGAACAACTTTTTATCGAACAATAAGTTTCCGCTGTTCTCGGCAGTTATAATTGATATTCTTATAATGGCATTCATTTTATGGGGAGTCTCATCTTTCATAATAGGAGCATTTGTAAGGTTCGGCCAGCAAATACCTCAATATTTTAATAAACTGGATCATATAATTTCCGGTGCTGCAATTTCTATGAATATAAAGGATCCGTTTTTCAGGTATTTTTCAATTGAAAGAATTATTGCAAAAATTAATTATCAGCAGCTTGCCGGCGGCATTTTTAATTCAACTTTTGCATTAATAGGAAACGCATTGTTTATATTATTCTTTTTCATTTTTGTAATGACAGGCCATAATACAATTTACGAAGCAATAAAAGACAGGTTCGTTTTCAAGAGAGTTAAACCGGAAATGAAAAAGGTAAAGAAAAAATATCTCACTTCGGCAGAAAATTTACAGACAGAATTAACACCATCTCTTAAGGATACTTTAACTTTGGAGCGGCAGTCAAAAGAAGAGAAACTGGCAAATACTTTTAAAACAATTACAGAGCAGATACAAAGGTATATTATTCTTAAGATTCTAATAAACCTTTTCGCCGGTGTTATTGTATCCATCTTTCTAGCGATTCTGGGCGTGGATTTCCCCATTATTTGGGGCTTATTTGTATTCCTTTTCAATTTTATTCCGACAATAGGCTCCGCCCTATCTTTAATTTTGCCGGTTATAATGGCTTTGCTTGAGTATGAATCGTTTACATTTGCCTTAATTGTTGCATTGATTTTAATAGCAATACAAACGCTGTTTTTCAATATAATAGAAACCAGCCTTGTGGGGAAAAGGCTAAATTTAAATCCTTTGTTAATTTTGCTTGCCGTTCTTATTTGGGGTTATATATGGGGTGTAATCGGAATGCTTCTGGCGGTTCCTTTAACTGCTATAATAAAAATTATAATTTCAAACTCCAATTCCCGCAACTTGAATTTTTTAGGCGATCTTATGAGCAAAGGATGAAAATTATAATTACATGCAATTTATCTTATAATTAATTTCTTCGTAAGTGAAGATTTTATAAAATCAAAATGTTCTTTGCCGATTATTATTTCTTGAAATATTTCTTGAAGCAGTTCTTTAGTGATTTTTTTAAAATCCTTTTCTAACGGTGTAATACATACTCCCCCGATATCAACTGCCGCGGGACTAATTAAAATATTTTTATACCCTTCTTCAAAATAGTGAGATGAGCGGTGTTTATTTCTAAGAAAGATTATTATTCTCCAGCCTGATTCCTGCTGATATGAAGAAAGTATGTTCATCATCGGTTCTTCACCGTTATTAGCTATTGAATAATAAATATCAAAAAAAATATTGAATGAATTTATGATTGCCTTCTTAGAGTTTCCTTCCAATGAGATGTATCTTCTTAATCCGTCATCAATACCGCGGACGGTTAATTTATCGTTCTTTATTAATATCTCTCCGTATTTATCTTGTAGGAATTCAAATTCGTCATCAATAGGTATGAAAGATTTGTTGCCGGCTTGGAAATGAAGATGATCAGGAGCCGAAGCACCGCATTTAGGGCCGTTGTAGAAGACACTATAAAATTGCGATAAATCTTTACTGAATGTTAACAGCATATCAAACGATTCTTTTATACTCTGAGGAAAATGGTTAATATTCGAAAGAGTAAAATGTTCCGGGAAAATAGGATATGGATTGCAAAGTATTAAATATTCGTGCTTATATAATATGCCCTTTTGCTCAGCCGGCATATTTTCGTAACACAAAAAACATGTTCTATTGTTTATCGATTTTGCATCAACTTTTGCGGAACTGGAAATTATTCTCCCTGGATTAAATTGAACTTTAATCTTAAAGTTGTTAAAATCAAATTCCTTTATTTGAAGCGAATCCAGTGACTTATAACCTGAAGCAAGCTGTTCCCATGATTCTTTTTGAAATTCAAGCAATAATTTTGCTGCATTTCCGTAATCATTTTTATCTATAAAAGCTTCCGCTTTTGCATTTTCAAATAAAATATTTTCAATTAACTTTTTATTTACTTGAGCCATTTAATAAATTCTTTCGATAACCAAAACATGAATTCAAAATCTTAAGTTTTTATTTTATAATTTGAAAACGGACTGCAAATCTAAATTACGAAAAGTTCATTTAATATTTTTAGCAGAATTATATTTTTGTCTGGCTAAAATTTCGAAAGTTCTTAATCTGTCTTTATATAAATTATTAGCATTTTGTTTTTCAATAGACAATGCTGCATCTGTATTCTTCTCCCATCTCCGGCATAGGTAGAGAACATCGTAAATTCTTCCGATTTGATATCGCCGGGAAACTGCTAATCCGATAGCATAGTCTTCTCCGTAGCTTACATTTGGGATTTTAATTTTTCTTAATAGAGGAATAAAAAATGCCCTGGGTGCGCCGAGTCCGTTTATCCGTAAAGCATTATTCCTACCGTTATCGGGTGTCCATTCCTGGTGATTGATAATTCCCGGCGGCAGTTCTTTTAAATTAAAGTCCGTTAATTTATAAGTACCGATAACCATAGCGCATTTTTCTTTTTTAAAAAGATCAACAATTTTTTGTACCGTATTATCATTGAAATAAATATCATCGCTGTCCAATTGAATACCAAATCGTCCGCAGTTTTTATGATGAACAGCTTCATTCCAGCACCCGCCGATTTCTAAATCGAATCTTTTGGGAATTATATGAATAACGCGTTTATCTTTATCAGCATATTCCTTTAGTATTTTTGTTGTACCGTCTGTTGAATGATTGTCAACTACAATAAGGTTAAATGGGAAATTAACTTTTTGTCTTAAAACAGATTCGACAGCATCACTGATAGTCTCTACTCTATTTTTTATCGGAATTATAACCGAAGCTTCATTTTCAAAATTACATTCGTCCAAATCAATCTGTTCAAATTTAGGTTCAAGATAAGCACCGATCTTCTTTAAATATTCTGTAGCTGCTGCTTCCATTTCAATTTGGACCTCTCTATTTCTCGGATTTACATAATCAAACAATTTCTCGTCGGATTTTCTAAGGTCGGATTCGACCTTTGTATAAAGGCACTCCGGAATTCTAACCAAAGGATGATACCTTGAAATATTTAAGCGTAAATTGTAAAGGCCCGCAAAATTATATACGGTTTTATTGTTAGTTTGGGCTTTTTGCAGTAATTCTTTAGAAAAGAACAGTAAAGGACCAAAATTAAAATCGTCTCTTATACTGCCCAATTGATAATCAATTACCGGGTGGACATTTCTTTTTTTGTTTTTTACTTCATGGTAATCTGAATATATTATTCCGGCACCTGTGGTTTCGGCTACATCAATAAATCTTTCTAAAGAAAATTGTCCGAAATTGATTTTTGTATCCTGAGTTAAAAAAAGTGCAAAATTTGTCGATGTATTTTTAGTAATTAATTTTATTGTTTCACTGCCGAACAGGTTATTTACCTTCAATATCTCAATATCATCAAATTTATCATCAGCATTCAATTGACTTAAAAGATAAACTTTATCAACATATCCTGTCCCGAACAATTCATTAACTGTTTCTAATGTATAATTATTCCCGCTGTAGGGTAAGAAAGCAGTAATTTTTTTTCCCATAACAATTACGCCTTTTTAATAACAAGGATTTAAACAAACTTATTAACAAAAGAAGAAATAAAATTTATTAAATTATAACGAATTCAAGTAGCAAACATTTAAGAATATCATAATTCTTTACATATTTAATTTGAAAATTATCGAAAGATCCGGCAAAGCATAAAATCGAAAATTTACTTCCTTTTGTTTATTGCCAGATTATAAATTTCTAATACTTTATCGGTTAAAAATTCTATATCAAAATTCTCTACTGCCCTTTTTCTGGCAGCTTTACCAAATCTTTGCCGCGTTTCGGGAGAAATAATTAATGCTTCCAACTTTCTTGATAAATCCTGCCAGTCTTTTTTTGTAAACAAATAGGAAGTATCGTTATCAACCGCAATATCCAGAACGCCATCCGAATTTGCACAAACAGATGGTAAGCCCATTGACATAGCTTCGGCCAAAGCTATGCCGAAAGCTTCGCCGTGAGATGGAAAAACAAAAATATCCATTGCACTTAATATTTCCGGAGTATCGCTTCTAAAGCCGGTAAAAATTAAATTAGAAAGTGTTAAATCCTTTGCCAATTGTTTTACGGTTTTCGCATATTTGTCTTCTCCACGGCTCGCTTCCCCGACAATAAGAAATTTTAAGTTACCGTGCTTTTTATTTAACTCGGCTGCTGCTTGTAAGAATTCTTCGTGTCCCTTTCCCGGGCTAAATCTTGCAAGCATTCCGATAATTATCTCTTTATTCTGAAGGCCGAATTCATTTTTAACGTTTTTACTATCGACTATTTCAGGATTAAACTTTTTTGTATCCACCGCGTTGTGCAGAAGCAAAATTTTATCATCGGTTATAGGACATGTTTCGGCTAAATTATTTTCAATAACCCTGCTTATAGCAAGAGCATAAGTCAGTCGATTGTAAATCCATTTATGAAATTTATCTTTCTTAATAATTGCCGATCCTACTTGCTTGGTTAATATTAGTGGTGTTTTGTTTTTTATTAATTTTAAAGCGGGAACAAGAAGCCACAAGTCCTTTGAAGCTTGTGTATGAATAATATCATAATTTTCTTTTCTGATTAAGTTACTAAGTTTAATAATGCTGAAAGGATGAAAATAGCCCGATGCTTTTAACGGATGAATAATTAATCCGATATTTGATGCTTCCATGTGAAGCCTAGATTCGGCAATGCAAATAAGTTCGACTTTAACATTTCTGTTTAATAACTGTTTAACGGCTGTAAGTGTAAACATTTCCATACCACCCCAGCTTTTGGAAAGACATGAGTATAATATTTTCATTTTGAATACTTAGATATCAGAGTTTTTAGAATTCATAAAATCGTTTAGTTATTAAATTAAAGCATGGATGTTGGAAATGCATTTATGCATGATTTTCACCTCAGTTTACTTTAGATTTATATAAAACTATCATTATTCGGGGTCTTTATCATTATTATGTCACGCTAACATGCTGTCATTGGATACTGCTAAATAATATTCGATTTAAATTTTGTTTAAAATCTTTAGTAATAATTAATTTATATTTAGTAAATTTTTTTAAGCTTGGCGTTTCTAAAATAATGGACTAATATTTCGTCAAACTGGTAACCTTTGGCAGCCATAACAGCCGCACCTATCTGGCACAGACCAACACCGTGTCCCCAGCCGGCTCCCTTCAAAATAAACTTTTGCGGTATCCCATTTTGAATATCTTCCTTATCAACAACAAATGCCGAACTGTATAGATGGCTGCTTGAAAGTGTTCTTCTAATCTCCAGCTCTTTGCCTATTGTTAAAGTTTTTTTAGTCCCGATTATTTTTAATTTAATCAATCGGGCTGATAATCCTCTTTCAACAGGAACTAGGTCTTTTATTTCTCCAAAATCAACACCTGTATTTTTTTTTATTAGGTCCGAAAGCTCTTGTTGCGGGTATTCTATATTCCATCGATAAAAATCAGTTGTTTCCTGATCATAATCCAAAAGGATTTGAGAAAGTATTTTTTTGTCCTTTGTATTACAAAAAGCAGGCGGGTTACTCGTTATCCATTTACGTGCATTCAACTCATTTGAAAAATCCAGATTATAATTTTCAGGTTCGAATTTATAATCGATTACAGAGGATAAATAACTATATTTGATTGGTTGCCATACATTTTCAAAGGATTCGGAAATACCACCGCACGATTTTGAATAACGCGTATCGCAAACTTTATTTCCGCTTGTTAATACAACCCCTGCAGTTTGTTTAACGGCCTGCCGTACTCCTTCGGTAAAAACTTTAGTTATCCCTTGATAACGCTGACAATGGTCGTCCGCGCAGACATCATACAGAGTATGATCTTCTCTGTCGTACCATTTAATATGTTCGGTTTCATTTTGACTATCGGGAATGAAATGCGACTTACCAGATTTTAATTCTTTCGATTTTTCAATTTGAGATAGAACCCAGCTTCTTGAAATTATTGCGTGCGCTTTAAGGAGTTGAAAAGAACTCTTAGCACTCATTTCGGACGAAACTACACTGGCTAAATAATTTTCTAAGGTCAGAATGTTAATTGCAGAAATTTTGCCGTTATTCTTACATAGTTTTAATGCTCCGGTAAACCGCTGTTTTTCTTTCCTTTCCCAGTGAAACTTAGCTCCGATTGTAACATCCTTTAATAAAAAAGATTCAATATCAGGATCTTGAGGTTCAAATATAATTTCATCGGATATTTCAATCTTTTCATTTCCTTTTTTACAAATGATCCTATCATTTACAACTTCTGCTGAAAATCGTCCGCTAAAAGTTTTCTGCATTCCATATGTTTTGAAGTCTCCATGCAGCTCAAAATTAATTTGCTTTTCAGTTAAAATACCTACACTTATGTTAGGTTCTTTTGTTGTGCTTGCCATTATATAATATTCTTAATAATTAAACGAAATTTGCAAAAACATTAATATATCTTTATATAAAATATAAGAATTAACTGCTAATAATTGTAAGACAAATATTATGGTAATTCGGATATTTGGAAGAATGTATTTAATTTGATGTGCATTAACTAATTATTTTAACCGAAACAACTATTATAAATCCGTATGAAATTTGAAGATCAGAAAATTGTTAACATAATTGGATTCCCGATGGATTTAGGTGCAGGCCGAAGAGGAGTTGATATGGGACCTTCAGCATTGCGAATTGCCGGCTTAAAGAAAAAGCTTGAAAAATTGGGGTACAAAGTTGTTGATAGCGGCGATATTTTTATCCAAATAATGGAAAAACAAAAAATTATCAATCCAAAGTTAAAATATTTAAATGAGATTTTAAGAACATCTAAAATCCTTGCCGGTAAAGTAGAAAAAGTTCTGGAAAAAGGTCATTTCCCTCTTTGTATCGGCGGGGATCATTCATTGGCAATCGGAAGTATAGCGGGAATTTCATCTTACTGCAAAAAAAACAGATTGAAGTTTGGAGTAATCTGGATAGATGCTCACGCCGATATGAATACCGATGAAACAACTCCTTCCGGAAATATTCATGGTATGCCGCTTTCGGTAGCTCTGGGAATAGGATATGAAAAGCTTGTTAACATAAATGGATTTTCACCAAAGGTTTTACCAGAAAATTGTGCTCTAATCGGTATACGAAGTATTGATTCTCTTGAAAAATTGAATATAAAAAATAGTAGACCAACCGTATACACCATGACGGATATAGATAAATTGGGAATTCACAGGGTAATTTCGAGAGTACTAAAACAATTCAGAGAAAAAGTAGATCATATACACGTCAGCTTTGATCTCGATAGTGTAGACCCATCCGTTGCACCCGGTGTCGGAACACCTGTTGCCGGCGGACTAAGTTATAGAGAAACTCACCTATTAATGGAATCTATTGCCGAGTGCGGCTGTATCTCTTCTTTGGAAGTTACGGAGGTCAATCCGATTCTGGATTTCCAGAATAAAAGCGCTGTATTTGCTACGGATGTTATAGCATCAATAATGGGACAGCGAATATTATAGTAAATTTTTGTTAAGTTATAGCTTATAAATATTCAAATTATGGAAGGAAATACATTTAAACTATGGCAAAATCCCAGCCGATAATAATTTATGCTTTGACGTTTTTGATTATTACTCTTTTTTTGAAATTTTTCGGATTACTTAATGTGGATAATAATGAACTGCTGGCATATACCTTTATTTTTTACGGAATTAGTTCCGTATACATTTCTTTCGGTAGGAATAAAAGACTTCAACTATTTATTGGAACAGCAATATTCCTTATCGGTATAGTTTTCTTTCTAATCAGTAATTTCGCCATTTTTAGCTCATCAGGTTTAATTTTTCCTTCTACTCTATTAATCCTAGGTATAAGCTGCTGGATGCTGTTTTTAGATAACACAAATGATAAAGCGATTTTATTTGTTTCAATTATCTTTATCCTGCTGGGTATAATTTATTCGATAAGTGTTGGTGCGATGAGGGTTGGCTCATTTGTTAGTTCGATATTATCGATTACTGCTAAGTATTGGGCTATTGTTATAATCACTTTGATCATTGTTTTACTGTTAAAAAGGGATGATAAGCATTAAGTGGGTAACAATAAGAAAAACTTATTTCATTGATCCGGTTAAATATATTTTCCCAAACGGATTCTGTAAATCGCTTGAAGGTGTTTCCGTTAGATAAAAATTCGCACTCGTATTTTCCGATATCTCCGGCATGGAGAAAGGAAAGTATTCTATAATATTGTGCGAATTAAAAACTCCAAGCGCCAAAGGCTTACCTGAAATATTTATCCATAGCTCGTAAGATTTTCCTTCTGCAAGTTGCGGCATATCAAAAAGCTGTAGATATCCCTTATTTTCCTCAAAACTCATTATTAATTTCCCATATCCGTCCTGCGCTAATTTTGTACCGCTTAAATTAACAATTTTAACATCCTTGGTTACCAGAAGCTTTTGAAGATCCTGATTTGCATTTACCTGGGATGATAGATCTGTTAATTGACGATTTAGTTTTTCGACACCTGTCTTGTAATTTTTTACATCGGATGAAATATTAAAATACATTATAATTATTCCGGTTAGTACAATTAAAAAAGCTCCGATGGAAATAATAAAAACAGCTTTCTTTTTTATTTTTGGCTGTTCTTCATTTCTTACAAAAGATGGATTGGGTTTCTTTTCTATTTTTGGAGATTCTTTGGGATGCGTTTTGTAAAATTTATCGTTCTCTTTATTCTCCGGAAATTCAAATGTATTATTTACAATAATTTCATCATTTGGTTCGGGCTTATTATGTTTATCCTGTTCTTCTTGTTTTTCTTCATCTGTAACTCTCAACCGGATCTGTGTATCGTATGACGGCCTAATAGTTTCAAGTATTTTCTTTTTGGATGTTACTGCTTGAAATTCATTAGTATCGGGTATATGGTTGCCTGGTGTTTGGTCTTTTTCAATAATTTGCATTTTTTTAGATGAAAAAGACTCCTTTTCTAAAGTCATTTCTTCTTTGTCAGGTTGCATAAAAGGTTTTGCATTTTTATCATTAGTAATGCTTTTGCCTGTAAGTACAGGATTTTGTTGTATAATTTTAGGCGGTGAAATTCTTTTAGCTGCACTTTCCTCTCTCACTCTGTAAAGTCTTCTGGCAACCTTATCTTTAAGCTGTGGTTTTGGGGCCTCAATACTCAAAATCGATGGAAGCAGCGCTATTAAGTTTTGATATTCACCAAGTTCTTCCCATGGGAAATCATTGTTGGATTTAAGATAATCTTGAAGTTTTTTTAAATCTGATTTGTTTAAACATCCTAATGAATAAGCATAAAGAAGATCATAATATTCATTAGGAGCAGGCATTACTCATCATCCTTTAAAAGATTATCTTTAAGGTTGCTTAATATAACCTTCATTTTAGATTTAACCGTTAAAACCGGAATATTTAGCCTTGCAGCAATTTCTTCTTGTGTTAATCCCTCGTAATAAGCCAGGTAAAGAACATACTGTTGTGCTTCGGTTAATTTATTAAGTGCAATTTCAATATCGTCAACTACATTAAATGCAGTTTTTATATCAAGGGGATCGATAACTGGAGAAAGATGGGGAATAATATTTTGGTTTTCAAATTCATCGGTGTATGGATCCAAATCATCGTTTTGGCCGGAACGTCTCAGGGTATCAACTGCTTTGTTTCTTGCTAATGTAATAAGCCAGGTATAAACGTTGTCTGTTTCCAAATTGAAAAGATGAACCTTCTGCCAGATAATTACAAAGACATCTATAAAAACATTTTCTGCTGTTTGTTCATCTGAAACAATTTTTTTTATCAAAGTATACAGCAATGATGAATACCGGTTATAAAGGACTTCCAGAGCCTTTGAATCATAATTAGCAACGCGTTGCATTAACTCAATGTCGGTTGAGGGCATGTTAGCCGCCAAAATAACCTATTTATTTTTTACTTTGAATTTCATTGCAAAGGTAAAGCTATGCTGCCAAAAAATCAATTTGACTAAGCTAATGTTATCAGCAAAATTCATAAAAAGATAAGGCCTTTTGACTTCTCTTTTGTGCTTTACATAGTTTATATATTTATGCTTAATTGTGATTTTATTATCTTTGCATCGTAAATAAACCTTTAGGAAAAGATGACCTCAAGCGAAATAAGACAACAGTTTTTAGATTTTTTTAAGGAAAAGAATCATAGGATCGTACCCAGCTCGCCGGTAGTTCCTTTTGACGACCCTACACTGCTTTTTACCAATGCCGGAATGAACCAGTTCAAAGATGTCTTCCTCGGCAGCGGTACAAGAGAATATAAAAGAGCTGCCGATACTCAAAAGTGCATCCGTGTCAGCGGAAAACATAATGATCTGGAAGAAGTCGGGCATGATACCTATCATCATACTTTTTTTGAAATGTTAGGCAACTGGTCTTTCGGCGACTATTATAAGGCGGAGGCAATAGAATGGGCATGGGAATTATTAACGGAGGTTTGGAAGCTTCCAAAAGAAAGACTTTGGGCAACAGTTTATAGAACCGACGAGGAAGCTTTCGAATATTGGAAAACAAAAACCGATATCAATCATAAACATATATTAAAGTTTGATGAAAAAGATAATTTTTGGGAAATGGGAGAAACCGGACCTTGCGGACCTTGCTCTGAGATCCACATAAATTTAAGTGATGATTTTGATAATCCGAATTTTGTTAATGCAGGTGTGCCTGAATGTATTGAAATCTGGAACCTGGTGTTTATTCAATATAATCGTGATGAAAAAGGGAAATTACATGAGCTTCCTGCAAAGCATGTAGATACAGGGATGGGTTTTGAAAGAGTTTGTGCAGTACTTCAGAAAAAAGATTCTAACTACGATACCGACGTTTTTATGCCGTTAATAGAGGCAGTTGCGAAAATATCGGGAATAAAATATGAAAAAGAAGAAAACAAAGTTCCGATGAGAGTGATTGCAGATCATATTAGAACTTTAACATTTGCAATTGCAGACGGAGCAGTCCCGGGAAATGATGGACGCGGTTATGTTCTAAGAAGAATTTTAAGGAGGGCTGCACGTTACGGCAGAAAATTAAATTTAAATAAACCTTTTCTTTTTGAGTTGGTTGATGTACTTGTTGAAACAATGAGCAGCGTTTTTCCCGAAATAAAAGAGAAAAAAGAGTATGTTAAAAAAATAATTCGTAGTGAAGAGCAAAGCTTTAATGCTACTCTGGATAGAGGAATTGAACTTTTTAATAAGACAGCAATGGAAATATTCTACCACCATTTTAAAAATGTTGGTAGTTACATAATTAGTCTTAACTTCGATTCAGAAAGAAGAGAATATTATATTGACGGTAATATCGAAAAAAACCGTTTTAGAAGTTTTAATGAGGGAAATAACAATGATTTTGTACACCCATATGTAAATCAAGGAATTAATAAACTAGAGAAAATTTATTTTAAAGACATTAATAAGGATTTAATAAAACAATATTCGAGCATTACACCAACATTTCCAGGTGAGGCAATATTTAAATTATATGATACTTATGGGTTCCCTGTTGATCTAACGAGGGTGATGGCAGAGGAAATAGGTTTTACCATTGATGAAAAAGGTTTTAATGAATTGATGGAATTACAGAGAGAACAATCACGTAAAAATAATCAATTTGAAAAAGGTACAGTTTTAAGTTTGCCGTTAAATAAAAGTATAACACTAGTTAATGAATATGCTGAAATAAAAGAAACTGAATTCACAGGTTACGACGAATTAAGATCCAAATCCAAAATAATCGGACGTAAAAAAGAGAACGGAAATGATTTGATAATTTTGGATAAATCTCCTTTTTATGTTGAAGCCGGAGGGCAGATAGATGATTTAGGCCAATTGATTGTAGGACAAAATGCTCTTAGTGTTATTGATGTTACAAAAATTGAAAATAAAATAGTTCACTTAGTCGAAAATGATATTAATGCCCGACTAATTCCGGGTACAGAGGTAATAGCCCAAGTTGATGAAAAGCGCCGGTGGGATATTATGCGTAATCATTCCGCAACTCACTTTTTAGATGCTGCATTAAGAAAAATTTTGGGTACTCATGTTCACCAGGCAGGTTCTTATGTAGGGCCGGATAGACTGCGTTTCGATTTTACTCATTTCGCAAAAGTAAGTGAAAGCGAGTTAAATGATATTGAAACATTAGTTAACGAACAATTAAGAAGAAATATTCAAATACAGCATCATAGAAATGTTCCATTCGATAAAGCCAAGAAAATGGGTGCTTTAATGTTTTTCGGTGATAAATACGGTGACTTTGTAAATGTAGTTCAGTTCGGCGATTTCAGTATGGAATTCTGCGGCGGAACTCATGTTAAAAATTCTTCGCAAATCGGTTTGTTTAAAATAATAAGTGAGTCTTCTATTTCCAGCGGAGTTAGAAGGATAGAAGCGGTGACTGGCACCGGTGTTGAAAATTATCTTAATAATCAGATTAACCAGGTAAAATTGTCTGAAGAAAAAATTGCAGAATTAATTGAAGAAAAGAAAAAGCTTGAAAAAGAAATTTCGGAATTCAAATTAAAGGATAAATTAGGGCAGCTTGATAATGTTATCGCACATCCGGTAGAAATTAATAGCATCAAAATATATAAGGCAAAAGTTAACGCCGATAATATGGATGAATTAAAGTCCTTCGGTGATGAATTAAGAAATAAAATAAAAAACGGGATAGGTGTTTTAATTACCGAGCTGGATGGGAAAGTAGGAATCGTCTGTGTGGTTTCCGATGAGTTAATTAAAGAGAAGAAACTAAGTGCCGGAAAAATAGTCGGCGATTTGGCAAAGATTGTAGGCGGCGGAGGGGGAGGAAGACCTCATCTGGCTACGGCAGGAGGAAAAAATATTTCTGCAATTCCAACAGCTTTGGAGAAAATTGAGGAAGTTATACTGAGTCAGAAGTAAGGAAGGCAGTTTAACCACTTAGACACTTAGGGCACTAAGAAACACTTAGAAAAAGGGAATGTTAACTCAAAAATATATAAATCAGATTTCTTACAATATTGTTGGTTGTGCAATTGAGGTTCATAAACATTTAGGCCCGGGTTTGTTGGAATCAGTTTATGAAACTTGCATGATGGAAGAACTGACTACATCCGGTTTAAAAGCATTTAGACAGGTTCCGGTTCCGATTAGGTATAAAGATAAAGATTTAGGTTCAAATTTAATTCTTGATTTACTTGTCGAAGATTTGATTATTGTCGAATTGAAAGCTGTAGAAATAATAATTCCGGTTTATAAAGCACAATTACTTTCTTATTTAAAATTAACCGGAAAACCAAAAGGCTTGTTAATTAATTTTCATTGTGAAAATATAAGCCAAAGCCTTATACCTTTAGTAACAGAAGAATTTGCAAAACTTCCCAAAGAATAAAAAACTTAGTGCTGCTAAGTGTTCTTAGTGTCTAAGTGGTAAATTTTTTTATGAAAACAAAAATCAAATACATTTGTTCAAACTGCGGTTATGAATCTCTTCGATGGATCGGGAAATGTCCTGAGTGCGAAAGCTGGAATTCATTTACCGAGGAAATAATTGAAACTCCTAAACGGCAGTTGTCCAGATATTCCGGTAAAGTTTCTATAAGCAGAATAAAAGAGATTGTTGCTGGTGAAGAAGACCGGTTAAAAACAGGAATTAATGAATTTGATAGAGTCTTAGGCGGGGGCCTTATGCCGGGTTCTGTGGTTTTATTGGGAGGTGATCCCGGCATAGGTAAATCTACTCTTGCGATGCAGGCTGCCACAAATATCAAAGAGAAAATTTTATATGTGACAGGCGAAGAGTCCGAAAAGCAAATTAAAATACGAGCATCAAGGCTTAAAATTAAATCAGATTCTTTTTATGTATTGGCTGAAACGGATTTAAATTTAATAACTGCAGGAATTAATGACTTAAAACCATCGCTCGTTATAATAGACTCGATCCAGACAATGTATAGAAGCGAATTGGAAAACTCCCCGGGTACAGTTACGCAAATTAGAGAATGCACATCTCTATTGATGGAAGAAGCTAAGAAAAAGCATTATTGTGTTTTAATAGTGGGTCATGTTACAAAAGAGGGAATAATTGCCGGTCCAAAATTGCTTGAACACATTGTAGATACGGTAATTCAATTTGAAGGTGAATCTCATCATTCTTTTAGAATTTTACGTTCTCAAAAAAACAGGTTTGGAAGTACTAACGAAATTGGTGTATTTGAAATGCACGAAGATGGACTAATGGAGGTTAAAAATCCAAGCGAGCTTTTCTTAAGTGAAAGAGAAAAAGAGAAATCCGGATCAGTCATTACGTCAAGTATGGAAGGTACACGGCCGATTTTACTGGAAGTTCAGGCTTTAGTTACTCCTTCAAATTACGGCAATCCGCAGCGTGTGGCTACCGGTTTTGATTATAGAAGATTGTCGATTCTTCTGGCTGTTCTTGAGAAAAGAGGCAACTATAGACTTTCAGCCACTAATGTTTTTTTAAATATGGCAGGAGGTGTACGTGTACTGGAACCGGCAGTTGACTTGGCTGTTTGCTGCAGTATTATTTCAAGCTTGTTGGATAATGTCGCAGATAGCAATACGGTATTAGTCGGGGAAGTTGGTTTAGGTGGTGAAGTTAGAAGTGTAAGTCACATTGAAAAGAGGATACAGGAAGCCGAAAGATTAGGATTTAGAAAAATAATTTTGCCTAAAACAAATTTGAAAAACCTAAACCATAAGGGCGGGATAGAAGTCGTTGCTGTTGATAATCTTATAGATGCTATTTCAAATATCTTCAAATAAAGCCTCAATAATTCCTTTGTATAAAATCTTTCATTTATCTGTTTAATGAGGTTATTTATGCAAAATTCTGCAGGAATAAATTTGGTATGGTAATTTAAAATCATTGTAATTCCTTATAATAAAATCGGTTTTGGATAGAAATTATTTTGTTTTTTTAAATAATAATACTATTTTACGTGGCGGTTTAAACTCCGCATTGTTTTTTTTTAATTTTTATCAGAGGTAGGTTAGTGAGTACTAAGCTTTTTGTGGGATCTCTCCCATGGGCAGTAAATGACGAAGCATTAAAAGCGGCTTTTGAAGCACACGGCACAGTTGTTTCTGCAAAGGTAATTACCGATCGTCAGACCGGTAGATCTAGAGGATTTGGGTTCGTTGAAATGGAAAACGAAGCCGAAGCAAGTAGCGCAATACAAGCACTTAATGGTGCGGAGTTTAAAGGCCGCAACATAATTGTTAGCGAAGCAAAACCGAAAACTTAAAAAATATTTGGTGAACTTGCATCTCAGGGAGCGCTCTTTTGAGCGCTTTTCTTTTTTTACCAGTCTTATATTTTCCAATTGAATAAATTAGTACGCACAATAAATAGCTGCTTTTATAAAGATAAATTTTAGTTTTTATAATTTATAAATATTGGTAAATTTTCCCTCCGGTTTTTAATAACTTATTAAATGTACAAAAGAGTTTTCAAAAAATATTTTCAATTAAATAAGCTTGAAGGTATTGATAAAATAACGCTTAAGCATAATATTATTATGCACATTGCTGACGGAGCAATTTTCGGTTTTGCAATGAATTTTGCATCGGTTAATATAATAATGCCGGTGTTTATAGAAAGAATCGGGGGCAGTTCAATTGAAATAGGAAGTATACCTGTTCTTTGGGCTATTGGATTAAATTTACCTCAGTTCTTATTTACTCATCTTTTTAAGAATGATGAAAAAATTAAACCAGTTGCCTTGCGTTATGGTTTACTAAATAGAAGCATGTTTTTATTAATTTCATTATTTGCTTTTTTATTGCTGCCCAACATTCCAAAGTTTTTGTCCGTTTATTTCCTTTTATCTTTAATTTTTATAACTGCCCTTACCGGAAGTATAGGGATTCCTTCATGGTATACCCTCTTTTCCAAAACAACACCAATTAAATTAAGAGGGCGTTTACAAGCAATTAGGCAGCTATTTAGCTCTTCTTTGGGAATATTGGCCGGTTATCTAATTACAATTATTTTGTCTCTTGTTAAGTTTCCTGAAAACTTTGCCGTTTTATTTTTTATATGTTATTTCTTAACAATGTTGTCATTTAATTTTTTAAGACAAGTAAGAGAACCGGATACTTTAGTAAAAGAAGAAATTAGTATACCGCACATAAGCAGACTTTCTCGCGCAAGGAAAATACTGAAAGAAAATAAGAACTTTAAAAACTTTTTAATAAGTGATGCTGTATATTTAATTTCTATGACAATCTTTGCTTTCTTTGCGGTTTATGGAATTAAAAAGTTTCAGCTTCCTATATCTTATGTAGGTAATTTTACAATTGTACTAATGGGAAGCATGGTACTGGGAAATGTAATTTTCGGCTATTTAGGTGATTCTTTCGGTCATAAAAATAATCTGATTATTTTATCGCTTTCTTCAATGGCAGCAAGTATAACCGCTGTAATTTCAAATAATATTTTAATATTCGGTTTGGTTTTTGTGTTTATGGGAAGTTCGACAGCAATTCAAGGAATATCCAGACTTGCATTTGTAGTTGAAGTATGCAACGAATCGGAAAGATCTTTTTATATATCTTTATTAAATACCATTATATCTCCGGCATTGTTGTTTGGTGTTGTAAGTGGAATTTTAATTTCTTTTTTAGGATTCGAACCGGTATTCTTAATTAATGCACTTTTAGCAGTTTTTGCAGCAATTTGGCTCATTAAAAAGGTTGAAGAGCCTCGTAAACTCCGAATATCTTAGCTCGTAAAAATGAAAAAACATTTTAAGACATTAGTAAGAATAATTATCATATTATTGATAATCTTTGCATTTATCTGGCAAATTAGTCAAGGTATTTGCCCCGTACCTTAAGTTAAATTCATTATAGGAGAAGAGCTTAATCTTATTTTTCCATAAAAGCAAATACATCAGTTAAACAACAACTCCTCTTTGAAAATCTGCTCTTCTATTTAAATCTGTTTGAACTATAAACCAAACCGCCGGTGAAAATACAAGGTAAAGAACAAATAATAACCACCTATTAAATTTTTCAGATGATATTTGTTCGTAAAGTTCCGAGAACTTGTAATAAGAATAGAATGCACCAAAAGGAATAAACAGCAGCACAGTCCATAAAGCAGGAGAAGCATTTGTATCATTTGCTATGTTTTTCATCTCCATTGATATTTGATAGAACCAATAGATTGTATAAATACCTAAAGTAATTATTGTAAGTAAGACCTGTACGAACATATTCCTGTGCTTTATATAGGCTGCCATACTTTCTCCTTTAAAATAATTTGGTAAGTATAATTCTCTTTCGATAATTCTAAGCTAAAAAATATAATTTTAATTTCAAAGATAAATAGTTTATTTTATATAAATTTATAGCGTTGAGAAAGTAATATGATATTTCGCAGTTCAATAAAGAATTTGAATACTAATTTCACAACAAAACTGGTTGAATAGATTTGAAGAAAAACATTTCAAATTTTGAAAAGAATTTATTAACAAATTATATATGTCTGTTTTCCAGTATTTTTACCTTTATTATAATTGCTGTTTTAGTATCTAAAAATATAACAAACAATTTAGATTATTTTGTATTACTTTCCTTCAGAAATCCTGTGAATAAATATCTGCCGATCGGCCCCTCGTGGTTATTGGATTTTTTTAAAGATGCTACAAGTCTTGGGGGACTAACAATTGTAGCACTAATTTCAGTTATCACAGTAGGCATCCTGATAATTACTCATAGGCGTTTCGTATTGCGTGTTTTCCTGATATCTGTAATACTTGGAGGTGTAAGTGATTTAATTCTAAAAGAAATTTTTTCCAGGCAGCGACCTTCGGTTGTACTTCATTTGGTTCAGGTTAATACTTTCGGGTTCCCCAGCGGTCATGCAACAATGTCGGTTGTAATTTATTTCTCTATAGTTCTAATAGTAATTTACTCCGGGGTAAATAAAAAATTAAAAACTTACTTATTATGGACTGCAGTATTTCTAGTGCTAATTATTGGCATAAGCAGAATTTATTTAGGTGTGCATTATCCCACAGATATATTAGCAGGATGGTCGCTTGGTATGTTTTGGATTTCAATTGAATGGATATTAATTAAAACTAAAAGTAAATTAAATTTTGAATTTTAAAAGATGAATAACGACAAACAGAAAATAGTATCCAGCCTTATTATTACTTTTAGTTTTATTGCATTGCTCTGGTTGATTCAAATATCTCAAGTTATTTTTGATACAAGCTTTGTCAGGTTCGGTTTATATCCAAGAAAGCTAACCGGATTGATCGGAATAATTACAGCTCCATTAATTCATGCAGGATTCGGACACCTGTTTTCAAATACGCTTCCGCTGATATTCCTTGGTGTAGGAATACTCTATTTTTATCCGAAATCGGGAATTAAAGTTTTTATCCTCGTTTACTTTGTTCCTGGGATTTTTGTTTGGCTGGTTGCAAGGCCTGCATACCATATTGGTGCAAGCGGAATGGTTTACGGTCTGGTTTCTTTTCTCTTTTTCAGCGGAATTATTAGGAGGGATACACGCTCAATTGCGCTCGCTCTTATTGTTACATTTTTATACGGAGGTATTATCTGGGGAGTAGTTCCTCAAAATGACGGCATTTCCTGGGAATATCATTTATTCGGATCGCTGACAGGAATATTCTGCGCTTTTATTTATCGTAAATTCGATCCATACAAAAAGTATGACTGGGAAGATGAAAATGATGAAGAGAACAACGGTAAACTTGAAATCTCACACGACAAAGGTTATCCTTTTGATTAATCTAATAAACAAAATGCTTTATCTGTTCGCCCATTTTATCTATTTCCGTCATTGCTTCAATCCCTATTTTTAAATGTAAATCCAGATATTGTTCATTCACTTTTTTATCCGATGCTTCGGTTTTAATACCTTCAGGGATCATTGGAAGATCTGATACTAAAAGTAACGCTCCCCTGGGAATTTGATTTACCAAACCTACGATAAAAAGCGTAGCGGTTTCCATATCGATACCGATTGTGTATAATTTTTTTAAATAGTTTTTGAAGTTATTGTCCCATTCCCAAACCCGTCTGTTAGTGCTGTACACAACTCCGGTTCTGTATTCATGATTGTGAGAGATGATTTTATCGGAAATAAATTTGTGAAGTTTAAAAGAAGGAAGTGCAGGCACCTCTTTCGGCATATAATCATCGCTTGTTCCTTCTCCCCTTATTGCAGCAATCGGTAATATAAAATGTCCTATTTCTGTTGAAGATTTTAATCCTCCGCACTTTCCAAGAAAAAGGACACCTTTGGGCCTTCGGGCAATAAGCAGGTCCATAATTGTTGCTGCATTTGCCGAGCCGATACCAAAATTAATAATTGTTAATCCGTTTGAATTAGTGGCGGTTTGCATCGGTTTACCGGTGCCTTTTATATCACACCTAAATTGATCTGCGAATTTTGTTACATAATTATTAAAATTAGTAAGCAGCATATAATCACCAAACTCATCAATTTGAGTACCTGTGTATCTTGGAAGCCAATTCTTGGCAATTTCTAATTTAGTAGTCATTTTCTCACTCTTTCTTTCTGGAAATAGCTTTTCAAATATAGATAAAAATTTCCCTTTAAGACTTTATGGAGAAATGAAATTAGCTATTTAATCTTAATGATAAAAGTGAAAGTTTTTTTATATATTTTTAAACGGCCAAATCAAACGGTAAGTCACTTATATCTCTTAATCGTCTACCTTCTATAAGAGTATTCAGCATATCTAACTGACTTTCATCTTTAGTATCAATAATAGCTTTTTTTAATTCATTCAACGCAAAATGATAAACACAGTCGATGTCTCCTGTTCCAAGAGCAAGACTTGCAATGCGTGTAGCGGTTGGTTCCGCGGTAACGGCAATAATGTGAGGCAGACTGCCTTTCCTATTTCTAATTAAATTTAGAGCTTCGGTTCTTGCATTCTGACCTCTATCACTTCTTAACGTCCATTTGCAAGAAATACTTGCATGTAGAATAGGATTATGAAAGGAATAATTATCTTTTCTTAGTGGTGTTAACTTTGCAGATAAGTCCCTATTCACAATGATTTTTTTATCCCGATTAATTTCTTTGTCTGAAACAGGCTCGCGGGAAACAACTATGTCAGGACTGATTAGATAATCCAGTCCAAATGTTGAAGCAAGCTCCTTGTTATTTTTTATATATTCGTCTAAATATGCAAGATCCCTATACTGGTCAAATTTAGATATGCCTGTATGTGTTGAGTAATTCCATTTACCAGGACGTAAGTGATTTATACACTTAAATGCTTCTTCGATATATTCTTTGGTTAACTGCTCAAAAATATGTCCTGCTTCCTGTCCGGAGATATTTCCGTATATAGGTTTTTTAGTTAGTAGATTGATGATTCCCCAAGCTATTTTTACGCTTATTTTGGAATCTCCATCAGCATTATTTGGATAATTTCCTTTTCCCTTATTTTTTCTTATACGTAAGAGTTGTTTACAAATTTTTTGATGATAGTTTTCCCTGAACTTGTCAAACACAATATTACTCCCTTTTCATTGTTTGTAAAAACCTATAATATATTCTTTATGCATTCTATTAAGTATTTGTGAAGAATAATCTTTATTATTACTTGCAGGCATCATTCTTCGATTTCTATCTAAATATCGTTCACCAATTTTTGGAACTTTAAATCCAAGACTTTCACCAATTTCTTTTAAGCAGATATCAGTTTGGGAATCGATTCCACAAATATTTGAATTACCCACAACTACTATTGCCGAAGTATTATGCTTTAATACTCTGTACATCTCTTTTAGTACGTCCATCATTTCTGAATAGTAACGATGGAGAGATTGGGATTTTTTAATATTCTTTTGTCCCACTTTGGTTATTATACTTTTTGTTAATTGAGGCATTTCCTTGAATGAAAAATTTGAGGTAGCTTCATGACCAATGTATTCTTTTCTTTTATTTTTAAGATCCTCCATTGAAAAACCGAACCATAATAAAGAGAATTTATGTGCTCGCATATAATCAATAGCATTGGCAGCGTAAGGTGGGGAAGTAACAATCAAATTAACAGAGTTATCTGCTAGTTTGATATTTTGAGAGTTGGCAAGCTTTAATGCAGGCTTATAAATATTATTAGTTTCCCTCACTGATTCAAGATTTTGAAAAAATTTTTTTTGAAATTCATTAATTGAACTCTTAAGCTTTTTTGAATTATAGCTTTTATACTTTCCTTTAACATTTTCTATTTTAAAAAATGAATCTGAATATGAATCAAAAATGATTTTTGCGCGATGTGGCCTTGTATGTGCTAAATCCATAGCAAGGGAGACACCGCCAGATTTTGTGATTATAATGGAAGAAAAAATTATTTTAAAAAAGTCTCTAATTTTTTCATTTTCAATTTTAGAAATAGAATATGACAATGAGAGTAATTCTTTGATAGTTTCTTTATGAAACCAATATTCGACAAAACTTTTGGTCTCAGGATTAAATTTGTTAAAAAGGCTGGTCAGCTTATCCTGTTTATTTAAAATTATATTTGTGTAATTAATAATCCTAGTAAATTCTTCCACTAAAGTTTTTTTGTTATAATAAGTAGTCTTTACAGAGGTGATCATTAAGGCTAAAGGATCGATATCAAATCCTATGGCATGCCTATTATGAGATATAGCTTCGAGAATAGTAGTTCCGGAACCCATCATTGGGTCCAGCACAACATTGTTTTCTGATGTTAGTTCCAAAATAAATTTTTTAGGTAGTTGAGGTGGAAATTTGGCTGGAAAAGAATGAAAATTATGGGATAAATAGTTGCTATTTTCATTATGAAAGCTTAAATCGTTATTTAAGCAATTTTCCATTCTTTTCAAATAATCTTTTGCATTCTGGATTTTGGTTATATTTAGCTTAATTTTTTCTTCGAACATTTTAGTTGATTATAAAATTATTTTAACCTCATGTATAATATATCAAAATATTTTTTGATATTTGTAGCCTAATTAATATTCACAAACGTTTGTACGTCTTATTAGCGAGATATAATCATTTTTGTCATTTGAGTTCATTTGTATTTTTTGTAATTTCTATAATCTATTTCAAATTTAATATTACTTTATGAAAAATTTCTTTATCGGCATTTTTTTAGTATTGATTCTCTCTATTCCTGTCCTTGCACAGAATTCAGATGTACAAATTGGAAGCAGCTTAAATCAGCTGAGAACGGTACCGGCGGGAGGTTTTTATGATTATTCAAATCCTTCAACCGTAAACATAAAGGTAGCTGTATGGGGTTTTGTAAGATACCCGGGGAAATATATCATCCCTTCTTACAGTACTGTAAACGACCTGTTGTCTTATGCCGGAGGTCCAACCGATGAAGCCAGATTACAGGAGATGCGTATAATAAGAACAAATGCCGATTCGACTCAGACAATTATCCCGCTAAATTATAAAGATATTTTGTTTAATTTAAATGTTAAAAAAAATCCGCAGTCGCCGCTTCTTCACGCCGGAGATGTTCTTATGGTTTCCGGAGAACCCCGGCTTTATTTTAAGGACTATCTTTCAATCGGCCTTTCTGTTGTATCAACTTTAATTTCAATTGCAACTCTTGTAGTTCTTGTTGTCCGTAAGTAAGGAAAGCATGATGGGAAATACTAACGATAATTTAAGAAATGATGAAACAAATTCTCTTAAAGATTATATAAATCTTGTTAAAAATAATATGCTGCCGTTTGCTTTAGTTATAGGCGTGACGGTAATAGTAGCTGTTATTTATGCAGTTACCGCTAGAAACATATATAAATCCACAACCTCATTAAAAATATCAAAACCGCAGGGCAGCCTTTTAGAATCATCAATTATGCCGGATTTCCAGAGTTTTGCTGATGACAGATTTATTTCAACCGAGATTGAAATAATGAAAAGTTATACTATACGTGATAATGTAGCTAAAGCATTAATAAAGTCTTATAAAGAATCCAACAAACCTGGTGAATTTTATTTAATAATTGATCACAGTAAATTTAAAAAAGGAACGGCAACGGAGTTATTATCTCCTGATGAGATTTCTAAAATACTAACCAGTGTTGTCCAAATAGAACAAAAGCGCGGAATAGATATAGTTGAGATATCAGCAGACTCTCCTTCACCTTATGAAGCTGCATTAATTGTGAATTTGTATGCGGCCGAATACAGGAAATTCAATTTACAGGAAAACCGGAATCAGCTTACAACTGTTAGAGAGTTTTTAGGTTCTCAAGTAAACGATAAGCAAAAGGAACTTACAAAAGCTGAAGATGAGCTAAGTAGTTTCCAGGCAAAAAACGGCATAATTGCTTTGGATGCGCAGTCGCAGTCTTTAATTACTCAACTTGCAAATTTTGAAGCTCAAAGAGATGATGTAAAAATAGACCTTGCGTCAACCAGAAAGGTCCTGAGCCAATTAAAAGATGAATTAAGTCAACAAAATCCGAAAGTGGCGGCATATCTCGAAAGTCTAGCTTCTCAATCATATTTTCAAGCTTTACAGGACGGAATTGCCAAGCTTGAGGTTAATAAAGATATTGCTCTGTCAAATAAGAGTCCGCAGTATGATAATTCTGCAATTGCAAAAAGTTATGATGATCAGATTAAAGCTTTAAAGGAAAAGCTTAACGAAAAAGTAAATGTAATAAAACAAGGTTTGTTTGCAAGCAACCCGGATGAAATAAAAGATCTTACCCAGAAAATTCTCGAATCCGAAGTAAAGGAAAAATCTTTAAGTATTCAGCTTAAAGAGTTGAACGACCTTGTAAATAAATATGATTCTCAATTTAATAAACTCCCCAAAACATCAATAGAATATGCCAGCTTAGAAAGGAACCGTGAAGCGGCGGAAAAGTTATTTTCTCTTCTTGAACAAAAATATCAGGAAGCCCAAATTAATGAGCTTTCTCAGCCGGGTAATGTTGTAATAATTGATAAAGGAAGAGTTCCTAAAAGACCCTCGAAACCAAACAGGCTGTTAATTGTACTTATCGGTTTTGTAATAGGTTCGGGCTTTGCTTTCGGATATGTGTTTATTAGAAATTATTTTGATGATACTATTAAAACCCCTGAGGATATTCAAAGCAGAAATGTTAACGTGCTTTCCTGGATACCTCATATTGAAGGATTAGGTGCTAATGGTAATAAAGAATATGAATTTATTGTTGCCGAAAAGCCTGATGCTATTCCAAGTGAAGCATTCAGAGCTTTAAGAACCAGAGTTCAGTTTTCTAAAATAGGAAGTGATGCATTAAAAACTATTTTAGTTACTTCTTCTGCACCTTCTGAAGGGAAAACAACGGTTTGTGTAAACCTAGCCGGAACATTTGCACAATCAAACAAAAAAACACTTATTTTAGATGCTGATTTGAGAAAGCCAAGAGTGCACACAGTGTTCAAGGCTAACCGCTATCCGGGAGCAATAGATTATTTATTTCAGCAGTCAACTATGGAGGAAATAATCCGTCCGACCGGAATAGAAAATTTAAGCTTTATAACTGCCGGAACAATACCCCCTAATCCTTCCGAAATGCTTGGTTCTGAACAGATGAAAATATTTTTATCTGAATTAAAGCGGAAATTTGATGTTATAGTTCTTGATTCCGCACCGATAATTGCAGTAACAGATTCGGAAATTCTGTCATCTATGGTTGATGCAACTATTTTAGTTGTCTCTGCCGAAGTGACCGAGTTCGAATTAATGGAGAAATCCGTTGAACTTATAAAGCAAACCAGTTCTTCATTTATAGGGACAGTGCTTAATAATTTTGCTTATAAGAGCGGTTACGGTTCATATTATAAATATTATTATTATTATTCAAATCCTACAAACGGTAAGGACAAAAAATCAGTTATGAAAAATCCGGTTGAGAAAAAATAAAAAAAATTAGAGGGAAAATTAGTTTAAATAAATCTTCGGATATACTAAATTTTATTCGGGAAATAGTTTTTACCTTATATATCATTTCAGCTTCAGGGGAATTAATATTAAATAAAAGACTAAGCATGTAAAATTTAATTTACCTTTAATTATTATTTTAATGTAAAGGTGATATCGGTAACTTAAATTATTTATTAATTGCCATTCTAGTTAAAATTTTTATTTTTCAATTTATTAATATAGTAAACCCATTGTGAGGATAGTTGAACTTTCAATATTGAATTGTTGAGACGGATTTCGAATGAATCCTTAATATTTTATTAAACAGCAAAATAAGCCGGTTTAATAATTAATTCATAAAATTAATTTTATTAAATATTTATATATAGTTCCTAATTTTAGTTATATAATAATTTATTGCCTAAATTTGAGAAAAAAATTTTTATTTAATGAAAAGAATTCAAATGCAGGATATTGATAAATTGAAGGATATAAAATTAGTAGTTGCCGACCTGGATGGAACGTTGCTTGATAATGAAGGAATGATTTCTGAAGAAGCGGTAGAAATGATAAGAAAGTTAAGAAAGTCCGGATTAATGTTTTCTTTTGCTTCAGGAAGGCTACATTCTGCTTTAATGAATTTTGCAGAAGAACTCAAACTTAATGCCCCGATTATCTCCCTGGATGGATGCCTAATAAAAAATTATCCGGAAGGTCAGGTGTTTTTTGAATCATTTATCCCGGTTAAGCATGTAAAAAAAGCGTTGGATTATGCAGATAAGTTTTTATTAAATATTGCATTATGTCACGCCGATGAGATATACTTTACTGAAAGAAACTCATTGATTCCGAATATCATGGAAAAGTTCGGGGCAAAATATACCGAGGTTCCGTCTTATGAGAATTTTTTGAAAAACACCCTGGAAATTTCAATTGCAAGTGATGTTAAAGAAAATATAAAGTATGTGCTCGAAAGAATGAGTCCGCCGTATTCGTTCGGATTAAATAGTTCGTTCTTTAGATCGCAGTCTCATGGAGGCATCTATTACCTTGAAATTCGTAAGAAAGGTTCTGATAAAGGGAAAGCTTTAATTAAACTTACTAAGTATTTAAAAATTAAATTGGCAAATACTGCCGTAATTGGCGACTGGTATAATGATATAAGCCTTTTCCTTCCTAAGGTTTTGAAGGTAACCTTAAAGAACGGTATACCGGAACTCAAGAATATTTCCGATATAAAAATAGATAAAGATAATAACAGCGGGGGAATAGAAGAATTTTTAAATATGTTGATAAAAGCCAGAAATTTGGATTGATTTATAATATGCAAGTGAGGAAAAATCAAAAAAGTATCAAATAACAACCATAAACTTTAAGGGGAAAATCTTATGTAAAACTATCATACTATTTTCGAAAAAAATAAAAAACTATTTTCAAATAATATACTCCTGCAATTGGTTTAAAGTAATTTTCAGGTTTAAATCTACTTAATTTTATTTGACATTTCTTTTTGCCGTTTAAATATTTTGTTATATTTATCTTCATTATTTAATAAGAATAGGCATATATGAAAGGAATTATTCTTGCCGGCGGATCCGGTTCAAGGCTTTATCCAATAACCAAAGTTTACAGTAAACAGCTTGCATTAATATATGATAAACCTTTAATCTATTATCCTCTCTCGATTTTAATGCTGGGAGGGATTAAGGAAATATTGATCATTTCAAATGAAGAAACAATCCCTCTTTATAAACAATTATTTAATGACGGTTCGGAGATAGGTCTGTCAATTCAATATGCGGTACAAAAAGCTCCTAACGGGATTGCCGAAGCTTTTATAATCGGAGAGAAATTTATCAAAGACGAAAGTGTATCATTAGTTTTGGGTGACAATATATTTTACGGCAATTTGAGTTTCTTTTATAACGCAGTTAAAAAAAATGATGATGGTTCTACCATCTTCGGCTACCAGGTTACCGATCCCCAGAGATACGGTATTGTAGAGTTTGATAAAAAAGGGAATGCAATTTCTATAGAGGAAAAACCGAAATTTCCGAAATCCAATTATGCGGTACCTGGAATTTATATTTATAATAATCTAGTTGTCAACATCTCTAAAAATCTTAAACCTTCCGCTAGGGGTGAACTGGAAATAACAGATGTTAACTTGGAATATTTAAAGTTGGGCAAATTGAAGGTTGAAAAAATAGGTAGAGGGATTGCTTGGCTTGATACCGGGACACCGGACGCACTGCTTCAGGCAGCAAATTTTTTCGGTGTAATTGAACAACGACAGGGATTAAAAGTTGCATGTATTGAAGAAATAGCTTATAGAATGAAGTTTATTGATAAGGATAAATTTGGAAATTTGATAAACTCAATGCCTAATTCGCAGTATAAACAATATCTGGAAAAAGTAAAGGTGGAAGAGTAAATACTACAGGGTAAAGATGAAAATAGAAGAGAATGATATAAAAGATTTGCTGGTCATATTTCCGGATGTTTTCGGAGATGAAAGAGGATATTTTTTTGAATCCTTCAGTTTAGAAAGATACAAGGGTGCGGGCATAAATTTTAATTTTGTCCAGGATAATATATCTAAATCGAGAAAGGGTACCGTCAGAGGTTTGCATTATCAAATAGGCGATAAAGCTCAAGGTAAATTGTGCCAGGTTATAAAAGGAAAAGTGTTGGATGTAGCGGTTGATATTAGATTCAATTCACCTACTTTCGGAAAATATTTTTCTATAGAATTATCCGAAGATAATCATGTGCAGTTTTGGATGCCCCCAGGATTTGCACACGGCTTTTCCGTGCTATCGGACGAGGCAGTCTTTCATTACAAGTGTACCGATTATTACAGCAAGGAAAAGGAAAGATCCATTTTATACAACGACCCGGATTTGCATATCGATTGGAAAGTTGATAAGCCTATAGTTTCGGATAAAGATATGCATACGAAATTGTTTAAAAACATTAATAAAGATTTTGTGTTTCCCCTTTAATAAGTTAAATTCAATTTTATTTTATATCGAATATCAAGCTTTTTCATTTCCACTTCTTAATTCAATGAATTAAAGGAAAAATTTAACATTCTAGTAATTCAGGTACAATTCTATCTTTTTATCTATATCCTTTTCTTTGTAATTTTGAGTATTAAAATTTGGAGATGTATATGAAAGTTCCTTTGTTAGATCTTAAGCCCCAATATAAATCAATGAAGAAAGAATTGGATGAAGCAATATTAAAAGTAGCTCAATCGCAGTATTTTATCCTCGGACCCGAAGTAGAAAAAATGGAAGCTGCTTTTTGCGAATATTTAAATTGTAAATATGCAACCGGTGTTTCCTCCGGTACCGATGCATTATTAATTGCTTTAATGGCCATTGATATTAAACCGGGAGATGAAGTAATTGTACCTACATATTCGTTTTTTGCAACAGCCGGAGTTGTTGCAAGATTAAATGCGGTTCCGGTTTTTACGGATATAGACCCTATTACCTTTAATATTGATCCACAGGAAATTAGGAGAAAAATTACTAAAAAAACCAAAGCTATAATCCCCGTTCATCTATACGGACAGAGCTGTGAAATGGACGAGATAACGAATATAGCAAATGAAAAAGGTATTAAAGTGATTGAGGACGCAGCTCAAGCTATCGGTACTCAATATAAAGGTAGGAGAAGCGTCGGCACCATTGGAGACATCGGATGTTTCTCTTTTTTCCCGAGTAAAAATTTAGGCTGCTTTGGCGACGGAGGTTTGGTTGTAACTAACGATGAGAGTCTTTGGAAAAAATTAAAAATGTTAAGAGTTCACGGTGCCGAATCAAAATATTATCATAAAATGATCGGCGGGAATTTTCGTTTAGATGCTATTCAAGCTGCCGTACTTAATGTGAAATTACCAAGATTAAATAAATGGTCTGAGAAAAGAAGAAAGAATGCGGAACTTTATAATAAATTGTTTGTAAAAGCCAGATTGTCGGATGGGCCGGGAAGAATATCATTTGACGGAAGAAATTCAGTCCTGCTTCCTAAAGCAATCTATAAACCCGAAAAAGGTCAAAAGTTAGACGGCGAAAATCCATTGGTTAACTATCATATTTTCAATCAATATATAATTCGTGTCGCAAAGCGGGATGAATTAAAACAATTCTTAACAGATAACCTGATCGGCAATGAAATTTATTATCCGGTTCCTTTTCATCTTCAGGAGTGCTTCTCCGGATTGGGTTATAAATTAGGCGAATTCCCGTTCGCCGAAGAAGCAGCAAATAGTTCATTGGCGCTTCCGATTTATCCTGAATTAGGTAAGGAACAGCAGGAGTATATCGTTAAGAAAATAAAAGAATTTTTTGATAAATAGATCATCGAAAAAATAAATAGAAATAATACGATTAGTATATTTTATTATCCATGTTCACTTAAATCTTGAATGAATCATAAATCGAAAAAAATATATATAGCCGGGCATAAAGGAATGGTTGGTTCGGCTGTAAAAAGATGTCTGGAAAAAAACAGTTATAATAATTTGCTTTACCGGGATTTTTCCGAATTAAATCTTGTACTTCAAAATGAAGTAGAAAAATTTTTTGATAAAGAAAACCCGGAAATCGTCATTATTGCGGCTGCAAAAGTCGGCGGTATTTTGGCAAACAATACATACCGTGCGGAATTTATTTATGAAAATTTAATGATTGAATCCAATATAATACATTCTGCTCATGAAAACGGTGTTGAAAAATTAATTTTTCTAGGTAGTTCTTGTATATATCCTAAATTGGCTCATCAGCCGCTTAAGGAAGAATATCTTCTTTCTGATTACCTGGAGTTCACAAACGAGCCTTACGCTGTCGCCAAGATTGCCGGTATTAAGCTTTGTGAAAATTATTACAGGCAGTACGGAGATAATTTTATTTCCGCCATGCCTACCAATCTTTTCGGTTTTTACGATAACTTTGATCTTCAAACTTCTCATGTATTGCCTGCCTTAATAAGAAAATTTCATGAAGCAAAGATGAATAAGGAAAAAACCGTAACTCTTTGGGGAACCGGAAAGCCGAAGAGAGAATTTTTGTTTGTCGACGACCTGGCAGAAGCTATTATGTTTTTAATGGAAAAAGTAGATGCCAAAGATTTATATGATAACGGAATTTCACAAATAAACATCGGCACCGGGGAAGATTTAACGATTGAAGAATTGGCAGGCATGATATCAAAAGTTGTAGGTTTTAGCGGCAGTATTACATACGATTCAACAAAACCGGACGGAACACCGCGCAAGTTGATGGATGTATCGAGAATTCATTCTATGGGATGGAAGCATAAGACATCGTTAGAGCACGGTATTAAGTTAACATATGAGTGGTACTTGAAGAAGAACGGCTTATAGTTAGATTATAGTATAGCATTGTCGTAAAAATTTTAAATTGCTAAGATCATACAACCGATAATTAATAATGAATAGTTAATAAATAATTAAAAACGAACAACTAATAACTTAGAACTAAGTAACCAAAAACTGAGAAACAATTATGAAAAAAGCACTAATAACAGGAATAACAGGTCAGGATGGAAGTTATTTAACCGAAATATTAATAGAAAAAGGCTACGAAGTACACGGGATTATAAGAAGGAGCAGTTCTTTCAACACCGGAAGAATTGATCATCTTTATGCAAACAAAGAAATCTTAGATAAAAAGATGTTTCTTCATTACGGTGATCTTGTTGATACAAGCAACCTTAACAGGCTGCTAGAAAAAATTGAACCGGACGAAATTTATAACCTTGCAGCACAGAGTCATGTAAAGGTTTCTTTTGAAGTACCTGATTACACGGCACAGGTAGATGCACTGGGCACATTAAGGTTCTTAGATGCGATACGCGAAGTGGGATTAAAGAAAGTAAAATTTTATCAAGCTTCGACAAGCGAATTATTCGGAAAGGTTCAGGAAGTACCCCAGACGGAAAAAACGCCATTCTATCCGAGATCTCCTTATGGAGTTGCAAAGCTTTACGGCTACTGGATAATAGTAAATTATAGAGAAGCTTATAATATATTTGCTTCTAACGGTATATTGTTCAATCACGAATCTCCCAAAAGAGGTGAAACATTCGTAACAAGAAAGATTACAAGAGCAGCTTCCAAAATTGCTGCGGGTTTACAAAATAAAGTTCTGCTCGGTAATCTGGATGCTAAAAGAGACTGGGGCTTTGCACCCGAATATTGTGAAGGAATGTGGCAAATTCTGCAGAATGATAAGCCGGATGATTTTGTACTGGCAACAGGAGAATCGCATACAGTTCGTGAGTTTACCGAAAGAACCTTCAATGAAATAGGAATTGAACTTGAATGGAAAGGTTCCGGGAAAAATGAAACCGGAGTAATTAAAAATATTAATTTTGAAAAAGCAAAATCTTTGATTGATTTTAGATCGAACTCCGGAGCATATCGATTTAATTTTACGGATAATCTGAAAAAAGGCGATGTGGTAGTTTCTATAGATCCAAACTATTACCGTCCGACAGAAGTTGAAAGGCTTATAGGAAATCCGGCCAAGGCAGAAAAAATATTGGGCTGGAAGGCAAAAACAAAATTTGAAGAGTTGGTTAAGCTGATGATTACTGCCGATATGGACAAAGTTTTAAGAAGAGGCTTTTAAATCATTCTATTTTTATACTTAGTTATTGTTTCCAATTCAATAAGTAGATTTTCCCCCTTCAATTTTTGATAAAAAGAGAATTAAATTAGTATTTTTACAATTAAGATATCCTAAGATTAATAAAAATTTATTTTAAAAACGAGGTTTTTATGTTTGACGAAAATTATAAGTTCACCTGCGTAGAAAGATTTCTAAAATACGTTAAGTACGATACACAATCAGACGAAGAATCAACAAGCTTTCCCAGTACGGAAAAGCAAAAGGTTCTTTTAAAAGATTTAGCCGACGAATTGAAAAAGTTGGGGTTGAAAGATGCTCATATGGATGAGTGGGGATATGTAATGGCTACTCTTCCTTCAAACAGCAGTAAGAACGTGCCTGCCGTAGGATTTATTGCTCATGCAGATACTTCCCCGGCTGTTACCGGTGCCGGAGTAAATCCTGTAATTCATAAAAATTATAAAGGCGGCGATATTACATTGCCTAAGGATTCAAGCCAGGTAATAAAACTAAGCGATAATCCGGACTTAAATAATATGATCGGCCACGATATAATAACTACCGACGGAACAACACTATTGGGTGCCGATAACAAATGCGGAGTAGCGGAAATTGTAGACGCCGTAAATTATTTATTAACTCATCCCGAAGTAAAACACGGACCTATCAAAATTTGTTTTACACCCGATGAAGAAGTCGGAAGAGGCACGGAAAAATTCGATGTAAAAAAATTCGGTGCAGTTGCAGCCTACACGGTTGACGGGCAAAGCCGAGGTGAAGTTGAAACAGAAACATTCAGCGCGGACGCCGTAGAAATAAAAATTCATGGTAGGAATATTCATCCGGGTTATGCGAAAAATAAAATGATAAACTCTGTAAGAGTTGCATCTGCATTTATTGAAAGTCTTCCGAAAGACAAGTTATCTCCCGAAACTACCGAAGGTCGCGAAGGTTATGTGCATTGTACAAACTTCAACGGTAATGAAGAATTAACTACAGTTAAATTTATAATCCGTGATTTTGAAACACCCAAGTTAAAAGAATATGAAGAACTGTTAAAACAATTAGCTGAAAAAACCGTAGCCAAACATCCCGGCGCAAAACTGGAATTTAAAGTAATTGAGCAGTACAGGAATATGAAGGAGGTTCTTGATAAGCATCCGGAAGTGGGAGAAAATGCGGTAGAGGCTATGAAGAGATATAATATTAAACCGATTTTAAGCCCTATCCGCGGCGGTACAGACGGCTCAAAACTATGCTTTATGGGTTTGCCTACCCCTAATATTTTTGCAGGCGAGCACAGTTTTCATTCCAAGCTTGAATGGGTTTCTATTCAGGATATGGAACTGGTAGTAAAAATAATTATAGAGATTGCAAAAGTTTGGGAAGAAAAAGCTTAGGTATTAATGGTTTGCTGATTTTATGATTTGTTAAGATAAACTCAACAGCAATTAATAGTAACCTTTCTTAAAATTAATCATAATTAATCTTATACTATGATAAGAATCAGCATTCTATTTTTCCCCATTATTTTATCCGAGAAACAAATAAAAAATAATTATGTCCATAGAGAAAGATAACTTAAGAACCAAACCCGAACTCATGGCTCCCGCGGGAGATATGACGATGCTTACGACTGCTGTAAATGCCGGAGCCGATGCAATATATTTTGGTGTTGGTAAACTCAACATGCGGGCAAAGGCGAAGAATTTCTCCTTAGATGAGTTGAAAAATGTTTCAGAATATTGCCGTTCAAAAAATGTTAAAACATATTTGACACTTAATACGATAATTTATGAAGATGAAGTAGATGAAATCGAAAATATAATTCGTCAGGCAAAGAAGAATAAAATCGATAGAATTATTTGCTGGGACTTAGGTGTTATTGAGATCTGCAATAAGTATGATATGCCTTTTGCTGTTTCAACTCAAGCGTCAATATCAAATTCTATTTCACTTGAAACGTATAAAAAACTAGGGGCTGAAAGAGTAGTTTTGGCACGCGAGTGTTCTTTGGAGGAAATAAAAAAAATAAGAGCGAAAACCGATCTTGAAATCGAAGTATTTATCCACGGAGCAATGTGCATTTCAATAAGCGGCCGGTGTTTTATGAGTCATCATCTTTTTAATAAGAGTGCCAATCGCGGTGAATGTGTACAGCCCTGCCGGAGAGAATTTAAAGTGATTGACAAAACAACAGATAAAGAATTAATAATCGGCGATGATTACATTCTTTCTCCGAAAGATTTATGCACCATAGAATTTATTGATAAATTAATTGAAGCGGGTATCGATTCGTTTAAAATTGAAGGAAGAAAAAGAAGTCCAGAATATGTTCACACTGTTGTTTCTGTTTATCGCAAAGCTATTGATTTATACTTTGAAGGTAAGCTGACCACGAAAATCAAACACAATTTCTTAAAAGAACTTGAAGAAGTTTATAATAGAGGATTTTCCCCGGGCTTTTATTTTGACATGCCGAGTTCAAATGATTACAGCGATATACACGGAAGTAAAGCCGCGACAAGAAAAGAATTTGTGGGGAGAGTTGTTAATTATTTCAAGCAGCCGCAAATTGCTCATGTAGTTCTTGAAACCGGGAAGATAACATCCGGCGATAAAATTTATATAATTGGACCGACAACAGGGGTAGTAGAATTGATTTTAAGTGAAATGATGATGGATGATAATTTTATTCAGGAGGCGGTGAAAGGGGATTCCATAACTTTTAAGTGTGAGCAGCTTATTCGTCCAAGGGATTCAGTGTATTTAGTGAAGCGAGTGCTGCCGGTTGTACCATCTGATGTTTGAGCAAAGTCGAAGCAGCTGATTTGTTTGATTATTATTTATCCTCTACGAGGATACGAGGGTGCTCGTCTAAGTCTTACAATAATTAAACGCCTACGACGTTTAATTTAAACCGGTATTTACAGACAAGATCCTTTGAAAATATATTGACTTCATTTAAGTTAAATTTTTCTAATTCAAGTTTGAGATAAGATTGATATTTTTTATTTCCCCTGCAACGACCAAAATATCGTTGTCTGTTATAACATATTCCGGATTTGGGATAACATTAATCTTTTCTTCTTTCCCCTTTTTAGTTTTTATTGAAAGCACATCAACTCCGTATTTTACTCTAATATCAAGCTCACGGATTGATTTACCGATAAACGATTGAGGCGGATCGATTTCCGAAATTGAGTAGCCTTCCATAAATCTTACCTGTGGAGATTCGTCTTTCATCATAATATGGCTGGCAAGGTTTGATGTAATATCACGTGCTTCTATTTCTTTTTGATATGCAGACTGAATGTCTTTCATCCATATCATCCCCGTAATTATTTTAGAATCCGTTTGATCAACAACCGGAAGCCCTTCCAAATCGTATTTTCTCATTTTATCTGTTGCCGTCTGACAGTTATCGTCGGGAGTTAAAAGTGCAAAATTTGTGTTTGCAATATCACCGGCAATCAGCAAATTTTTCAATGAGTCTCTTTCATACAAATTATCTTTAATATCATATATCGAAATCATTCCCAAAACATGTCCGCTCGGATCGGTTACCGGAAATTCCGGCCCTTTTCCACGAATAACTTTATTAACAACCTGACTGAAATTATCATTTACATTTAATGTATCGAAACTTGTAGTATAAACATTTTTAACAAAAATAGACTCCATTATATTTAATTCGGTGCCTTCTCTTATGCTGATATTTCGCAGTAAAAGCTTTAGAGTATAAATTGATTCTCTGCTGAGCTTAGATGAAAGGATAGTGCTAATAATACAGGTAACCATAAGAGGCAGAATAATACGATAATCATTTGTCAGCTCGAATACAATTATAATAGCAGTAATCGGTGCTCGTGTAGTACCTGCAACTAAACCACCCATAGCGACTAAAGCATAAGCTCCCGGTGTAGCGGTAATAGCGGGAAATAAGTTATGAGCTATAGAACCAAAAAAGTAACCGAGCATTGCCCCGATGAAAAGTGATGGTGCAAATATTCCTCCCGAACCGCCGGACCCAAGAGTTAGGGAAGTAGCAATGAGCTTTACAAATACCAATGACAATGCAACATACCAAACCAAATTTTCATGTAGTGCAAGGTTTATCGAGTCGTAGCCGACTCCCATTATTTGAGGGAAAATTAATGCAATGATGCCGATTCCAATTCCGCCGACTGCCGGCTTTAGGTATTCGGCGATGTGAAATTTATTATCAAAGAAATCCTCAAGAAAATATAATACTTTAATAAAAAGGAAAGAAACTACTCCGCTTACAGCTCCGAGAATAAAATAAAAGAATATTTCGTAAGGGGAGGAGAGATGATATTTGGGAACTAGAAAAGCAGCAAAGTCTCCCTGGAAGCTGTGAGAAATTACGGTTGCCATAACGGAGGAAATAACGATAGGTGAAAATTGTGCGACGGCAAAATCCATTAGTATTATTTCCACGGCGAATAATGCGCCTGCAATCGGAGCATTAAATGCGGCGGCAATTCCGGCAGCAGCGCCGCAGCCTACAAGTGTTTTCAGTTTCTTGCTGGGTATTCTAAAAAACTGTCCGACAGTTGAACCTAAGCTGGAACCGATTTGAACGATTGGTCCTTCTCTTCCAACCGAGCCGCCGGTACCGATAGAAATTGCAGATGCAATTGCTTTAATAACTGCAACGCGTGCGCGGATCATTCCTCCTTTAAGTAAAATAGCCTGCATTACTTCCGGAACTCCATGACCTTTTGCTTCCGGTGCTAAAAAATAAATTATCGGACCGACTATTAATCCGCCGATGACGGGAATAAGCAGTATCTTCAACCACGGGGCATTCATTACATTAAGAAGAAAATTTTCTCCTCCGGGATACGACAATAAGGAAATTTCTTTAATCAAAACACGGATAGCAATTGCACCGAAACCGGCTAATACGCCTATGATAATTGCTACAATTATCATAAACGTATGCTCTGTCATTTTCGCACGTTCAAATAAATCAGCGGTTTTGTAAGAAATATTTAAGTATGTTTTTTTTAACGACATCTTGATCTTTTTGTTAGTTCCCCGGTTGTGCCGATTATTTCAATAAAGATAAAGCACCAGGTTGAAATTTCAAAATATTTTTAATATCGAATTGCTTTTTATTTTAGTTCGGAACATTAAAACTATTCGAATTGTTGTTTAAATTTTTCAAACTGAGTTTTTATTTCATTAACTTCATTTTTAAGTAATTCAAATTCCTCTTCAAGTTTTGTTATTCTATCGTCATCATTAGATGGAGTATCTTTTATTTCATTTATCTGAGTTTCAATTTCCGGTTCACCGGAAAGTAAATGCATATATCTCGATTCTTTCATCCCTGTCTGTCTAGGCAATTTAACAACGAGAGGTTTTTCTCCGTTCATCAATTTTTGAAGTACATCATCAACTTGAGCCAGACTTTCAAAGTTAAACATTCTACCGCTGCGTGATTTGATTTCCCCGGGGGTTTGAGGTCCTCTTAACATTAAAACGCACATAACGGCAATCTCTTCCGGTAAAAATTTCATTGCTTCGGTAAAGACCTGTCGGTATTTAGGTACGCGAATATCGCTGCCGATTATCCTGCTGGCAAAGGATTTTTCTCTTAATTTATCGAGAGTATTTTCAATTATGCTTTCATCAAAAGAAACAACAGGATCCCTGTTCGATTTTTGGTTGCATGCATTTTTTAATGCATTAACAGTTAAAGGGTAGTATTCGGGAGTTGTAAGTTCTTTTTCAATTAAGGAACCAATTATTCTTATTTCTTCAAACGTTAATATTTCATTCATTAAAAGCACATAAATTTTATTTTATAAATATAAAAAAGATCTAAAGAATTATTTTATTACTACGGAAAGTATTATTTAAATTTGAACACATCAAATATATAAAGAAAAACAAAATTTATTTATCAAAATAAATTATTGTTTTTTAAGGTAGAAAATGAGAGGTGATTTTTATTGAAAGCGAATTTATTTTAAATTAAACTTCCCTTCCGAAAATCCAGCTGAATTTTTCATTAGCACCTGCAATTGAGAGCCTTTTGGAAACCGCAAGGTATCTTTCTGAAAGTGTGCAAAGGTAATCCTGCGCTTTTGCTGCCATGCCGGACAAACCGCCTAATTTGTCAATATTCCATCCGTTAACAAGATTGCTGATAATTTCGGCATAATCTTTAGCAGTATAGATTTCCAATTTTTGAGCAACATTTGAGAATCTTGCAAATAAATTTTTATCATTGCCGTCATACATTAAATTAGCAGGCATTGTAATTTTTGATTTCATCATTTTGGCGAATGATAAAATTGCCTGTACCGGATCGACTTCAAAAATTTTTGTCATAAATAATTTATATGCTTTTTCATGCCGCGCTTCGTCACCGGCAATTATACCGCAAATTTTATGAAGCCTGTCTTCACCTGCCTTTTTAGCAAGTTTTGCAACATTACTATGGGAAATTTTCGTTGCTCTTTCCTGGAAAGAAGTATAAATAAAGCCTAAGTAAGGATCGTTTTCGGTTTTAGGATTGAAACCGTTATTTATTAAATGATGAATTGTTACTTCAACAGCCCTCATATTGACTATACCGGTAAGATATAAATATTTATTCAGCAGATCGCCATGCCGATTTTCTTCCGATGTCCATCCACGACTCCATTTTGCCCAGGCATTATCGCTGCTGCCGGTAATATCCGTAACCCCTTCAAGCCTGTTTAACCATGTTTGGTAAGTTGGTAAAGCTTCTTCTGTTATCATATCACCTATCAAAACAACAATCAGATTGTCGGGTAAACTCATAGATCTTTTTCTAAACTCAATAAGTTCTTCGTGCCAGCCTTCAGATTTCATATCGGGAAGAAAATCACTCGGCTGCCAGCTCTGTTCAATCGGGTTAAGTAAATCATGTATTTTTTGATCAACAAAGCTCTCAAGGCTTTTAATTACTTCAAATCTGGAATTAAATTTGTTCTCTTCTTTAAACATATATCCGCTTTCTGTTAAATGAGGCTACAAAATAACCTATGAATATTTAATATCCAATTTATCAACGTATTATTTTGTAAAAGTGTATTAACTCTTTAAAAATGTCAGTATGTAAAACTCAATAGAAATGTCAGTAAAAAGTTAATAAATTAATTACTTAAAGTATTGTATTCGGGTAACGGAATGAAGGCG